>Ga0326597_10002287_pt1 | contig 28788 bp, 26 predicted proteins | sample RVTome_12_FD_203789 | JGI IMG/M metagenome (GOLD analysis project Ga0326597, IMG submission 203789) | Soil microbial communities from uranium-contaminated site in the Upper Colorado River Basin, Wyoming, United States - RVT100D185 | ecosystem: Environmental > Terrestrial > Soil > Contaminated >... | reverse complement strand
CACCTTGCGCCACACCCGGGCGATGGTGCCGGAGGCGTCGATCAGGAACGTCGAGCGCTCGATTCCCATGTAGCGCCGACCGTACATGCTCTTTTCGACCCACACCCCATAGGCTTCGAGCACGCTCCCGTCCGCATCCGACGCGAGCTGGATGGTAAGGCCATGCTTGTTCTTGAACGCGTCGTGCCGCGCCGGCGAATCAGCCGAAATGCCGACGATCCTGGCGCCGATGGCATCGAACCGGGGTCTCAGCCCGGAAAACGCGATCGCCTGCCTGGTGCAGCCCGAGGTGTCGTCCCTGGGATAGAAATAGACGATCGCCGGCCCGCCGCCGAGGTCGGAAAGCCTGACCCGGCCGCCGCCATCGGTCGCAAGATCGAACTCTGGCGCCGCGCTGCCCGGCGTCAACTGTGTGCTCATCCTGCCGTCCTTTGGCCAAATTGTAGAATAAGGTTAACCATCTTCGGGTCGAATAGCCCGCGCCGCGGGCGGGATGGGGGCTTGGCTGCGCCGCCATCTTGATCGATGCCCGCCACACTCTCAAGGTCCACGAACTCCGTGCCCTGTTCGGATAGAGCATCATGACTTTTCTGCCGATCGGTGGCGGGCGCCGGGCCGTCTCTGCCCTGGCCGGGCTGTGGCGGCTGGCAACGCTGACGCGCCTGCGCCGGCGCGTCCTGGTCGTAACCGCCTGCACCGTTGGCGCCGGCCTTGTCGGGGTGGCGGCGGCGGTCCTGCTCCTGGTATGGCGCCTGTCGGAAGGTCCGATCCGGCTCGAGGCGATCGACAATGCGATCGAGAGCGCGGTGGCGCGCGAGCTCGGCGATGTCAGGGTCGAGATCATGGGCGCCGAGCTCGCCCGCGATGCCGACGGCAGCACCGTTGTGCGGCTCGCCGACGTGACCATCCGCGACCGGACCGGGCAGTTCCTCGCCCGCGCGCCCCAGGCCGTGGTGACCACCCGGCTGATTTCCGCCGCGCTCGGCCGCGTCGATCCGACCGGCATCGAGCTGATCGGGCCGCATGTGACCGTTCACCGCGGCCAGGACGGCGACATCAGCCTCGGCTTTCGCGCCGCGCCGCCGCCGGAAGGCATCGGTGGCGACGACTCAGATCCGGTCCTGACCGCGCAGGCCGGCGCGCCGGTCCTCGAGGTGGAGGGTGCCCAGACGAGTCCGTCGTTCTCGCCGCTCGCCATGTTCAGCGCGTCGCCGGACGAGCCGGGCTTTCTCGGCAACATCGACCGCCTGCTGGTGCGCGGTGCCCGCCTGACCCTGTTCGACGAGGCGAGCCAGTCGGTCTGGGATTCCTACAATGCGTCCCTGCGCATCACCCGCGAGAGCGGCGGGGTTGCGGTCTATGTCGATGCGCCGTTCACCACCGACACCGGCGAATGGCGGTTCCGCGCCACCATCGAGCGCCAGGACGAGACCGCGCCGCTGACGATCGATGCCGATTTCGACAGCATCGTTCCGTCCGAAATCGCGGCGCGCATCCCCTCGCTCGCCGATCTCGCGAGCTTCGATCTGCCGGTCTCCGGTCAGTTCCGGGCCACCGTTTCGCCGACCGGCAACGTCGAGGCGGTCGATGGCGATATCCGCCTCGGCGCCGGCTTTCTGCGCCGCATTCCGTTTCTCGACATCGAGATGTCGCCGTTCCTGCTCGATGAAGGCCGCGTCTCTGCGAGCTACAACCGGGCGGAGAACAAGCTCGACCTGCAGCACCTGTCGGTCCAGATCGGCTCGAACCGGATCGCGCTGTCGGGCTCGCTCTCGCCCGAGCTCACCGAGACCGGCGCCATCGTCGCCGCACGGTTCGACCTGCGTGCGCAAGACCTGACCCTGGCCGCGACCGACATCGGCGCCGAGCCGGCGACCATCCGCCGGGCCCTGGCATCGGGCCGGTTCATGCTCGATCGCTCCAGGGTCGAGGTCGACACCGTGATCGCCGAGTTCGAGCAGGGCCGTCTCACGCTCGGCGCCACCGCCGGGCTCGGCGCCCAGCGCCAGCTCGCCGTTCAGGGCGCCATCGATGAGCTTCCGGTGGCGGCGCTGATGCAGATCTGGCCGCGCCAGCTCGCGCCCGGCGCGCGCGCCTGGGTCGGCCGCCATATTCTCGCGGGCACGCTCAGCGACGGCCGGGTCAGGGTCATGCTCGACGCCGCCGATCTCGCCGCCGCCGAAACCGGCCAGGCCATGTCGGAGGACGCGATCGATATCGACTTCGCGCTCGAAGGCGTGACCGCCGACTATTTCAGCCCGTTGCCGGCGCTGGAGAATGCGACCGGCGCGGGCCAGCTCAGCGGCGACCGCTTTGTCCTGTCGGTGGAGAGCGCCGTGGCGCGCGCCCCGGGCGGCGCGCCGATCGCGGTCACCTACGGCCGATTCGAGGTGCCGACGTTCGTCGAGGACGAGCGGGGCCAAATCGTCGGCCGTGTGAATGTCGGAATTTCCGGCGCCACCTCGGCGGCGCTCGAGGTTCTCGATCTGCAGCCGCTGGAGTTCACCCGCGAAATCGGCGTCGACGTGTCCAAGGTGCGCGGCGACGCGACCATCGTCTTCGACCTCGACATTCCGCTGGTCGAGGGCATCTCGTTTTCCGATATCACATTCCAGGCCGGCGCCTCGGTGTCGAGCCTCGCGGTTGCCGATGCGTTTCAGTCGATTTCGCTCGAAGCCGAGGAGCTCGAGATCATTGCCACCCCGCGCCGGGTCGACGCCCGCGGCGATGTCTTCCTGAACGGCGTTCCCGCCCGCGCCGTGTGGGAGGTGAGGTTCGACGAGCCGGGCCAGCGCGCCAACCGTCTGGTGATCGAAACCGACACCGGCGCCGACGGGCTCGCCCGCCTCGGCATCGACCTGAGCCGGTACCTCGCCGGCACTGCGCCGGTGACGCTCGAGGCCACGGGTCCGGGCTCGCAGCTCGACCGCATCGAGGTCAGCGCCGATGTCATCGATGCCGAGATTCGGCTGCCGGCGATCGGCTGGTCGAAGCCATCGGGCGAGCCGGCCAAGCTCGGTTTCGTCGTCGAGCGGCTGGCGGGCGGCCAGGTGCGCCTGCGCGAGATCAACCTCGACGGCGACCAGGTCAAGGTCGAGGGCGCCATCCGGTTCGATCCGGACGGCAGCATCTACAAGGTCGACATTTCGCGGCTGCGGCTGGGGCCGGCGAACGACTTCGCGATCACCGGCGTGAGGCGCGCCGACGGGATCCTGCATGTCGAGGTGAGCGGAGCCGGGTTCGACGCCGGCGAGCTTCTGCGGCGGGAAATCGCCGACGAAGCCCCGAGGCAGGCGAATGACGAGGCGCGCCCGGCCGAGATCGATTTCGCGGTCACGACCGTGCGCGGCGCCAAGGGCGTACCGCTGGGCGACGCGACCGGCCGCATCCAGGTCAGCGCCGGCAAGGTCGCCGGCATCCGCCTCAACGGCAGGTTCGCGAGCGGCGAGCGGCTCGAGGTGAACTACGCGCTCGGCGCCGGCGCCGAGTCGGCGGTGGTCGATATCCAGACCGGCGACGCCGGCGAGTTCATCCGCTTTCTCGGCCTTTACGAGCGCGCCCATGGCGGCGCCATGACCGTGCGCGCCAAGGGCCCCGACGCGCGCAGCCTCGCCGGCCAGATCGTGGCCCGCGACTTCAACATTCGCGACGAGCAGCTTCTGGTCCGCATTGCCGAGACCACGTCCGGCTTTGCCGCCCGCCGGGCGCGCGACGTCAAATTCGACCGCCTCAATCTCGAATTCGCGCGCCAGGGCGGGGCGATCGAGGTCAGGGACGCGCTGATCGGCGGCCCGGCGGTCGGCGCCAGCATCCGTGGCCGAATCGATATCGCCGGCGAGATTCTGGGGCTGTCGGGGACCTATATCCCCGCCTACGGCCTCAATGCTGCGTTCGGCGCCATTCCGCTGTTCGGGCCGATCCTGTCCGGGCGTTCGGGCGAGGGCGTGTTCGGCATGACCTTCGAGGTCGAGGGACCGATGTCGGCTCCATCCATCACCGTCAACCCGATGTCGGCGATCGCGCCGGGGCTGCTGCGCCGGTTCTTCGAGTTCCGCCAGCGCTGAATCCGGGCTCGCGGCTCAGGCGGGCTTCACCAGCGCGTGGCGCTTCTTGCCGACCGACAGCTTGATGTAGCCCGCCGGCAGCAGGTCGGTGGTTGTGGTCAGCGACCGGCGTTCGTCGGTGACCACCTCGTCGTTGAGGCGGAACGCGCCGGCCCGGATCTGGCGCCGCGCCTCGCCATTGCTGGCAACAAGCCCGGCCCGTGTCGCCGCCGCGAGAATGCCGATACCGGCGTCGAGCTCCGCGCGCGGGACCTCCAGCGTCGGCAGCGCCTCGCCGATCGCGCCGTCCTCGAAGGTCCGCTGCGCCGTCATTGCCGCCTCGTCGGCGGCAACGCGGCCATGGGCGAGCGCGGTCGCCTCGGTGGCGAGCACCTTCTTCGCCTCGTTCAGCTCCTGGCCCTCCAGCGCCTCGAGCCGGGCGATCTCGGCGAGCGGCAGTTCGGTGAACAGCCTCAGGAACCGGCCGACATCGCGGTCATGGGTGTTGCGCCAGAACTGCCAGTACTCGTAAGGACTGACGAGATCGGCGTTGAGCCACACCGCGCCGTCGGCGGTCTTGCCCATCTTGGCGCCGGACGAGGTGGTGATCAGCGGCGTCGTCAGCCCATGGAGCTCGGCGCCCTCGACCCGGCGGCCGAGGTCGATGCCGGAGACGATGTTGCCCCACTGGTCCGACCCGCCCATCTGCAGCCGGCAGCCATGGCGCCGGTAGAGCTCGACGAAGTCGTAGGCCTGGAGCACCATGTAGTTGAACTCGAGGAACGACAGCGGCTGCTCGCGCTCGAGCCTCAGCTTCACCGACTCGAAGGCCAGCATCCGGTTGACCGAGAAGTGGCGGCCGATGTCGCGCAGGAAATCGACATAGGCAAGACCCAGGAGCCAGTCGGAATTGTCGGCGACGATGGCGCTCGCCTCGCCGAAGTCGAGGAACCTGCCGAACACGGCGGCGATGCCGGCCTTGTTGGCCTCGATCTCCGCCGGCCCGAGGAGCCGGCGCGCCTCGTCCTTGCCCGACGGATCGCCGATCCGCGTCGTTCCCGCGCCCATCAGCACGATCGGCCGGTGGCCGGTCTTCTGCAGCCACCTCAGCATCATGATCTGGACCAGCGAGCCGACATGGAGGCTGGGCGCGGTGAGGTCGAAGCCGATATAGGCGGTGAGGGTCCCGCCGGCCGCGAGCCGGTCGAGCCCGTCCGCATCCGAGACCTGGTGGATGAAGCCGCGCTCCGAGAGCACGGTGAGAAAGTCCGATTTGAAACCGCCGGTCACGCGCCGTCCCTCTGCCTGATCCTTTGCATTGAACGATCGTGGCCGGTGTAGCACCTTCGGGCAATGAATCAACGTGCGCGCGCCAGCGGTCTCACCGCCATCGGGCTGATGAGCGGAACGTCGATGGACGGAATCGACGCGGCCATCCTCATGACCGACGGCGAAGGCGTGATCGAGCCTGGGCCGTCGCTGTCGCGCGCCTGTCCCGCGGCGCTGCGCGCCCGGCTCGCGCAGGTTGTGGAGGAGATGGCGGCGGCCGTGGACCCGTTGCGGCTACGCGGCGATCTCGGCGATCTCGAGGCCCGGCTCACCCGGGAGAACGCCGAAGCGGTGCTCGATCTCATGTCGCGCGCCGGCATGGGCGCCGGGGACATCGACGTCATCGGCTATCACGGCCAGACGGTGCTGCACCGGCCGGCGCGCGGGATCACGGTCCAGCTCGGCGACGGCGCCCTGCTCGCGGCGCTGACCGGGATCGCCGTGGTCAACGACTTCCGCGCCGCCGACGTCGCCGCCGGCGGCGAGGGCGCGCCGTTCGCGCCGGCCTATCACCGCGCGCTGGCGCGGATGTCGGGGATCATGCCCCTCGTCGTCGTCAATATCGGCGGCGTCGCCAATGTCACCTGGCTCACCGGCGATGCCGACCCGGTGGCGTTCGACACCGGCCCGGGAAACGCGCTGATCGACGATTTCGTTTTCGCGCGCGCCGGGCGGACGCTCGACGAGGGGGGCGCCCTCGCGCTGTCGGGGACGGTCGACGAAGCGGCCCTCGCGGCGCTCATGGCCGACGACTATTTCGCCCGCCCGCCGCCAAAATCGCTCGACCGCAACGCATTCTCCGCCACGCCGGTTGCCCATCTCGGGCTCGCGGACGGCGCGGCGACCCTCGCCGCCTTCACCGCCCGCGCGATCGCGGGCGCGGCCCGCTTCTTTCCCGCTCCGCCGGGACGCTGGATCGTCTGCGGCGGCGGGCGCCGCAATGCCGCGATCATGGCCGCGCTTGCCCGCGTGGCGGGCGCCGGGGTGATGACTGCCGAGGATGCCGGCTGGCGCGGCGACGAGATCGAGGCCGAGGCCTTCGCCTATCTCGCGGTGCGCGCGCTGAAAGGTCTGGCGCTGTCCTGGCCGACGACGACCGGCGTTCCGGCGCCGATGCCGGGCGGCGTGCTGTATCGGCCGGAATGAAGTCGCGGCGCAAGGACGCCGGCCGCCATCGCGCTTTTCATCCGGGCGGGACGTGGCGACGGATGCTGCACAACCCAGGGCTCGGGTCAGCCCGCTCGTTCTGCTTCGTGGTTGAAGGCCGCTGTCCGGAGCGATCGACTCCGGCGCGGGTCTAGGCCGCGAGGGCTTGCCTGTTCCCGCGTTGCTTGCGCAGACCGATCAGGAACAGCAGGCCGAAGCCGGCGGCAAACAGTGGAAGCGCGGCGGGCAATGGCGCGACGATGGCCTGGATCGTTCCGGCATAGCTGTCGCTGCCGGAGTGCTGGATATGCAGGCGGTAGCCGCCGGAATTCAGCAGGTCCGAATCGGCGACCAGTCCACCGAACGTGACCGTGAACTCGGGTGAGGAACTGGCTTCGCTCACGATCGAATTGGGAGCGATCAGGCCGCCCACGCCATCGCCGAGCCAGTCGAGCGCGACCGACGTGAACACGATGTCGGACCCGATTCCAACCGAAATCGCGGTCGCCGCCGATGCATCCCCGATCGGATTGCCGGTCGAGAACTCGACGAAGTCGACCGGATCGGTGGGACCCTGGACGAAGAATCCGAGGCTGTTGGTGGTGGTGAGCGCCCCGCCCCAGACGAATGCCGTCGCCGCCCTGGCCGGCGCCGGGCTCCACGCCACCACCGCCGCCACGATCACCGAGGCGACGGCCGCCCGGGCGCCGCGGGAGACCGGCACGGCCGCTAGCGGCGCGGCCACAATGTCGACGATCCGCGCGCGCCAGCGCCGCCACGACATCAGACCGAAGACTCCAAGGCCGCCGATGAACAGTGGCAGAGCCGCCGGCAGCGATGCCACCACGGCCTGGATGGTTCCGGCATATGCGGTGGTCCCCGAATGGGAGATGTGAAGCTGGTATCCGCCGCCGGCGCCCAGCACCGAATCGGCCATCAGGCCGGCGAATATGGCGGTGAACTGGGGTGAGCTGCCCGATTCGATGGCCGTCGATTCGGGAAGAATCAGATCGCCGATGCCGTCGCCGAGCCAGTCGAGCGCGACCGACGTGAACACGAGGTCCGAGAACCCGACCGAAATCGCGGTCGCCGCCGACGCGCTCCCGATCGGCGAACCGGTCGAGAATTCCACCAAGTCGGTCGCACCGCTCGGCGCAGGGACGAAAAAGCCGAGATCGTTCAGCGTGGTGAGGATACCACCGGTCGCCTGAACAGTCGCCGCCCCCGCCGGTGCCAGCGCCACCATGCCGACACCCGCCGCCACCGCCAATGTTCGAATTACTCTACCGAGAGCCATTTACGCCTCACCGCCCCGGACTTTTTCCAAGTCTCGTCCGCGCGCCAAATTCCCGCGCATGGTTTCATGATACCGAAGATTAAGAAAACGTAAACAGGATTCTCGCCTGCCCACATCCCTGTCAGCCGTGCGCGCTTCCCAGCCGCTTGTCGAGATAGGCGTTGGTCACCTCGAGCAGGTCGTCGACATGCTCCTCGAAGAAGTGATTGGCGCCGGCGATCACCTCGTGGTCGATGGTGATGCCCCGCTGGGTCTTCAGCCGCTCGACCAGCTTGGCCACGTCCTGCTTGGGAACCACCGCATCGTTCTCGCCATTGACCATCAGCCCCGACGACGGGCACGGCGCGAGGAAGGTGAAATCGTAGAGATTGGCGGGCGGCGCGACCGAGATGAAGCCCTCGATCTCCGGCCGGCGCATCAGCAGCTGCATCGAAATCCAGGCGCCGAACGAGACCCCGGCGATCCAGCAGCCGCTTGCGTCGGCGTTGAAGCCCTGCGCCCAGTCGAGCGCGGTTGCCGCGTCCGACAGCTCGCCGAGGCCCGAGTCGAACACGCCCTGGCTGCGGCCGACGCCGCGGAAATTGAACCGCAGAACCGAGAACCCGCGTTCGACGAACGCGTAGTAGAACCGGTAGACGATCGGGTTGTTCATGGTCCCGCCGAACTGCGGATGCGGGTGCAGGATCAGCGCGATCGGGGCGTCCGATGCGGGGTTGTGATGATATCGCCCCTCGATCCGGCCGGCGGGCCCGTTGAAGATGACCTCTGGCATGCGCTGCGCTTTCTCCCGTATTTTCAGTCCGTTGCGCGAGTTCCGCTCAATCGTGCTTGAAGTTGGCGAGAATACTTGACTACGCTAGTCAGGAAATATATGTGAGCCCTAGGGACTCCCGCGCGCGGCCCCCCTGTCAGCACGTCGTCCGCACGCGGTGAGCCCGGGTGTTCCGGGCCGTTTCATACCACGACGCAAGCCTTGAATTGCAAGCGGCGTGAGCAGAGGGCGAGCTTGGCGTGGCGCCGGGGTGGCGCCCGGGGCGAAAGAGATTGGAGCCGAGGCATGAACCTGTCGACGAAAGGCCGCTACGCGGTGATGGCGATGACCGATCTCGCCGGTCGCGATCAGTCCGCGGCGGTGACCCTGGCCGCGATCGCCGAGCGCCAGGCGATTCCGCTGAGCTATCTGGTGCAGTTGTTCAACAAGCTGAAGAAGGCGGGGCTCGTCATCTCGACCCGCGGTCCCGGTGGCGGCTACCGGCTTGCGGCGCCGGCGAGCCGGATTTGCGTGTCCGACATCATGCTCGCGGTCGAGGAGCCGTTCCGCACCACGCGCTGCCCGGGCGTGGCCGGCCATGGCTGCCTCAGGGGCGCGCGCTGCCTCACCCATGACCTCTGGGATGCGCTCGGCGCCCACATCGCCGCGTTCCTGAGCACCGTCACCCTCGCCGACGTGATCGACGGCAGTCCCCATTCCTTTGTCGCGCCGGGGCCGGGCTGCCGCAGCATTCTGGGCGCGCGCGCGGCGATCGGCGAATTTGCGCAGGTCAGGGCCTGAACCGATGCGCGCCTATCTCGACCATAACGCGACTTCGGTGCTGCGGCCGGCCGCGTGGCGCGCGCTGGACGAGGTGCTGGCGCTCGCCGCCAACCCGTCGTCGGTGCACCGCGAGGGCCAGCGCGCGCGGGCCATCGTCGAAGGCGCGCGCGAGAACGTCGCCCGCGCCGTCGGCGCCGCGCCCGGCGAGATCACCTTCACCGGCGGCGGCACCGAGGCCTGCAATCTCGCGATCGCCGGCGCCGTGCGCGGCCTTGGGCTCGGCCGCGTCATCGTCTCGGCGATCGAGCACCCCGCCGTCCTGGGCCCGGCCCGCGCGCGCGGCGTGCCGGTCGACATTTTGCCGGTCACCCGGGACGGCGTCGTCGACCTCGCCGCGCTGGAGCAGCTTCTGGAGCGGGGCGAGGGCGCCTCGAGCCTCGTCTGCGTCATGGCGGCGAACAACGAGACCGGTGCCATCCAGCCGGTCGCGGAGGTGGTGGCGCTGGCGCGGCGGCACGGCGCGCGCGTCTTTTGCGACGCCGCCCAGGCGCTCGGCAAGATGGCGTTCGATGTCGGCACCCTCGGGGTCGATCTTGCCGCCTTCGCCGGCCACAAGCTGGGCGCGCCGCTCGGCGTCGGCGCGCTTTATGTCCGCTCCGGCCTCGCCCTGGAGCCGCTGATGCTCGGCGGCGGCCAGGAGCGGGGCTTGCGGCCCGGCACCGAGAATGTCGCGCTGATCGCGAGCCTCGCCGCCGCGGCGGGCGAGGCCACGGCCGCGCTCGAGGCCGAGATGGCGCGGCTTGGGGCCTTGCGCGACCGGCTCGAGGCGCGGCTTGCGGAACTGACGCCCGATGCGGTGATCATCGCGGTGGGCGCGCCGCGGCTTGCCAACACCTCGGCGCTCGCGCTTGCCGGCGCCCGCTCCGAGACCCTGGTGATCGGGCTCGACCTCGAAGGGATCGCCGTCAGCGCCGGGTCCGCCTGCTCGTCGGGCAAGGTCGCCGCGTCGCACGTCATCGCCGCCATGGGGATCGAGCCCGCGATCGGCGAGGCCGCGATCCGGGTGAGCCTCGGCTGGAACTCGACCGGGGAGGACATCGACGCGTTCCTCGCCGGCTGGGAGCGGGTCAGCGGGCGTCCCGGCGTCAGGAGCGCGGCATGACCGTCGAAGCCGGAGCAAGCGCCGCACCGCCGGCGCGCGAGGAGAGTTGAATGCCTGCAGTCAAGGAAACCGTTGAACAGGTCGCCGGTATCGGCGTTGACCGCTACAAGTTCGGCTGGGTCACCGATATCGAGAGCGACAAGGCGCCGAAGGGGCTCGACGAGGACATCGTCCGCTTCATCTCCCACAAGAAGGGCGAGCCGCAGTGGATGCTCGACTGGCGGCTCGACGCCTATGAGCGCTGGCGCACCATGGTGGTGCCCAAATGGGCGCGGGTCAGCTATCCGCCGATCGACTTCGAGGATCTCTATTACTACGCCGCTCCCAGGCGGTCGCCGGGGCCGAAGAGCCTGGGCGAGGTCGATCCCGAGCTTCTGCGCACATACGAGAAGCTCGGCATTCCGCTGAGGGAGCAGGAGGTGCTGGCCGGCGTCGAGGGCGCGCGGGTCGCGGTCGACGCGGTGTTCGACTCGGTCTCGGTGGTCACCACCTTCAAGGACAAGCTCGCCGAGGCCGGCGTCATCTTCTGCCCGATCTCGGAAGCCGTTCGCGAGCACCCGGAACTGGTGCGGAAGTATCTGGGCTCGGTGGTGCCGCAGTCGGACAATTTCTACGCCGCGCTCAACTCGGCGGTGTTCTCCGACGGCTCGTTCGTCTACGTGCCGCCGGGGGTGCGGTGCCCGATGGAGCTGTCGACCTACTTCCGCATCAACGAAAAGCAGACCGGCCAGTTCGAGCGCACGCTGATCATCGCCGACAAGGGCTCCTATGTGAGCTATCTGGAGGGCTGCACCGCGCCGCAGCGCGACGAGAACCAGCTCCACGCCGCCGTCGTCGAGCTCGTCGCGCTCGAGGATGCCGAGATCAAGTACTCGACCGTCCAGAACTGGTATCCGGGCGATGCCAGCGGCAAGGGCGGCGTCTACAACTTCGTCACCAAGCGCGGCGACTGCCGCGAGGCCCGGGCCAAGATCTCCTGGACCCAGGTCGAGACCGGCTCGGCGATCACCTGGAAGTACCCGTCCTGCATCCTGAGGGGCGAGGAGACCCGCGGCGAGTTCTACTCGATCGCGATCTCCAACGGCCGCCAGCAGATCGATTCCGGCACCAAGATGATCCATCTGGGGCGGAACTCGTCGAGCCGCATCATCTCCAAGGGCATTTCCGCCGGCCACTCGTCGAACACCTATCGCGGGCTGGTGTCGAGCCACCGCCGGGCGGCGGGCGCGCGCAACTTCACCCAGTGCGACTCGCTCCTGATCGGCGAGGAGTGCTCGGCCCACACCATCCCCTATATCGAGGCCGGCAACCGCTCCTCGCAGTTCGAGCACGAGGCGACGACGTCGAAGATTTCCGACGACCAGCTGTTCTACTGCCGCGCCCGCGGCATCGGCGAGGAAGAGGCGGTGGCGCTGATCGTCAACGGCTTCTGCAAGGAGGTGCTGCAGGAGCTGCCGATGGAGTTCGCGGTCGAGGCCCAGAAGCTGGTCGCCATCTCGCTCGAAGGGAGCGTGGGGTAGCGATGATCAAGCGCATCTGGAAGGGCTGGACAACACTGCCGAACGCCGAAGCCTATGAAGAGCTGCTCAAGACCGAGATCTTTCCGGGCATCGCGGCGAAGCAGGTCCGGGGCTACCGCTCGATCGAGCTCTTGAGGCGTCCGGTCGGTGACGAGGTCGAGTTCATGACGGTCATGACCTTCGACGATCTCGATGCCGTGCGCGCCTTCGCCGGGCCGAACCACGAGACCGCTTATGTGCCGGACAAGGCGCGGGTCGTTCTGTCGAGGTTCGATGAACGCTCGGCGCATTTCGAGGTCAGGGCCACTGAGAGTTACGCCTTCGGCGGGGCGAACAGGTCCGAAAGCAGGCAAGGGAACCATTAATGCTGTCAATCAGGAATCTCCACGCCGAGGTCGCCGACACTCCGATCCTCAAGGGGGTCGACCTCGAGATCGGCGCCGGCGAGGTGCACGCGATCATGGGGCCGAACGGGTCGGGCAAGTCGACCCTCGCCCATGTGCTCGCCGGCCGCGACGACTACACCGTAACCGACGGCGAGGTCACCTTCGACGGCGCGGACCTGCTCGCACTCGCGCCCGACGAGCGCGCCCTCGCGGGCCTCTTCCTCGCCTTCCAGTACCCGATCGAGATCCCGGGCGTCGCCACCATGACCTTCCTCAAGGAGGCGCTGGCGGCGCTCGCCCGCGCGCGCGGCGAGAAGGAGCTGTCGACGCCGGAATTCATGCGCGCCGTTCGCGCCAGGGCCAGGGCCCTCGCCATCTCCGACGAGATGCTGAAGCGCGCGCTCAATGTCGGCTTTTCCGGTGGCGAGAAGAAGCGCAACGAGATCCTGCAGATGGCGCTTCTCGAGCCGCGGCTCGCGGTCCTCGACGAGACCGATTCCGGCCTCGACATCGACGCGCTGAGGATCGTCGCCGACGGCGTCAACGCCCTGCGCTCGCCGGGCCGCTCGTTCCTCGTCATCACCCATTACCAGCGCCTGCTCGAATATATCGTGCCCGACCGCGTGCACGTGATGGCGGCCGGGCGGATCGTCCGCTCGGGCGGCAAGGAGCTCGCGCTCGAGCTCGAGGAGCGCGGCTATGGCGATCTCGTCTCCGATGCGGCGTGAGGTGAGGCGGTGAAGGTTCAGCCCATATTCTCGGCCAACGAGACCGAACGGGCGCTCGCCGCGGCCTATGGCGCCGCGGCCGGCCGGCTGCCCGGCGCCGGTGATGAGCGGCTCGCCGCGCTGCGCGAGCGCTCGATCGCACGGTTCGAGGCGACCGGTCTTCCGCACCGTCGGCTGGAGACATGGAAATACACCGACTTGCGAGGAATTCTTCGTGAACTGCCCGAGCAAGGTGCGGTGCCCTCCGACCGGCCCGACCTTGCCGAGCTTCCGCTCGCGCGCGCCTTCGCCGCGCTCACGCCCCACTGGCTGGTCTTCGTCGACGGCAGGTTCCGGCCCGAGCTGTCGGGCGGGGCGGCGCCCGGCGCGGGCGTCACGGTGCGGGCACTGTCGGACGGCGCGGTGCCGGACTGGGCGCTGGCCGAGCTCACCCGAACCGACGCCGGCGAGATCGACGCCGTATTCGATCTCAACACCGCGCTGATGGCCGACGGGGCGCTGATCCATGTCGGCGAGGGCGTCGATGCCGGGGCGCCGATCGCGATCCTTCATCTCGGCGAGAGCGCCGGGACGCGGCATCTGCGCCATGTGGTTGTCGTCGAGGAGGGGGCGAGGCTCGCGCTCGCGGAAGCCTATGGCGGGCCCGGCGCCGGGCTGGTCACCGCGTCCGCCCTGTGGCGGATCGGCGATGGGGCCACGGTCGACCACGTCAAGGTGCAGGCGATCGCCTCCGGCGCGACCCACCTGGCGCCGCAGCTCGGTGCGGTCGGCGCGCACGCAAGGTTCTCGACCTTCACCTTGAGTCTCGGCGCCGGGCTCGCCCGCGAGGAGCGACGCGTCACCTGCGCCGGCGAGGCCAGCACGGTGTCGGTGTCGGGCGCCTACTTCCTCGATGGCAAGGCTCATGGCGACACCACCCTCGTCGTCACCCACACCGCGCCCGGCTGCACCAGCCGCGAGCGGTTCAAGGGCCTTGTCGGCGACCATGCGCGCGGCGTCTTCCAGGGCGCGGTCATCGTCGAGCGCGGCGCCGGGAAGACCGACGCGCGCCAGTCGGTCGACGCGCTGCTGCTGTCGGACGACGCCCGCCACGACGCCAAGCCTGAGCTCGAGATCTACGCCGACGATGTCCAATGCGGCCATGGCGCCACCACCGGCGAGCTTGACCGCAACGCGCTGTTCTATCTGCGCGCGCGCGGCATCGCGAAGCCCGAGGCCGAGCGGCTGCTGATCGCGGCGTTCCTCGACGATGGCCTTTCGGCGGTCGAACATGACGGGTTCCGCGCCGCGCTGGGCGCGCTCGCCGCGGCCCGGCTCGCCGCCCGCGACCGGGGAGCGAGCGATGCTTGAGACCGCGAACAGGACCGCCCCGGCGAGCTTCGACGTCGAGGCCGTCCGCGCCGATTTTCCGATTCTCGCGACCACCGTCTACGACCGGCCTCTTGTCTATCTCGACAACGCGGCTTCCGCCCAGAAGCCGTGCGCGGTGATCGACGCGGTCGCCCATGCCTACGCGGCCGAATACGCCAACGTCCATCGCGGCCTGCATTATCTGTCGAACCGCGCGACCGAGAACTACGAGGCCGCGCGCGAGACCGTGCGCCGGTTCCTCAATGCCAAATCCGCCGACGAGATCATCTTCACCAAGAACGCGACCGAGGCGCTGAACCTGGTCGCCCAGTCGTTCGGCGGCGAGGTGATCGGCGAGGGCGACGAGATCGTCCTCACCATCATGGAGCACCATTCCAACATCGTGCCCTGGCACTTCCATCGCGAGCGCCGCGGCGCGGTGATCAGATGGGCGCCGGTGACGGACGCCGGCGAGCTCGACCTCGATGCCTTCGCCGCGCTCATCGGCCCGCGCACCAAGATCGTCGCCGTCACCCACATGTCGAACGTTCTGGGCACGGTGACGCCGATCGCGGAAATCGTCCGCATCGCCCATGGGCACGGGGTTCCGGTCGTCGTCGACGGCAGCCAGGGCGCGGTCCACACAAAGGTGGATGTGCAGGACCTTGGCGTCGACTTCTACGCCATGACCGGGCACAAGCTCTACGGGCCCTCGGGGATCGGCGTTCTCTATGGCCGCTCCGAGCACCTGAGGAAGATGCCGCCCTATCAGGGCGGCGGCGAGATGATCTCGGAGGTGTTCACCGACCGGATCACCTATGGCGACCCGCCCCAGCGGTTCGAGGCCGGAACGCCGCCCATCGTTCAGGCGGTTGGCCTCGCGGCCGCCCTCGACTATATCGAATCCGTGGGACGGGCCGCGATCATCGCCCATGAGGCCGATCTCGCCGCCTACGCGCGCGAGCGCCTGGGCGGGCTGAACAGCCTGCGCCTGATCGGGGACGCGCCGGGCAAGGGCGCGATCTTCGCCTTCGAGATGGAGGGCGCCCACGCCCACGACGTGTCGATGATCATCGACCGGTCGGGGGTTGCGGTGAGGGCCGGTACTCATTGCGCCGAGCCGCTTCTCGCCCGCTTCGGCGCGACATCGACCTGCCGCGCGTCGTTTGGGATGTACAACACCCGCGCCGAGGTCGATGTCCTGGTCGACGCGCTGGTCGACTGCCGCAAGTTTTTCGCGTGAGGGAGAGCATGATCATGGAACGCGACGCGATCGAGACCGCGGCGGAAGGCGCCATGGCCGCGCGTTCGTACGCCGGCGAGGTGGTCGCATCCGGCCCGGCGCTGTCCGAGGCCGAGATCGAGCGGATGACGAATGACATCATCGCCGCGCTCAAGACCGTCTACGATCCCGAGATCCCGGTTGACATCTACGAACTCGGCCTCATCTACAAGGTCGAGATCGACGACGACCGCGTGGTCACCGTCGAAATGACCCTGACCGCGCCCGGCTGTCCGGTCGCCGGCGACATGCCGGTCTGGGTCGAGAATGCCGTCGCCGCGGTGGAAGGCATTTCCGGCGCCAGGGTCGAGATGGTGTTCGACCCGCCCTGGGACATGAGCCGGATGTCCGACGAGGCGCGGGTCGCGCTCAACATGTGGTAGGAGAAGGCCATGCCGCCGCGTCCACGCCCCCAGGTCATCACCCTGACCGAGAGGGCCGCCGAGCATATCCTTAAGGTCATGGCGCGGGCCGACCGTCCGCTCGCCGGGGTTCGCATCGGCGTCGCCAATGGCGGCTGCGCCGGAATGTCCTACACCATGGAATACGCCGAGGCGCGCGATCCGCTCGACGAGGTGGTCGAGGACAGGGGCGTGACCGTTCTCGTCGACGCGAGGGCGGTGCTGTTCCTGCTCGGGACCGAGATGGACTACGAGGTCGGCAAGCTGCGCGCCGGCTTCGTGTTCAACAATCCCAACGAGACCTCGGCCTGCGGCTGCGGCGAGTCGGTCGCGATCACCCCGGCGGCGGCCCCGCCCGATCTGGCGGTGGAAACCCGCGGCTGACGTGCGCCATGGCGGTGAGCGAGGGGTTCGCCGAATTCCTCCGCGACGTTCTGTCAGGCGTCGGCCCGGTCACGATCAGGAAGATGTTCGGCGGCGCCGGCGTCTATCTGGACGGGGTCATGTTCGGCCTCGTCGTCGACGATACCTTCTACCTGCGCGGCGACGAGACGTCCGCCGCCGGCTTCGAGGCGGAAGGCAAGGGCCCGTTCGTCTACCGGCCGAAGGATCGCGCGCCCGTCACCATGCCCTACTGGGAGCTGCCCGAGCGGCTCTATGACGACCCGGACCAACTTGCGCCCTGGGCGCGCCGCGCGCTCGACATCGCCAATCGGGCGAGGCCGGCCGCGCGGCGCAAATCCCCGCGACGCGGCGCGTGAGGGGGCGGCCAAGCGGCGGTGCGTCCGCTCAGTGGTAATTCACATAGACGTTTTCCGGATGGTAGCCTTGGGCGGCGCCGGCCGGGCTCGGCTGCCAGTGGCAGCTATTGTTGCCGCCACCGCCGCCGGGGCCGATATTGAACGCCTGCGGACCGCCGCCGCCGCCGCCACCACCACAGGTCAGCCTGCCGCCGAGAAAGGACTGGCCGGTGTTGCACGGCCCCTGAGCGAGGTTATAGCCGCCGCCGACGAAATTGACCCCGCCCTGGCACTGGGTGCCGCCAAGCTGGGCGTTGTAGTAGGTCGGGCAGATGTACATTGATGTGTTGCCGGCAAGCACGGTCGACACGCATCCGCTGGCGCCGCCACCGCCGGGCGGCGGGGGAGCAGGCGGGGTCGGGCCGATGTTGAAGCTGCTCTGGGCGCTGGCGGTCGCGAGGGTGAGGCTGACGAGCGCCGCCGCGAGCGCCGCGCTGAAAAGGGAAACCTTCATGACAAGGGGCCTTTTTCTCATATGGCTGGAGACATCACCTTAACGGTCTGTCCGATGTACGCACCATGAACGGGCTGGCCCGCCGACGGTGTCGGTAACGCGCTTGCGGAGTGTCGGAGGCGGCTGTCGCGGAGCGCGAGCGGGCCGCGCGGCTCAGGCGACCATTGAGCCGTTGACGTCCGGGTCGGCCTCGCATTTGACCCGGTTGCGGCCGGCGTTCTTGGCCGCGTAGAGGCACGCGTCGGCGCGGGCGACGAGGTCCTCGATCGGCTCGCCATGGCGATAGCGCGCGACGCCGAACGACATGGTGATCGAGCCGAGGCTCTCGCCGGTCGATTTCTTGATCAGCTCCTTGGCGTGGACCCGCTCGCGGATCTGGTCGGCGACGGTCACCGCGGCGCGCAGATTGGTCTGTGGCAGGATGATGGCGAATTCCTCGCCGCCGAACCGCGCCGCGAGGTCGCGGCCCTTGACGTGGCCCGCGATCGCGCTGGCGACGAGCCGCAGCACCCGGTCGCCGGTCTGGTGGCCGTAGGTATCGTTGAACTGCTTGAACCGGTCGACATCGCCGAGGCACAGGCACAGCTCCTCCTGGGTTTCGTCGACATTCGCGATCTCGGCTTCCAGGGTCTCGTCGAAACACATCCGGTTGGCGATTCCGGTCAGCGCGTCGGTGCGCGACTCGTTCCGCAGTTCCTCGAGCCGCTCGTTGAGCGCGTTGATCTGCTGTTCCGAATCGGCCAGCTTGTCCTCGAGCTCGACGCTGTTGCGCTGCATCTCGCGCGATGCCTGAGCGAGGGTCTTGATGACCATCTTGAGGTCGGCGCCGGTCTGGGTGTCGGCGATCCGGGTCGCGACGCCCTCGAGCGATTCGCCGTAGGCGCCGGTAGTGCCGGCCGCCGCGGCGATGACCGCCATCGCCTGCTTGATCTCGCTCGAAAGCTGGCTGCCGATCTCCTCGACGGCGTCGGCCTGTCCGCTCGGCGACAGGAATTCGTCATGGATGCGCCGGGCTTCGGTGTCGCTGAGCCGGCCGTCGCGGTCGAGCAGATGGTCGACGGACTGGACCAGCGCCTGATTTTCACCGGTCACGTAGTTGAACAGCAGCTCGTAGTTTCGCGGCGTGACCGGGATCTGTCGCTCTTTGCTGATCTCGATCGCCTTGAGGCCGTAATGGAGCGATCGATCAATATCAGCTTCGCTCTGCTTGCTCATCGCCGACGCACCCCACCAGTCCCCCAACAAACGCAAGGCGTTGCGACCCCCGACATGCGGGGGTCCTCGCGCCACAAAGATAAACTGAATGCCTTTCCGACGCGTAAACGCGCTCGGGTCAGGAGGCCGGGGTGAAGGAGCGGCGCAGGAACGCTGGTACGTCGGCGGTCTCGGCGAAGGCGACGGTCTCGCCACGCTCGGCGCCCTGTCGGGCCTTTGCGGGCGCGCGCTTTGCCGCCGGATCGCGCTCGTGGGCCCGGCCATGGCCGTTGCTGGCGCCATTGCCGCGGCTGCCTCGGCGGCGCGGGCGCGCAGCGGTGGCTTCCTTGTCGGCCGGTGGCGCCGCGGCCGCTTGGCTGGCAGGCCGGGCCTCGCTCTCTGCCGCGTCATGGCCGCCGTCGAGCCAGTCGATCTTCTTGCCGATCAGGCCCTCGATCGCCGCCAGCGCCTTGTGCTCGGCCTTCGAGACCAGCATGTAGGCCTCGCCGCGCCGGCCGGCCCGGCCGGTGCGTCCGATCCGGTGGACATAATCCTCGGCGTGATAGGGAACGTCGAAGTTGAACACGTGGCTGACCTTCGGAATGTCGAGCCCGCGCGCCGCGACGTCCGAGGCCACGAGATACTTGAGCGTGCCCGACCTGAACCGCTCCAGCGTATCCATGCGCGCGTGCTGGTCCATGTCGCCATGGATCTCGCCGACATTGAACCCGTGCTTGGCGAGCGAGCGCTGCAGCACCTTGACGTCACGCTTGCGGTTGCAGAACACCAGGGCGGTGGCGATCTCGAGCGAGCGCAGAAGCTTGCGGAACGCGTCGCGCTTGGCCATCGGCTCGGCGGGAGCCCTGACCAGCTTCTGCTCGATGGTCGCCACGATCGAGCTCGGCGGCGCGACCTCGATCTGCTCGGGCGTGTGCAGGAAGGCGTCGGTGAGACGCTGGATTTCCGGCGGCATGGTGGCCGAGAAGAACAGAGTCTGGCGGGTGAACGGGGTCAGCTTGAAGATACGCTCGATGTCGGGAATGAAGCCCATGTCGAGCATCCGGTCGGCCTCGTCGACGACCAGGATTTCGACCGCGTTGAGCATCAGCTTGCCGCGCTCCTGGTGGTCGAGCAGCCGGCCCGGCGTCGCGATCACGATGTCGGCGCCGCGGTCGAGCTTGCGGTCCTGGTCGGCGAAGGAGACCCCGCCGATCAGAAGCGCGACATTGAGCTTGTGTTTGGCGCCGTAGGTCTCCAGCGCGTCCGCCACCTGGGCGGCGAGCTCGCGGGTCGGCTCGAGAATGAGGCTGCGCGGCATCCGCGCCCTGGTGCGGCCCTTCTCGAACCGGGTGAGGATCGGGAGGGTGAAGGCGGCGGTCTTGCCGGTCCCGGTCTGGGCGATGCCGAGAACGTCGCGTCCGGCAAGGGCAAACGGGATTGCCTGCGCCTGGATTTCGGTGGGCTGGGTGTAACCTGCAGCCTCCACCGCGGCCAAAACCTTCTGGCTGAGGCCGAGTTCGGAAAATGTCATGAAGCGGTTTCGAACACGTTTTCTGCGCCAAACGAGGTGTCAGTCAATGGCAGCGGCACGATACATGATTCTTGCTGGCGCTGCCCCGGAAACATGGACTGCCGCTTGTCCTTACATAGGTTTGCAGCGCAAAAAAGTCAAACAGCGCAAACGATTGTCGTTACGATTTGCCGCCGGGCCGGCTCAGATGTCGAGTTCGGCCGCGAATTCGGCCCGTTCCTGGATGAAACTGAACCGCGCTTCGGGCCGGTTTCCCATCAGCTCGTCGACCAGCCTTGTCGTGGCCTCGCCCTGGTCCGGTTCGATCGCCACCCTCAGGAGCGCGCGCGTCTCGGGGTTCATGGTGGTCTCCTTGAGCTGCGCCGGCAGCATTTCGCCGAGGCCCTTGAAGCGCGAAATCTCGACCTTGCCGCGGCCGGAGAACTCGCGCGCGACGAGCTCGTCGCGGTGGGCGTCGTCGCGGGCATAGACCGTCTTGCCGCCCTGGCTCAGCCGGTACAGCGGCGGCACCGCGAGATGGAGGTGGCCGTTCTCGATCAGCGGCCGCATCTCGCGGTAGAAATAGGTGATCAGCAGCGAGGCGATATGGGCGCCGTCGACATCGGCGTCGGTCATCACGATCACCCGCTGATAGCGCAGCTCCTCGTCGCGGTAGGCCCGGCCGGTGCCGCAGCCGAGCGCCTGGCCGAGATCGGCGAGCTGCTGGTTCTGCGCCAGCTTTTGCGTGGTGGCGCTGGCGACGTTGAGGATTTTGCCCCTCAGCGGCAGCACCGCCTGGGTCGCGCGGTTGCGCGCCTGCTTGGCCGACCCGCCGGCCGAGTCGCCCTCGACGATGAAGATCTCGGTTCCCTCGGCCGCGCTCTGCGAGCAGTCGGCGAGCTTGCCCGGCAATCTCAGCTTGCGCATCGCGGTCTTGCGCCCGACCTCGCGCTCCTGGCGCCGGCGGACCCGCTCCTCGGCCCGCTCGACCACCCAGTCGATCAGCCTGGCCGCCTGGGACGGGCTTGCCACCAGCCAGTGATCGAAATGATCGCGGATCGCGGCGTCGACCAGCCGCGCCGCCTCGGCCGTTGCCAGCCGCTCCTTGGTCTGGCCCTGGAACTCGGGATCGCTGAGGAACACCGACAGGATGGCGCCCGCCTGCACCATCACGTCCTCGGCCGTGATCATCTGCGCGCGCCGGTTGCCGATCAGCTCGCCATGGGCCTTGAGGCCGCGCGCCAGCACCGCGCGCAGTCCCGCCTCATGGGTGCCGCCCTCGGTGGTCGGCACGGTGTTGCAAAACGAATGGAGAAAGCCGTCGGCGCCGGCGAACCAGGTGACCGCCCAGTCGACCGAGCCGTGGCCGTCGGGCTTCTTGACCGAGCCGGTGAACATCTCGGCCGTGACCTGCGGCCGCCCGGCGATGGCCTCGGCGAGGAAGTCCCTGAGCCCGCCGGGGAAGCGCAGCGTCGCCTCGGCCGGAACCTCGCCGCCCTCGGCGAGGAGCTCGCCCGCGCAGCGCCAGCGGATCTCGACCCCGCCGAACAGATACGCCTTGGCGCGCGCCATGCGGAACAGCCGCGCCGGTCTGAATGTCGCGCCGGCGCCGAAGATTTCCGGGTCCGGCCGGAACCGGACCATGGTTCCGCGGCGGTTGGGGGCCGCGCCCAGATGCTCCAGCCCGCCCAGCGGCCGGCCCCGCGCGTAGACCTGGCGGTAGAGCTGGCGCGCGCGCGCGACCTCGATCTCGAGCTCGGCCGAGAGCGCGTTGACCACCGAGATGCCGACCCCGTGCAGCCCGCCCGAGGTCTGGTAGACCCTGCCGTTGAACTTTCCGCCCGCGTGCAGCGTCGTCATGATGACTTCGAGGGCCGACTTGTCCGGCCGCTTGGGATGGGGATCGACCGGGATGCCGCGACCGTTGTCGGTGACCGAGAGCCGGCCGTCGGCGTCCAGCGTCACCTCGATCCGGCTCGCATGGCCCGCCACCGCCTCGTCCATGGCGTTGTCGAGTGCCTCGGCGAACAGGTGGTGCAGCGCCTTTTCGTCGGTGCCGCCGATATACATGCCGGGCCGGCGCCGGACCGGCTCGAGCCCCTCCAGCACCTCGATGTCGGCCGCCGTGTAGGACGGCTCGCCATCGCCCGCCGCCGCCGGGCGCGGCTTTGCCGGCGCGGGGGCGCCGTGCGCCGGCGCCGAGAACAGGTCTGCGGTTCCGCTCATCGACTGGTCCTGCTCCACGGCCGCGATGTCGCCGCGGCCGCCGGGGGTTGTGCGCGAATCACCACTGATCATGCCATTGGCGCCGAATCGTGGCGAGGGAGCGTTGCCGAACCGTAAAGCCCGCCGGCCATGCCGGCCGGCACGGCGAAACCCGAAGCGCGAATGCGTATTGCGTCCCCGACGGGGCGGAGTCACTCTCAAGCCGCCGGCACGGCTCGACGTCGGAGATCCCGGTCGCGAGCCGGCGACAGGCTGACGCCGATCGGAGGCACCGATGAGACAATGCGTGCCGATTCAATGGACCGGAATACTGCTCCTTGCGGGGCTGGTGCTCGCCGCCGGAGTTGAGGCCGCGCAGGCCTTGACGAAGCTGAACGAGAGCGGTGAATTCGACTGTTCCTGCCAGGGCGGCCAGGGAACGTGCGATTTTGTATCTGCTCCGACCGGGGTTGATTGCTTCAAGAGTGTCGAAGACACCTGCACGGGAACGTGCAAGCTGATCCTGACGCCGGACACGCCGCAAGGATCGCGTCTGCAAAACTCGATCATCCCCGGGACGACAAACGGTGTGAAGCTGAGGAGACGATGATATCCCTCAAGTCTTCGCCTGGAGGGCGATATGCAAGATATTCGACATCTGGCGGTGATGCTTTTCGTGGCTGCAAGCGTCGTCCTGATCGCCGGTGAGCCTTCGCGAGCCGCGCCGAAACAGGGGACATCCGGCCGTTACAACTGCTCATGCATGGTCGGAACACAAGTTGTGGCCGGCACCTGTTCAATGGTCAATAATGGTGATAACAGCGCCACCTGCGGCAAGGGCTCTGGCGACACGTGTTCCGCGACCTGCCAGCTCACAACCTTTACCCATGGCCTGACCGGCGGCGGCGGACTTGTCATCCAGCGCGGCTCCGGGGGGACTGTCGGCGGCACGGGGCCGGCCATTGGCAGGTGACTTCAGGGCGGACGGCGACCTTTACGCGTGAGCCGATCGCGCTCGCGCGCGCGCCTGCGGTGTGGAGAATCCGCGCCGGGCGCGGTAGTCTGCGCCCAGATGCTCTTGTCGACTGGAGGCCAGAGATGGCGGTAAGCAGTTCGGTCTGCGACTTCGGCTGGCGAGCGCCGGATTTCGCGCTGCCGGGCGTCGATGGCAAGACCTACCGGCTCGAGGATGTGCGCGGACCCAAGGGCACCGTGATCATCTTCATGTGCAACCACTGCCCGTATGTGATCGCGGTGATCGAGCGCCTGGTGCGCGACGCGATCGAGCTTCAGGAGATGGGGATCGGCGTTGCCGCGATCTGCTGCAACGACGCCGAGACCTACCCCGATGACTCGTTCGAGAACATGAAGCTGTTCGCCGAGCGCCACCGGCTTCCATTCCCCTATCTCCATGACGAGAGCCAGGAGGTGGCGCGCGCCTATGACGCCCAGTGCACGCCCGACTTCTTCGGCTTCGACTACGAGCTGGGGCTGCAGTACCGCGGCCGGCTCGACGAGGGCCGGCGCGACCCGCCGCCCAAGGACGCCCGGCGCGAGCTGGTCGAGGCGATGCGCCAGGTGGTCGCGACCGGCGAGGGGCCGGCCGACCAGGTCGCCTCGATGGGCTGCTCGATCAAGTGGAAGCAGGCGGCCTGACGGGCGCTCGCGGCTTGCGGTTACCAGTTCCCGCCGGCGGTTCCCGGTTCGGGAAACGGGGCCGGCACATCGCGCCGGCCCGCCCGGAACAGGTCCTGGACCGCTTGCCGGAGCCTGTCGTCAGACCGAGTAGTACATGTCGAACTCGATCGGGTGGGGTGCCTGCTCGACGCGGACCACCTCCTCCATCTTGAGTTCGAGATAGGCGTCGATCTGGTCGTCGGTGAACACGCCGCCCTTCCTCAGGAAGTCGCGGTCGCCATCGAGGCATTCCACCGCCTCGCGCAGGCTCGCGCACACGGTCGGAATGTCCTTCAGCTCTTCCGGCGGCAGGTCGTAGAGGTCCTTGTCCATCGGGTCGCCCGGATTGATCTTGTTCTCGATCCCGTCCATTCCCGCCATCACCATGGCGGCGAACGCGAGATAGGGGTTGGCGGCGGGATCGGGGAAGCGGACTTCGACCCGCTTGCCCTTGGGCGAGTCCGAATACGGGATGCGGCACGACGCCGAGCGGTTGCGCGCCGAATAGGCGAGCAAGACCGGCGCCTCGTAGCCCGGAACCAGCCGCTTGTAGGAGTTGGTGGTCGGGTTAGTGAAGACGTTGATCGACTTGGCGTGCTTCAGGATCCCGCCGATATAGTTGAGGCAGATCTCCGACAGGTCCGAATAGCGGTCGCCGGCGAAGATGGGCTTGCCGTCCTTCCAGATCGACTGGTGGCAGTGCATGCCGGTGCCGTTGTCGCCGAACACCGGTTTCGGCATGAAGGTGACGGTCTTGCCGTAGGCGTGGGCCACCTGATGCACGACATATTTGTAGATCTGCATGTGGTCGGCCATGGTCGTCAGGGTGTTGAACCTGATGCCGAGCTCATGCTGGGCGGCGCCGACCTCGTGGTGGTGCTTTTCGGTGATCACGCCCATTGACGACATGACGCTCAGCATTTCCGAGCGGATGTCCTGGGCCGAGTCGACCGGCGGGACCGGGAAATAGCCGCCCTTGGTGCGCGGCCGGTGGCCGAGATTGCCCATTTCGAACTCGGACCCGGTGTTGGACGGCAGCTCGAGCGAATCGAGCTCGAACCCCGTCTTGTAGGGATCGGTCGAGAACCGCACGTCGTCGAACATGAAGAACTCGGCCTCCGGCCCGAACATGGTGGTGTCGCCGACGCCGGAGTTCTGCACGTAGGCCTCGGCGTTCTTCGCCGTCATGCGCGGATCGCGCTCATAACCCTCGCCGCTCAGCGGGTCGAGCACGTCGCAGAAGATCGCCAGTGTCGACTGGGCGAAGAACGGATCGATATGGCTGGTATCGGGATCGGGCATCAGCGTCATGTCGGACTCGTTGATCGCCTTCCAGCCGGCGATCGAGGAGCCGTCGAACATGACGCCGTCGGCGAACGTGTCTTCGTCCACGAGGCCCGCGTCCATCGTCACATGCTGCAACTTGCCGCGCGGGTCGGTGAACCGCAGATCGACGAACCTGACTTCTTTTTCCTTCATCAACTCGAGCACATCTTTGGCGTTAGACATTGGAATCCACGTCGCTCCTGTTCTTGATCATTGTTCCGGCATCCGACCCGCCGAGGTCAGATCGCCTCCGCGCCGGTCTCGCCGGTGCGGATCCGAATCGCCTGTTCGATCGGCGAGACGAAAATCTTGCCGTCGCCGATCCGTCCGGTCTTGGCCGCGGACTGGATGGCTTCGATCGCCTTGTCGACCTGCTCGTCGGAGAGGACGACCTCGATCTTCACCTTGGGAAGAAAGTCGACCACGTATTCGGCGCCGCGATAAAGTTCGGTGTGGCCCTTCTGCCGGCCAAAGCCCTTGGCTTCCACGACCGTAATTCCCTGCAGGCCGATTTCCTGCAGCGCATCCTTCACTTCATCGAGTTTGAACGGCTTGATGATGGCCTCGATCTTTTTCATGCGCACGGGTCCCTGCTGATTGACGCCGTCTCTCACCGCTGGCACCGGCTGCACGGTCCATGCCACACGTGGAGATGGCCGTAACAACCTGATTTTAAAGGATGAATTATGATCCCCCCGCGCCTCGCCGGGAGAGTTTGCCGAATCTTTGTGCAACATGCCAATGAAATGTGCGTCATTCCCCCGCACGGGGGGCGTCGGGCGATGCTAGAAACCGGCATCGGCAAGGCGCCGCCGGTCGGGCGGTGCGGTGCATATCGAAGGCGGGGCCATGAACGAGCTTCTGTCGGGCGAGGAGATGGCGCGCGCCGATGCGGCGCAGATCGCGGCCGGCACGCCGGGCGCCGTGCTGATGGAGCAGGCCGGCCGCGCGGTCGCCCGCGTCGCGCTTGGCGCCCTTCGCGGGGCGGGCAGGGTGTGCGTTCTCGCCGGGCCCGGCAACAATGGCGGTGACGGCTTCGTCGCCGCCCGGCTGCTCGCCGGGCATGGAGTGCGTGTCGAGCTGGTTCTGTTCGGCGACCGCGGCCGGCTTGCCGGCGATGCCGCCGCGGCGGCCCGCCGCTACGACGGCCCGCTCCTGACACCGGACCAGGCGCCGATCGAGACCGCCGACCTCGTCATCGACGCCCTGTTCGGTGCCGGCCTCGCCCGGCCCGTCGCCGGGGCGGCCGGCGAAGCGATCGCCCGCGTCAACCGTTCGCCCGCGAGCGTGGTCGCGGTCGACGTGCCGTCGGGCATCGACGGCACCACCGGCGAGGTGCGCGGGGCCGCGGTCATGGCCGACCACACGGTGACCTTCTTCCGCGCCAAGCCCGGCCACTATCTCCATCCGGGACGACTGCATCGCGGCGTGCTCCATGTCGAGGAGATCGGGATCGGCGCCGGAGTGCTGGCCGGGATCGCGCCCCGGGCCTGGCTCAATGTCCCGGCTGTCTGGCGTGGCGCCATTCCGGCCCCGGCCCCCGACGGGCACAAATACGCCCGCGGCCACGTGGTCGCCGTCTCGGGCGGACCGTGCAACACCGGCGCCATCCGGCTCGCCGCGACCGCGGCGCTGAGGGCCGGCGCCGGACTGGTGACCGTGGCAGCGCCGCAGGCCGCGCTGCCGGTCCATGCGAGCCACCTCACCGAGATCATGCTCACCGGGTGCGACGACGCGGCGGGCCTGGAGACGATCCTCGCCGACCGGCGCAAGAACGCCGTGGTCCTCGGCCCGGCCTCGGGCGTGGGCGAGGCGACAAGGGCGCTCGTCCGTGCCGCGCTCGCCTCGGGTGCGGCCGCGGTCCTCGATGCCGATGCGCTGACCTCGTTCGGAGATGATCCGGACGCCCTGTTCGCGATGATCGCCGCGCCGGCAGGGCGCCCGGTGGTCCTCACTCCCCATGAGGGCGAATTCGCCCGCCTGTTTCCCGATCTCCGAGCCGAGCCCTCCAAGCTCGCCCGCGCCCGCGCCGCCGCCGCGCGGTGCCGGGCCGCGATCGTGCTCAAGGGCGCCGACACCGTGATCGCGGCGCCGGACGGCCGCGCCGCGATCAACGCCAACGCGCCGCCATGGCTCGCGACCGCGGGCGCCGGCGACGTGCTCGCCGGCATCGTCGCCGCGCTTCTCGCCCGCCGCGCGCCCGCCTTCGAGGCGGCGTCGGCGGCGGTGTGGATCCACGGCGAGGCCGCCGCCGGCGCCGGCTTGGGGATGATCGCCGGCGACCTCGCCAGCGCGGTTCCGGCCGCCATCGCCGCCGCGGCGGCATGGAGCCCCGGGCGCTGATGCATGCTATAAGAAAACCATGAGCGATCCCTCGATCGAGATTCGCCAGATCGAGCCGGGCGACGCCGAGCCGCTGCGCGCCATCTACAATCATTACGTCGCCAAGACCGCGATCACCTTCGATGTCGAGCCGCGCGGCGAAAACGAGTGGCGGTCGTGGATGGACCGCTTCGCCGGGACCGGCCGTCATCAGTGCTTCGTCGCCCTCAGTGACGCCGTCGCGGTCGGCTGGGCCTCGAGCCTGCCGCTCAAGGACCGGGCGGCGTACGAGACCTCGGTCGAGACCAGCGTCTATCTGGCGCCCGGCCGATCCGGCTCCGGCTTCGGCCGCAGGCTCTATGCGCGCCTGTTCGACGCGCTCGCGCACGAGGACGTTCACCGCGCCTTCGCCGCGATCACCGCGCCCAATCCGTCGTCGGTGCGGCTGCACGAGATGTTCGGCTTTCGCCTCCTCGGCCGGTTTCCCGAGGTCGGTCGAAAGTTCGGCGGCTATCACGATGTCGACTGGTACTGGCGGCCGGTGCCGCTGCACGAGACCGGGAGCTGAATGTCGCCGCTTCCGCTCGCTCCGGCGCCGCCGGGCAAAGGGGCCGTTTGGCCTTTGGGCCGATGACGGCCCATGATATAGGGGGCGCCGCCGCGGCGGGCGCGAGGTGCCGGCGCGCGGGCGTGGTGGAACTGGTAGACACGCGAGATTTAGGTTCTCGTGGGCATGGCCCGTGGGGGTTCGAGTCCCTCCGCCCGCACCAATTCCGCGCCGGTTTCCGGGCCATTCGCGCGCGGCCGGCCTGTCCGGCCGCGACGCCGGGACGATGCGACGTGATGAGATCGGACGAGGGACGATGCAGGTAACCGAGACGCTGAACGACGGGCTCAGGCGCGGACTCAGGATCGTCGTCGACACCGGCGAGCTCGATCGCCGGCTGACCGAGCGGCTGGAGGAAATGCGCGGCACGGTTCAGCTCAAGGGCTTTCGGCGCGGCAAGGCGCCGCTGGCGCATCTGCGCCGGACCTTCGCCAGGCGCATGATGCCGGAACTCGTTGAGAACGTGGTCCAGGAATCGACCAGAGAGGCGCTCACCCAGCGCGAGGAGCGCCCGG
>Ga0326597_10002286_pt1 | contig 28794 bp, 24 predicted proteins | sample RVTome_12_FD_203789 | JGI IMG/M metagenome (GOLD analysis project Ga0326597, IMG submission 203789) | Soil microbial communities from uranium-contaminated site in the Upper Colorado River Basin, Wyoming, United States - RVT100D185 | ecosystem: Environmental > Terrestrial > Soil > Contaminated >... | reverse complement strand
CGATCTGGACTGGCGGGTGCTCCCCCAGGCGCACGCGCGCGGCGTCATGCTATCGATCGGGGCCGATGCGCATAGTATCGCCGGCATTCCGAACGTGGACTTCGGCGTGGGAGTCGCCCGGAAGGGGTGGCTGGGGCCCGAGGCCGTTCTGAACACGCTGTCGGTGGAGGGCTTCCTTCAGCGGGTGGCGAAGCGAAAGGTCTCATGAGGCCGCGGACCATCCTCAGGCGCCTCCGCCAGGCCTACCCGGAAGCCGGCTGCGCGCTGGTCCACCGCGACGCGTTCGAGCTGCTCTGCGCGACCATTCTGTCGGCCCAATGCACCGACGCCAGGGTCAACCTGGTGACCCCGGTGCTCTTCCGCCGCTACCCGACCTCGGCGGCTCTCGCCCGGGCCCGCACGCCGGACGTCGAGGAGATCATCAGGTCCACCGGGTTCTTCCGTAACAAGGCCAAGAGCCTCATCGGTATGGCGCAGTCCGTCGTCGCGGATCACGGAGGGGAGATTCCCCGAACGATGGAAGAGCTGCGGAGCCTCCCCGGCGTCGGCCGAAAGACGGCCAATGTGGTGCTCGGCAACGCCTTCGGCCTCAATGAGGGGGTGACGGTCGATACCCACGTCGCCCGTCTCAGTCGCCTGCTCGGCCTGACCAAGCATACCGATCCGGTGAAAATCGAGCATGACCTCATGCAACTCTTTCCCCGAAATTCCTGGGCCCTGTTGTCGCATCTCCTGATCTTCCATGGCCGGCAGATCTGCGTCGCGCGGCGGCCCCGGTGCTCCCAATGCGTGCTGGCTAGCCTCTGCCCATCGGCCCGCCTCTGACTCGGGGCCCAGGGCGGTTTGGGGGATCCGGCTGGTGCCGTCGTACCCCACCAGGCGGTGGAACAAAATGAGGCAGGGAACTTGCTCCCAGGTGGCACCAATCACCGATACCGGGCCGTCAGGTAGCTATTTTCTGGTTGTGCAAGGGTTGGCACATGCCTCGGCATGGTCACCCTATGACAAAGCAGGGGAACAGGTTAGCCGGATTCGAGGAGTTACAGTGAGTCCTGATCAGGGCGATCTTCGCCCCAGTGGGGTTGCCATGGAGGAAGGCCGACCCACCCCTCGCCGGGCCAGGGAGGGGTTGGCCGCTTCAGGTATCGATGTGGCGGAAAAACCACACCGTCGGATCCTCGTGGTGGCCCCACAGCCGTTCTACCAGGACCGGGGTACTCCCATCGCCGTGAGGCAGGTGCTGGAAGCGCTCAGCGAGCTGGGCTACGCCGTGGACCTCCTTACCTTTCCGATCGGAAACGACATCGCGATTCCGGGACTGCACATTTCCCGGGCGGGCAACCCGTTCGGCATCAAGAGCGTCCCGATCGGCCTCTCGTTCCGAAAGATCCTGTTGGATTTTTCCCTCATCACCGCGCTGCGCGGCCAGCTTCGTCGGGCCAGCTACACCTGCATTCACGCGGTAGAAGAAGCCGCTTTCCCCGCCACCCTCATCGGGCGCCGATATGGCGTGCCGGTCCTGTATGACATGCAATCGAGTTTGCCGGAGCAGCTGGCCCAAAGCCGGCTGTTCAGTCCACCTCCGGTGCAGCGATGCCTCCAGGCGTTGGAGTGCTGGCTGCTGCGCCACGTGCATCTCACCGTGAGCAGTACCGGCCTGGCCCCGCGAGTGAAGCGTTTGGTCCCGGAGGCGAGGGTGCGGGAGTGGCAGTTTCCCAGTGCGCCGTCCGCCCTCGATCCGGCGGCGGCCCTGGCGCTTCGGCAGCGGCTGGGCATTCCCAAGGGGCGCCCGATCGTGCTCTACGCCGGGACCTTCGAATCCTATCAAGGTCTTCCGCAGCTGATCGAGGCCATTCCGCTGGTCCAGGCGGGGGTTCCGGATGCGACGTTCGTGCTCGTCGGCGCCGACCCCAGCCAGAAGCTCGAGCTCAGAAACGGCAGCCAACGGCTCTTGGAGAGCGGGGCCCTCCGGATTATCGACCGGCAGCCGCGAGCCGCCCTTCCGCCCCTGCTCGCCATGGCGGACGTGCTGGTGTCCCCGCGGGCGCATGGCGGCAATCTGCCGCTCAAGATCTTCGACTACCTCGCAGCCGGCCGGCCGATCGTCGCCACCGACATCCCGACCCATCGGACCGTGCTGACCGGCGAGCGCGCCATTCTGGTCGCCTTGTCGGCCCCGGCGCTGTCGGAAGGGATTCTCGCGGCGTTGGGCGATCCCCCCCGCGCGGCGCGTCTTGGTCGGGCCGCCCGCGCATACGCATCGGAGCACCTGGCGTGGCCGGGCTTCGTGCAATCGGTGGCCGACGTCTATGAGGAAGTGCATGGCCATGCCGGCGCCGCTCGAGGCTGACATAGCGGGCGGGGAGACACACAAGGTCACGGTCATCATCCCAGCCCGGAACGAGGCCCACTCCATCGCGGAGGTCATCGGCGCCGTCCGAGGACAGGCCCACCCGGGGGTTGCCGTTGAGATCCTCCTGGTCGACGACGGGTCGACCGATGGCACGCCGGCGGCCGCCCGTGCCGCCGGGGCCCTGGTGTTGGAGCTGGGTGAGCGGACCGGCGGCGGGAACCCTGCCGCCGCGCGCAACCGGGGCGCCCTCGCCGCGACCGGCGACCTCATTGTCTTCCTCGATGCCGACTGTATTCCGGGCGCAGGCTGGCTCCAACGACTTCTGAGCGCTCACTCAGGCGGGGCATCCATCGTGGGCGGCGCGCTCGACCTGCCGGCGGGTCTGCCCGTCATGGCCCGCTGCGACTACTACTGCGGGTGGTACCACGTGCATTCCCGGCGGCCCGCGGGCGAGGTCCCCAACCACCCGCCCGGTAACTTAAGCGTCCGCCGCGACCTCTTCGCGTCCACCCAGGGGTTCATCGAACAGCAACCGGTGGCCTATGCCCACGAGGAGCTCGCCTGGCAGGCGGAAGTGCGACGCCGAGGGGGACGAATTGTCTTCGAGCCACGAGCTATCGTATTCCACCGGAACCGCCCGGGATTTCGGAACCTGTTGCGCCGGAATTACCGGTGGGGATACAGCGCCATCGAAAGCAAGGCGATGAGCGGTGCGGTACGAATGGCCTGGGTTTATCGCTATCCGGGCCTGCTGCTGGCCGGAAGCCTGCCCCTGGCCATCGGCAGCACCTTCTACATCATTGCCTGCTGGGTTCGAGTCGGCATTCTGGAGCCGCTCCTGCTGGCTCCGGTCGTCCTGGCCGCCCGCCTCGCGTACTCCACGGGACTGGCGGCAGGGGCCATTCGATGGATCCGCCACGGCCGGGCGGCTACCGAGGTCCGGGCGCGATGGGAATGAGCCAGATCCCGCCGCCCATGGTTTCTGTCGGCGTCGCCGTGGATGTCGCCCGAACCCGCGGGTTCGCCAGCGTCACGGTGTGCACCGGACCGGGCGGTCTTTCCCGCAGGCTCTGCGAGTTCGACGACGCACTGGATTTGGGTGACGCACGGCGTCGCGGAGGCAACCATTGAGCCAGGAGCCGCTGGTGTCGGTCGTCATGCCGTGCCTCAACGAGGAAGCGGCGATCGGCCCGTGCATCCAGAAGATCCGCCGGACCTTCGCCGCGGCGGCGATAGACGGCGAGATCGTGGTGTGCGACAACGGCTCAACCGACGCCTCCGTCTCGATCGCCGAACGGATGGGGGCGCGGATCGTGCACCAGCCGCTCCACGGATACGGCCGCGCGTATCTCAAGGGATTCGCGAGCGCGCGCGGGCGCTATTTCGTGATGGGAGACGCCGACGACACCTACGACTTCACGATGATTCCCGAGTTCGTCGCCGCGCTCGACAGGGAAGGCCATCAGTTCGTCACCGGCAGCCGGTACCTCGGCGGCGGCGACGCGCACATCACGACGCTGCATCGGTACTTCGGGAATCCGGCGCTTACCCGGATCCTCAACCTGATGTTCGGCACCCGGTACACGGACGTCTACTGCGGATTCCGGGCGTTCTCGCGGGAGACGTACGCGGCCATCCGCCCGGTGAGTCCCGGCATGGAGTTCAACCTGGAGCTCGCGATCAACGCCGGCCTCGCCGGACTCCGGGTGAAGGAGATCCCGATCGTCCTCGCCCCGCGCAAGGGCGAGTCGAAGCTGCGAACCTTCCGCGACGGGTGGCGCAGCCTCCGCATGATGCTGCTGTACTCGCCGAACAAGCTCTTCCTGGGGCCGGGCGCCACTCTGCTCGCGCTCGGCCTGCTCATTCACCTCGCGGTGCTGCTGGGCCTGGTGCGGTTCGGGGGGCGGCCGGCCGCCGGGGTCACCGCGGTGTTCGCGACGATCTTCAGCGTCGTCGGCTTCGAGATCCTGAGCCTCGGGCTGCACACCAAGACCTACTCGTGGAGCCGCCGCTTCGATCGGGACAATCCGGCCCTGGCCGCGTTCTATCGGCGCTTCAAGCTCGAGACCGGGCTGCTGCTCGGCGCCGCCCTGATCGCCGCCGGCGCGGCAATCCTGGTCGCCGTCGTGGCGGAGTGGCTGCGCTCCGACCTCCTCCCCCTGCCGCATCCTGAGTGGGCCTCGTTCGCGGCGACGCTCGTCATCATCGGGGGCAGCACGCTGTTCTCGTCGCTGTTCATCTCCGCCATGTCGATGAGCCGGTCTCAGGACGACGCGTGACCGACCCTCGGGCGCTGTGGCCGGCGCTCGTTCTCGTGCTGCTCCTGGTGGCGACGGCGCTGAGGTTTCCCCCGTCCCGGGCCGAGGTGCTGTATTTCGGGCCCGCGGCCGGCGAGGCCTCCTTCCCCGACGCCTCACAGGCGTCCCAGTGACCCCGGCGGCGGATTATTTTCGCGGGATGTCCCGTCCAGTCGCGGCGCCCGTGGTCAGGATCCGTCCGCCCAAGGGCTGGGCGCCGCTCGACCTGCGCGAGCTCGCCGGCGCGCACGAGCTGCTGTACTTCCTCGTACTGCGCAACCTCAAGTTGCGCTACAAGCAGACGGCGCTGGGCGCCGCCTGGGCGCTGCTGCAGCCGTTGCTCACCATGGCCGTCTTCACCGTCGTGTTCGGCCGGCTCGCTCGGCTGGATTCGGAGGGGCTGCCCTACCCGGTGTTCGCGCTCGCAGCCCTGGTCCCGTGGACCTATTTTGCGACCGCCCTCGCTCAGGCTGGCAACAGCCTGGTGGACCAGCAGCAGCTGCTGACAAAGGTCTACTTCCCGCGGCTCCTGCTGCCGCTCGCGGCGGCGATCGCGGGGCTGGTGGATCTCGCGATCGCCTTCACTCTCCTGCTCCTGGCCCTCGCCTGGTACGGCATCGCGCCGTCGGCGCGATTGCTCGCGGCGCCCGCCTTCGGACTGCTCGCCGCGGCCAGCGCGCTCGCACCCGGCGTGTGGCTCGCCGCGCTCAACGTGCGCTATCGTGACGTGCGCCACGTCATCCCGTTCCTGGTGCAGATCTGGTTGTTCGTGACCCCGGTGGCGTATTCCAGCGGCATCGTCCCGGAGCGCTGGCGACCGCTCTACGGGCTCAATCCCATGGCGGGCGTGGTGGACGGCTTCCGGTGGATGATTGCCCCCTCGGCCCCCGCCGTGGGACCCAGCCTCGCCGTCTCCGTCGCCGCCGTGGCGATCCTGCTCACGGCCGGGCTCTACTTCTTCCGGCGAATGGAACGCTCCTTCGCCGACGTGGTCTAGCGATGAGCGGCCACGCGGTCATCCGGATCGAGCACCTGGGCAAGCAGTATCAAATCGGGCACGCGCGCGGACCGCGGACGCTGCGCGAGGATCTGGTGGACTTGGCGCGCGCGCCGTTGCGCCGCCGCAACGAGCGGGGGGCCACGGACGACGGCAGGTTCTGGGCGCTGCGTGACGTCTCGCTCGAGGTCCAGCGGGGCGAGGTCATGGGTATCATCGGCGGCAACGGCGCCGGCAAGAGCACGCTGCTTAAGATCCTGTCGCGCATCGTCGCGCCCACGGAGGGCTGGGCCACGATTGAGGGCCGTGTGGGCTCGCTGCTCGAAGCGGGCACCGGATTCCATTCGGAGCTCACCGGGCGGGAGAACGTGTACATGAGCGGCGCGATCCTCGGGATGCGGAAGGCAGAGATCGAGCGGAAGTTCGACGAGATCGTGGCCTTCGCCGACATCGGCCCCTTCCTCGACACGCCCGTCAAGCGGTATTCGAGCGGCATGCAGGTGCGGCTGGCCTTCGCGGTGGCGGCGCACCTCGAGCCGGAGGTGCTGATCGTGGACGAGGTGCTGGCGGTCGGCGACGCGGAGTTCCAAAGGAAGTGCCTCGGACGGATGCAGGACGTCTCGCGGGGCGACGGCCGGACCGTGCTCTTCGTGAGCCACAACATGGACGCGGTGCAGCGCCTCTGCGCGCGGGCCGTCCTGTTGGAGCACGGACGCCCCATCGCCACCGGGGCGACGACGGGTGTCGTGGCCCAGTACCTCGCGCGCGCCGAGGCACCGTCGTCACCCGGTGCCTGGATCGACCTGTCGGGCGTCGAGCGCACGGGGACCGGTCTCGCGCGGGTCGTGAGGGCGCGGTACGGGAGCGGGCTCGACGCCGCCGCCGGCCAGGCGTATCCGGACGGGCCGCTCACGATCGGCCTGACGATCGAGGCCGCGACCTCGTGTACCATCGCGAGCCTCGCGGTGACACTCTATGACCTGCAGGGAACGAAGCTCGTCAACGCCGACACGATCGCGTCGGGGCGCACCCTGCGGCTCGAGCCCGGGGAGCACCAGATCACGCTCCGCATTCCGGAGCTGCATCTCAACCCGGGCGTGTACTTGATGGGGTTCTGGCTGGCGGGACGACTCGCCGAGGTTCACGATTTCATACCGGCGGGGTTCGAGCTGGAGGTCGTGTCCCGGCGGGCGCCCGGTCTGGGGCGGGCGCCCGCCGATGACGGCCTGGTCACCTGCCGGTTGGAACTCCTGGATGCCGGCTGACGCTCAAGACGAGCCCGACGCCGGTCCGCGCGCTGGGGGCTGGCGTCCGAGCGATTCGAGCAGGGCCGCATGCTGCCGCGCGATCGCCAGCCAGTCGAGCCGCTCGACGAAGGCGCGCCCCCGCGCGGCCACTGCGCGGGCCTCCTCGGGGCGAGCGAGCAGCCGCGCGACGGCAGCCGCGAAGCGCTCGGGGTCGTCCGCGAGCACGAACTCCTCCCCGTCCCGAACCGGGATACCCTCGACCCCCTTGGACGTGCTCACGACCGGCAGCCGCGCCGCGAAGTAGTCCAGCACCTTCATCCGTGTCCCCCCTCCTCTCGTGAGGGGGACGACGGCCAGATCGGCGGCGAGCAGCCAGGGCGCCACCGATTCGACCGGACCCGTGAAGACGATGTCCGGGTCGGGAGAGCGGGCGGGCGGCTCGCGCCCCAGCGCGAGCAGCTTGACCGCCAGCCCACGGGCGCGGATGGCCGGCAGGACCCGATCAGCCATGAGCTGCATCGCCTGCAGGTTCGGCTCGTAGCTGTAGATACCGTGATAGACCAGAATGCGGGTTCCGCCGTCCAGGCTGAGCTCGGACCTCAGCGCCAGCGGTCGTGCCTCATCGTACGCCGACAGGTCCACGCCGTGCGGAATCGTGTGCACCCGCTCCGGCGGGACGCCGTCCGCCAGGAGCAGCCCGCGGTCGCGGTTCGACACCGTGACCACGGCGTCCACCGCACGGCATACACCGAGCTCGAGCTCGCGCAGGTACCGGTAGCCGCGCGCGGGGAGCCCGGGTACCTGCTCGGCCAGGCGCTGATACTCCACATTGTGCTCCACCAGTACAACCGCGCCGCCGAGCTCCCGCCGGCAGCGCAGGCACGGCAGTGCGAACGCGGGAAACGCGGCCTGGTAATGGCGCGCCCCGTGCCGCCGGGCCACATAGAGCGCCCGCCGCGCCGGCCTCCAGTCGTGCGCCGGTCGGTAGAGGAACGCCTCGCTCGCGGGCACGCCCTGAAGTCGGATCCTTGCCTCGATGAGCGTGCGGGGCAGCCAGAGGCGGAGCCGACGCGGGTAGGGGAGCATGCGGCGATCTCCGTCTTCATAGACGAAGTAGCCGCGCCGGTGGTCGGCGACGAGGTACACCGGCCCGAAGCACCGCGAGAGCCCCCAGGCGAGGCGGTCGATCGCGACGGCGGCGCCGTGGTCGGCCGGGAAGATGTCTCCGCGGGTGACCATGACCAGGGCGGACCGCCCGCGCGGGTCAGCCGCGGGCGACGTGGCGCACCTCCTCCACCCAGAGCGCCAGAGACAAGCTTCGCCCGAGGGCATCCGCCGAGGGCGGGCCGCAGGCATCGGCCGCGGCGTGGCGGAACTCCGATTGCGCGTGAATCAGCCACACAAGCACACGGAGCGGCGCGAGGCATGCCGGGTCCAGCCCCAACGCGTCGAGGTAGCGGGCCAGGCACTCGCGGCGCACGGCGCCGGTCGCGGACGAGGGATCGAGCGATCGGCGATACGACGCGATCTGGCGCTCCAACGTCCTGGCGCGATCGACGTTGAACGATGCGTACGCGAAAAAGTAGAGCAGGTCGAGCAGGGGCAGCCCCTCGACCGCTGCGGACTCCCAATCCAGAACGGCCAGCTCGCCCTCAGCGGTCACCAGCAGGTTCCACGGTCCGAAGTCACGCTGTTCGATCACCGGGGGGAGGTCACCGAGCTGACGCAGCATGCCTTCGGCCTCGCGCAGGAGCCCTCGGTCTACGACCCCGCCGAACGCGGCGATGAACGCGGCGAGTGTCGGCTCCACGATCGCCGCGCGCCAGTGGGTAGCGGGGAGCGCCGGCCCGGCCTCGGCGAGTGCCGCCAGCCAGTCGGTGACCCTGGTCGCCCATGCGCGGAACGTCCCGCGGACGAGCGTGATCTCGAGCGGCCGCCCGTCGAGCGCGGTCTCGCCGACGAACGGCACGCCGTCGATTTCGCGACGGAAGAGGAGGCGCGGCACGCCTGGAACGCTGCCGGAACGGCGCCGGGCAACGGCCTCGAGCGCCGCGGCCTCGCGGCGGATGCCCGCCGCCGCCGCCGCCACGCGGGGCGCCTTGATCGCGACGAGGGGCGTCCGGCTCGGCTCGGCAAAAGCGAGCAGCACCACCTTGCTCACGCTCCGCGGTCCCCCGGTGACGAGCAGGGTCGAAAGCCGCTCAGGCACGGGGCCGAGCCCCCACCTCGCCCAGCCCTCGCGGAGCCAGGCCGCCGGGTGGGCGTCCGGAAGCGGGCCGCCCGCCGGCCGACGGGCTACGGCGCAAATCGAACTCGCGTACCCGTTCTCGTCGGCCAGTCCGCTCGCGCGCCACAGCAGATCCGCGAGGAGGCGCCGCACCCTCCCACCGGCCGCACCCTGGCGAGCGCGCACGAAGCCGGCCGCACCTGGGGCGGCGTATGGCATCCAGTAGACCGGCAGGGCCGGCGGTGCCGGCCACGGCCGATAGCAGCTCACGCCGGCAAATCCCGCGGCCCGAAGGAGGCGGGCGACCCGCCGCGCCCCGCCCCACTGCCCGCGCCACTCGGTGTAGCAGACGCCGCCCGGCTCGAGCGCGTCGTGCAGCATCGCCAGCGTCCCCGAGTCCACGTTCTCGGCGACGGCGAGATCACAGGCGCCATCCGGTGAGGCGACGACGACCTCGCATGCGATGCTTGCCACAGCCTCGGCCAACGCCCCGGCCGCGCGGGCGATCGCGCGCCGCGGTCGGAACGCAGGCAGGAGGAAGCGCCAGTCGGCCCTGCGGAGCCGAGCGTTCAACTCGCGCTCGGGCAGCTCAGGCGTTTCGGGCAGCACCCGTGACCTCGTCGTAAACCCGCATCGCCCCGCGCGCGGTCACGGCGGATGAGAACTCGCGCTCGACCCGCTCCCGCCCGGCGGCCGCAAGGCGCTGGGCGAGTGCGGGGTCGCCCTGGAGTTGGCGGATGGCCGAGCCGAGCGCCGCGGGGTCGCGCGGCGGCACGAGCAGCCCGGTCAGGCCGTCGGTGATCGCCTCGTCGGTGCCGCCGATCGCCGTCGCGATCACGGGCCGCGCCGCCGCCATCGCCTCGAGCACCGAGAGGGGCAGACCCTCGAAGAGCGACGGCAGCACGAACAGGTCCGCCGCGGCGAGAAGTGCGGGCACATCGGACCGCTGGCCCAGGAACACGCAGCGGTCGGCCACGCCGAGCTCCCGCGCCAGCCGTTCCATGTCGGCGCGAAGCGAGCCCTCGCCCGCGAGCACGAAGGTGGCGTCGGGCACCTGCGCGGCCGCCGCCAGCAGGTAGGCGTGACCCTTCTGCTCGTGGAACCGCGCGGGGGTGAGGACCACGAAGTCCGGCCGCCCCTGCACCAGCAGGGCTCGGAGGGCCGGGTCCGGCGGGCGCGGCTCCGACGACACGGGGATCCCGTTCGGGACCACGGTCAACTTGCGCTCGGGTACCCGCAGCTCACCCGCGTAGCACGCCTTCACCTCGTGGGAGACGGCGATGATGCGCCGGAGCGCCGCTGTCATGAGGCGCTGCTGCAGGTGGCCGTGGGGCTCCTGCCAGAAGTCGATGTACAGCTGAGCCGTGGCGACGATGGCGGGTACTCGAGCGAGCCACCCAGCGAGGATGCCGTAGCGGCATGCAAGGGGCCAGCTGAGGTGCGCGTGGACGATGGCAGGCCGCTCGGCACGAAGCGCCTGTCGAATGCGCCACACGCCGGCGCGGACGTCGCCCGGCGCGACCCGCGGCACCGCCTGGGTGCGGATGCCCAGCCGGGTCGCGCCGTCCACCAAGCGGGCGCTTCCCGGATCGGAGTGATGCAGCAACATGGGCTCCCAGCGCCCGGGATCGAGCGCCGCCATCAGGTGCAACGCCGCCTCCTCGCTGCCGCCGAACATGTCGCTGTCTACATAATGGACGACGCGACGGGTCACCCCGGGCCCCCCTCCGACCGAGGCCCTCACCGAGCAGTGCCGGCGTCCACCACGTCCGCCAGAGCCTGCAGGTTCCGCTGATGGTAGCGACGAGCGAACTCGGACGCGCGCTCGGCCAGCGCCGCTCTCCGCTCCGGATCCCGTAGCAGCTCGACCAGTAGATCGCCGAACTCCTCGGCCGAGCCGGCCTGCAGAAACCCGGTTCCCACCCCCTCCTCCAACCCTCGGGCACCAGACGCCGTGGTCACCAACGGCCGTCCGTGCCGCAACGCGTCGACCGACTTGATGCTGAGGCCGGTCCCGAACTGCTGCGGATTGATCACGACCGCCGCCCGCCGGTAGAGGTCGTCCAGCGCGTCGACGAAGCCGAAGCGACGCACCCCGGCCGCGGCGCCGCCGATGCGGCCGCCGATGCCGCCGACCAGCCACAGCTCGGCATCGGGCACGCGCCGGCGCACGGCCGGGAACACGCGATCAATGAACCAGGCCACCCCATGAACGTTGATGCCCATCGGGCCGCCCACGAACAGGATGGCGCGCGTGCCGGCCGCCGCGCCGCTGGGCCCGCAGGCGTCAGCGGGAGCCAGGTGCCCAACGACCACGACCGGCCTGCTGGTCAGCGATCGGAAGTGACTGGCATCCCACTCTTGAATGGCCAGCACCGCGTCGGCTCGATCGAGGGCCTTCCCTTCTTCCGCCCGCCCAGTCGAGAAGAATTCCCGGGCTTGGCCGTGCTCTCGATAGAGTCGATAACGGTCGGAGAATACGTCGTGCGTATCGATGAGCTTGAGAACAGGGCCGGGCACGGACTCGAAGATTCTGGAGTAGAAGACGTAGGAAACGATGATTACGTCGAACACATGTCGGGCGAGCAGCTCACGCACGTAGCGGGCGCATGCCGGCTCGAAGTAGCTGTCCACCGGCAAGTTCAGGTGGAAGGTCTTGCCTGTCACCCTCAACAGCTTCCGCCGGCCCCGGCCGATGAAGCTCGCTGGCGAGAGACCGCGAAACACATGCAAGCGATCCTTCCAATCCTGCCGCATCGCCGTGTCGGAAGCCCAAAGGGCTTGCTGGAGGTGCAGAAAGTGCACTTCGTGCCCCAGGGAAAGCAAACCCTCCGCCATGTGCCGCACGCGCGCGCTGGCGCCGGTGGCGCTGGGATGGGTCGGAACCGGCGCGACGAGAAGTATCTTACTCATGACGGTCGGTACTCGAACCGATCCCTCAGGCGATTGATCGGCCCCTCGAAGCAGTGCCAGGAGATCGCGGCGACGACAACCGACGCGGCACTGTAGAAGATAAGATACCACACCGTCTGATCCCCCAGCGGCGCGAACAGATCGGGGTATCCCAGGCGCCGGGCGACCTGCGGCAGCAAATCGGGCAACATCAGGTGGTAGACGTAAATCCCGTAGCTGATCGTGCCGAGGTACCGGAGGGAAGCGAGTTCCAGGATTCTCCCCGCCAGCCCCCCCATTCCTTGCGCGGCCCGAGCCACCAGCCACACGGCCGGAAGTGCTACCGCCAAATCGAATATCACGATGCGGAAAAGCGCCAAATCGTCAGTGTAGCCGGCCGCCTGGTGCGCCACGAACAGCAGCATGCCGGCCCAGAGCGCCGGGGCGCCGATCCGGCAAACCTGCGGGTGCGACGCGAATTCGGGGTGGACCGTCATGGCCAGGTAGGCCCCCACGCCGAGCGAGTCGATGCAGCCCGGGGTGAGGATGGAGGTGACGTCGTTCCCGGTGATCGCCATGACAACGAGACGAAAGACCGCGCCAGCGGCAACCATGCCCAGGGCAATCCCCGGGAGCCAGCGTCGGGACGCGAAAAGGATGACCCAGGGCCACACGAGATAGAACTGTTCCTCGACGGCGAGTGACCAGAAGTGAGCAAGGTGGCCGCCCCACTGACCGGGTCGGGCCGCGTTCTCCAGAAAGAAGTACACATTGGAGAGGTAGGAGGCGTGCCAGGCCATCCCCGCCTGTGCGCCCCATACGTGCCCGTACCACGCGATCAGCAGCCCGAGGTAGTAGAGGGGGAAGATCCGTAGAAAACGGCGGATGTAGAAGCGCCGGATCGCGACCCCCGCCGCCGTCTGGCGGCTGTCCAACAGCTTCCGGGACTGCAGGAGGATGCCGGTGATGAGAAACCCACTGAGGACGAAGAAGACCCGCACGCCTATCCCCCCGAAGTGCACGGACTGGCGCGCAGGGCGCCAAAAGTGGTAAAGCAGCACCAGCCCGGCGGCGAAAGCACGAAGCGCGTCCAGCTGCACCATATGGCGCAGTGGTGTCGTGGGCGACCAGATCGTGTCACGTGGGCTCATGAGACTCTGGTGGAGAGTTGTCGAGCGGGCGTCCCAGCGCATATACTGTTCCAGCGCAACAGCCCACCAGTGGCGGGCGAGCACGGCGATCGACTCAAGGGTGTCGGCGAACCGGCCACGGTGCCGGGGACACCTTTCGAGTCGCCATCGGGGGAGCATCGGGGGCCAGGCTAACAGATTCTCCCTGAGTGACATCGGGTGCTCCGTCGGGTCACCAAGGCAGCCGGGGCCAACCCGCAGTCAAGTGGATGGCATGTTTTCTGCTGCTCGGCGGCGCATGCCCCGGCCGACGGCCCCGGCGAACGCCACGCTCGGCCACGTCGTTCTTGCGATCAACATGGAGTCACGCTCATCCACGCCGACCCCCATGGCCGCTGGTCCACGCTCGGACCGCCGGGGCGACCGCAGTGCGCGCCGCCGCGGCTGAGGCACCCGTGACCCCGCCTCCGCTGGTATCCGTCGTGGCCATCTTCCTGGACGCCGAACGCTTCCTGGAGGAGGCGATCCAGAGCGTCCTGGCACAGACCTATCCTCGATGGGAGCTGCTCCTGGTCGACGACGGCTCCTCCGACCGCAGCAGCGCGATCGCTCGCCATCACGCCGAGCGTGACCCCGACCGCGTGCGCTGCCTGGAACACCCTGGACATCGTAACCTGGGAATGAGCGCGTCCCGGAACCTGGGTCTCCGGCATGCCCGCGGTGAGTACCTCGCCCTCCTCGACGCCGACGACGTGTGGCTGCCCGAAAAGCTCGAGCGCCAGGTCGCGATCCTCGAGGCTCACCCGGAGGTGGCGCTGTTGTTCGGCGCGCCGCTGTACTGGTTCGGCTGGACAGGCGCTCCTGAGGATGCGGAGCGGGACTACGTCATCGACGTAAGAGTCGAGACGGGTCGCGCCCATGCTCCCCCCACGCTCCTGGCCGCGTTTCTCACCGGTGGCGCCCCACCGCCCTGTCCCTCCGACGTTCTGGTCCGCCGGTCCAGCGCAATCGCAGTCGGCGGTTTCGAGGACCAGTTCCGCGGGATGTACGAGGATCAGGCGTTCTTCGCCAAGCTGCTGCTCCGAGACATGGTGTTCGTATCGAGCGAATGCTGGGATCGGTATCGCCAGCACCCCGATTCCTGTTATGCGGTGGCCAAGCGCACGGGCCGGCGGCAGGCCGCCCGGCACCGCTATCTGCGCTGGCTCGATCGCCACCTGACAGAGCAGGGCGTGCTGACCGGACCGGTCCGCGAGGCGGTGGCCCAGGAGCTTCGCCCATTCCGTGTCAGGGCCAGAGTGCTTGGCGCATGCCGCCGGGCGGCGGGCGGAGCCCGGGGGGCCCTTAGACGCGCCGCGCGGGCTACCCTGCCGACGGCCCTGCGCTCGTGGCTGGGCGCTCGGCTGCTGGGCCGGGGCTCGTCGCCCCCGTTCGAGCCGCGGGTGCGCTTCGGGAGCCTCCGCCGGCTCACGCCGGTGAGCCGGCGGTTCGGCTGGGATCGCGGCGGGCTGCCCATCGATCGCTACTACATCGAGCGCTTCCTCGAGCGGCACGCACGCGACATCGCCGGCCACGTGCTCGAGGTGCGGGACGACGCATACATCCGCCGATTCGGCGGCGATCGCGTCAGCCGCGCCGATGTCCTCCACCCGACCGCCGACAACCCGAAGGCCACGATCGTGGCCGACCTCACCCGCGCCGAGCACGTTCCGGACGAGACCTTCGACTGCATCGTCCTGACCCAGGTGCTGCCGTTCATCCCGGACGTTCAGGCCGCCGTCCAGACGCTGCACCGCATCCTGCGGCCGGGAGGCGTGGTGCTGGCCACGATGCCGGGCATCAGCCAGATCATCCGGTATGACATGGACCGATGGGGCGACTACTGGCGGTTCACCTCGCTGTCAGCCCGCCGGATCTTCGAATGCGGCTTTCCGCAGGGCGACGTTCAGGTCGAGGCGAACGGAAACGTACTCGCCGCCATGGGGTTCCTGCAGGGGCTGTCGAGTCGGGAGCTCCGGCAGGACGAGCTGGACTACCACGACCGGGACTACGAGGTGCTCATCACGGTCCGCGCGGTGAAGGGCGCGGGGCATGCCTGAGATCCCCGTCCCCATCCTCCTGTACCACGAGGTGTCGCCTGACCCGCATCCGTCGTTTCGGCGGTACACGGTCACGGTGCGGGAGTTCGCCCGCCAGATGCGGTGGCTCGCCGCGCGAGGCTATCAGGCCATCGACATGGACGCTCTGGCTCGCGCGCGCCTTGGTGAGGGCGCGCTGCCCAAGCGCCCCGTCCTCATCACCTTCGACGACGGCTTTCAGGGCTGCGTCGATCACGCCGCACCGGTGCTCCGGGCCCACAAGTTCACCGCGGTCTTCTATCTGGTCGCGGGCATGATGGGGCGGACCAGCCGCTGGATGCTACCGGAGGTGGGGTTGGAGCTCCCGCTGATGAGCTGGGACACCGTTCGCGCGCTTGCTGCGGAAGGTTTCCAGTGCGGCGCCCACACCGTCACGCACCCACGGCTGGCGGGTCTCGATCCCGGGCGCTGCCGAGGCGAGTTGATGGACGCGCGGAGGCGGCTGGAGGACGAGCTGGGTCGTCCCACCGTCCACCTGGCCTATCCGTTCGGCTCCTACGACCATGCCGTGCAGCTGATCGCGACCGAGGCGGGCTACGTCACCGCCTGCTCGACGCGAGTGGGGCTCTCCGGGCCGGACGACGACCTTCTGGCCCTCCGCCGCGTCACGATCTACGGCCACGACTCCCTGCTCGATTTCGTCTCCCGGTTGCGGACCGGCATGGCTGTTCGGGAGCGCCTCGGCCAGGCGTTCCGGAGCGTGGCTCAACGCTTCCGCCAGCGACGCGGCTCTCGGTCGTGACGGTGAGGCCGCGGCTCAGCGTCGTCATCCCGACGTACCAGCGCCGGGACTCGCTGCTGCGCGCGCTTGCGTCGCTGCGCACCCAGACGCTCCCAGCGGACCAGTACGAGGTGATCGCGGCGGTGGACGGTTCCACCGACGGTACCACCGAGGCGGTGCGCCGGTTTGCCGCTCCCTACGCGCTCTCGGTACTCGAAGGGCCCAACCGTGGGCGGGCGGGGGCCTGCAACGCGGGAATCCGTGCAGCGGCGGGTGCCGTGATCGTGCTGCTCGACGACGACATGGAGGCGTCTCCCGGATTCCTGGCGGCGCATGCGAGCGCGCACCAGGACCCGGTCGAGCGGGCGGTGGTCGGCGCCGCGCCGATGGTCGTCCTCCCCGGCTCGCCTTCCTTCGTACGCTACATGGCCGACGGTTTCCGGGCCCGCCTCGATCGGCTCGGGCAGCCTGGATACCGACTTCGCTTCCGGGATGCCTACACGGGTAACTTCTCGGCCCGGCGTGACGTGCTCCTGGCGATCGGTGGGTTCGACGAGGGGTTCCGGGTCTACGGGCACGAGGATTACGAGCTCGCCCTGCGCCTGCAGGAGGCCGGTGTGGAGCTTACCTACAGCGCGGACGCGCGCGCGCACCAGCACTACGAGAAGACTTTCGCGGCGTTCGCCCGTGACGGCATCGCCCGCGGCCGGACGGCCGTGCTGTTCGCCGGCAAGCATCCGGCGGTCGTGGACAGCATCAAGCTCTCGGAGTACCATCACGGGCCATGGAGGTGGCGCGCGGTGCGCGGGCTGCTGTTGCGACTCAGCCGGGTGACCGACCGCGTGCCGGGATGGGTCATCACTGTGATCGGGCGATTGGAGCAGTGCGAGCCCGCGGGCCTCGACAGGTGCTATACCGTCGCGATCGACTACCTCTACTGGTACGGGGTGTTCGGGGCACTGCGCGAGCAGCGGGCCGGCACGTCCAACGGCTCCTCCCCGCTCGGCGTCCACCCGACGTCTCCGGGGATCGGGAACGCATGACCGACTCCGCCCCGCGGACGCCCGACGGTGGCGACGGAACGTGGGCCGTCATCCGCGTGCGCATCGCGGTCGCCCTGGTGCTGCTCTACGCCGTCGCTTCTGGTGCGGCCTGGATCAGCCTGGCCGCGACCGCGCCGGGACGACCGGCCCCGGATGAAATCTCGACCTACGAATCGCGGTTCCAGCAGCTCCGATCGGCGCTCCCGGCCCGTGGCGTGGTCGGGTATCTCGGCCATCCGGATCCGACGGGCTCCACGCCCGGCGAGCAGAACGCGGCCTCCCTCCTCCACTTCAAGCGCCACTTGCTCGCCCAGTATGCCCTGGCACCCGTGTTGCTCCTCGAGGGCATCGAGCCCGAGTTCGTGGTCGGCAACTTCGATCCAGGGACGGTGCCATCGACGCCGGCGGGGTTTCGGATCGTGCGGGACTTCGGCGATGGCCTGGTACTTTTCCGGCGGGCGCCATGACGGTCGCTCTCGGGCTCTCGTTGCTCGTCTCGGCTGCGGCAGGAGTCGTGCTGCTCCGATTGGCCTGGCCCCGCGCCGCGGCCGCGTGGCCGTGGCCACTGGGCACGGCCCTCGGCACGGCGTTCGGAGTCGGGCTGTCGTCCGTCCTGCTCTACCTCTGGATGCTCGCGTTCGGGCCGACGCGGGGATTTCCGCTCGCCGAATCGGGCCTCCTCGGCGCGGTGACGATCGCCGCGCTGATGCGCGGGAGAATGGCGCCGAGGCCCCAGCCATCCCCTTCCCCTGGTGAGCGCCGCTCCCGGCTGCGCTACCTGCTCGCCGGTGCAGCCGTCGTGGCGCTCATCGCGGCAGGCGCGGCCTTCCTCGCGAACCTGCAACGGCAGCCCCATGGCGAGTGGGATGCGTGGATGAATTGGGATCTCCGCGCCCGCATGATCTTCCGGGGTGGCGGGGGTTGGCGGACGGCATTTTCGGGCATGATTCCCTGGTCTCATCCGGACTATCCGCTGATGGTGCAGTCGCTGGTCGTCCGGAGCTGGCTCTATGCGGGGGGGGAGACGCTGCGCGGCCCCGCCCTGGTGGCCGCCACCTTCACCTTCGGAACGGTCGCGCTGCTCGTCGCCGCCCTGGCCGCACTGCGGAACCTGAGCCAGGGGCTGCTGGCGGGCTTGGTCCTGCTGAGCACCCCGTTCTTCATCATTCACGGCACCTCGTTCTACGGCGACGTACCGGTCGGCTTCTTCTTCCTCGCCACGTCTGTCTGCCTCGCGCTGGATGCACGGTACGGTGGCGCCACCCGACGCTTCGGCATGCTCGCAGGGGTCGCAGCGGGCCTTGCGATGTGGACGAAGAACGAGGGACTCATGTTCGTGCCGGCGGTGGGCGCCGCCATCCTGCTGTCGGGATCGGTCAGCAGCGGGTGGCCGGCGGCGCGCCGCCGCCTGGTGGCGTTCGCCCTGGGCCTGTTCCCGATGCTACTCGTGGCGGCCAGCTTCAAGCTCCACCTCGCTCCCCGGAACGATCTGCTCGCAACGCTCGGCGTCGAGCGAACCATTGGGCGGATCACCGACCTCAAGCGCTATTACCTCACGCTGAGGGAGTACTTCACGCACCTCGCAACGTTCGGGAGCAACGGGTTCGGCAGCGGGACATGGCTGCTCCTCGCGTACCTCCTCGCCATGGGCATCGGCCGCCGGGCGGTCGATCGCGTCTGGATGAGGATGGCCGCCATCGTTTTGGCGCTCATGCTCGCCGGGCACTTCGTCGTGTTCGTCGCCATGGCGTACGACCTGCCCCGACTCCTGAATAGCTCGCTCGACCGGCTGCTGCTCCAGCTGTGGCCCAGCGCCCTGTTCCTGCTGTTCATGGTCGTTCGCACGCCGGAGGAAGCCGGCTCCACTCTCCTGCGGGCGGACCCGAGCTAGGCGGCGCCGCGGCACCCTTGGCCGCACCCTCGAACCCGGGCCTCGTCAATGGTTTTCCTGCCACTCCTCGCGGGTTGGCTATTCTATCGGCTGCTCCGGCACACGTTCGGCCCGCTGAACGCGTTTCGTCGGAGCGCCGTTCTCTGGGGAGTCACCCTGCTCGCGATGACCGAGATCCTCTCCCGGGCGCATGCCCTCACCCCCGGGGGAGTGGCCGGCGGGTGGGGTCTCGCCTCGGCTGGCCTCGCCGTACTGCTCTGGCGATGGCGCGGCCGCCCCAAGGCGCCGGCCGAGGCGGTCACCGCCCCTTGGTTCACGACCGTCCCGGTCGCTCTTACCCTGGGGACGACCCTGGTCATCGGGCTGGCCTCTCCCCCGAACAGCACGGAAGGGTTGATCTATCACCTGGCCCGGGTCGATCAATGGATTCAGCACGGCAGCATCGAGCCCTATGCAACCAGCACCACCCGACAAATCTTCATGCCACCGTGGACGGAGCTCGCGATCCTCCACGCCCGCCTCCTCTCCGGCGGCTCGGACCGGCTGTCCAGCCTGGTGCCATGGCTCGGACTCGCGGGCTGCCTGATCTTGGGCTACGGCATCGCCCGCCAGCTCGGCGCCGGACGTGACGGGGCGTGCCTCACCGTCCTCGTGATCGCGTCGATTCCGATTGCAGTGCTGGAAGCAAGCTCCACTCAGGTCGACCTCCTCGTGGCCTTCTGGGCGCTCGCGTTCGTCGGGTTCGCTCTCGGGAGTGTGCAGCAGCGAGCGTGGGGTGACGTGCTCCTCGCCGGGGCCGCATTGGGGCTGGCGTTCGCCAGCAAGAGCACGGCATACGTCGTGTGCGCACCGTTCTGCGTCTGGTGGCTCGTGAGCCGCGCGCGCTCCGGTGGCATCAGGCGGGCCATGGTGGAGACCGCCACCCTCGGTGCGCTCGCGCTGCTCCTCAATCTGCCCTTCTACGCGAGAAACCTGCGGGTCTTCGGCTACCCGCTCGGACCGGCCGGCACGGCGGCGGCGTACGGCAACGAATCCCGCGGCCTCGGCACGCTGGCCTCGAATCTCGTCCGCAATGCGACGCTGCACCTGGGGACGCCGTTTCCCGGCTGGAATGACCGCCTCACCCGGGTGGTGGTGCGAGCCCACGAGGCGGTCGGACTGAATCCGCAGGACCCGCGAACGACCTGGTTCGAGGATACGCAGTATCGCGTGTGGCCCATGAGCACCTACGAGGGACGCACGGGCAACCTGCTGCACTTTCTCCTGGTCCTCGCGACCGGCGGGCTGCTCCTGCTGACCCCGCAGCCACCGCCCCGACGATGGTACGGCCTCGCGGTCCTCTCCGGCGCGGTGCTCTTCTGCTGGGTCCTCAAGTGGCAGCATTGGCACGGGCGCCTTCATACCCCGCTGTTCGTGATGGCCGCGCCGTTGGTCGCCGCCACGCTCGAGCGGGCGGTGTCCGCTCGCCTCGCCGTGCTGCTCGCCCTCCTCCTGTGGCTGGGGTCGTTGCCGTGGCTCCTCGCGAACGAGATGCGGCCGGTGCTCACCCGGCCTCGCTCGCGGCTGGTGAGCATTTTCGGCGTGCCACGCGAGCGGCAGTACCTCGTGAACCAGCGGGAGCTGGAGGCGCCGTACCTGCGGGCCGCGGCGGACCTGGCTCGACTGGGGTGCAGCGAGCTCGCGGTCGCCGGGACCGAAGACACGTGGTCCCATCCGATCGTCGCATTCGCGCGCCTGCACGGATTGCAGCTCCGGGTCCATTACGTGTTCGTGGACAACGAGACCCGCGCGCTCGAGGAGCGGCCCCCGGTGTGCGGGTTGTTGGAGATCGACCGGGAGCCTGACTGGAGACCCGGGCCGCCCTACGCGGACCAGGTGCTGAGCTGGCGCATGCCGCGAGTCGCCTTGTGGGTGCCACCCACTCTCTCCCGGCCATGAGGGAACGCGCCAGGCGATTGTTCCCCCTCGCATATCCGCCGCTCTTCGCGGGGGCTCTCGTCCTCGGGGTCGCGGCGCACAACCCCGGACAGTACCGGCTGCTCGACCTGCTCGGGGTCCTCGCCTTCGTGAGCCTCGCCACGTTGTTCGCCGCGCTGGTCGTGCTTGCGGGGGTGCGCGCGCTCGATCGATCGGGCCGCGCCGTGCCGCTGGCGGTGGCGCTGACGGGCATCGCGATCGCGTGGTGCTTCTACTACGTTCCCCTGCGGAGCGCCCTCTCGGGCGCCGCCCACTCGTTGGCGCGCGGCCGGGTTCTCGTCCCGCTCGGCGGGCTCGGGACGCTCCTGGCGGTGAGCTGGCTCCTGCGCCTATCACGCGAGCGGCTGCTGGCCGTGAGCGGGTTCATGGGCCGGTTCGGCGTCGTGCTGTTCGCGATGCTCGCGGCGCAGATCTTCACCGCTCACCTGCGCACGCCAAGCGCGGTGAAGCGGAGCGCGCTGGTGGACTCCCTGGCCCAGCCGGTTCGAACCACCGGCGCGCCGCCGCCGGGCCGAAACACGCCGCCACGCGACATTTACCTGATCGTGCTGGACGGGCATGCCAACGCGCGCGTGCTCGGCGAAGTGTTCAAGCACGACGCATCGCCGTTCGAGGACAGCCTCCGCACGCTCGGGTTCCTGGTGCCGCGCGACGTGCGGAGCAACTACGTGCAGACTTACCTCTCCGTGGCCTCGCTGCTGAACGCCGCCCACGTGACGCGCCTGACGGGCGACGCGGGCCTCACGAGCACGGACCACTCGTTGCCGACGTACCTCGTGAAGCACAACCGAGTCGCCCGCTTCCTGAAGGAGCACGGATACAAGTACGTGCTCTTCCCTTCGGCCTGGTGGGCCCCCACCAAGGACAGTCCCTTGGCGGACGAGGCGTTCGAGGCCCACACCGGGTCCTCGTTCGCCGACGTGGTTGGTCGCACGGAGCTCAGGCGTGCCGTGCTGGAATCGACGCTGCTGCACCTGGTGTTCAAGCCGGAGCGAGAGCCGGTCCCCATGGTGCAACAGATCATCCGTTCATTCGATGGTCTGCGTGATATCCCGGCCGACCCGGCCCCGACCTTTACGTTCGCGCACATCCTGCTGCCGCACGCGCCTTACCTGCTCGATGAGCATTGCCACCCCCTCGAGCATCCGATCGCCGACGACATGCAGGCGGATACCCCGGAGCAACGAGCCATCTACGTTGGCCAAGTGCGCTGCGTGGACCGGCTGGTGCTCGACGCCGTGACCGCCCTGCTCCGGCGATCCTCGACGCTGCCGGTGATCCTCATAGTGGGCGATCACGGTACGGGATTTTCGGACCTGGACTTCTACGGACACCCGGAGAGTGTCCCATTGGCGTTCATCCGCGAGCGCTTCGGCGCCTTCGGCGCCTTCTACCTGCCGGCGGGAGGGGATGGCGTGTTCCCCGAGCCGGTCACGCTGGTGAACGTCCTCGGGAATGTCCTTCGGTACTACTTCAATGCCGATTTGCCGGAGAGCCCCAATGACATGCACGTCTCGGGTCAGGAGCTTTTCCACTTCTACCCCGTCGATCCGCTGCACTACACGGCGCCCTAGCAATCGCGGCCGCTGGTGATTCGAACCGGCAATGACGCGATCGGCGCGTCCCTATGGAGACGAGGCGGCATCGACACCGGTCGTGGACGACCCGGCAAAAAACGTGGTCCCGTCCGACGGCTCGAAGTACAGCACTTCCGCGCCGGATTGGGGGAAGGTCTCCCGCCGAGCGAGCCGTGCGTGCTCCTGCAGCCAGGCTTCCGCCGGTGACGGCAGGTGCAGGTAGTGGATCTTGACCAGGGCGACACGGCGATGGCCGGTCAGGAGGAGCTGCAGGTCGGCGGGCACCTGCCGGAGGCCAAGCCGCACCACCCACGACGCGATTGGGATATCACGCTTCACGTAGCGCGCCACTCCGACGACTCCGGCGGGGATCGAGTGGACCAGCACGACGTCGCCGGGGCGAGCCCAGGACTCGAGCCGCGCGCCCACCTGTTGGTAGGGCTCCCAGGGCCGCGAGGCGCCCTTGGCCGAGGCATAGGCGCTGGGCAGCCAGGCCAGGAGGAGCGCGCTTAAGGCCACGACGTGGAGCTTTCGCGGAAGCTGACTCATGATGAGGGCTGCCAGCAGCATCGCGGCCGGTAGGGCCGGCAGCACGTAGCGGTCGATATAACTCGTGGTCGTGTGGAGGAGGAGATCGAAGGCGAGCAGCCCCAGACAGGACGCGGCGAGCCACAGCCATAGCAAGAGGCGCCGACGGCCAAAGAGCGGGTGGATCGATGACCGGCTCGCAGCCCAGATCGCCAACACGACGAAAAGACCGAGCGTGAAGCCGTCAGCCCAGCGCCAGCCGCCGAAGGGGCTCGTGCCGGACAGCAGGCTTGCCGCAAGGATGAAAGGCCGGCCCAAAGTCTTGGGCCACTCCAGGCTGCCGCTCTGCCAGCCCGCGGTGACGCGCCACAGCTTCAGGCTCGTCGGCACCAGGGTGTACCACGGCAGCACCAGGAGGAGCGTGAGGCCCGCCAGCGCGCCCACGCGCCCGCGGGACCGCGGGCGCGTGACGACCAAGAGCCATGCCAGGCAGGCCAGCCAGACGAACACAAAGAAGTAGTGGGTGAGCAGTCCCGCCGCTCCGGCGAGCACCCAGCCTATCGCGGCCACGCGATGCCTCGGGCGGCGTGACAGCCGAAGGGTCAGCCACACGAGGCCGGAGGCGAGGACCCAGAGCATTGCATACATGCGGCCCTCGGCCGAGTTGTAGATTGCAACGTGAGAGAAGGAGAACAGCAGGCAGGCGGACCACGCCAGCCGAGGTTGTCCCAGCTCGCGTCCCAGGAGCCAGAGCAGCGGAAGTGACAGCACCCCGCACCAGACGGAGAAGAGGCGCAGGGCGGCGTCGCCGGTGCCGAACAGGCGGGTCCATCCGTTCAACAGCAAGTAATAAAGCGGCGGGCTGGTGTCGGACAGCAGGACTGCGCGCACGACGAGCCGGGCACCGGCGGGCGGGTCGTCGTGCTCGGCGTAGCGCTGGAACACCTGTGGCGGTTGGGCCTCGCGCGGCTCGACGAAATCACCGAACGAGGGCTGGGCCGCGACCGCCGGGTGCTCCAGGCTGTGACCCGAGGCCATGGACAAGGAAAAGACTTCGTCGCCCCACAAACCGGGGCGCACGGCTGCCGCGACCCGAAGGCCTATCCCCGCCAGCACCAGCACCAGCACGACCAGTCGTGGCCACGACGGGCGGTTCATAGGTGGGGACCTCATGGCATGTCGGTGTGAGCAGCCGAACCCACGAGCTCCCTCGACCGGCTGCTGCTGCTGTGGCCCAGCGCGCTCATTTTGTTCTCCATGCTGGTCCGTACGCCGGAGAAGGGTGGCGCCGGCCACACCGCCGTGACCCACCGCATGCCCAGATCGTCGACGTAGACCAGGCTTCGCTCGTTCGCCAGATACACCGAGACTCGATCGCCCTGCTGCACATCCGGTGGCACAAACGTGGTGAAACTCACAGGGGTCCAGGTTCGCGCACGCAGTGCAGCATCTTGCAGCGTCATGGTCTGCCAAGAATAGACTTTCTGGTTCCTTTCGAACGCGACGACCAGCCGTGCCGTGGCGTTCCGTAAGCTCTTCATCCACACCATTGCCTTCACTGTAATCAACGACGTGCTCACCTCGTCGTGTTCGACATCAGGGGTGTAGCTGATTCCTCCACTCCGACGATGGCGCCAATCGGTCATTCCGCTCCGGGTTCCGCTAAACGCGGCTTCCCTTGACGTGGCCCGGAGGGTAGTCATCGAATCGGCAGGCGCGTCGAAGTCGACCGTCTTGTCAAACCTGACCTCGTAGTGGGAGGGCCGATGTCTCCGCCGGAGCAGCCGGCTGTTGTTCAATGGATACGTCTTCAGCACGACGAACGAATCGGCATTGACGGCTTGCCAATCGCCCTCGGAATACAAGTAGAAGTCGCCCAATGGATGGAATTTCATTCTTCTGTCGGCTACAGTCAGCCAGGTGAGGCCATCCACGAGACGATAAAAGTTGAGCGGTGCTTCGAATTCCAGATTGATCCCCAGAACCGTCGTGCGCTCCGCTGCGGGAGTGACATCCTTCGCCGCCGCGAGATCGGCGAGCATTTCCTTCACATCGGCTGGCAGCTTCCATTCGAGCACGTATGTCAAATTCAAGCAGTTGCCGAGATGCATCGTCACCAGCAGGGCTGCGACTGCTAAGCCATACCGCCAGGCCTTGCTGGTTCGGGCCATTGTATCGGCGAGAACCACCAGCACGAAGGCACCAAGAATGAGGGCATACAACGCGGTGCGGCGCCGGAGGTAGAGAACACCGAGCAGATGATGTTGGGCGACCGAAGCGAGCGCACATGAGCCCACCAGGAACACGAGGGCAGGCAGATAGAGCTCGCGGGGACGGGGGCGACTCATACCAGTTCTGATCGAGACCCACAGCGCAACGGCCAGCAGAAGCGTGGCGAGAGCACCCAGCATGGAACTCAACGGGAAGGACGATGTGCCAAGCAAGGATCCGAGAATCGCAGGGTACGGCTTCTCATACAGCGACGCGTCGAACACCCCGACGACGGTGTCCTCCCAGAAGCCGGTCGTACCGCCATAGAAGAATGCGTCTGCGTTCCGGAGCCCTCGGATGACAAACGCGGCCACCGCCAGGAAGAGGCCTACTACCGCCACTCCGACAGCATTGACTTTCAGGGCATACGAAAGTCGCCCGAGCACTGGCGAGCCGGCAGGCGCAAACAGCGTTGTGGTCAGAACGACGACGACTGTGAGCGAGATGAGAAAATGGATCAGCGTGAGATGCGCGGTAACCGCAAGGACGCCAAACCCGAGGCTCGCCCGGCTATACCTGACCTCTAGATCTCTCTGCAGGAATCGATACAAGTACCAAAGGCTCCCCGCCAGCAACCCACACGCGATGCCGTAGCCCCTGGACAGCGAAAAGAAATCGAGCACGTAAGGATTGCCGTTCAATACAACGAATGCCGACACCCGCAGCAGCGGTGAAGACAATTCGTTGCACAGGCGAGATGTATAGTAGAGGAACAGAACGTAGGCCGTCAGGGTGGGAAGTCGCAGCGTCAGTTCGCTTACGCCCAACACCCCGGTCGTGAGGTAGGTCAGCCACGAGTTCAGGTAGTGATTATTGGCTGCCATCAACCAGAAGTGCGACGGCAACAGGATTCCCTTGCGGGTAAACTCGAGATAGTTGTGCGCTTCGTCCCACGTGATGGGAACCAGCCAGGCCCGAACGGCGACATACGCAAAGAGCAGGCAGGAGAAGATGAACAGAAAGGGGACCGACCTGGTGCCGTCATCTGAAGCGGAGGCAGGCCTCATGCGAGGTCGACCCGCTGAGCAGTGGACTGGGCGGAGCTACGGCGCCCCCGCGCTCCGACGGCACCCACCGCGGCGACCGCTCCGATCAGGGGCACGAGCCAGACCACCCGGCTCTGGTAGCGGGGGTGCACCCTGGCCAGGCTGGCCATCACGAACGCGTTGAAGACCACGCCGAGGCACACGGTCGCGATGAGCGCGCGGAGCGGGGCGAGCGTCCGCCCGCGGAGGGCCGGCACACAGCCCAAGAGCACCAGCAATCCCAATCCCACCGCTGCGTATTGCACCTGGGTCGCCGCATCAATGGGCAGCGACTTCTGCACCTGGCGTGAGTGCCGATACGCTCGAACGGTACCTGGATCCAACCGCGCCAGGGTCTCCTCCACTGAAGTCGAAAACGCAAGTTCTCCCCTATCATGCCCGATCGTCCTGAGCTGGACGATCGTGTTCCGTAGCGACGCGCTAACCACAGCCGGCCACTCCTGGCGCCAGGTTCCCGCGACGATGGCCGACGCCTCACGCAGGAAGGTCGAGTCCCCGCGCTCCAGCTCGGCCTCGTGCCGCTTCCAGGGTCCGTTGGAAGCCCAGAGGAACCAATCGAGGTCCGGCCGCAGGGTGGCCCGCTCGGAGCAGAGCAGGTACTGCTGGGTGGGACAGGCACGATCCAGATAGCGCTGCGCCAGGCCCTCGCCGACCAATTGTGCCAGCGCGAACAAGGGGGAGCTGCTGGACAGAACGGGCTCTCGGCGGAAGTAGTAATTGGATCCGATCAGGATCCCCGCCGCCACGACGAGCGGCGCAATGACACGGAGGGCGAGCGGCGCAAAGCGGCGCCAGCTCCGTGATGAACGGTCGGCCACCAGGCGCCCAGCGAGCAGTGCGACAACCAACATGCCGTAGAGTGGGAAGTGGCTGAGATGGCAGCCGATGGCAAACGCCGATAGGGCGCCAGTTGCCCACCGCTCGCGAGCCGTCTGCCGCTCATCACCCCAGACGGACACGAAGCAGAGCAGGATCACGAAACTCGTGAAGATGTCCGGCATGATCTGCCCGGAAAACCACGGCAGGCTGGTGAACGCCGAGAGTCCCGCAAAGAGCATAACGAACCCGCGGATGGACAGTGGCACCGTGGCCACGCGGACCGATAGATCCACCAGGAACGCCACGAGGAGGCCCTGCGCCACAGGAACCAGCCAGATCGTCCGGGGGCTTGCAAACGGCACCAGGAACACGCCGTAGACCAGCGGGCGGTAGAAGAACCACGGCGCTCGCCCGTGAGCGATTGCGATCGCGTTCTGAAGGTAGTTGCCGGTATCCGGGTACGTCAGCGGAAAGTGGTTGTATAGCGCGACTGCGCTGGTGAGGAGCGCGGCGGACAGGAACCGCAGCAGCCCGGTGGGTAGTGCGAGCTGAGCGTGCCGGGAACCGGCACCCTCGGGCCCTATGGCGCCGGATGAGCCTCGGTCAGTCACTTCGGCTCCTGCCATCACGAGCCTCCGGCAGCACGGGTGTGCCGGGCCGCCGGATGGCGAATCGCCGGCCGAGGGGATCCGAAATGCAAGGGGCCACGACTGTGCGGACGTTAGCATCTTGCGAGGGTGCGGTGTGAAGGATGATCCAAGGCGAGGCAATGCGCCAGGCGGCGACGGGGCTGGGAGTCGGCACCGCGCTCGTTGACGCGGGCTCGCGGGCCCCGGGGATGCCCTTCGGTCGGCACCCGCGCGCTCCCCGCCATGCGTATCACCCATATAGCTTTGCGCCCTACCCCTGGCACGGGTTGTGCGCTGGCTGCCTGGTGTCCGATCTCGTGACGACGTTGCGGCAGCGCCCCCGACATCGGCTTCCAGGGTCACCCGGACAGTGTCTCGACGGCATTCGTTCGGGAGCGGCTCGCTGTGTTCGGCGCCCCTGGTGAACCTGCTCGGCAACGTATTCGGTATTATTTCAGGGCCGACGTTCCACCGAGCGGCAACCAGATGTACGTCTTGCGGGTGCTCGGCACGGAGCCGGTCGTGCCGGGCTCCGCCGATCGCGTGTTCGGTGCCGGCACGCGGCGGGCACCCGAACAGCCGCCATCCACGGAGCGCACCCATGACCGCTGGCAGTCCGACGATCGCACCGCCGAGTGATGCGCGTCCCGGCACCGAGCGGACGGTCGCCGCCCTCGTCTGGCTGGTCTGGGGCCTGACGCTCGCGAGCGTCTTGCTGTTCATCGCGCTCGACGGGCGGAACATCCCCTTCGAGGAAGACTGGCTGATGGTGGCGCCGATGACCGGCCACGAGGCGGACCTTCCCCGCTGGCTCTGGAGCCAGAACAGCGAACACCGACTTCCCTTACCCCGCCTGGTCAACCTCGCGTTGCTCCGTGCCACCGGCGATTTCCGATCGACGATGGTGTTCGACGCCCTCTCCCTAGGTGCGGTGGCGGCGGCCATGATCCTCGTCGCACGGGCTCTGCGCAACGGACGCACGAGCCTGGCGGACGCGTTCTTTCCCCTGCT
>Ga0326597_10002285_pt1 | contig 28802 bp, 34 predicted proteins | sample RVTome_12_FD_203789 | JGI IMG/M metagenome (GOLD analysis project Ga0326597, IMG submission 203789) | Soil microbial communities from uranium-contaminated site in the Upper Colorado River Basin, Wyoming, United States - RVT100D185 | ecosystem: Environmental > Terrestrial > Soil > Contaminated >... | reverse complement strand
GGCTCGGGGCCGAAGAACCACCACACCACGGACGTCACGATGGCGATGAGGATCACCGTCTGCACGAACCAGGCGGCGACGAGATCGGCGAGCCGCTGCACCGGCGCGCGGGTGCGCTGCGCCTGGGCCACCATGTGCACGATTTGCGAGAGCAGCGTGTCCGCGCCCACGCGCTCGGCGCGGATGACAAGCGAGCCCCTGCCGTTGATTGTCGCGCCGGTGACCTTGTCGCCGGGCTTCTTCGGGACGGGGACCGGCTCGCCGGTGACCATGGACTCGTCTACGTTCGAGGCGCCCTCAACGCACGTTCCGTCGACCGGCACCTTCTCGCCGGGGCGCACTCGCAGCTTGTCTCCAACCTGGACCTGGTCGAGAGGCACCTCGACTTCGCGCCCGTCCGCTTCAAGCCGCAGCGCGGTGTTCGGTGCGAGCGCGAGCAGCTGGCGGATGGCCTGGCTGGTCTGTCCCAAGGCGCGCAACTGCAATACCTCTCCGAGCAGCACCAGCGTGACGATTACGGCCGCCGCCTCGAAGTAGGCGCCGACCTCGCCGCTGTGCATGCGGAACTCTTCCGGGAACAGGCCCGGCGCAAATACGGCGGCCACACTGAAGATATAAGCCAAGGCAACCCCGAGCCCGATCAATGTGTACATGTTCGGGCTGAGGTTCTTGAGGGAGAGCGCGAACTTGTGGAAAAACGGCCACCCGCTCCAAAGCACGACCGGCGTGCCGAGCGCGAACTCGATGTAACCGCGCGCGTGCGGCGCAAGCCCGAACGGCCGCGCGATGCCGAAGTACGGCGCCATCGCGATGAGCAGCAGCGGCACCGAGAACACGACGCCCATCCAGAAGCGGCGCGTCATGTCGCGCAACTCCGAGTCGTCCTCCTGCGCGCCAGCGACCGGGACGAGCGCCATGCCGCACTTGGGACAGTTGCCGGGCTTCGGGCTGCGCACCTCAGGATGCATCGGGCAGGTGTACTCGGCCGCTGCCGGCACGGCGGGCACCATCGGCACCAGCGCCATGCCGCACTTGGGGCAGGAACCCGGCCCGGCCTGCACGATCTCCGGGTGCATCGGGCAGGTGTGCTCGGTGCCCTTTGGCGCGGACTTTGCCGGGGCCGTCTTTGCAAGGTACTTCTCCGGATCGGCCTTGAACTGCGCGAGGCAGTGCTTGCTGCAGAAGAAGTACCGGGCCCCCTTGTGCTCGTGCATTCCCGCTGCAGAGCCCGGCTCCACCTTCATGCCGCACACCGGGTCCGTAACCGGCGCCGCCGCCGTTTGAGTGGCGGCGGCGCGCTTCCCGAGAAACTTCGCCGGGTCGGCTTGAAACTTCGCGCGGCAACCGTTGCAGCAGAAGTAATACTTGACGCCCTCGTGCTCGAAGACGTGGGTCGCCGACGCCGGGTCGACCGTCATGCCGCAGACGGGATCCTTCGCCTTGGCCGCGGTTGCCTCATGCTGATGCCCGCCGCAGCATTGCCCGTGGTCGTGGTGTTCGTGCTTCATATCGCTCTCCCTGCCATTGAGTTCATCGTGGTGCCAGTGTAAAGTCCGTACTTCGGTACGGTGTCAAGGGGGTGCTTATGGTCGATCAAACGGGCTTCACTATCGGCGATGTTGCCGAGGCCGCAGCTGTCGGAGTCGAAACCGTGCGCTACTACGAACGGCGCGGGCTGGTGCCGCAGCCTGCTCGGGCCATGGGAGGTTTCCGGCGCTACGGTGGCGGTCACGTCCAACGCATCCGCTTCATCAAGCGCGCGCAGGACCTCGGGTTCACGCTCGAGGAGGTTCAATCGCTGCTCAAGCTGGAGGACGGCGCGGACCGGCGCGCGATCCAGCGCATTGCCGGTGCGAGGCTGGCGGAGATCCGCGGCCGGTTGGCGGATCTGAAACAGATGGAGCGCGCGCTGGCCCATCTGCTTCACAAGTGTGAAACCCACGAGAAGGCGCCGCGCTGCCCGATCATCGCCGCGATTACTGACGCGGGTGCGGACGCCTGACGGGATCGTTTTCACTTCCTTCATGCCTTTCCGGCTTCCGCGGGAGCTGATTGGACAGGAACGGCGCAAAAGCCCTGCGCCGGTACGCCGAGCGCCGCGTTGAACTTGCTGGACATGTTCTGGTAGGCGATCAGCGCTGCCAGCTCGACGATCGCCTGGTCGTCGAAATGCCGGCGCAACCGCGCCACCAGCGCGGTGTCGACGTGAAGATCGCTGCGCGTGGCCGCCTCCGCATAACGCAGCGCTGCTTTTTCACGTTCGCTGAACAGCGTCGAATCCTCGAATAGCGGCAGGGCGCGCAACCTGTCCTCCGCGATTCCGCGCCCGAGCCCGAGGAACGAGTTCAGGTCCACGCAGAAATCGCAGCCGTTAATCTGCGAGACCCGCACCTGGACGAGCGAGCGCAGCGCCGGCTCGATTGGGGAGGACTTGCGATCGAGCGCCCGGTACATCGCGCTCATGGCGAGGAACGCCGCCGGCATCCGCGCCCACAGGCGGACCGGCTCGAGCTCCCGGCCGTAGCGCCGGCGCTGGAACCGGAACATCAGCTGGAGGTACCAGGGATAAGGAAAGTCCGGCGGCGTTTCGACGTAACTCATGATCGGGCTCCAAATCATCCGGCGTAGCAGCCTAGACCCGCGCCGCATCCGGGACGGCTACCGTGCCACACTTGAGCTCCACCATTTCGCGCAGGGTGTTGTCCTCGGCGACGAAGACTTCCACGGCCTGAGGGTCAAACTGGATACCGGATTGGCGCGTAATCTCAGCCCGCGCCGCGTCAAACCGGAGGCTTTTCCGGTAAGGCCGGTCCGAGGTGATCGCGTCGAGCGTGTCGATCACAGCGAAGAGCCGTGCCCACAACGGGATGGCCCGCCCCGCCCGCCCGCGCGGATAGCCGGTTCCGTCGAAACGTTCTTCGTGGTTGAGCACGAGTTCCGCTGCTTCCGCCATGAACGGAGCGCCCGCGAGAATACGGTGGCCGATTTCCGGATGGGTGCGCATGACCTGCCATTCGGCAGCGCTCAACGATTCCTCTTTCAGCAGTATTGAATCCGGAATGCCGATCTTGCCGATGTCGTGCAGCAGCGCGCCCAGGTAGACCTGCCGCATTTCCTGCGGATCGGTGGTGAAATGCCGGGCCAGTACGAGCGTGTGGCAGGCGACCCGCTTCGAGTGCAATCCGGTTTCGTGCTCCCGCGCGTCCAGTGCAACCACCAGTGCATCGCCCAGCGCGCATTGCCCATCATCGGCGGCGGCGGGCAGGGCGGAGCGCCGGTGCGCCGCGAGAAAACAACCTTCGCAGCAATAGCCTTCGCGTTCCCGCGCATGCGGGAGCCCGACAAGCGAAGCCCCACAGTGGTGGCACCTCGGTTGATCGGCGCTGGTGGTGACGAGATCGTTCAAGGGTAGCCGCCTGGTCATCCTCGACCATGAAAGAAGTTGTAGAGCGGCGCGAACACAAGCCCGAAATAAATGCCGTATAGGAACGATTCCACCAGCCCGAGGAAGAAGCTTTCCCACGTGAGCCAGGTGAAACCGGGCAGCAGCTTGAACCACGCCTCGTACATGCGCTGGTCGAATACGAGGTCGTAGCCCACGCAGAAGACGTAAGTGATGGCGAGGAAGGAGCCCATCGCGAGCCCCACGTCGCGCCAGTAGAGCCTACCCATGGTGGTGCCCTTCATGCCGTTGCCCGCCCTGCTCGCCGGCCGCGAGATACTTCTCCGGCTCCTTCTCGAACTTATCGCGGCATGAAGTGGAGCAGAAGTAATAGGTCTTGCCGGCGTGCACGCTTGCGCCCGCCGCTTTTTCGGGATCGACGGCCATGCCGCATACCGGATCCCTTTCCCCGTCGCTTCCGCCATGTTTGCCATGGCCGCCACGATGGCCGTGGCCACCCATCATGTGCGCGCCACACCCGTAGCGCATCATGACGAAAAACAGCAGCCCCCATAACACGATCCAGCCGAGACTTTTTAAACCTTCCGGATCCATGATGTTCCTCGTTGTTGGCGCGTTCACACGCTCCGTGTTACTTGCGCTCGCTGAACAGGTTGCGCGCCCAGCCGTAGAGCGCGCCGGCGAGAAAGCTCGCCGTCACCGCAGAGAGGAAGCCGTAGATCCACTCTGCCGCGGTGAGCGCTTTCGTGGCGGGACGTTTCACGAGCGTCAGGTCCACGCCGTGGAGCCAGGTGTTGAAAAACGCCAGCGTGCCATCGGGAAACAGCGCCACTGCGACCGCGCACACGACATAGATGATGCCCACGGTCACCGCGAGCGCCGCGCCTCTGACCCACGGTCTGGTGGTATCCATATGAACCTCCTTCTACCCATTGCCGGCTGCGAAGCTCCGGCCCTTCGTCCATGCTCTCTTTCGTTCCCAGGCTTACGATTCAAGGCTGTCGCAGACACGCTGCAATCGCGCCCGCACTTCCTTGCCGAGCGCGTGCACCTCCCGTTTATCCACCAGCTGCGGCGCGGCGTCCGGGTCCATGAATCATGGTCTCCTTGAAATGATCTCGTTGCATCAGGCTCAGGCTTCGAGGTCGCGTTTCTTCTGTTCGAACTCATCGCGCCCGATTTCGCCGCGGGCATAGCGCTCCTTGAGAATGTCGAGCGCGGTTTTCACCGGCGGCTGGCCGGCTCCCGAGGGACCGCCTGCGACCCATTTCACCAGGATCACGATGCCGAGAATGACCAGCACCCAGAACAGCACCACGCTGATCATGCCGAAGCCCATGCCCCACCCCCAACCGTAGTCAGCGCCACCCCACATCAGAGTTCTCCTTTCGAATTTGTCATTTGAGTTGCCAGCGGAACGAGCGCGGTTTCGCTTCGCCCGCGCGCTTGATCTGCAGATCGACCGTTGCCGGCGTGGGCGAAACCGGTTTGAACTTCAGCACGCCCTCGCGATGGTGGCCGCCGGGTTCGGCGCCTTCCCATTGGACGGGGACATGCCGTCCGCCCTTGTCGTCGAGCAGCGTGGCGGTCTTGACCAAATCGTCGTTTAATTCCCCCGCGTGCGTATCGAGCACCACCTTGAAATCCCAGCTTTTCGCGCCGGCGGCCAGATTCTGCGGTGTGACGGCCACGGCCACCCCGCCGGCGCTGCTGCGTTGGACGGCCAGTTCGGCGGCGAAGGCGCCGGCCGCAAGCAGGGTGACGAGGCTTCCCAAAAGGAAGGCGAAGATCGTTATGCGTGGGCGCATTGGGCGTGCTCCATTGTGGCTTTCCAGAGTTTGTCGCCGATGTAGGCGATTCCGGCGGCGTTGAACGCGAGCCCCACCCAGAAGAACTCGATCTGGTACTGCGCAGCGAAAGTCACCAGGCCGGTGGCGCCAAGCACCGGCGCGACGTTGACCAGGTAATGCGCGCAGCAGGAGATCATCGCTGCGGTCGACGTGGTGCCGGATGCGGCCATGACGGTGCGCGCGTCCTTTGACTGGTGCAGCAGGTTCCGCAGCCGGGTGTAGAGCGCAACCTGCAGCCCGAATCCGGCGGCCAGCGGCAGGATGTAGTACCAGAATTCCGCAAACTGGCCTACCGTGAACTTCCAGCCAGATACCAGCGTGAGCACGCTGAAATACGCGGCGAGCAGCAGCCCGAACGCAAGCAGCCCGAAACCGGCCGGTCTCGAAGCTGCAACGGCATAAGTATTCATCATGTTCCTTTCGTAATGGGCAATGAGGTGATCGGGATCGGCACCGCCGATCCCGATCGCGCGGCGCACTCTATTCGACGTCATGCCCCCACCACGGCGCGAAGCGGCGAATCTGTTCTTTCTGTTCCTTGGTGAGCACGGCGTCGATCTTGTCACGCGCGTCGAGGCGCGTCTGGAAGCTCTGGAGCCGCAGCTCCTGGATCTTCTTGTACTGGCTCGTGATCGCTGCCCGGTCGCGCTTTTCAGCGACCGTCAGGTTGCGCAGCTTGAACGCTTCATCCCGCGTCTTGGCGGCGAGGTCCCAGTTCTTCTTCGCGAGGTCCTCATGGATCGCGTTCACCTTGTTCCACTGATCGGGCGAAAGATTGAGCTGGTAGAGCATGCCGTAGCCCATGCCGCCGCCCATCATGCCGGGACCCATCATGCCGGGCCCCATGCTGTAACCCGGGCCGTAACCGCCCATCATTCCACCGCCCATCATTCCCTGACCCATCATGCCCGGGCCCATGCCGTAGCCGGGTCCGTAGCCACCCATCATTCCCGGCCCCATGCCGTAGCCGGGTCCGTAACCGCCGCCCGGCCCGGCTCCGTAGCCGCCCATCATTCCCGGCCCCATCATGCCCGGGCCCATGCCGTAGCCGGGTCCGTAACCGCCGCCCGGCCCGGCTCCGTAGCCGCCCATCATTCCCGGCCCCATCATGCCGGGTCCCATGTCGTAGCCCGGCGCGTAACCACCCTGTTGTGCGTTGACAAAAGCCGTCGCTCCGAGGGCAGTCGCGCCGACCAGCGCAGCCGCGAGCAGTGTCTTCCGAAGATTCATCCGTTTCATTCCAGACTCCTTTCAATTGAACGTTGTGCAATATCAGGTGTTGAGCGACATCCGGGATGACTCCCGTGGTCGTTCTCGAACGGCGGAGCCCGCTTTCGCGGGCGAGGATCAAATCAGCAGGCGCGCGGTGCGCAGGTAGATCGGGATCGGCGGCAGTGATTGCTCGCTGAAGCCGTTTACGCCGGATTCAACCGCGTAGGGAACGGGCAGGAATGTCGCAGGCGAAGCGTAATTCACTACCTGCGAGGTTGAGCAGAACGACGCCGTCATGAGAGTAGCCAGCACCGGCTTTGCGGCGGTGAGGCTGACCGGGCACGGCGTATCGTTATAATCGCCGCCCGCCGGGCCCCGGACGCTGTACTGGCTTGAAGTCGATTCCTGTCCGGCCAGCGCGTTGGCTATCAGGCTTTCACAACAGGGCGCGATTACAGCGGTAAGCCAGAACGCGAACCACCCTACCAGCAACGAGGCTGCAAATTGTCTCCTCTTCCGGGCAGTTTGGCCGGCGGCGGACTGCGAGTTCGTTGTTGTCGACAGCAGGTTCATATACTTGACTATGATCAGCCACGCCCCTCAACGTTCTCCCGGGGTGCGGACAATCGTGAATCGTCTGAACAATCATAATTCTAGGCGCTTAGGGTCGGTTGATCTAGATCAAGCGGGACCGGCCTGCCGCTGCCGTTTTTCCAAGGTCAACGCGCACCGCGCCGGGCTGAAGTTGTCGGGCCGGAACTTCGCGTGCAAAATCGCAGTCGCGGTCCGTCCGGGCGGTGTTCATCACTTAGGGGGGATAGATCATGATACGCGGCATTTCGGGGTATCTTGCGATCCTGTTCTTGATCTTTCCGTTCCCCTCCTATGGCCAGGAAGGTGCCATCAAGCTGGCGGAAGGCGTTTACGCGATCAAGGGGCCGGGGGAGGGCATCAACACCGGCTTTGTCGTGGGTGATCGCGGCGTTTTCGTTTACAGCTGCGATCTTGGCGATTACGACCGGCGCCTTCAGGCCATCAGGAGTGTGGCAGGCGGCAAGCCGATCCGGTTTGTGGGCAACGGCCATTTCGCCGGCGACGACACCATGTGCAATCACCTGTTCGCGGAGCAGGGTGCGGTCGTCGTCGGATCCAAGGAGCTCGCACGCCAGCTCCGGCCGTACTGGCCGAAGCGGGCGGCGGAGGAGCTCAAGCGGGGCAAGGTCAAGCGGGAATATCTGGAGGGCAAGAAGGTCGAATTGGCGTTGCCCGTCATTACCTTCGACGACAAGATCACGCTGGATCTGGGAAGCCACGTGATCGAGCTCATCTTCGTCGGCAAGGCCCATACGCCTGACAACACCATCGCTTGGCTGCCCAAAGAGAAAATCCTCTTCGTCAACGATCTCCTTTTCGTCGAGCTTCACCCCACTGCGGATCACCGTTCGGATGTCGTTAATTGGCAGCGGATTTTGAGGAACCTCGCCAGCTGGTCCCCGGCGAGCGTGGTGCCGGGACACGGCGCTTTCGCACCGGGCAACGGATCGAAGCCACTGCTGGACCTGGCCCGCTATTTCGAGACCATGCAGGACCGGATAAGGGCAATGCGGGACGCCGGAAAATCCGTGGACGAAATCAAGAAAGGCGTCCGCGCGGAGCTGGGCGAGTTCGCGCAGTGGCCGCGCGAGCGGGCGATTCCCACAACCGCGGAACAGATCTTCCGCGAACTGTCGGCCAAGTAGGAATCCGGGGCGATCGAGGAGCTTCATCCAGCGAGGCGGCTCCGAATCGGCTTCAACGCCGATCCCGGTCCAGCGTTATCGCACGCTGCGCCTTGCGGATGTCCGATGGCCAGAAGGACTTGATGTAAGCCAGCACCGCCCAGATTTCCTCATCCGAGAGCACTCCGCCGAAATCGGACATGTCGCTCTGATAGCTTGGCGGGGCGTACTTGCCCGGAACCAGGCCGAGCTTGATGATGCCGAACAACACGGCATCGGGGTGATGCCAAGTGTGCCCCGAGGCATCGTGCGGCGGGGCGGGCATGCGGCCGCTCGGGAGCTTCTCCTGCCAGTTGGGCTGGCCTTCGAGCCGCACGCCGTGGCAGGCGCCGCAGTGCTGGCTGTAGACGGATTTTCCGCGAGCGACCTGCTGAGCATCGTCGGGATCCGAGAGAGTCTTCTGTTCGGCCCACAGAGCGTAGAAGATGGTGCCGACAAGGAATGCGAACGCGGTGGCGAGCAGCCCAACGCCGATCCTGTTACGAACACGGTTCATCGCTGCCTCAGGAATAGTTCAAGCTGGCGCCTGGGAGCACCTACTTCAGCAAGTATGACCTCGGCCTTGCTTTTTGCCGGGGGGCGGAGAGCGATCCAGTTTTCCGTTGTGCTTCTGTGAATGACTCGGGCAGAGCGATTACGCTCCCACGGGCCGGCGCTTCGTAAGCGATCTTCCAGCGGCCGTCCTCCATGACCCAGTACTGGCGCTTGCGCGTCTGCTGCGCGAGGTTGTTCGAGCGGTAATCCTGCTGGTATGTGACTGCGATCAAGCTCTGCTGACCCGGACTGCGGAAGATGCTGACGTTGTTGAGGGAGACTTTGATCCAGGCTTTTCCTCCATTGACCCGCCGCTTGTGCTCCTGCCACGCCGCGAGATCCATTCCGTTCGAACGGAATTCCCGCGCGTAATGCGCGAAATACCGCTCGGGATCGAGGCTCTCCCAGTCCGTGCGCCACGTCTTCAGCTGGCGCACAAACGCGTCACGCTCGGTGCGCCAGGCTTCGGGCGCAAGCCATTCGACACGGTCCGCGATGATGACTGGCGTGACGCCCACCTGCACGCGCCTTCCCAGATTCTCAATGTCAGGATTGGCCAGCGCGATGCAGCCGTCGCTCGCCCAGGGCGCGCGCGAATAGCTGTCGGATGGAACTCCGTGGAGCCAGATCCCGTATCCGGTTTTGCCAAGGAGCCTGTCCCATTCGTTCGGATAGTTGATCGGAAACGCCCCCCAGCCGTAGAGGTCCGGCAGCTTGCTACCGGGTAACCTCGAGGTCGCGTGGTAGACCCCGATGGGGGTTTTCTTGTCCCCTTCGACCGTCTTCTCGATGCCGCGCTTGCCGAGGGTCGAGTAATAGCTTTCCACGAGACGCGGCGTGCCGTTCGCGTTTTCGTAGACGTAGACGCGCGAGCGGCTCGCATCGACCACGATCGCGTGTTTTTGTGTCGGAGCGAACTGCAGCACATAACGGGGTACCAGGTGTGCGGTCGGATGGTCGCCGTAGGAGCGCAGCCGCACGTATGCCTCGGCGCGCAGCTCATCGAGACGTTCCCGGGCGGCATGGCCGGTATTGCCGAATAACTCGATCGGCTTGGCGCGGGCCAGCAGCAGGTCGCCGCGCACGAGATGTGCAAGACGGAAGTTGGGATGGCGGGCGATCAGCCGGTCAACCTCGGTCAGCGCGGCATTCAACTGGTTCCGCTCGACGGCCTCCATCACGCGTTTGAACTGCGCATCGGCTCCGTTGAGGCTCATGCCATTCCAGGGCTGGCTGGCGTGGCCGACGGATGCAGTGAGGACAAGAGCCGAAGCCGCGAGCAACGATAGGAAGCGGGAAAGAAGTGAGCGGGGCACGGTGGGCCGCCGACCGGTTGCCGGGGCGCAGGCCACCTGTTGTTCTTCCATATACCCGGATACGGTCACGCGAAGCCGGCAACAGCGGCGACCAGCGTGAAAACGAGCAGATTCTTCATGAACCAGGCAGTGCCTTCGCGACCTTGATGTTGATCATCATGCCCTGGTCCTCGTGCTCGAGGTTATGGCAATGAAACAGGTAGACCTGGTCGCCGGGGTATGGATGGGAGAAATCCACCGCCAGCCGCACCGTCTCGCCCGGCCACACCAGGACGGTGTCCTTCCACCCGAGGTCGGTGGCGGTGAGCCCCTGTCCGTTCACGACGCTCGGCTTCAACTGCTGCGGGCTGCCGGTGCGTGTGAGCACGCGGAATGGCACACCGTGCAAGTGCATCGGATGCGGCATGCTCGCCTTCTCGTTGCGGATCTCCCAGATTTCTCGAGCGCCGCGCTGCACTGTCACCGGAGTCTTGTTCATTTCAAACACCTCGCCGTTGATGCGCCAGCGCCCGTCCTTGAGGTCGAGCAGGAATTCGCGCGGCCTGACGTCCGCAGCCCTGGCCGGCGCCAGCGCGGATAATTTCGAAGGCACGCGCGGCTCGTATGCGGTTTTGCTCGTGACGTTGATGCGCAGCAAGTCGATCGCCGCGCCGTCCGCCAGCATGCCGGGCTGCGCGCCGTGTTCCATGCCGCCCATCGCGCCGTGGTCCATCGCCATGCCCGCCATGCTTCCCTCGGCGTGCATCGGGTCGAAGGGGAGGCTTTGCAAGATCACCGCATCGCCGACCGCGACGCCGCGCAGGTCGAGAAGCACGTCGAGCCGCTCGCCCGGTGAAAGAAACGCTTCCTTCACGGGGTAGGATCGGTCGAGGAGGCCACCGTCGGTGCCGATCACGACGTACTCGAGCGGACGCCCACCCTGCGTGAAAGCCAGGCGGTATGCGCGGGCATTGGAGCCGTTGAGGATGCGGAAGCGGTAGAGACGCGTTGCGGCGTTCAGATGCGGCCGCGGCGTGAGGTTGACGAGCACGATGTCGCCGACGTAACCGTTCACCTTTTCTTCCTCGCTGGGGGTGTAGACCAAACGGCCCTCTCCGTCGAATTTCTTGTCCTGGATCACGAGCGGGATGTCGGTCACGCCGAGCTTGAGATCGAGCGCTTTCTGCAGCGCGAGCTCCTCGTCGTCCTCCACGATAAAGAAGCTCGCAAGGCCGAGATAGGCCTGCTTTGAGGTCAGCTTGTGGGGATGGGGGTGATACCAGTAAGTTCCGGCGCGGTTCGGGATCTGGAATTGGTAGTCGTAGGTCGCGCCGGCGCCAATCGCGTAAGCGGGGTGCGCGTCGTTCCTGCTGTCCACTTTGAGTCCGTGCCAGTGGATGATCGTGGATTCGTCGAGCGCGTTCGACAGCTTGGTCCGGAACGTTGCGCCCGTGCGCACCCGGAACACCGGATTGACCCAGGTCTTGCCGTCCTGCTCGACCTGGTAGACGAGCAACGGAGCGGGCTTGCCATCGAGGATTGCGTATTGCGTGGACTTGGCCATGATGGAGAACGGCGCGGAAACATCCAGCACGCCGAGCACGCCGCTCGAACCGGGGAGGCGCAGCGCATTGGGAAACGCGCCCGCATCAGGGGTGCCGGGCTCCATGCCGGCGTGGGGCGCGCGCCGCGCGCGATACCACCAGCCGACTCCGGCTGCCATTCCAGAGGCGCCCAGCACGGCGGCGCCGGTGATCAGAAACTTTCTGCGATTGAATTTCATGCCTGTCCTCGTCGTTGGAATTCCCGCGCCGCGCGCGCGGCGCGGGCCGATGCGCGCGCGAAGCGCGCCCTGCGGGCTTTACCCGCGTGCGACGGGATCAAGCCAGCGGAGGACGGTCTGGCTGCTCGGGAAAGAACAACTTAGGCGAGGGATCCGGCGCGAACGCCCGGACCGGAAAATCTGGCGCGGCCGCCAGCGATGTTACGAACAGCGGGGCCGATACCGTGTTTTGGCACGGGTGATAGGCTGAATTGCCGCTGGTGCCGCCTTCATCCTGATTGTTTTCCTGGAGCGTGCCGCGATCCTGGCCGCCGTTCGCATGCATGGCATGCATCTGCGCCTCACCGCCGCAGAGCAGGACCGACAGCGTCGCCGCGATACCCTGCAGCGGCATCACCAGCAGCGCTGCGGCCAGCACAACTGTTTTCAGCCACAGGGACATGCAAATCATTGTAACGGAAACCGGCGTATACGGCGCAACTCGATGGGGACTGCGCCCCGGGCCGGGCGTTCCACTGATCGCGCGCGTGGTCAAACGCGAACTGTCTGTTTGCCCGGCCCGCTCACCGCGGCGACCGCGGGCCGTCTTTTTTGCAGCATCCGCAGAATCCAGTAAATGGCGATCGCAGCGATGACGTGCTTGAGCGCATGACCGCCGACGATGTTGCCAAGCGCGTAAATCTCCTGATCGAGCGCTTCGGCGATCTTCGCCAGCGCATAAATACCGATGGCGCCCGGCACATCTGTTCCGCGGGTATAGCGCGACGGGAAAAGGACGACGATCAGCACGATGGCCGCCGCCGAGTAAAACTGCACCGCCACGTACGGCCACAGGTTCTCCGTCGTGTAGAGTTCGGTCCAGCGCCAGTAGAGCACGCTGCCGGCGCCCAACGCCAGCAGCGCCGGCAGCAACCGCAGCCCGACCGTCATGCTCACGCGCTCGGCGATGGTCGCCGCGAAAAGCGACGCGAAACTCACCGCGATGGGCAGCCGGTCCCACGCCAGCCGTTCGTTGTCCGGCGCGAGGTGATAATACGCCGAGCCAAGACCGGCTAACGCGACGGCCCCGAACAAAACGGCATAAAAGCGCCGCTCGGATGGCTCGGCGAACGCTGCCGGGGACCCGGATTTTCGATCTTGCCAGACGAAAATCAGTCCCCAGGCGCCGACAACGAGGAACGCAACGCTGGAAACGGTATCGAAAACATTCGCTATTCCGAGAAAAGTGCGCTGATCGGCAAACCGATGGTACTCCTGCGGTTGAGCCAGTGGCGGCAGAACGGCAACGGCAACGAGCGTCGCGATCGTGAGAAGCCATACCCACGCCAGGCGTTGCCTGCGGCTCAATTCCATGCGCACCGCGTTCATCCTCAAGCTCCGGCATCACAAATATGTTTGGGCTAGGGCTGCACTTTATAACATCATCTAGGCGGGAACTGCGGCTCGCCGCCGTACCATGATCAGTTACGGGAAATCGTCGCTCGGCCCGTGTCGGGCGTAGTGGCATTGAGTGTCCGGTATACTCAAGTCCAATAGCAGACAGGAAGTCGTCGCAAATGCTGCTTTCGAGTGTCTCTCTGCGTCGGCGGTTTGCAACGGGCCCGCGGGTGAATCCGATTGAGGTGACGGCTCGTATGCCATGGTGTCGAGCCGGATCTTCGCGGTCCGGTGCCGAACCGGCAACACCACGAAAGGAGCCGTAAATCATGCTTGCCCGACTACTCACCCTGCCGATCTGGCTGGCTGCGCTCGCCGTCCCCCCTGTCTTTGCTCAAAGCCAGCCGACCGGACTCGCGAAAGCCACCTTCGCCGCGGGCTGCTTCTGGTGCACCGAGGAGGCCATGGACAAGGTACCCGGGGTCATTTCGACCACCTCCGGATACATGGGCGGAATGAGGATGAACCCGACCTACCAGGAGGTGTCCACGGGCACCTCCGGTCACACCGAGGTGCTGCAGGTCGTGTACGACCCGAAGAAAGTGAGCTACGAGCGGCTGCTTGAGCAGTTCTGGGTGAACCACGATCCCACGGTGATCGACCGCCAGTTCTGCGACGTCGGCTCGCAATACCGGCCTTCGATCTTCTGGCACGACGAGGAGCAGAAGCGCCTTGCCGAAGCCTCGAAGGCGAAGTGGCAGAAGGCCAAGCCCTTCAAGCAGCCGATCGTGACGCCGATCGTGAAGGCAACCGAATTCTGGCCGGCCGAGGACTACCACCAGGACTACTATCGTAAGAACCCGGTGCGCTACAAGTTCTACGTGACCGGCTGCGGCCGCTACGCGCGCCTGGACGAGCTCTGGGGCAAGCTCCGAAAGTAGGGTAGGTCCCGCCTTTTCCCTCCTCCGCACCTGGAAGAACCGTCATTCCCGCGACGGCGGGAATCCAGTAAGTGCTTGATTCTTCTTATGGCCGATTTTCTGGACTCCCGCCTACGCGGGAGAGACGCGAGTTTTTCAACATCCTGCTAGCTCTTGCGCACGAGCGCGCCGCACTTCGAGCAGAAGCGGTCGCCCGCAGCCAGCCGATTGCCGCACTGGTGACAGAAGCCGCTATCGCCCGGGCGAGCAGCGGATGCTCTTGCGCGCCGGCGCCACCAGAGCGAGGTAGCCGCCGCTCCAACGAGCAGAACCGCGGAGACGGCGACGATCAGGAGCCAGCCGGGGAATCCCGCACCGGAGCCGATGGTCGCCGGGGGTCTTGAATCCGCGGCCTTCAGCCCGAGTATTTCGGCGGAGGTTCGCGGGTCCGTCTTCGTGTAGCGGATCTCGATGGGCAGCCGCTTTCCCGGCTGGAGCGCGCCCAACTCGGCCGTCCGGTAAAGCAGCCCGTCCGGGCCGTTGATCCCGATACCAAGGTCAGGCTTCACCAGCAGGCCGCGCGCTACTGCGGGCTCCTGGACGCGCACGGTCAGCCGGTCCACCGCCAGATCGCCCGGCCAAACATAGGTGAATCGGCGGTCGGACGTATCCCCCACCAGCGGGTCGTAGAACTCGACCTGAATGAAGCGGTGGGAAGTCTTAAACCGCAGCGTCGTGAAGGCGCCGGCAGAGGTCCGCTCGTGCTCCAGATTGAAGAGCTCGGCCCTCGGCGCACGCGCGAATGCCACCGCCGTCGGGTCGCTCGAGGCGGGAATGCGAAGCGACACCACGGCGGGCAGGACGAGATCCGCCGCGAGCTCGCCCTTGAGGATCACAAGCGCCGCCCGCGCCCGGTCGAATTCCGGCCAGATGTCGAGCTCGATGTTCGCGAAGCGCGGCGTCGCTTGAGCTGTGTCGCGGCCGGGCGGGGCGCCGGCGAATGCACACAGGGGTATGGCCGCGAAGACGACGATCGTCATTCGCGATGCAAAGAGCATTGCCGCGCCAGCAAGCGTCATTCGCTGTCGCCGCGCCATGTCCTTCATAGCGGACTATCGCCCGTAGCGCGCGTACGCTCTGTAAGTCCCGTCCGGAAGAACCAGCAGCACGTCATAAGGCATGCCCCGACTGCTCTCCATCCCGGGCGAACCCACCGGCATGCCCGCCACCGCGAGCCCGCGGGCCTTCGGCCGCTCGGCGAGCAGCCGCTTGATTTCCCGCGCCGGCACGTGGCCTTCGACTGCGTAGCCGTCGACGACGGCGGTATGGCAGGCGCCGAGCGCGTGCGGGATGCCGAAGCGCGCACGGTAGGCTTCGGGATTCGTTACATTCTGGGGCTTCACACGGAAGCCCTCCGCCCGCAGATGGTCAATCCACGAGCCGCAGCAGCCTCAGGTGGCGCTCTTGTAGACGGTGACGGATTCCGCAGCGTAGGCCGCAAAAGCCGGAAATACCAGCGCCGCAGAGAGCAGAACCGCGCGTGAGATTGTTCTCATCATGTGTCTCCTTTCACTTTGCCCGAGACATTGAACCACCGGGCCGCCGCGCGGGGGTTGATCTACGTCAACAATCAAGCCTTGCCCGGTTCGAAGACCAGGAAATACTGGTTCGGCAGGAAGGTGTGCTCCCGGGCCAGCGCGTAGCCGGCGCGCTTGAGCTCGGCTTTCACCTGCTCCGGCGCGAGGCGTGCGCTCTTCGGCGGCCCTTCCGGCGAATTCATGCGGAAATCGATGATCGCAATGCGGCCGCCGGGCTTGAGTGATTCGCGCAGCTTGCGGAAATAGCGTTCGCGATCCTCGACGTGATGGAACACGTCCACCAGGATGATCAAATCCACTTTTTCCGGAAGGCGCGGATCGTCGGGCGCGCCGGCGATCGCGGTAACGTTCTTCAGTCCCTCGCGCCGCGCGCGCTCGGCAAGATATTTCACCATATCGGGCTCGGTATCCACGCCATAAACCCGGCCTTTGGGCACCATGTTCGCGAAGCGCGCCGAGAAGTAGCCGGTGCCCGAGCCGATATCCGCGACGACCGCGTCGGGCTTGAGCGCCAGCGCCTGGATGACTTCATGGGGCTTCTGCCACGCGTCGCGCTTTGGATCGTCGAAGATGTGCGCCCACTGCTCCGCGCCGCTGAAGCTGTGTTGGCGAGTGTGAGGCGATTGCGCGGCCGCAGTACCCGCGAGCAGTCCAGCGCAGACCGACAGAATCAAGACTGCATTCATCGTTGAGGTTCGATTCATTCGTTCATCTCCTGCGCGCAAAGTACCCGATTGCGCTTCACAGCGTCAAAATGATCTTCCCCTCCTTTTCAAGGAAGGGTGGCGCCACAGCGCCGGGGTAGTTACGAGGGAGCGGATCATGTCCGCCACCGCGTCCCCGGCACGCGCGCCCTTCCTCGTTGAGGAGGGGAGAGATCCGCGGCAGGTCAAATCAGCTGGTCACCTTGTTACGGTGATCTCAGCGGCCGCGCCCGTAGCCGCGCTGGGCTACGTGCATCCCGCCGAAATACCGGTCGGCGATCGCCTTCTGTTCGGGCGTGAGCACCGCGTAGAGGTCCTTCAGCGCGGCGCTTGCCGCCGTGAGCTGCTGCGCATGCTGCTTCGCGAATTCCGCGCGTTGCTCGAGACGCTCGGGCGTCGATTGGGCGATGGCGGGAGGCTGGGTGCGGAAAGACTCCATCGTTTCCGCCCGCGCCTTGGCCTGTTTCGTGTAGGCTTCCCACGCCGGCTCCTGGTCGGCCGAGATCTTGAGCTCGCTCTTGAGGAACGCGAGACGTGCTTCCTGGTGCGCAACCGGTCCGCTCCCTGCGCCCGGACCGAATCCGCCCTGCGGTCCCCAGCCGCCCATCATACCCGGACCGTGGCCCTGGGGCCCGCCATAACCCATCATGCCTGGACCCATATGGCCGCCGCCCCACGCTCCGTAACCCATCATGCCGGGCCCAAATCCCCCGGGCGGGTCCGCATAAGCGATCGCAGCCGCCCCGGCGATACCCGCCGCGGCCAGCATGCCAACAAGAAGTGTACGAGTGTTTTTCATGATCGATCTCCAGATTGGTTGATTGAGGGTTGCCATCGCGGAACGGTCGATTCGCATGAAACGCTGTCGAAAGTTCCACTGGCGAATCCATTTCACCACCACCGTGTAACCGGATGATGTCAAACGGCGCCCTTTTTGTATCGCAGCCCTTCAAGGTGCCGGATTGTTACGCTGCGATACAATTTTTCGGTTAACGACCGCGTCATAACGCGATATACAGTGGCCATGACGACCCCCGATCACGTGCTCGTCGTCGACGACGACGCGGAAATCCGCGACCTGTTGCGCGAGTATCTGCAGAAGAACGGCTATCGCGTGACCGCGGTCGGCGACGGCGGAGGGATGCATGCGGCGCTCGAGGCGGGACGGGTCGACATCGTCGTGCTCGATCTGATGCTCCCGGGCGACGACGGCCTCACGCTGTGCCGCAATCTGCGGGCGCGTTCCGAGGTGCCGGTCATCATGCTCACGGCGCGCGGCGAAGAGACCGATCGCATCGTGGGCCTCGAGATGGGCGCCGATGATTATCTGGCGAAGCCCTTCAGCCCGCGGGAGCTGCTGGCCCGCGTCAGGAGCGTGCTGCGGCGCACCCGCTCGCTCCCGGAGAACCTGCAGCCCGAGGCGGCGCGCAAGATCCGTTTTGCGGGCTGGACGCTCGATCTCGCCGTGCGCAACCTGCTTTCGCCGGAGGGCGTAGTGGTGGCCCTGAGCGGCACGGAGTACAAGCTCCTGAGAACCTTTCTGGCGCACCCGAACCGCGTGCTGAACCGCGACCAGCTGATTGACCTCATGCTCTCGCGCGACGCCTCGCCGTTCGACCGCAGCATCGACGTTCAGGTCAGCCGTTTGCGCCACCGCTTGGGAGAGGGCGCGAAGGAGCCGGCCATCATCAAGACCGTGCGCGGCGAAGGCTACGTGCTGGCGGTGCCGGTCGAGGTGGAACAGTGATGCGCTGGTTGCCGCGCTCGCTGTTCAGCCGCATGGTTCTCGTTCTGCTCGGCGGCCTCGTCGTGGCGCAGCTCGCGAGCTTGGCGATCTATTGGCAGGAGCGCGGGTGGCTCATGATGCACACGACCGGCATGCGCTCGGCGCAGCGCATCGCCGACATCGTGCGCCTGCTCGATTCGATCGCACCGGCGGAGCGGGACCGGATTGTCGGGGTCATCGATTCGCCGCCGCTGCGGATTTCGCTCCGGCAGCAGCCGCTGGCGCCGGCGAAAGATGTCGCCGGGAACGAGGAGCAGGCCGCCCGCTTCTCGGCCCTTCTGCGACGCCTGCTTGGCGAGGAACGGCAGGTCGTGGTGAGCGTTTCCGGCGCTCCCGGCCGGTGGCCTCAGGCATCGGCGTACGGCGGCGAGGCGGAGAGGACGGGCCGACCGGGAATGATGGGCGGACCGGGGATGATGCGGGGCATGATGGATGAGACCGGGACGCACGGCTTCAGCCCGCCCCGGATTTCGTTCGTCGTGCAGACGCGGCTCAAGGACGGCACCCTCGTCACGTTCGACTCGCGGGATCCGGTGGATGCCGTGAACTGGCCGTACCGGGCGCTGTTGAGCCTCACCGTGCTGCTGGTCGCCGTGATCGCGCTGACGCTCATCGCGGCGCGCTGGGTGACGCAGCCGCTGAAAACCCTCGCCGGGGCCGCGGAGAAGCTCGGCGCCGACATCAACCGCCCGCCGCTCGACGAGAAGGGCCCGCTCGAGGTGAGCCGCGCGGCGCGCGCGTTCAACACGATGCAGCAGCGGCTCGCTACCTTCATCCGGGACCGGACGCGCATTCTCGCCGCGATGTCACATGACCTGAAGACGCCGGTGACGCGGTTGCGCCTGCGCTCGGAGCTGCTCGAGGACCCGCAGGTTCGGGCGAAATTCACGAAGGACCTCGACGAGATGGAATCCATGGTCGGCGCGACGCTGGATTTCCTGCGCGGCCTGGAGAACGGCGAGCCGGTGAAGCCTGTGGACATCATGGCGCTGCTCGAAAGTCTCCAAGCGGATTTGCTGGAGACCGGCGGGAACATAGAGATCACGGGCGCAGCGCTCAAGCCGTATCGGGGCAATCCGCAGGCGCTGAAGCGCTGCCTCGGCAATCTCATCGAGAACGCGGTCAAGTACGGAAAGTCCACGCGGGTCGTCGTGGACGACAACGACGCCCGCCTGGAGATACGAATCCAGGACGAAGGCCCTGGGCTGCCGCAGTCGGAGCTGGAAAAGGTCTTCGAGCCCTTTTACCGCGTGGAAGGCTCCCGCAGCCGCGAGACGGGTGGTACGGGCCTTGGCCTGACCATCGCGAAGAGTATTGCCGAAACCCACGGTGGGCGGTTGAGCCTTCGGAATCGCGAGGAGGGGGGACTGGAAGTCACGTTAGAGCTGCCGCGGCCGCCCGCGCGTCTGCCGAGTTCGCGCGGATAGCCAGTCAGGACCACCCGCACCTCAGGATAGGGTTGATCTGGATCAATTGTCACCCGCCGCTGTCGTGCGAGAGTTCATGCGCTTTCCACGGCACGCAAACCGGAACGAATCGGCATGACTATTGTTTCAGCTGTCCAGCTATCAAAGACCTACCGGGCCGGTGACGTCGATGTGCCGGCCGTGCGGGACGTGAATTTCACGATCGAGCCCGGTGCGTTCGTGGCGTTCGTTGGCCCCTCGGGCAGCGGCAAGAGCACGCTGCTCAACATGATTGGCTGCCTCGACAGGCCGAGCAGCGGCCGGCTGACCGTGCTCGACACCGATGTGGCCACGCTCGACCGGCGCGCGGGGGCCGAATTCCGCGGCCGTCACATCGGCTTCATTTTCCAGGACTTCAACCTGATCCCGGTGCTGACCGCCTACGAGAACATCGAGTACCCGCTCATGATGGTGCAGAACTGGCCGCAGGCGGAGCGCCGCGAGCGGGTCATGGGCCTGCTCAAAGCCGTGGGCATGGCGGACCAGGCCGCCAAGCGCCCCGACCAGCTCTCGGGCGGGCAGAAGCAGCGCGTCGCCGTGGCGCGCGCGCTGGTCGCCAACTCGAAGCTCGTGCTCGCGGACGAGCCCACCGCCAACCTCGACCACGATACCGCCTACCGCATCCTCGAGCTGATGAAGAAAATGCGCGACGAGCTGAAGACCACTTTCATATTTTCCACGCACGATCCCAAGATCATGCGCGAAGCGGAATTGACGTTCATGCTGGAAGACGGGCGTCTCGCGCAGAACAACAGCGGAGCCGCGCGCCATGGGTAAAGTCCTCGAGATTGCCGCGCGCAACCTCATGCGCTACCGCCGCCGCACGCTGCTCACCTCGCTGCTGGTGGTGATCGGCATCGTCGCGGTGCTGCTGTTCGTCGCCATCACCGGGTCGTTCAAGGCGTTGATGGTCGGGCAGATCACGGACTCGATGCTCGGCCACCTGCAGGTGCACCGCCGCGGCTACGTGGCGTCCATCGAAAGCCTGCCGCTCAACCTCAACATACCGCCGCAGCTGGCGGCGCAGGTCGTCAAGGCGCTCGACGGCAATCCGGAAGTCGAAGCGTACGCGCCGCGCATCAAGTTCGGCGCTATGTTCAGCAATTTCACCGAAACTACCAGCGTCCGGGTGAATGGCGTGGATCCGGAGCGGGAAAACATGGTTACACCCCTGCTGGCGGGCCGCCAGCTCGACGGCGAGCGCGGCGGGCCGCTCGTGAAGCGCGGCGAGATGCTGGTCCCCGTGCTGGTCGCGCGCGGCCTGCAGGTGAAGGCGGGCGACACGATCGTGCTGGTCACCACCAACAAGGACGGCTCGGTCAACGGCAAGACCTTCCTGGTCCGCGGCATGCTTGAAAGCGCGACCGGCCCGGGCGGGCGCGACGGATACATCCACATCGAGGACGCCCGCGAGCTGTTGCGCATGACCGAGCCCGAGGTGACGGAGTTCGCCGTGCGCGTGAAGCGCCAGGAGCGGGCTGAGCGCGCGGCGGCCGCCCTCGAGGGCGAACTGGCCGGGGTGAAGAACAAGCAGGGCGGGGCCGCGCTGGAGGTGCACCCCTGGCAGCGGCTCACGCCGTTCGCCAACATCGCCAACATGATCGACGTGCTCACGCTCGCCATCAAGGTCATGCTGGTGTCGATCGTGCTGGTGGCCGTCATGAACGTGATGGTGATGGCGGTCTACGAGCGCATCCGCGAAATCGGCACGATTTCCGCGATCGGCACGCCGCCGCGGCGCATCCTCGCGCTGTTCCTCACCGAGGGGCTGTTGCTGGGCGTTCTGGGCAGCGTGGTCGGCACTGGAGTCAGTCTCGCGGGGATCTACGCGCTCAACGTCTGGAAAATCAGCTATTCGTTCGGGCAGCAGCAGGGACTGCTGCTCGTGCCGGCCATCGGGGTGCAGGACGTGGTTTCGATAGCGGGCATGGTAATCGTTGTCGCGATTCTCGCCAGCCTGCAACCGGCCTGGAAGGCTTCCCGCATGGATCCGATCACGGCCCTGCGACACGTCTAGCCATTCGGATGACACGATGAAACTGACCCTGCTCAAGTCGCTGCTCGCAGCCACCCTCGTTTTTGCCGCGTTGCCGGGGCTTGCCGCGGACGCCAACGAGATCCTGCGCAAGGTGGACCGCAATCTCGAGCCCGAGAGCTACGAGATGTACCGCAAGCTGATCAATATCGAACCGAGCGGAGACAAGAAGGAATACGTGCTCTACTCGGTGAAGAAAGGCCGCGACAAGGTCGTCGCGCTGTTTCTCTCGCCCCCGAGCGACAAGGGCCGCGCCACGCTGCGAGACGGGGACAACATGTGGCTCTACATCCCGAACGTCGGCAAGCCGGTGCGCATCACCAGCCTGCAGTCGGTGGTCGGCGGCGTTTTCAACAACGCCGACATCCTGCGCGTCGACTACGCGGTCGAGTACAACGCCGAATCGGCGGTGGAGGACAAGGACGGCTACCTGTTGAGCCTCAAGGCCAAGACCGGGGAGGTCGCGTACGACCGGCTCAAGATGTGGGTCGACCGGAAGGCTCTGCTGCCGGTGAAGATCGAGGCCTATGCCGCGAGCGGACTGCTTATCAAGACGCTGTATTTCAAGGACGTCAAGGACTTCGGCGGCGGCATCCGGCGCCCGGCGGCGGTGGAGACGGACAGCCCGCTCTACAAGGGCCACCGTTCCATCATGCTCTATTCGCAGCTCAAGAAGCGCGAATTCCCGGACGAGGTCTTCACGCTCAATTACCTGTCGCGGGTCGAAGACCTGCGCAAGTGATGCTCACCCGCGCGCTGGCGGCCTGCCTCGTCCTGACCGCAGCCGGAGCCGCGCACGCCGCCGAGGACTTCAGCTTCGACGCGTCCGAGTTCCAGAAGAAGCCGGTCGAGCTCGGCGGCTACGTCGAGCTCAAGCTGCAGCACTTCAAGCTCAACCAGGACGGCGCGATCTATCTCCTGAATTTCTACCAGCAGCCGCGCGAGACCCTGGACCAGACGACGCTCACGCTCAAGCCCTCCGGCAAATTCCGGCAGGGCGACGCAAGCCTGGTTTTCAGGGCCCACCTCGAGGCCGACTGGGAGACTCGCGGTTCCGACCAGACGGCCCGCTTCGACGAGCTCTACGCATCGTACAAGCCTGACCCCGGTTTCACGCTCGACGCGGGCAAGATCTCCCTCAAATGGGGCAAGGGCTACGCGTGGAACCCGGTCGCCTTCGTCGAGCGCTTCAAGGATCCCAACGACCCGGAGCTCGCGCGCGAAGGGTTCACGATGCTGACGGCGGACTGGATCCGCAATTTCGAAGGGCCGCTTCGCACCGTGGCATTCACCCCGGTAGTGCTGCCGGCGAGTCCCGACGTAAACCCGGATTTCGGCGTCGGCACCCATGTCAATGTGGCGGCCAAGCTCTACTTCCTCTATCGCGATACGGACATCGATTTCCTTTTCCTCAGCGACGGCAGCCGCAGCCGTCGTTACGGGGCCGATTTCTCCCGCAATCTCACCAGCAACCTGGAGATACACGGCGAACTCGCCCGCATCACCGATACGCAGCGGCAGGTAACGACCGCCGCGGGCACCGCCAACCTGGTTCGGGGCGCCGCGACGAGCTATCTCATCGGCACGCGCCACCTGACGGCGCGGGACACCACCTACATCCTCGAGTACTACCGCAACGGCCCGGGACTCAGCGAGGACGAGATGCAGAGCTTCGTTCAGTTCGTGGATAACGCCTACGCCCAGTATCTCGCGACCGGGAACGACGCGGCGCTCGCGCGCGCCGCCAGCCTCGGCCGCGCGGGCTACGCCAGGCCCAACCCGGGCCGCAACTATCTTTACCTGCGCGTGAGCCAGAAGGAACCCTTCGACATCCTCTACTTCACCCCGGCGCTGACCGTGATCGCGAACGCCGATGACCACAGCACTTCGGTCGCCCCGGAGCTGCTCTACACGGGCATCACCAACGTCGAGTTGCGGCTGCGGGCCTTTTTCCTGAGCGGCGGAAGCGGAACCGAGTTCGGCGAAAGGCAGTTCAGCCAGCGATTCGAGCTGCAGGCGCGGCTGTACTTCTAGTCAGGGGGAACCGTGGAGACTATCCTCCGGATGCTCGTCGTTTCGACGGCCGTGCTCGCCGTAGGCTGCTCGTCGGTCCGCTACGACGTCCCGCGGCCCGTCTCTCACGCGATCGATCGCCCGGAGGAGACTTTCCTCGGCCGCACCTTCGCCACGCAGCTCGCGGAGACGCCTGGTAGCTCCGGCTTTCATCTGCTCGTTTCGGGGCAGGAAGCATTTCTCGCTCGGGCGGCCCTGGCGGAATCGGCAGAGCGTACGCTCGACCTTCAGTACTACATCATCGCGGAGGACGCGACCGCCACGCTGTTGCTTTACCGGGCGCTGCGCGCCGCGCGGCGCGGCGTGCGCGTGCGCCTGTTGATCGACGATCTATACGCCGTCGGCCGCGATTTCGATCTTGCGACCTTTGCGGCGCATCCGAACGTCCAGGTGAGAGTGTTCAACCCCTTTCTGCGCCGCGGCCCGCTCGGCGTCTCGCATTTGCTGGAATACCTCGGCGACAGCGCCCGCCTCACCCGGCGCATGCACAACAAGCTGTGGATCGCCGACAACGCCGCCGCTATCGTGGGCGGGCGCAATCTCAGCGACGCCTATTTCAACGTGGGCGGAGAGAGCGATTTTGCGGACCTCGACGTGCTCGCCGCCGGGCCGGTCGTGGCGGAGGTCTCGCGCAGCTTCGACGCGTACTGGAACAGCGAATGGGCGGTGCCGATCGCGGCGTTCCTGGGCCAGCCGCCGAAGACGGACCAACTGGACCTCGTCCTGTCGCGAATGACGGCGGGAGCCGAGCGCTTCCGCGAAACGGAGTACGCGCGGACGTTGCGCGCGACGGAGCTCGGGCCCCTGGTGCGCGATGGCCGCATCCCGCTGGTCTCGGCGCACGCCAGCGCCATTTACGAGCCACCCGCGAGTCCGGGAGCGGCAATCGCCGAGCGGGAGGCGCAAATCATGTCCGTCTTGCGCAAAACCGTCGAGGCGGCACAGCGGGAGGTGATTCTGATTTCGCCGTGGATGATCCCGAGCGAGCGCGGCATGGGCGTGCTTTGCACGCTCGCCCGGCGCGGAGTGCTTGTGAGGGTGCTTGTCAATTCCCTGGCGGCCCAGGACCCCCCGATCGTGCATGCGGGCTACGCGCGCTACCGGCCCCGGCTGCTCGCATGCGGCGTGGAATTGCATGAACACCGGCCGAGCGCTGGCTCCCCCGGGGGCGCGCGGCCCGGGCTTTCCTCGGGAGCGAGCCTGCACGCCAAGGCGGTCGTCGTGGACCGCAAATCCTTGCTCGTCGGCTCGATGAACCTCGATCCGCGCTCGCGGGTACTGGATACCGAAGTCGCCGTGTCGATCGAGAGCGCGGCACTGGGCGGGCAACTCGGCAAGCTGTTTGACGAAGCGGCGTCGCTCGATCAGGCGTTTCGCGTCGAGCTGACCGAGCCCGGCAACGAAAGTGCTCCGCTTTCGTGGACCGGCCGCGAGGAGGGCAAGCTGGTGCGCTACGCCAGCGAGCCGCTGGCGAGCTGGTGGCGGCGTTTCGTCTCCAGCCTGCTCGGCGCGCTGGCACCGGAGGAACTGCTTTGACTGTCGCGTCTGGATTGTCAGGATATTGGTGGGGTGATCTGACTGAAGATGAGCTCCGCTGAGCCCTTGGATCGCCGGTCTTCTCGAAAACGCCGTGAAAGTTACAGCCTTGCCCAGCCGCGCTTCAGCAGATGGTAGGTCGCAACGCCGATCACGAAGGCCAGCCCGATATTCCAGATCGCGCAGCCCGCAGTGACGAGGCTTACGAAGCGGTCTTCCTTGGATTTTCCGAAGTCGCACGAGCCGAGCGCGAGCTGCGCGCCTGTGAGGAGCAGAATCACTCCCAATACGGGCGCAGGGAAGATCTTGAAAATCGTTTCCACTGAACCGCTGAAGAACAGCGCGACGATGACAAGCAGGCCGCCCAGAATGATCGGCGCGCCGCCCGTCCTCGCGCCGAAGCGCACGTGGCCCGCCATGCCGCCGGCGCCATGACACATCGGCACGCCGCCGACAAGCGGACCGAGGAGGTTCATGATCCCGGTCGAAATCGCAGCCTTCTTCTCAGTCACCTGCCGGTCCGGGAAGAGGCGGTTGTTTTCCTCGGTGATGGCGATGATTGCGTTGCCGAGCGTAAGCGGCACCTGGGGCAGCGCCAGGAACACCGTTCCGATCATCAACTCCTGCCAGGTCATGCTGCCGAGGGCGAATGAGGGCGTCCTGAAATCAACGCTGATCGTCGTAAGCTCATCCAGCAGCAGCGGGTTCTGGGCCACCGCCGCCAAGGCGCCGACCACCAGCAGAAGAAACATCACCGGTATCGCACGGTTGCTCAGCAACAGCATGGTGCCGAGCAGTGCCGCCCCGCCGAGCAGCCATCCCTGGGCCATCATTTTGACGCCTTCGAGCATGAAGCTGAAGCCAAGTCCCAGGATGATGCCGATCGCGACGGGACGGCTTACCAGCTCGGCCACCTTCTTGGCGGCGCCGGTCATTCCGAGCAGGAACCAGATAACGCCAGTGACGATCCCGGCGCCGTATACCGCGTTGGGAGTGATAGTGATCGTTTGCGCCGCCTGCGTGGTCGCTACCGCACCGATCGCCTTCATCGGCTGGATCGGAAAGGGCGTCTTGTAGTAGAGCCCTGAAACGATCAGGGCGATGCCGAAGGCGAGCAGGATGCCGTAGGGGTCCATCTTCAGCAGGCTGATGTAGGCGACGACGAACGGAATCAGCGTGCCGAGATCGCCGAAAGCGCCGGCCCACTCCAGCCGATCGAAGCGATTCGTGGCAGGTATTGGGCGAGCCGCGTCTAATGCACGGTCGTTTTCGAGCATCGGCTGCTCTCGGATGGCCTTAGCTAGGCTAACACGACGGCCGTCTGCTGCGGCTGCACGTCCCCTACGACGGCGAGAAACGCGCCCCACGGCAACCAGTTCGGCAGCCTGCTTTCCAGCCAGCGGGCCGTCCCGCCGCCGCCCGGGAAGAACACGGCCGTGCGCCACCGGATTCCCGCATGATTCAGTTCGCCGGCCAGGGCGTGCACTTCCCGGACCGTATGCCAGTGCGCGCCGCGGTAGGCCCCGATACCTTCGCCGCGGCCTTTCTGGCGCCACAACAGGCTGTGGCGATTGAGGAGGCCGAGCGCAAAACGGCGCCGGCACACTCGCAGCATCTCGCGCAGCGCGCTCAACGGGTCCTTGATGAAACAGAGCGCGGTCACCGAGAGCACGACGTCGAAGCTGCGCTCCGGGAAGGGCAGGGCTTCCGCGTTACCTCCCGTCCACGCCAGATTGGGCGCCGCCTCGCGCGCCGCGTAATTCAGCCACGCGAGGTTCGGGTCGAGACCCACGACCATTCCCGCCGTCTCCCGGGCAAACAAGGTCGTGAAGTAACCGGTGCCGCATCCCACGTCGAGAACCGTTTCCCGCGCGCCGGGGTCCACGAGGCGGCGCAACAGGGCGAATTCCGTCGCGCCGATCCAGGCGCCCCGGGGGGTGTGGTACCACGCAGCATACTCCGCGGGTTCGAGCATATTCGTGAGCCAGCGGGAGATCGCGCTCGAGGCTGCGCCGGATTTCGGGACCGGGCCCGCGCGCAATCGGGAACGGCGCCGCGCCTGCTAGTCGGGCCGTGAAGAGCCTTGTTCCACGGGCAATCCCAGCAGCTTCCACTCCGGGTAGCCGTCCTGCAACCGGCGGGCTTTGCGCCCCTTCTTGCGCAGCAGGGTCACCGCCTCGAACGACATCAGGCAGTAGGGCCCACGACAATACGCGATGACCTCCCGGTTCGCCGGCAGTTCATTCACTCGTTTCGAGACGTCGGGCAGCGGGATGTTGATCGCCCCGGGCAAATGCCCTGCTCGATATTCCTCCGGCGGGCGTACGTCGAGTATCGTGACGAGTCCGTCTCGCGCGCGCTCCAGCAACTCGCGCGCCGGGACCGGCTCGAGCTCGTCCTTCGTGTTCAAGTACTCCTTGATCAGCTTGTCCACCTCGGCGACGTGCTCCTCGCCCACCGCGCGCATGGCCGCAACGAGGCGCACGACGCTGTCACCGCTCAGGCGGTAGTGCACGTACAGACCCTCTTTCCGGGCCCTCACGAGACCGGCGCGGCGCAGGTGCTGAAGATGCTGGGAAGCGTTGGTAACCGAGAGTCGGCACAGCTGCGCCAGCAGGTCCACGCTCCGTTCCCCTTGAGCCAGTAAATCAAGGAGTTGCAGGCGATAGGCGCTTCCCAGCGCTTTGCCAATACGGGCCAGCTGCTCGAAGAGCTCGGCCTTGACGTCGAAGGTTGACATTGAGTTCATCCCTGCTAGAATTCCACTATTCCAGTGATTACTGGAATACTATCTTAACCTGCTCGCGCGGTGCGTGGCAACCCTACTTAGAGGGCGCGTTGCATGTCAACAGAATCGTTTTTGCTGGGCAACGAGCCAGTGGTGCGGCTGGGCCTGTTTCTTGGCGTGTTCTCAGCCATGGCGCTATGGGAGTTTGCGCTGCCGCGCCGCCGCCTGCGCGAGTCGAAGCCGACCCGCTGGACCAACAATCTGCTCCTCGTGGCCCTCAATACGATCGTGCTTCGCGTATTGTTTCCGACCACGGCAGTGGGGCTCGCCGTCGCCGTCGGCGGGAGCGGCACGGGCTTGCTGAATCACTTTGCAGTCCCTTATCCCGTGGCGGTGGTGCTCTCGATCTTGATCCTGGATCTCGTGATTTACCTGCAGCATCTCATGTTTCACGCCGTTCCCGCGCTGTGGCGGCTGCACCGGATGCACCATGCGGACCTGGATTTCGACGTGACCACCGGCGCGCGCTTCCATCCGATCGAGATCGCGCTCTCCATGCTCATCAAGTTTGCCGCTATCGCGCTGCTCGGCCCGCCCGCGGTCGCGGTGCTGGTGTTCGAGGTCGTGCTCAATGCGACGGCGATGTTCAATCACGCCAATGTGCGCATCCACCCCGCGTGGGACCGGGCCCTGCGCTGGATCGTGGTGACGCCGGACATGCACC
>Ga0326597_10002284_pt1 | contig 28807 bp, 25 predicted proteins | sample RVTome_12_FD_203789 | JGI IMG/M metagenome (GOLD analysis project Ga0326597, IMG submission 203789) | Soil microbial communities from uranium-contaminated site in the Upper Colorado River Basin, Wyoming, United States - RVT100D185 | ecosystem: Environmental > Terrestrial > Soil > Contaminated >... | reverse complement strand
TCGCCTTCCTGCTGTGGTTCTTCCTCGGCATCGTGGCCGCGCACAAGATCTACCTGGGCCGGGGGCGCGAGGGGGTGAAGCTCCTCCTCGCCTACTTCTTCATCCCCCTGGGCGCGGCGGCGGCGGTGATCATTGTCCTCCACGCCTTCGGCGTGCGGCTCGTCACGGGGCCGCTCCGGCCCGAGGACCTCCAGGCGCTCGCCCGGAGCCGGCCCTTCGCCCTCCTGGCCGCCCTGGTGACCGCCGTGCTGACCGTCATCTGGATCTGGGATTTCCGGGTGCTGGTGCGGCAAGTGCGGGAGCACAACGAGGCGGCGGCGCGGGAGGAGCGAGCCGGCAAGAGGGAAGAACCGCCCAGGGTCCCGGCCGGCTGAGCCGAGGCCGTCAACGGCCTTCGCATTCAGCCTTGCCGGTGCTTCCCGCCCAGGGCCTCCTCCCAGGAGAGGTAGCTCTCCATCGCCTCGCGGCCGATGTCGTAGGGCTTCAGGGCCACGTCCTGGGGCGTCTCGTCGAGTCCCTTCTCCCCCTCCTGAAGGGGAAGCCCGGCCGCCGCCCAGGCCCGCTTGCCCCCGTCGAGATAGGCGGCGCGCGCGTAGCCCATCTCGACGAGCGCCCGGGCCGCCAGGGCCGAGCGCATGCCGTCCGCGCAGGTGACGAGGATGGGCGTCTCCTTCTCCCTGAGGAGCTTCTTCGCCCGTTCCTCGAGCCATCCCCTCGGCACCCAGGATGCCCCCGCGAGGTGGCCCTTCCGGAAGCCGGGGCTCGGGTCCACGTCGATGACGTACGAGATCGCCGTCACCACCCGCGCCGCGGAGGGGGCCAGGCCGCGCGCGACTTTCCGCGCCTCCGCCAGCCCCAGGGGCTCCGCCGCCTCGGCGGGGCTCTCGCCCGAGGCGCCCTCCTCCCCTTCCCGGAGGGGCAGCCCCGCCTCGCGCCAGGCCGCGACGCCGCCGCGCAGGGCCGACGCGCCGAGCCCCATCCGCCGGAGCCAGTAGGCCGTCATCACCCCGCGCGCGCTGGCGTCGCAGCAGGTCACGACCCGGGCGGCCCGCACCGCCACCACCTCGTCCGTGCGCTGGACGGCCTGCCCGCCCGGAATCGAGACGGCGCCGGGGATGTGCCCCGCCCGGAACTCCGGCGCGAGCCGCACGTCGAGGAGGTAGACCGTCTCCTCGTCCGCCCTGGCCAGGAGCACCCTCAGCTCCTCGACCGAAACGAAAGGAATGCCCTCCTCCGCCGCGATGCGCGCCGCGAGCTCCTCGGCGTAGGCCCGGCTCCTCTCCGAGGGGGCGGGGATCTCGCCCGGCTTGCCCCGGTCGAGGGGAAGGCCCGCGAGCATGATGCCCATCCCGCCGTTCCGCAGCGCCCGCGCCGAGGGGATGCCGAGGCGCCGCAGCGTCTGGGCTCCGATGATGCTCCGGGTGCGCCCCGCGCAGTTGATGACGAGGGGGGTGCCCTGGTCCTGCATGAGGTCCCAGGCGTGGAGGATGAGCTCGCCGCCGGGGAGGCTCCGCGCGGTGGGCACGGAGAAGCGCTCGTACTCGGCCTCGGTCCGGGCGTCGAAGATGCGGGGGGAGGCGCCGCGCCCGATCAGCTCGTAGAGCTCCTTCGCCTCGATCTCGGGCACGGCATCCTGCACGTGGATCTTCTCGCCGAAATCCTTGCTCGGCACGTTCGTGCCGCTCACCGTGGGCAGGCCCGCGGCCTTCCAGGCGGCGAGGCCGCCCGCGAGCGGCCGGACGTCCGCGTAGCCCAGCTCATCGAGGGTCCGGGCCGCCCGCCCCGCCCGCGCGCCTCCCTCGTCCACGAGGACGACGGGGGTCTTCTTCACCGGCACGAGCTTGGCGATGCGGAACTCGAGGCTCCCCCGGGGGAGGTTCGTCGCGCGGAAGACCTGCTCCGCGTGGAACTCCATGGGCTCGCGCACATCCAGGACGGCGTGCGGGGCGGCGCCCTCCATGAGCGAGCGGAGATCCGGGGGCTTGATGAGCGTCGGCATTCAACCTCCCCAGCGAGAGGGGATTCCCGCCAGGCGGCGCAGCACCTCGATGATGGCTCCGGTGTCGGCGTCGGCCAGGCCGTTCACCTCCGCCGCCTGCAGCACCTGCTGGTGCGCCTGCTCGAGCGGCATCGGGGCGCCCAGCTTCTGGCCCTGGGCGAGGATGAGCCGCACGTCCTTGTGGTGCTGGCGGACGCGCGAGACGGGGTTCCCGTAGTCCGCCTCGATCATGATCCGGCCGCGCTGGTCCATGGCCTTGCTGTAGGCGGCGCTGTCCTTGAGCACGGCGAGCAGGGTTTCCATCTCCACCCCCGCCTTCATCCCGAACACCAGACCCTCGGCCAGGGCCAGGCGGTTCAGCCCCAGCACGTGGTTGATGATGAGCTTGGTGAGCGCCCCCGCCCCGTTCGCGCCCAGGTGGTAGACCGAGCGGGAGAAGCAATCGATGACGGGCCTGGCCCGCTCGAAGTCCGCCTTCTCCCCTCCCACCACGGCGACCAGCCTGCGCGCCCAGGCGTCGTTGCTGGCCCCGCTCAGGCTCGCGTCCAGGAAGCCGATGCCCATCTCCCGGAGGAGGCGGGCCGTCTCGGCCGAGTCGTCGGGGCTTGAGGTCGAGGCGTCGATGACGATGAGGCCCGGCTCCGCCGCCTCCGCCACGCCGTCCTTGCCTAAGCACACCTCGCGCACGGTGCTGCTGTAGAGAAGGGAGGTGATCACGAACTGGGCTCCGCGGGCGGCGCCGGCGGGGGAGGATGCCGGCCGGCCGCCCCGGCCCTCCAGCTCCTTCACCCGGGCCGGCTCGATGTCGAAGCCGCTCACCTCGTAGCCGCTCTGGATCAGGTTCCCGCTGAGGGCCGAGCCCATGAGGCCCAGGCCGATGACGCCCACCTTCCCCTTCCCACTCATCAGGATAAACTCCCTATCGCGAGGAATTGTTCCGGTCAAAGGTGAAATTCGCTCTCGGGTCTTCCCATGGGCAAAAGCCGCCGGCCGCCCTAACCCCCGCTAAAACCGGGGCCGGCCCTTCTCGGCGTAGCCGACCAGCTCGGCGAAGCCCGCGCCCGTGACGAAAACGCCGCCCGATCGGCCCCCGGCCTCGACGCCCCCTTCCCAGTAGATCACCCGGGTGCTCCCCTCCGTGGTGAGCTCCTGGTCCTCGGCCAGGGGGATGACGCGGAGCTCAATGCCCTCCCCCGGCACCCGAACCCGCCACCCCATCGGATAGACGGCCCCGCTCACGGGGCTCTTCCATGTCCCCACGGGCTCGAGGCGGAAGGCCTCCCGGGGAAGATGCCGCGCCCGGCCGTCCGCGTCCACCACCGTCCCGCTGCTGTGGGGGTCGGGCGTGCCGTCCTCGCGCCGCATGAGGTAGAGCATGAGCTCGCGGCCGTCCGAGAGCTGGAGGCTCAGCCAGTCCCAGCCCGCCTGGCCGGGGGCGAGCTGGTTCGAGCCGAACTCGTGATCCATCCAGGCCGAGCCCTCCACCCGGTAGTCCTTCCCGTCCACCGTCAATCCGCCCCGGGCCGCGAGGCGGGTCAGGGAGTAGTAGTGCGAGGCGCGCCCCTCGCCCTCCCCCTTCCGGCTGATGCCATCCTTCCCATGGACGATCGGAGGCTTCCGGGGCTCGAGCGAGAGCGCGAGCCGGCTCCCCACCCCCTCGGCCGCGAGGCGGATGGACCCGTCCTTCTCCCCCTCCGCCCGCCAGTCCCCGATCCAGACGTTCAGGCGTCCCTGGTCCGCGCCGGATTCCCCGAGCGCCCCCCGGCTGAAGCGCTCGGTGTGGCGGTGGCGCTTCGTCCCCGCCTCGAGCAGCGCGAAGTGCGCGAGGTAGAGATCGGTCAGGGCCCAGCGGCTCCGCCGGGGCGCCTCGCCCGCCACGGGCGGCCGCAGCCCCGAGCGGAAGAAGGTGAGCATGAAGGCGAAGCGCTCCCCTCCCTCCGCCTTCAAGTGCCCGGAGAAGTACCACCACTCGGTCTTGAAGGCCGGATGCGCGCCGTGGTCGCGGGGGAACCCGTAGACGTAGCCGGGCCGGGCGGGCCGCCAGAGGGGGGCCTCGGCCGCTTGCGCGGGGAGCGCCAGGAAGAGCAGGGCGAGGGCCAGCGCGCGGCGCATCACTCCTCCCGCACCGCGGCGGCGATGGGGGCCCGGGCCGCCGCCCGGGCGGGCACCGCCCCCGCCACGAAGGCGGCCATGACCGCCACTCCAAGGTAGCCCCCCACCGCCAGCCAGGGAAAACCGTAGCGGATGGTCCACCCGAAGCTCTGCTTGTTGATGACGTAGATGAGGATGGCGGCCAGCGCCGCCCCCGCCGCCCCGCCCAGGAGGGCCGAGAGGAGGCCCAGCAGCCCCGCCTCCCCCATCACCGCCCCCGCGGCGCCCCGCCGGGTGAGGCCCAGGGAGCGGAGGACCCCGATCTCCCGGCGGCGCTCCAGCACGTTCGAGCTCAGCGCCGTCGCCACCCCCAGCAGGGCCACCAGCACGGCCACCGCCTCGAGCGCGTAGGTGATGGCGAAGGTCTGGTCGAAGACCTCCATCACCCGGGCCCTGAGCCCCGCGTTCGAGATGATGACCATGTTCGGGTCGAGAGTTCTCTCCATCTCGCGGGAGACCCGCCCCCGGTCCGCACCCTCGTCGAGATAGACCGCCATGGAGCTCACCCGCCGGTCCCCCCAGAGGCGGCGGAGCAGCGCCCGGTCGATCACGGCGTGCCCGCCCTCGGTGGTGTAGTCGTGGTACACCCCGGCGACCCGGAGGGGCACCTCCCCGCCCGGCGCGGGGAGGCGGATGACGTCCCCCCGCTTCAGCCCGAAGCGCAGGGCGAAGGTCTCGGTGACGACGGCCTCCCCCCGCTCCCGGGCACGGCGCAGGATTTCGGCGGATTCGCCCTCGAGGAAGAGCAGCCGCCCGCGCCCGGCCACGACGGAGAGATCCCCGGCCGAGAGGTTGATCCACTCCCCGCGCCAAGGGAGGCGGAGGCTCCGGAAGCCGTCCACCGCGGCCACGCCCTCGATGCGGCGGACCCGGCCGAGCGCCTCCTCCGGAAAGCTCGCCCCCGAGCCCTTGATGAAGCGCGAGGCGGGGGCGGCGTAGAGGTCGGCCCGCAGGGTCTGCTCCGTCCAGACGGCCACCGTCCCCCGGAAGCTCTCGATCATGATGACGAGGCTCGCCAGCATGGCCATGGCCGTGGCGAGGGAGGCGATGGTGGCGGCGTTGCGGCCCGGGTTCCGGCCCAGGCCGTGGGCCGCGAGCCAGAGGGTGCGCCCCTGGCCGGGCAGGCGCCGCAGGAGGGCGGCTCCTCCCGCCGCCAGCGCGGGGCTCGCCAGGGCCACCGCCGCCAGGGCCGAGGCCGCCGCGAGGTAGCCCGCCACCGGCACCCCCTCACACGCCGGGAGCCACGCCAGCCCGAAGGCAATCCCCGCCGCGAGCAGCGCCCCCGCCAGCGTCCCGCCGAGCCAGCGGGGGTCCGGGGCCCCTCCCGCGCCCGCCGCCCCCAGCTCGCGCGCTCCCTCGGCGGGGGCGACGCGGGCCGCCGCCAGGGCGGGCCCCAGCCCCGAGAGAAGCGCCACCCCCGTCCCCGCCCCCACGGCGAGAGCGAGGAGCAGGGGATCGAGGTCCACCCGGCCCGCCTCGAGGAAGGCGTAGAGGTTCCGGATGGTCACCGTCATCGCCCGCAGGGCCCCCCGCGCGAGGAGGACGCCCAGCAGCACCCCCAGGAGGGAGCCCGCCAGCCCGATGAGGGCGGCCTCCGCCGCGAACATCCAGCCCACCTGACGCGCCGTCATCCCCAGGGCGCGCAGCCGGGCGATCTCCCCCCGCCGCCGCACGACGGAGGCCGACATGGCGTTGAAGATGAGGAAGGAACCCACCAGGAGCGAGATGACGCTCAGCACGGTGAGGTTCAGCCGGAAGGAGGCGAGCATCTTCTCCACGTCCTCCCCGCGCCGCACGGGGCGCTCGGCGGCCGCGCCCGGGGGAAGCAGGGCCTCGATGCGCCGCTTCACCTCCTCCAGCCGCGCCGGGTCCTTGAGGATGAGGTCGACCCGGTCGAGCTTTCCGAGGCGGCCGAAGGCCTCCTGCGCCGCCCCGATGTCGAGGAGGGCGAGCCGCCCCTCCATCGCCTCGGCCAGGCCCGAGGGCCGGAGCACCCCGCGCACCCGGAAGCGCAGGCGGCGCTCGGCCTCGATCTCGATCCAATCCCCCTCCCCCGCCCCCAGGTCATCGGAGAGGGCGCGGGCGATGAAGACGCCCCTCGGGTCGGCGAGCCGCTCGAGGAACTCCGCCAGCGGGAGCTCCCCCTCGGTCCTGTAGCCCCGGAAGGCCGGGTCCCCGAGGAGGTCGACCCCCAGCACCAGCACCGCCCGGCCCTGGGAGGGCGCGCCGCGCCGCCAGCGGTCCGAGCTTCCGCCCGCCTTGCGGACCCAGGCCGTCTGCTGGATGACGGGCGCGGCCTTCCCGACGCCCTCGGCCTCGCGGAGCCTGGGGAAGAGGTCCTCCGGGATTCCCAGGTCGCCGCCCGAGACGTGGAGGTGGGTCTTCCCGGCGATGGCGTCCAGGCTGTTGCGGAAGGCGCGAACGGCGGTGGCGTTCGCGAGCTGGATGGCCAGATAGACGGCCACGCCGAGCGCCACCCCGGCCACGGTGAGCGAGAGGCGGAAGGGCTCCTGGCGCAGCCGCCGCCAGGCCAGCCGCCGCAGGAGCGCGAGCCAGGGCGGCGTCCTCATGGGGCCTCCTCCACCAGGCGGCCGTCGAGGAGGCTCACGCGGCGGGCGGCCAGGGCGAGGGGCTCCCGGGCGTGGGTGGCCATGACGAGGGCCGCGCCCTCCTCCCGGGCGAGCCCGGCGAGAAGATCGAGCATCTCCCGCCCGATGCGGGAGTCGAGGTTGCCGGTGGGCTCGTCGGCCAGGAGGAGCCTGGGGCGGGGGACGAGGGCCCGCGCCAGGGCCACGCGCTGCATCTCACCGCCCGAGAGTTGGCGCGGCAGGTGCTCCATCCGCTCCGCAAGCCCCACCCGGGCGAGCATTTCCTCCGCGCGGGCGGAGGCCTCGCCCCAGGAGAGTCCCTGGAGGATGAGGGGCAGCGCCGCGTTCTCGCGCGCCGTCATCGTGGGGAGGAGGTGGAAGAACTGGTACATGAAGCCGACCTCCTCGCGGCGGATGCGGCTCAGCTCGGCGTCGCCGAGCCCGTCCAGGGCGCGGCCCCCGATGAAGACGCGCCCGGCCGTCGGCTCGTCCATCGCCCCCAGGAGGTGAAGGAGGGTGCTCTTGCCCGAGCCGCTCGGGCCCGTCACGGCGAGGAATTCCCCCGCCCGCACCGCGAGGTCCACCTCCACGAGGGCGCGAATGGGGGCGCCCCCCCGCAGGTAGGTCTTCGTCACCTTATCGAGCCGCGCCGCCTCTTGGCCCATTCACGCTCCAGGTTGCGGCGGCGCGGCGGCCCCGCTAGGGTGGGGGCTCCGCCCCGTGCGATGCAGGGGACCCACCATGTTCGAGGCCCTCTCCACCGTCTTCCTGATCGGGCGCGACCTCGCCGCCTCGCGCCGCTTCTACTCGGAAATTCTGGGCCTGGATGAGGCGAGCGTCCAGCCCGACCACGTACGCTACAAGATCGGGGAGGCCTTCCTCGTCGTCCACGCGCCCATCCCGGACAAGGAGATGCGCGCCTGGAACCTGGAGCCCCTGCGGGAGCCGCGCGGCTCGGGGGTGGTCCTCACCCTCCGCCCGGCGGACGTGGACGCCGCCCACGCGGCGCTCCGGGAGCGCGGGGCGGACATCCTCTTCCCGCCCCGCGACGCCCCCTGGGGGGTGCGGCTCTTCATGGTGCGCGACCCGGACGGCTTCCTGATCGAGGTGAGCCGGCCTATCTCGTAGGGACAACCCCTTGCCTGCATATGGAATGGGACCCGATTTTCTCCCTCTCCCTCTGGGAGAGGATTGGGGTGAGGGAGAATCCGGCCGAACATCACCCTCACCCCCTTCCCCTCTCCCAAGGGGAGAGGGGCGAGACGCCAAACAAGCCGATGAGGCGTACGGAAACGCACCCTTAAAAATACCGTCCCGGAGCCCGCTCCAATCCCCTGCCGCTTCCCTCAGCCCAGCCCCTCGAAGAGGCTCGCCTCGGGCCTCCGCACCGGCACGTCGCTGCGGATGAGGCCGAAGGTCTCGTCCGGGAAGGTCCAGCGGGCCGTGATGCGCATGAGGCGCCAGAAGGCGCTCCCGCCGATCTGGCTGCGGTGGGCCTTGAGCGCCCGCCACTTGAGCGGGAGATAGGGGCGGATATCCACCCGGGCGGAGATCTCCTCCTCCGCCGAGCCGAAGAGCTCCTCCCGGAAGCCGGGGCGGTTCATCGGGGTCTTCTGGCCGAGGAGGCGCAGGAGACGCCAGGCGCGCAGGAGCCGCTTCCTCGAGAAGGCGGTGTGGTAGACCTTGGGCACCCGCCAGGGCGCTTGGTCCGGCGCGGGCCGCTCGGCCTCCTCCAGGGCGGCCATCGCCGCGCGGTGGGCCATGACGTGGTCGGGGTGGCCGTAGCCTCCTTTCGCGTCGTAGGTCACGAGGACGTGGGGGCGGTGCTCCCGGATGATCCGGGCGAGGCGCCCGGCCGGCCCCTCGATGGGCTGGCGGGCGAAGGAGGCGGGGTCGGCGTTGCTTGCCCAGCCCGCCATGCCCGAGTCCCGGTAGCCGAGCGGGTAGAGGCCGCCGACGCCCAGGATGCGGGCGGCCTCGCGGAGCTCCTCCAGGCGGATTTCACCGAGGCGGGCGCGGTCCTCGGGGCGCTCCCGGGGGCGGAGGCGGCTCAGGCGCCGGCCGAGCACCTCGCCCCATTCCCCGTTGGTGCAGGTGACGAGCACCGTCCGGTGCCCCTCCGCCGCGGCGCGAAGCAGGAGGCCCCCGGTCGAGCTTGCCTCGTCGTCGGGGTGGGCGTGCACGGCGAGCAGGGTGAAGGGCGCGCCCGATCCGGCTCCCGGGGCCATCGGGGCCTCCATGCGAGGGGAAAAAAATGCCGCCGGCGACGAGCGCCGGCGGCACCGGATCAGGTCGGGCCTGGTCCTACCTGTGCTCCCAGATGTCCCCGCTGCGCAGGAGCGCGTCGAGGTCGCCCTCGCCCTTGGCGCGGGCGGCGGCCACCTGGTCGTCCACCAGCTTCTCGAAGGATGGCCTCTCCATGCGGCGCAGGACGCCCAGGGGCATGGGGCCGCCCTCGGCTTCCAAGCGGCTCAACAGGAACGCGTAGCCGCCATGGGTGTCGTTCTCGCGGTGGACGGCGATGTCGGGCGAGTCGGCGGGGACGATCTCGGCCTTGAAGTCGTGGATCCGGATGCCCTTGCGGTCACCCTCGGGGCCGAAGACGAGGGGCTTGCCATCCTCGAGGTAGAGCACGTTCTGCTCCTTCATGCCCTTCTCGGTGTACTGGTGCCAGGCCCCGTCGTTGAAGACGATGCAGTTCTGCAGGATCTCGAGGAAGGCCGTCCCCTCGTGCTTGGCGGCCTCGGCGAGCATGGCCGCCATGTGCTTCTGGTCGCGGTCGGTGGTGCGCGCGATGAAGGTGCACTCGGCGCCCAGGGCCAGGGCCAGGGGATGCAGGGGGTAGTCCACCGAGCCGAAGGGAGTGGACTTCGTACGGGCGCCGGCGAGGGAGGTGGGCGAGTACTGGCCCTTCGTGAGGCCGTAGATGCGGTTGTTGAAGAGGATGATCTTCAGCCCCACGTTCCGGCGCATGGCGTGGATGAGATGGTTGCCGCCGATGCTCAGGGCGTCGCCGTCGCCCGAGATGACCCACACCGAGAGCTCCGGGTTGGTGACCTTCACGCCCGTCGCGATGGCGGGCGCCCGCCCGTGGATGGTGTGGAAGCCGTAGGTTTCCATGTAGTACGGGAAACGGGAGGCGCAGCCGATGCCGGAGACGAAGACGAAGTTCTCCCTCGGGATCTCCAGCTCGGGGAGAACTTTCTGCATCTGCGCCAGGATGGCGTAATCGCCGCACCCCGGGCACCAGCGCACGATCTGATCGGACTGGAAGTCTTTCCGGCTGAGGCCGAGACTCACGACGCCGTTGGATTTTGCCTGGGTAATCACGCTAGAGGAGCTCCTCAACCTTCGAGATGATCTCGCTGACCATGAAGGGGCGGCCTTGGACCTTGTTCAGGCCGACGGCGTCCACCAGGAATTCCGCCCGGATCAGCTTCGAGAGCTGGCCCAGGTTGAGCTCCGGGACGAGGACCTTGTCGAACTTCTTGAGGACCTCGCCCAGGTTGGGCGGGAAGGGGTTCAGGTGCCGCAGGTGCACCTGGGAAACCGAGGCCCCCCGCGCCTGGAGCGCCTCGATGGCGGCCGTGATGGCCCCGAAGGTGCCGCCCCAGCCCACCACGAGCACCTTGCCGGACTCCTTGCCGATGACCTGGACAGGGGGGATGTCCTTGACGATCCCGGCCACCTTGGCGGCCCGGGTGCGTACCATGTGCTCGTGGTTCTGGGGGTCGTAGCTGACGTTGCCGGTGATGTCGGCCTTCTCCAGGCCTCCGACCCGGTGCTGCATCTTCGGCGTGCCCGGGACGACCCAGGGCCGCGCCAGGGTGGCCTTGTCGCGCAGGTAGGGCTTGAAGTCCTCGGGATTGGTGAGGAACCGGACGGGCATCTCGGGGATGTCCGCCGCCCGGGGCAGCTTCCACGGCTCGGTCCCGTTGGCCAGGTAGCCGTCGCTCAGGAGGAGGACCGGGGTCATGTATTTGACCGCGAGCCGGCTCGCCTCGATGGCCGTCCAGAAGCAGTCCGAGGGGGTGCAGGCCGCCAGGACGGGAACCGGGCACTCGCCGTTGCGGCCGCACACGGCCTGGAGGAGGTCCGCCTGCTCGGTCTTGGTCGGGAGGCCCGTGCTGGGGCCGCCGCGCTGGACGTTGCAGATGACCATCGGGAGCTCGGCCATCACGCCGAGGCCGATGGCCTCGCCCTTGAGCGCGATGCCGGGGCCGCTCGAGCAGGTGACGGCCAGGGCGCCCGTGTAGGAGGCGCCCACGGTCGCGGACATGGCCGCGATCTCGTCCTCGGCCTGGAAGGTGAGCACGCCGAACTTCTTGTGCCGGGAGAGCTCGTGGAGCACGTCGCTGGCGGGGGTGATGGGGTAGGCGCCCCAGAACAGCGGGAGCCCCATCTTCTTGGCCGCGGCGATGAAGCCGTAGGCCAGCGCCACGTTGCCCGAGATGTTGCGGTAGGTGCCGGGGGCGTAGGTGGCCTCTCGCACGACGTAGTGATGCTCGAAGATCTCGGCCGTCTCGCCGAAGAAGTAGCCCGCGTCGAAGGCCCGCAGGTTCGCGTTCAGCACGTCGGGCCGCTTGCCGAACTTGTCATGAATCCACTTCTTGGTGGGCTCGACGGGGCGGGAGTACATCCAGGACATCAAGCCGATGGCGAAGAAGTTCTTGCAGCGGTCCGCCAGGTTGGACTGCAGCTCCATGTCCTCGAGCGCCCGGCGCGTCATGGAGGTGATGGCCACCTCGTGGATCTTGTAGGCCCCGCGGATGGCCTCGTCCTGGAGCGGGCTGGACGTGTAGCCGGCCTTCTCGAGGTTCTTGTCGCCGAAGTTGTCGACGTTGGCGATGATGACGCCGCCCTTCTTCAAGTCGCCGAGGTTGGCCTTGAGGGCGGCCGGGTTCATCGCCACGAGGACGTCCACCTCGTCGCCGGGCGTGTGGACCTCCTTGTTGCTGAAGTTGATCTGGAAACCGCTCACGCCCGCCAGCGTGCCGGCAGGGGCCCGGATCTCGGCCGGGTAATCCGGGAAGGTGCTGAGGTCGTTGCCCGCCAGGGCGGTGGCGTTCGTGAAGCGGTCGCCGGCCAGCTGCATCCCATCGCCCGAGTCTCCGGCGAAGCGGATGGCGACGGTATCCACCTCGACGATTTGCTTGCTGTCCTTCCCGTTGCGTCCCGCGGATTCCACCATAGGTTTGATTGTCCTTTGGGCGGCCCAGCCTGCGCCCGCGCAGTCCCGCCGCGGGCGAGCCCGGGCGGGCGAAGAGGAGAAAAAGCATCTGCCGGAAGCCTCTTTCCCCGGCGCGCATCTCGATTGCGGCTCGATTCTTGAGTCGGCGATTTCCGTCCAAGCCCAAGACCAGCACCCATTATGGAAAATCCTGGGCAAGGCGTCAACAAATCAAGAAGATAATTTTGTCTTTTTAGACGAGTGGAGTCTTTTTAGACCACTCTCAGGCCTCCCTGAAATCCGACCCACGGCCGTCCAGTCCCAGCCGCCCGGCCGCCCCCTGCATGGCCTCCAGGGTGAAGGCAATATGATCCTCCAGGGGCATCTCCAGCTCCCGGGCTCCCTTCTCGATGTCCTCCCGGTTCACCCCCCGCGCGAAGGCTTTGTCCTTCCATTTCTTGCGGACGCTGCCCGGCTTGACCTGCCGGACGTCCCTCGAAGGGTTCACCAGGGCCACCGCGGTGATGAGGCCCACCAGCTCGTCCACGGCGAAAAGGGCCTTGGCCAGGCGGCTCTCCCGGGGGACGTCCAAATACTCCGCGTGGCCCAGGATGGCCTGGAGCATTTCTTCAGGAGCCCCCTTCTCCCTCAGGTGGGCCACCCCCACCCGGGGATGCTCCTCCCGGGTGGGATGACGCTCGTAGTCGAGGTCGTGAAGGAGGCCCGTGAGACCCCAGAGCCCCTCGTCCTCCTGGAACTTGCGCGCGTAGGCCCGGAGCGCCGCCTCGACCGCCAGGGCGTGGGCCCTGAGACCGGGGCCCTGGGTCCATTCGAACAGCAGCGCCTCGGCCTCGGAGCGGGTCCAGTCCATCCACCTCCTCCCATGATAAACAGGGGATGTGCCTCCGCGCTTCCCCAAAATCCATCGTCCCGGCATCCGCCGGGCCTGTCAAGGGAGCCGCGCATCTGGCCGGAGACGGGCCCCTGTGCTACATATGGGAACGCTTCGCGCTTCCCCTTATTCCTTCTTTCAATGGCTCACATGGGAGACGCCCTCATGCTTCTGAACAAGCCCCGCGCGCTGGAGCTGATGCGAGAGCACGGCCTGGCCGCCGCCATCGGCACCACCCATGAAAACGTCACCTACCTGACCGGCCACGTCGGCTGGGCCACGCGGGTCTACCGCCAGCGGAAGAGCTGCGCCGTGGTGACGAACGATCCCTCGGCGGGCACCGACCTCATCCTCAACCGGGGCGACAACACCTACTACGCCGCCTACGGCGGCTACGCCGAGCGCGTCTACTCCTACGGCGGCCAGGCCTACCACGTCGAGCCCGCGGGCTGGAAGCCCCAGGATCCCGAGATGAGGCGCTACTTCGAGCTCCACGAGAGCGGGGGCAAGCACAAGACCCTGCTCGACGGCCTCCTGGCCGCCCTCAAGACCCGGGGGATCAGCAAGGGCAAGATCGCCCTGGACGAGGAGGGCTGCGCCCCCGAGCTCTTCGCGGCCCTCAAGGAGAAGCTCCCGGACTGCGAGTTCATTCCCGGCTCGGGGCTCTTCCTCATGATCCGGCTCGTCAAGACCGAGGACGAGATCAAGGCGCTGCGCGAGGCGGCCCAGGTGAACGAGAACGCCATCGGCGAGGTGTTCCGCTTCCTGCGCCCCGGCGTGGCCGAGAACGAGGTGGCCGAGGTCTGGCGCCAGGCGGTGGCCAAGCCGGGCGGCATGTGGCATTGGTTCCACTTCAACAGCGGCCCGCGCAGCATCTTCATCTTCCCCCCGACGGACCGGAAGCTCCAGAAGGGCGACCTCTTCATGTTCGACGCGGGCCTCTTCCACAAGAACTACAACGCCGACACCGGCTCCTGCGGCTCCATCGGGGAGCCCCCCGCCCAGGCCCGGAAGGAGTGGAAGGCCATCGAGGAGGGCTTCCACGAGGCGGTGAACACCGTGAAGGAGGGGGTGACGGGCGGGCAGGTCTACAAGGCCCTCCTCAAGGGCATCAAAGGCCGCTGGCCGCAGTTCGACGCCCCCTTCGCGGGCCACACCATCGGGCTCGAGGCCCGGGAGTTCCCCTTCATCCTGGGGGACGAGACCAGGCACAACCAGCCCTTCCTTCCCAAGACCTCGGAGATCCCGCTGCCGGCGAACTCCGTCATCAACATCGAGGCCCCGGTCGGCACCTGCGGCTTCGGCGGCTACCAGATCGAGTACTCGGTGGTGGTGAAGCCGAACGGCTGGGAGCCCCTCCTCAAGCAGGACCGGCATTTCCGGGTGATCGGGGGGTAGGGGGGATGCCAGCCAGCTCGATGGGACATCCCATGCAGGGGCGGTTCGCGAACCGCCCCTACGGACAAATGCGGACCATTCCCATCCCGGGCGGCCGCGGGGGAGAAGCCTGGCCACCGATGAACGGCGCGTCACCCCTTTCCCGGAGGGAGAGGGTGAGATGCCTTTCCCCCCGCTGGGCCGGCCTAGGTGTCCGATGATATTTCATCTGCAGGGGCGCACGGCCGTGCGCCTCTACAAGAACATTGCCGTCACAGGTTCGCCCTACCCCTTCCGCACCCGGAGCCGGAAGACGATGTCCCGCGCCCGGAAGAGCCCCGAGAGGTGGAACTCGTAGATCTCGGGAAAGCGGTTGGCGAGCCAGGCGACGCCCAGCCAGCGGTGCAGGCGGCAGAAGGTGAGCCGTCGCTCCAGCACCTCGAAGCGGGCCTTCGTGTAGAAGGGGAGCATCTCGTAGTAGCACTCGAGCAGCCGATTGGCCCACAGCCGCCAGCCCTTCGAGGGGTCGGGCCCCCCCTCGGAGACGAAGCCGAAGAGCTGGACCGAGAAATGGTGGCGGTGGGTCGGGTCGGCGAACGAGCAGGGGTTGGAGAAATGGGGGGTGACGCCCTCGACCTCCGCCCCGTCGCGCGAGACCCGGTGAATCTCCTCCAGGAGCCGGAGCGGGCTCTCCACGTGCTCGATGATGTGGCGGATGACCACCCGGCCGAAGGCGCCCTCCCGGAAGGGGAGGCCGTCCCGCGAGGCGTCGCCCCGGACGTCGGCGTCGGCCGCGGGGTTGAGGTCGAGCCCCACCGCGCCCGGGGCCTTGGCCCGGCCGCATCCCACGTCCAGTGTCCGCACGCAGCCTCCGGCGCTCGGGGCGGGAAGTCCCGCCGATTATAAGGAAGCCGGGAGAGCGGGCAACCCCGGCGCCCGGCATCCGCGAAACGCGCGCGAAAAACAGCCCTTCCGTGGAAAAAACCGGCCGGTGCATGAAAGTGCGCGAAATTGGCGTAAGTGGCATCCGCCCGGGATGGGTTATCTTTTCTGTGGCGGGCGCGGCCGCGGGCGCCATTCGGGGAGAAGAATCCCCGCCGGCGGCCCCGATTCGGGCGGGTTGACCACCGCCCGAAAAAAGGGTGGGATGATTGGGAATCTCGCCTGGGGAGGACCTCAAATGACGCCGGGAGTGGATGGAGAGCTGGGCCGCCGCGAATTCCTCAAGCGCTCCGCGATGGCGGGCTTGGGCGCGGGGCTGCTCGGCCTGGCTCCGTCCATCGGAGAGGCCGCCCCGGCGGCGCCCCGGGTGCGGAGCTACCGGCCGCTGGGCAAGACGGGCCTCGAGATATCGGACATCTCCTTCGGGAGCAGCCGCCTCGGCCAGGGCGAGGAGCGGGTGGTGCTCCACGCCCTTGAGCGCGGCATCAACTACTTCGACACCGCCGAGAGCTACACCGGCGGGGCCTCCGAGACCACCATCGGCAATGCCCTGCGCGGCAAGCGGAACAAGGTCTACCTGACCTCCAAGGTCTACGTGAGCGGCGGAGAGACGGTGCAGTCCTTCATGTCCTCCCTGGAGGGGAGCCTGCGCCGCCTGCGCACCGACCACGTGGACGTCTACTTCCACCACGCCGTGAACGACGTGGATCGCCTCAAGAAGCCCGAGTGGCACGAGTTCACCGACCTGGCCAAGAAGCAGGGGAAGATCCGCTTCACCGGGGCCTCGGGCCACGCCGGGCGCCTCATCGAGTGCATGGACTACGTCATCGACTCGGGCCGCTTCGACGTCATCCTCGTCTCCTACAACTTCGGCCAGGACCCCGCCTTTTATCAGAAATTCACCCGGGGCTTCGACTTCATCTCGCGCCACCCGGATCTCCCCCGGATCGTCCAGAAGGCCAAGTCCAAGGGAGTCGGCGTGGTGGCCATGAAGACCCTGATGGGGGCCCGCCTGAACGACATGCGGCCCTACGAGCGGGGCGGCGCCACCTTCTCCCAGGCGGCCTTCCGCTGGGTGCTCTCGAACCCGGGCGTGGACGCCCTCATCATCTCCATGACGGACCGGGAGCGCGTCGACGAGTTCCTCGGCGCCTCCGGCTGGAAGACGGCTGCCCGGCAGGACCTCCCCCTCCTCTACCGCTACGCCAAGCTGAACGGGGCGTCCTACTGCCGCCACGCCTGCAACGACTGCGCGGGCGCCTGCCCCGTCGGGGTGCCCATCGCGGACGTTCTGCGCACGCGGATGTACGCCGTGGACTACGGCGACCTCCGGCTCGCCCGCAGCGAGTACGCCCTGCTCGGCGCCGGGGCCTCGGCCTGCCTCACCTGCGCGCACCAGGCCTGCACGGGCTCGTGCACCTACGGCCTCCCCGTCCAGACCCTCCTCCGGCCCACCCACCGGATGCTGACGGAGCAAAGCCCGGGTACGCTGGCCGTATAGGCGGAGTCCGGATATGGTTTACCCTGCGGTGAGGCTTTCTCCCTCTCCCTCCGGGAGAGGGCTGGGGTGAGGGAAGACGCGGGACTGTGCTGCCCCCGCCCCTCACCCCCTTCCCCTCTCCCAAGGGGAGAGGGAGGCGAAGGCACCGGGAGCTTCCGATCGGCTAGTGAACAGCCCGACGGAAAAGGGCATCCAAGCCAGAAAACGCATCCGCGGCCCCGGCCGCACAGCCAGGAGCGGTACCATCGACATCGTCATCACCGGAGCGAACGGCGCCGTCGGCCAGGGCCTCATCCGGCACCTGGGCCGGAGCTCCACCATCGTCCCGACCAGGCTCCGCGCCCTGGTGCGGAGCCTGGAGCGCTCCCACGGCCTGCGGCCCCTGGACGCCGAGGTGATCGAGGTCCGCTACGGCGACCCCGCCTCCGTGCGCGCCTGCATCGAGGGGGCCGACGCCGTCGTCCACCTGGCCGGGGCCCTCCTTCCCCGGCCTCCCGAGAGCCTGATCGAGGCCAACACCGACTCGACCCGCGCGGTGGCGGAGGCGGCCCAGGCGGCGGGGGCCAAGCACTTCGTCTACCTCAGCTTCCCGGGCGCCGACCCGGCCTCGCGGAACGGCTATCTGCGCTCCAAGGGCTTCGCCGAGGAGATCCTCCGCCAGAAGCCCTTCTCGGGCGCGATCTTCCGCGTGCCGATGATCCTGGGCCCGGGCTGCCCCTCCATGCGGAAGCTCCGCCAGCTCGCGGGAGCCCCCCTCACTCCCCTCGTGAGCGGCGGCTCCGTGCGGCTCCAGCCCATCGCCCTGGCCGACGTGCTGGGGGCCATCGAGTGGGCCCTCTCCCTTCCCCCGGACGAGCCCCTCAAGGTGCTGGACCTCGTGGGGCCCGAGACGATCTCCTACGCCGACCTGCTGCGGCGGGTGGGCCAGCGGGTGGGGAAGCGCCCCCGCATCTTCCCCATCCCCCGGGCGGCCGGCTGGCTGACGGCGGCGCTCATGGGCCTCCTCGCTCCCTCGCTGGGCTGGAACCGCTCGGTGTTCGATATCCTCTTCAAGGAGCACCTGGGCGACGCCTCCCTGGCCCGGGCCACGGTGCCTTTTCCCCTCACCCCCGTGAACGAGACGCTGGACCAGGCCCTCTCCCCGGGCGCGGGCTGAGCGTGGCCCCGCCGGAGCCGGCCCCAAAGCCCCGCCCGGACCGCCCGGCTCTCCTCCGGCAGGCGGTCCCGCTCGCGCTCACCCTCCTCATCTTCGGCGTCATCTTCTGGCGCATCCCCTTCGACCGCTTCGTGGAGGCTCTCTCGAAGGCCGACATCCCGCCCTTCCTCCTGATCATGGCCTGCATGTCCACGGCGTATTTCCTGGTGGACACCTTCGTGCTCTCGCGGATGATCCGCTGGTTCCACGGGCCCATCCGCTACCGGGAGCTGCTGCCGGTGCGCGCCGCTACCTACATCGTCTCCATCATCAACACCCAGCTCGCCCAGGCGGGGCTCGCGCTCTACATCCACCGGCGCTTCGGGACCCCGCTCGCCAAGCTCGCGGGCACGGTGGGCGCCCTCATCCTGCTGGAAGTGACGAACCTCTACCTCTTCGCAACGCTGGGGATGCTCTCGTTCCCGGGGCGGGCGCCGGCCGCGCTTCTCCTGGCGCCGGCGGCGCTGGCCGTGGTCTGGTGGGCGGTGATGCGGGCGGCGAGGGGGGGCCTGGGGCCGCTGGGGAGGCGCCTCGGCTCGGGGGAGCTCCTCGCCAGCTTCCGGGAGCTTCGTCTCCGGCAGGCGGCGGCGGTGCTGGCGCTCAAGGGCTCGATGACCCTGCTTTCGGTCTTCGTCCACGGCCAGGCGCTCCGGTTCTTCGGGATCGAGATCCCTTTCCTCCATCTCCTGGCCTTCCTGCCCGTCGTGTTCTTCATCGGGGCGCTCCCGGTGACGGTGGCCCACCTGGGGACCTCCCAGGCGGCCTGGATCTTCTTCTTCCGCGGGCAGGCCCCGGAGGCCGACCTCCTCGCCTACAGCCTGGCCTCGCACCTCACCTTCATGCTGGCGAACGGGTGCTTCGGCCTCGTCTTCCTCCCCCGGGTGTACGCCGACCTCTTCGGCGCCCGGCGCCCAGCTTCGCCAGGAGCACCATGAAGGCGTAGAGGGAGACGGCGTCCCCGGCCCGGGCCAGGACCCCCCCCCATTCCGCTCCTCCCGCGAAAGCCGCCTCCGCCGCCACCGCCCCCGTCATCAGGTAAAAGAGCACCCCGGCCGCCCGGCCGGCCGCGCCGGCTTCGCGCTCCGGCCCGCGCCAGAGGAAGCGCCCCCCCAGCACGAGCACCGCCGCGGGGAGCCAGAACCCCACCCGCCCCGTCCAGGCGGCGGCGGAGAGGGCCGCCGCGTTGAACATGATGTCCGCCAGGGGATCGAGCCGGGCCCACAGCGGCCGGGCGCCGCCCGAGCGCCGGGCGAGCGGGCCGTCGGCCAGATCGGAAAGGGGGAAAAAGAGATAGAACGCGAAGAAGCCGGGACCCAGGCTTCCGCCCCGCAGCAGCCAGAGGGCAAACAGGGGCGCCGCCAGAAGGCGCGCCAGCGTCAGCCCGCGCGCCGCCCAAATTCCCGCCGAGAGCGCCGTAAATTTCATTTTATAGCCCACTGAATCGCTCGGTTATGCCGGGCCAAATATCGAACAACTCTCTTTCAATCCGGGCATTGACAGCGCCCGCACCCTACGCTCAAGTGCGCTCGCCGCTTTGAACCAAGGACCGTTCGAGAGAAAGCCGCCGCGCGGGCGCGGCGTCCGGAGCGGAATCACCTCAGTCTACCACCGCGGCGGCGGCCGCCGCGCCCGGCGAGGAGATCCATGCCGAGATACGCGATGGCCATCGATCTGCGCGCCTGCATCGGCTGCCACGCATGCACGATCGCCTGCAAGGCCGAGCACGACATCCCCATCGGCGTGTGGCGCTGCTGGGTGAAGGAGGTGGAGAAGGGCCTGTTCCCGGACACGCGCCGGGAGTTCCTCCCCGTCCTGTGCAACCAGTGCGGCGACGCCCCCTGCGAGAACATCTGCCCGACGGGAGCGCTCTTCCGGCGCCGGGACGGCATCGTGGACCTCGACGCCGACTGGTGCATCGGCTGCAAGTCCTGCATGGCGGCCTGCCCCTACGACCAGATATTCATCGACCCCAACACCAACACGGCCGAGAAGTGCAACTTCTGCGCGAACCGCCTCGAGTCGGGCATCGAGCCCGCCTGCGTCGTGGTGTGCCCCACCCAGTGCCGGGTATTCGGCGACGTGGACGACCCCTCCTCCAAGATCTCCCGGCTCACGGCGCGCGAGCCCATCACCGTGCGCAAGCCGGAGTACAACACCCGCCCCAACATCTACTACGTCGAGGGGAGCCGGGGGCTCCTCGATCCGACGCACGCGGCACAGTCCGGCATCTACAAGCAGGGCGAGATGGACGAGCTGCGCAAGGCGGCGATGCCGCCCTGGGAGAACAAGCGGGGCGCGAGCCGCACGGTGTACGACACTTTCCACAAGACGCCGTGGGGGGAGCAGATCGAGATGTATCTCCTGACCAAGGGCCTGAGCACGGGCCTCTTCGTGCTGAGCCTCCTCTTCTGGTGGCAGGGCTTCGAGAGCTCCCTCTTCTCGGTCTGGGCGCCCGTCCTGGGTGGCCTGCTCCTGGCCGGGACGGGGGCTCTCCTCATCACCGACCTCAAGCGCCCCGAGCGGTTCTACTACATCCTCCTGAGGCCGAACTGGGGGAGCTGGATGGCCTGGGGCACCTGGTTCATCGCGGCGAACGGCCTGCTCCTCGGCCTGTGGGTGCTTGCCGGCCTCGCCGGCGCCGAGGGGCTGATGGAGGCCCTGCTCTGGCCCGCCGTCCTCTCGGGCATCCTCGCCTCGATCTACACCGGCTTCTTCTTCGCGCAGGCGTCGGCCCGGGACCTCTGGAAGGGGAGCGAGAACACCCTCGGCATCGCCGCCCAGTCCGGCCTGAAGGGCGCCGCCGCGCTCCTCTTCCTCGCGGCCCTGCTGCCCATCCGGGAGCGGGAGGAGGCGGTCATCGCCCTGGGCGGCGTCCTGGCCGTCCTCGTCCTCCTGCATACTTGCATTCTGGCCTTCTCGGTCCTGGCGCACCGCTTCGGCGCCCCGGCCCACGAGCGGGCCATCGAACTCCTCGTGCGCGGGCCGTTCCGGAGGGATTTCTGGGGGGGCGCCATTCTCCTCGGCTGCGCCCTGCCCCTGCTGCTCCTCTACTGGCGGGGCCTGGGCGGCTGGGGCTCGGTCGCGGCCGGCCTGCTCGCGCTGGCCGGCTCCTACTTCTGGGACAGGGCGTGGGTGCGGGCCGGGCAGGCCGTGCCCCTTTCTTAGCGGAGCCTCTGCGATGGCGGCGAACCACCTTCAGGCGGCGCGCGGGGCGCGCGACATCTCCTCCCTGGGGCGGCCCGATCTCCTGGCCCGGGCGGAGCCCCCCGCCCCCGCGGGCCAGCGGAACTTCACGAACCTGAACGGCGCCCTGGCCTCCTATCCCTCCCCCGACAAGTGGGACCACTGGACGGAGTTCGAGAGCGCGCAGTGGCCCCGCAAGATCCAGCGCAACTACATGCTGGTGCCAACCCTGTGCTTCAACTGCGAGGCGGGCTGCGGCCTCCTCGCCTACGTGGACAAGGACGACCTCAAGATCCGCAAGATCGAGGGGAATCCCCTCCATCCGGCCTCGCGGGGCCGCAACTGCGCCAAGGGCTGGGTGACGCTCAACCAGATCTATGACCCCGACCGCATCCTCTACCCCCTCAAGCGGGCCGGGAAGCGCGGCGAGGGCAAGTGGGTTCGCGTGAGCTGGGACGAGGCCTTGGACGACATCGCGGCCCGCATGCGCAAGGCCATGCAGGAGGACCGCCGGAACGAGATCATGTACCACGTGGGGCGGCCCGGCGAGGACGGTTTCATGTTCCGCACCCTGGCCGCCTGGGGCACGGACGGCCACAACAGCCACACCAACGTGTGCAGCTCCTCGGCCCGCGTGGGGCAGTTCCTCTGGAACGGCTCGGACCGGCCCTCGCCCGACTTCACGAACGCCGACGCCATCCTCCTCATCAGCAGCCACCTCGACACCGGCCACTACTTCAACCCGACGGCCCAGCGCATCATCGAGGCCCAGATGAGCGGCGCGAAGCTCATCGTGGTCGACCCGCGGCTCTCGAACACCGCCGCAAAGGCGGATATCTGGCTCCCCGCCTACAGCGGCACCGAGGGAGCGCTCCTCCTCGCCATCGCGCGCCACCTCCTGGAGACGGAGCAGTACGACGCCGAGTTCGTCCGCGAGTGGTTCAACTGGGCGGACTACCTCCGGGCCGCGCACCCGGGCGACGAGGTCAGCTTCGAGAGCTTCATCCGCCGGGTGAAGGAGGAGTATGCGGAGTTCACTTTCGAGTATGCCGCCGAGGAGACGGGCGTCCCAGCCGAGCTCATCGCCGAGGCGGCCCAGGCCGTGGCGCGGGCGGGCAAGCGGCTCAGCGTGCACATCTGGCGGGCGGCCGCGACGGGCAACCTCCACGGCTGGCAGATCGCGCGCTGCCTCTACTTCCTCCCCTCCCTGACCGGCGCCATCGGCACGGTGGGGGGCACGGGGCTCGCGAGCTGGCACAAGTTCGTGCCCGCGCATCCCAACGGGGCGCCGGGCCCCAAGAAGTGGAACGAGCTGCTCTACCCGCCCGAATACCCCCTGGCCTTCTTCGAGATGAGCTTCCTCATGCCCCACCTGATGAAGGACAAGGGGCACCGCGTCGAGGTCTACTTCACCCGGGTCTACAACCCCGTCTGGACCAACCCCGACGGCTTCTCCTGGGTCGAGATGCTCCGGGACGAGGAGAAGATGGGCTGCCACGTGGCCCTCACCCCGACCTGGAGCGAGACGGCCTGGTTCGCGGACTACATCCTCCCCATGGGGGTCGCCACCGAGCGGCACGACAACCAGAGCCAGGAGACCCATCCCGCCACCTGGGTGGGCTTCCGCCAGCCGGTGCTGCGGGTGGCGCGGGAGCGCCTGGGCGAGAGGTTCGAAACCACGCGTGAAACCAACCCCGGCGAGGTCTGGGAGGAGAACGAGTTCCTGATCGAGCTTTCCTGGCGGGTGGACCCGGACGGCTCCCTGGGGGTGCGCAGGCATTTCGAGAGCCCCTACCGGCCCGGCGAGAAGATCACGGTGGAGGAGTACTACCGCTGGATGTTCGAGAACGGCGTGCCGGGGCTTCCCGAGGCGGCGGCGAAGGAGGGCCTCTCTCCGCTCGAGTACATGCGCAAGTACGGCGTCTTCACCGTCGAGGACGGGATCTACGAGGTCCACATGAGCGAGCTGAACGGGGGGGCCGAGGGCGCCGAGATCGACCCGCTCACGGGGGCGGTCCGCAAGGACGGCCAGGCCATCGGCAGCATGAGCCGGGGCAAGCCCCGCGCCGGCTTCGCCACGCCCTCGCGCAAGCTCGAGTTCTACAGCCCCACCCTGGCCGAATGGAAGTGGGCGGACCAGGCCATCCCCCGCTACGAGAAGACCCACGTCTACTGGCGGGAGCTGGACCGCTCCCGGAACGAGTTCGACCTCCTGCCGAACTACCGCCTCCCGACCCTCATCCACACCCGCTCGGCCGTGAAGTGGCTCTACGAGATCACCCACAACAACCCGCTCTGGCTCCACACCGAGGACGCCCAGCGGCTGGGCGTCAAGACGGGGGACTTGGTGCGGGTCGAGACGGAGATCGGCCGCTTCGTAACCCGCTGCTGGGTGACCGAGGGCTTGAAGCCCGGCATCGTGGCCATGGCGCATCACCTGGGCCGCTGGCGGCTGCACGAGGAGATGGGCGCGCCCCGCCTCGCCTCCGCCCTCGTCCGGCTGGACGAGAAGGACGGCCAGTTCCAGATGCGCCAGATCCACGGCGCCGAGCCCTTCCAGAGCCAGGACCCCGACACCGCGCGCATCTGGTGGCGCGAGGTGGGGGTTAACCAGAACCTCGCCTTCCCGGTGAATCCCGACCCCCTGAGCGGGATGCACTGCTGGCACCAGCGGGTCAGGGTGTTCAAGGCCGCGCCGGAGGAACGCTACGGGGACATCGAGGTGGACACCGGGAAGAGCTTCGAGCACTACAGGAAGTGGCTGGAGATGACCCGGCCCGCGCCCGGCCCGGGCGGGCTGCGCCGGCCGCTCTGGTTCACCCGGCCGAACAAGCCCCAGCCGGAGGCGTACAAGCTGCCGGGATGAGCCTCTTCCGGAAGCGCCCCGGCCCAGAGGAACTCGCCGAGGAGGCCGATCTGCGCCGGCGGATCTTCCGGGTGCAGGCGGCGGCCTGCCTCGACCCGCCGGACGCGGCCCTCCTCTCGTTCCTCGCCGAGAACTACCCCTTCCTGCTCCCCCAGGGCCCCCCCAAGGACGAGGCGGGGCTCCAGGCCCTGCGGGCGGACTTCACCAATCTCTTTCACCTCTCGGCCCAGCCCTACGAGGCCGCTCTCTTGGACGAGAGCGGCCACCTGAACGCCCGGGCGACCGACCGGGTGACGGACTTCTTCCGCGCCTGCGGCTACCGGCCGGCGCACCGCCCCGGAGTCATGGGGATGGACCACCTGAGCGCGGAGCTGGAATTCCTGGCCCATCTGGCCGAGAGGGAGCGGGATGCCTGGCGGGAGGGGGACGAGGCGAAGGCAAGGGAGGCGCTCGGCTTGGCGGCGCGCTTCCTCGACGAGCATCTGCTGCGCTGGATGCCCGTCTTCACGGCCGCGGCGGAGGAGGAGGCCGAGACGGAGCTCTACCGCGCCCTCGCCCGCTGGACGCGGGAGTTCGCCCTGGCCGACAGGGCGCATATCGAGAAGCTGAGGAAGCGGCACGGCAAATGAGGGCCAAGCAGGCCGGGCGAGAACCAAGCCTCGGATGCGCACGGGCCGTGTCGCGCCGAAAAAATCTGCGGGCAGAACGGGCGCCGCCGGGGGTTCAGGCCTTCTTGTACACCCCGCGCTTGGCGGTCGCCGCGATCTTCTTCTCTTTCTTCATTTTCTGCACGGCCTGGCTGACGGTGAGCTTGCTCTTGCCCGAGGCCTTGGAGAGGTCGTTCAGGGAGAAGGTGCCGCTCATCGAGGCCAGCACCTGATTCCAGTTCGTCCGCTTGCCGCGCGGCCCGCGCCGCCCCCCGGCCTTGGGCCCCCGGCGCCCTCCACCGTCGACGGAGCCCAGCCGCTTCACCATGCGCGCGGCGTCCGACCGCTGCGCGCGCATGGTCTTGAGCTCGCGCGAGAGGGAATTGATCTGCGAGTCGATCTCGGTCAGCAGCTCCTTCGCCTTCGTTAATGTGCTCATGCTCTCTCCTTTATGTATTTGTTATTTCCCAGTTTCATAACATACCACAATCTAAAAAAGCCGCAATCTCATATTCATCTTCATCCATGGATATATCATTTTCGCGGCCTTAAGTTCCGCTTGCCGGAACCTATACGTTATAACTATCGACACAGGAAAAGCATTTCCGCGCGGGAAATCACTGGCTCGAAGACTGCATCTTCTCCGCGGCGCGCCTCGCCTCGCGGAGATGGCGTCGCAGCTCGCGGGCGCGGGCGATCCAGTCCTTCCACGCCGCCTTGGCGGGGGGGCAGGCGCGCGTCCACGCGCGGCAGTCCTCGATCATCGCGGCCGCCTCGGCGTCGAGCCGGCCGAGGAGCTCGGGCGCGCGTCCCTCCAGGCCCGCCTCCCGGAAGAGGTTCTCGAGCATCCGCGCCCGGCCCTGCACGCCCGGGCGCAGGCCCATCTCGCGCGCCATGCGCCGGATGCGCCCGCGCGTGAGGTAGATGCCCGAGCGCGCCGGATTGACGAGCAGATCCGCCATCTGATGGAGGCCGCCTTCGCGGAAGACGCGGGGGATATCGGACAAGGGGACGGGCACTCCGCCGGCAAAGAGGGCCGATTGTAGCGCGCCTCCCGCCCGGAGGACAGGAGCGCGCCGGGCTCAGCGGCCGACGACGATGTCGGGGATCAGGCCGAGGAAGAGCACCAGCACCAGCGCCAGGGGGATGAGGGTGAGCGAGTGGATGAAGAAGCGCTCCACCTTCAGGTGCATGAAGTAGAGCGCCACCAGGATCGCCTTCACCACCGCGAGGAGATAGATCGTCAGCTCCGCCGCCGCCTTGGGCAGGACGAGGGAGGCCGCCACCGAGGCCAGCGCCAGGACGACGAGATAGATCCAGATGAGCAGGTAGGGCGAGCCGTGCGCGCCTTCTTCTTTCATGCCGTCACCCCTCGCGAGGGCCCTACCCGAGGTAGAGCAACGGGAAGAGGAATATCCACACGACGTCCACGAAGTGCCAGTAGAGGCCGTTCATCTCGGCGCGGTGGCCGTAGCGGGCGAAGCCGCCGGGCCGGGCCGCCGCCGCATAGAGACAGGCGTTGGCAACGATCCCGCCGGCCACGTGGAGGCCGTGCAGGCCGGTCATCCCGAAGTAGAAGGCCCAGAACATCGACTTGGCGGGCACCAGCCCCTCGCGGATGTGGGCGGCGTACTCGACCCCCTTGATCCCCAAGAAGACGAACCCCAGCAGGATGGTCAGCGCGAGGTTCAGGCGGAACCTCCGCTCGTCGTCCCTCCCCCGGGCCCGGTGCACCTCCACCATCGTGAAGCTCGAGGTGAGCAGCACGAGGGTGTTGATCGTCCCCAGGAGGGTGCTGTTGTGGTGGATGTCCGCGGTCCAGCCCGGGCCCGCCATCCGGAACAGCAGGTAGGTCACGATCAGGCCCCCGAACACCATGATCTCGGAGGCGAGGAACCACCACATCCCCAGCTTGGCGGAGGGGAACGGCGTGCTCTCGGCGGCTTCCGCGGGCGCGTGCGCGGCGGTGCTCATCCATTCATCTCCCGGCGATGAGGTTTCCTAGGTCCGCGGGGCGGCCCCGCTGGGCAACGGCCGGTGCTGGGGCACCCAGTCCTCCGAGGCTCCCGGCAGCCCGTAGCCGTAGGGCGGATGGTACACGCGCGGGACCTCGCCCGGCCAGTTCCCGTGAGGGGGAGGCGAGAGTGTGGTCCACTCCAGCGTTGTCCCGTCCCACGGGTTCTCCGGCGCGGGCCGGCCGCGGAACATGCTCCAGAAGAAGTTGAAGACGAAGAAGAACTGGGAGAGCAGGAGGAAGATGGTCGACATCGTGATCATGCGGTTGAGCCCCGCCAGCGGGGCGAGGAACTCATACTGTCCGGGGTTGGCGATGCGGCGCATCATGCCCCCCACCCCCACCAGGTGCATGGGCACGAAGACGGCGAGGAAGAAGAGGAAGGTCCCCCAGAAGTGGAGCTGCCCCAGGGCCTCGTTCATCATCCGGCCGAACATCTTGGGGTACCAGTAGTAGATGGCCGCGAAGCCCCCCAGGAAGAGCGAGCTGAACAACGTGCTGTGGAAGTGGGCGACGACGAAGTAGGTGTCGTGGATGTAGATGTCCACCGCCGCCGATCCGTTGAAGATGCCCGTCAGTCCCCCGAAGATGAACACCGCGAGCCCCCCCACGGCGAACCACATCGGGGTGGCCAGGCGGATGGAGCCCCGCCACAGGGTGGCCAGCAGGGCGAAGACGATCAGGGCGAAGGGCACCGAGATGATGATGGTGGTGACGCTGAAGGGCGTCGCCAGCCGGGGGTCCAGCCCGCTGATGAACTGGTGGTGGGCCCACACGACGAAGCTCAGCCCCCCGGCGACAATCACGGCGATGATGATCGGGCGGTAACCAAAGATGGTCTTGCGCGAGAAGGTGGTCATCACCTCCATCATGGCCCCGAGGGCGGGCAGCAGGATCACGTAGACCTCGGGGTGCCCGAAGAACCAGAACAGGTGCTGCCACAGGAGCGGGTCGCCTCCTCCCGGCGCCATGAAGAAGCTCGTCCCCAGGTTGCGGTCGAGGAGCAGCATCACCGCCCCCGCGATGAGCGGCCCCACCGAGAGGAGGAAGATGAGCGAGGCGATCATGACCATCCACACGAACAGCGGCATGCGGAAGAAGCCCATCCCCCGCGTGCGCATGTTCATGGGGGTCACGAGGAAGTTGATGCCCCCCATCAGGAAGGAGCCGAACTCCAGCGCGAGGGCCAGCAGCCAGAGGTCCATGCCCCATTCGACCCCGGTGTAGGCCGGCTTGGCCGAGAGCGGCGGGTAGCCCGTCCAGCCCGCGGAGGCCGCGCCGCCCTCCACGAAGAAGGAGCCGATCAGGATCAGCGACGCCAGCGCGAGCACCCAGACCGACAACATGTTCAGCCGGGGGAAGGCCATGTCGCGCGCGCCAATCATCAGCGGGATGAGGAAGTTGCCGAACGACGCCAGCAGCAGGGGCATGGCCACGAAGAACACCATGATGGTCCCGTGCATGGTGACGAAGGCGTTGTACTCCTCCGGGCCGATGGGCCTCCCGAGGAGGGGGATGTCCGTATCCGGGTGGGCGAGCTGCCAGCGGATGATGTAGGCGAAGAAGCCCCCCACCGCCGCCCAGAACAGGGCGATGAACATGTACTGCCGCGCGATCATCTTGTGATCGGTCGAAAAAACGTACGTCCGCCAGAAGCCCGCCGGCTCCCCGTGCTCCACCGGCGCCGCCAAAGTCTCGCTCATCGTGCCCCTCTTCCGCTCAGGGAACCGCCCGGGCGCTCTGGGTGCCGGGCCACAGCCTGGCCGACCACGCCTTGTACTCCGCCTCGGGGTGGACGAAGAGCCAGCCCTTCATCCCGGAATGGCCGACGCCGCACAGCTCGGCGCAGGGAATCTCCCACTTGCCGGGCTTGGTCGCCTGGAACCAAGCCTTGATCGCCCGGCCGGGGACCACGTCCTGCTTGAGCCGCAGGTGCGGGAGGAAGAAGCTGTGGATCACGTCCTCCCCCTTGAGCACCACCTGCACCACCTTGCCCGCGGGCACGTGGAGCTCGTTCTCCACCTTCTTGTCGTCGGCGGTGCCGAATTTCCCGTCCGGCCCCGGGTAGGTCACGATCCAATTGAACTGCTTGCCCAGGACCTCCACCGTCACCTCGGGCTTGGGCGAGCCTATCTTCACGCGGGCCCACACGTCGGCGCTGCGGAAGTCGATCCAGAGGTCGAGGACCAGCACGAAGACCAACGGGACGAGGATCCAGGCCGCCTGGGCCAGGTTGTTGCCGTGCAGGTAGGGGGTGCGGCCGCCCCGGCCGCGCCGGAAGC
>Ga0326597_10002283_pt1 | contig 28810 bp, 29 predicted proteins | sample RVTome_12_FD_203789 | JGI IMG/M metagenome (GOLD analysis project Ga0326597, IMG submission 203789) | Soil microbial communities from uranium-contaminated site in the Upper Colorado River Basin, Wyoming, United States - RVT100D185 | ecosystem: Environmental > Terrestrial > Soil > Contaminated >... | reverse complement strand
CGGACGGTCGCGGCGCGGCGCTCGGTCGGCGGGATCGCTCACGCGCCTGTTATGCCAGAATCCGCCCGTCAGTACAAGTCAGACCCGGTAATCAATTACAACGAATCTAACCGGCTTCGGGAGGTTCGCCGTGTGGTTCAGCACGGCATTAAGGGCGACGATGGGGCTTCCTGGCTCGCCGTTCGTGTATTCGCCAGGACCCGCAAAGCCGTCTACGAAGAGCAGTTCCGATGATCGCGTCGAACGGGAAAGGATTGCCGTCCACGCATCAAAATAGCTCTTCAGAATGCCATGCTTCGCGACCGTGTGTGGCTCCGCTTCCCACAGCGTCGGGCGTTGATCAGGCATGTCACGACGCTGCGAACAGCGACCTTCGTTCCGGTAGTTGATTCCAATAACGGCCGTCGAGTTTTCGGCCGGTCTTCTTCTTGTTCGTGCCACCCCATTGCTTGAAGAAGAACGGCACGCCACGAGAGACGCAGCGATCTCGAATCTGTCGAACCCAAGCAGGTTGCATCGGGCGTGCCCCCGGCCCGGACTCCCCACCGACGATTACCCAATCGACGCTGGTGAGTGGCAGACGCGGAATCGGGCCCAGCAACGGTTCAACCGAAAGGAACCGAACAGCCGCAGGAACCTGCCGAAGATAGCTGATTCGGCCAAGCACCGCATTGCTCTCGACGCTCGTCCCAAGCCAGACGTTATCCGATTCAGTTCGCCAGCGAACTGCGCGGCGATTTCTGGACGCTTCGTAAGGATCTGAAAAGTGTGCTGAGGGCAGGCCGTCATCACGGCGAACACTTTCTGAATGAACCCGAGCGACACGTCTTGCTGAAACAAGTCACTCATCGAGTTCACAAAGATCAGCCGAGAAGAACGCCAACGGAACGGAAGGGAGAGCGCGTCTTCGTGCAGGGCGAGGCGGAACCCGGCGCTGTAGTGGGGCTTGCCCATCGCCTGAAGCCGAAGCGAGAGACGCTCTGCGTAACGGTTCTTACAGCCGGCACTGACCTTCGTGCAGCCAGTGACGGGATTCCAGGTCGCCTCAGTCCATTCGATGGGTGAACCATCGGCCATTTCCTGTCAATCTTAACAGATTCGCCTAAATTTCGCCCGCATGCATCTTCTGCCGAATCGTTCTTTGTTGTTGTGCACGATGCACTAGTCTACTAATGGAGCGTTGCGTGTTCTAGTTTATTTCCTAGGTATATTTCCTTGACATCTTAATGTTTATAGTGCACGATGCACTCATCTGACCAGTGAGGGAGGGTGTTATGAAGGGGATGGTGGCTGAGGAAAGATCGCGAGTCGAATTGCTTCACGAGTTTCGAACTCAATTAAGTTCGCTTGATCTCGAACGCGACGCATCGTTTCAGAAGGCTTTCAGCGAAGCGCAAACACTTCTTGAGCTTTCCGATGCGGAATTGGCGGACAGGCTACTCGTCAGCCGTCCCACGGTCAACAGGTGGGTGCGCGGTAGAAACCTACCAAGACGTGCGCTGAGACGGTCAATTGTGAATTGGATTGATGGTCAACTTGCTCAGCGGATCAAGCTGCACGAACAGCAAGCGACCCGGCCTACAGCAAGCGTAGGCGGACGGTCGTGGAGTCCAGAACCGAGCATGGCCGTCGCTGCGAAGGGCAGATAAGCTCATGTATCATCCTCTGCGATGGGGGATGAGTCGGCGGTGTTCAAGCTCTCGGTTGTGTCTTCAGCTGACGTATGGACCGCATACCCCTTTCACACGGGGATCGTCGGCAGCGACGAACACATTTGGCCGCGCACGCGAGAACAACTCGACGCCTACGCGAAGGATAACCCACTCTTTGGAGCCCGACGAACTGACACTGGGCGGTTCGTTGGGCTCTGCTATATCAAACGCGATAGCGACACAGAGCCGTTCGACTTGGGCGGGCTCACGGTCGCCCAAGAGTATCGAAGATCTGGCATCGGCATAACACTTGTGCGGTTCGCCCTAGCACATGTCATGGTCTATGATGATCCTTGGTCAACTAGACAGGACGTGATTGCCCACGTTCACGAGTCCAACGACAATCCACGCCGACTGCTAGACTTGCTGTTCTTCGAGCACAAAGAGAGGAAAGCGTATCCGGGCGAGGGATTTCCGCCTTCAATGAAGCGCGATGCAAACGGGTGCGTCGTAGGCGATATCTTCAGATTCACGCCGAAGGGCCTTCGAGCCCTTGCTGACTGGTTTACAAGCGAGTTTCGCGGCACCCTCAAGACCGGAGCGAAGGTCGAGTTCGATCTTGGACCCGTAACGCTCGGAGAAATGCTTGAAGACCTTCGGGAGATGGCAAGTCGCTATTCATGAGCGCGGTCGAAGTGAGCCTACCGCCTGAGCTGCGCGTGCCTGGCCGCCACGCGGTCTGCCGCGCGAACGGTCCTGCCACGCGCTCTGCCACGCGGATTCTGACGGTCCCCGAAGGGTAGTGACGGGTTGTAACGGAAGCCCTAATCAGCGAGTTTTGGGATGATTCCGCAAAGATTGGCGCGCCCGGCTGGATTCGAACCAGCGACCTTTGGCTTCGGAGGCCAACACTCTATCCAGCTGAGCTACGGGCGCGTACAGAGGAAGTGCCCTCACCGCTAGGCACCACAATCCCTAAGACTATCCCAAAGACTATCCCATTTCATCTGTTTGCGCGCAGCGACAGGGCGCCGGCGACGAAGCCTTGACAGTCCCACGGAATCACACCAGCACGCCCGGGTCTTCCAGGGAGCGATTAAGGTGAGTCCCACACCTTCCGTCCGGTGATGGCCCACTCTCTCGTACTCCGCAGACAGAGGTTCGAGCACGCGAGGGCACTGAACCAGTCGACCCATTCGAGCGGCGCGGACTCCACGTCTTCCACGTCTTCCACGGCGCGCCACGCGCCTCGGCGCCGGATCACCCCCGTCTTGAACGAGCCGATCACCGCGTCCGCTCTCGCCGGCGACAGAAACTGCACCGCGGCACCGGTCGCCCTGACCGGCTCCCCGAGAGAATGCAGGTCGAGCCACATCCCGAAGGGGTTGACTTCTGCCTGGTGAGCGAATAACTTAACCAAATGGTTAATCAAAACCAAGCGGCGCTCGACACGGCTTTTGCGGCGCTTTCGAATCCCACCCGTCGCGCCATACTGGCTCGGTTGGCTCAGTCGGCTTCGACGGTCGGAGACTTGGCGGAGCCCTTCGCGATGTCGCTGCCCGGAGTTTCCAAACACCTACGGGTGCTCGAGGACGCCGGCCTTGTGGCGCGACAGGTCAACGGGCGCACCCACAGGGTCACGTTGGTGCCGGCACCACTGATAGCCGTCACCGACTGGCTGGAACAGCATCGTCGGTTCTGGGCCCCGCGGCTCGACGCGCTGGGGCGATTCCTCGAAGCACCTGATCGACACAAGGAGAGTGCATGGCCCCAACCAACGCCACCACCGAATTCACCCTCTGCCTTGAACGCACGTACGCCGCGCCACCCGAGCACGTCTTCGACGCGTGGACCCGCGCGGACGCCGTCGCCCAGTGGTTCTCGCCGACGACGGAACACGCGGTCGTCGTAACGGCGCTCGACGCACGCGTTGGCGGGCGCTATCGCATTGAAATGCGCCATCAGAGCGGCGCCGTGCACGTGGTGAGTGGCGTGTACCAAGAGCTGGTTCCGCCGACGAAGATCGTGATGACGTGGGCGTGGGAGGGGCAGGAGGCGCTCGGCCACACGCTCGTGACCGTTCGACTCACACCTGTCGGCTCGGGCACGCAGCTGCAGCTTCTACAGGAACGGTTCCCAAGCGACGCAGCACGGGCAGAGCACGAGAAGGGTTGGACCGGCTGCTTCGATCGGCTCACGGCGCTATTGATGAACGCAGGTTGAAGAGCATGCCGGGCTTTGCCGGCGAAACCGTCCAGAATGAGGAGTACACGATGAGCATGGTCGATCCGATGATTCAAGAGCTTGAACAAGAGGCAGCAACGACGCGTCGCGTCCTCGAGCGTGTCCCAGCCGACAAGCTGAGTTGGCGTCCGCACGCCAAGTCGCGCACGTTGGGTCAGCTGGCGATGCATGTGGCCACCACACCTGGCGCACTTTCTGAAATGGCCCACCTCGACACGTTCGCGTTCGAGAACGCCCCGGCAGACGTGGAGCCCAAGGGCGTCAAGGACATCGTCGATGCCCACGACGCCGGGCTCGCCAAGGCGAAGGAGCACGTCGGACGAATGGACGACGCGAAGGTCATGGGGACGTGGAAGGGGACCATGGGCGGCAAGACGATCTTCGAGACGCCGCGCATCGGGCTGCTGCGGGCGATCATGCTGAATCACTGGTACCATCACCGCGGGCAGCTATCCGTGTACCTTCGAGAGCTGAACGTGCCGGTGCCGTCGATTTACGGACCATCGGCGGACGAGAACCCCTTCGCCGCTGCAGGGTGACGGCGATCGAGCACTCGATCGAGAGCGCCCCTCGGGTCGCGAGCAAATTGGCGCGACGCGGTGTTCGCCTCCTGTGTGCTACCAAGTCAGCTTCACAAGACATGGGGGAGGAGTCAGATGAAGGAACAATTACTGGCCGAGCTGAACGCTGCACTGGAGTATTTCGAACGCAGCGCAAGCGCTTTGACGGAAGACGACTCCACTTACGCGCCGGTTGAGGGCGTGTACACGGCTGCCCAACACGTCGCTCACGTCGCTCAAACCATCGACTGGTTCTTCGACGGCGCGTTCCGGCCCGAGGGATTCGACATGGACTTCGAGGCCCACGACCGCGCGGTGAGGACCGTCAACTCGCTCGCCCAGGCGAGGGCTTCACTCGCGCGGACTGTCGAACAGGCACGACGCACCATTGCGGCAAGATCGGAGGAGGAGTGGCAACAACCGTTGCCCGAGGGTCCGGTTATGGGTGGGCTCCCAAGAGCCGCAATCTTCGGCGGGATCACCGACCACACGGCGCATCATCGCGGAGCCCTCACGGTGTACGCTCGGCTGCGGGGCAAAGTACCACCGATGCCCTACATGGACATGCCTGGATGACAGCGACGGCGGTGGGTTCTGTAGACTCGGAGCCCCGATGGACATAGCGCGGACGATCGGTCGTCTTCGAGCGAACGGTCGCATCCTCGAGGCTCTTGTCAACGACGTCGACAGCGCCGAGTCGCGGTGGCGACCGGCCGACGGTCAGTGGTCCGTGCTGGAGGTGGTGAATCACCTCGCCGACGAGGAGGTCCGTGACTTCAGGACTCGCGTGGACTACACACTGCATCGACCGTCGGAGGCATGGCCGCCGATCGACCCTGTGGGCTGGGTGACGGAGGAGCGATACAACGATCGCGACCTCACAGCCTCGACGCGCCGCTTCATCGTCGAGCGTGCCGTGTCGGTCGAGTACCTCCAGGGACTGCGCGCCGCCGCCTGGGCGAACGCGCACGAGCACCCGACGCTTGGCCCGATGACGGCGGCCGACGTCCTCGCGGCGTGGGTGATGCACGACCACATCCACATCCGGCAGATCAACCGCGTCCGTGCCGAGTACGTGCGGACGGTATTGGCCGCCGAGCGCCGAACCGACTACGCGGGGCGCTGGTAGGCCGAGTGCCAATCGTCCCCCGCTGATTCAAGGGTCAGGGCGGTCAACTCGAAAGTACCCGTTTGGGCATCAGCCGCCGCAGCTTCGGGACTAGCGACTTCTTGCTCGGCTCCGGTACGCAGCCCAACACGCTTGCAGCCCCTAGCGTTCAGACGTATTCTTTCCGAGCCTTTTCCCATCAATCCTCCGGCCACGACGGTCCGTATCTTTGCGGAGAGTGTTTGGCATGACCCACGCAAGCGTCTCCCTTGCCCAGAGTAAGTTCGGTCAGACTGCGCGACCGGACGCATGGTGGGTGCAGCCCGCTGCCGTGTTCCTCGGCCTCAGCGCCTTCATCATTTACTCAACCTGGGCGGCTTTTCAGGCCGAGCACTACTTCTCTGGCCCCTATTTGTCTCCGTTTTACTCCCCAGAGTTATTCGGCGACTCGACCCACACGTGGTTCGGGCCAAGGCCGGACTGGTGGCTCAGTTGGCTTCCCTGGTCGCCGGCGTTCTTGATCCTATGGGCGCCGGGCGGGTTTCGACTCACGTGCTACTACTATCGCGGGGCCTACTACAAGGCCTTTTGGGCCGACCCTCCTTCGTGCGCGGTCGGTGAGCCGCGAAAAAAGTATCTGGGCGAACGGTCGTTTCCGCTGATCATCCAGAACGTCCACCGATACTTCCTCTATATCGCGCTGATGTTTCTGGTCTTCCTTGCGCACGATGCGTGGAAGGGTTTCTGGTTCGAGGCCCCCATTGGGGGAGCGGCATCTCTCGGCGTCGGGGTCGGAAGCCTGGTGCTGACCCTCAACGTGGTGTTTCTGGGCGGATACACGCTGGGATGCCACTCCCTCCGGCACCTCGTGGGTGGGCGGCTGAATGTGTTCTCCAAATCACCTGCGCGCTTCACGGCATATAACTGCGTCGGCTGCTTGAATGCCCGTCACATGATGTGGGCTTGGATGAGTTTGTTCTGGGTTGGGTTTACGGATCTCTACGTGCGTCTGTGCTCGATGGGAGTCTGGACCGACTGGAGAATCCTGTAATGGCGGAGTACCAGACCCACGAGCACGACGTCCTGGTCATCGGGGCTGGAGGAGCCGGGTTACGGGCCGCGATCTCCGCATCCGCCGAAGGGGCGACCGTCGGTCTCGTCTGCAAGTCCCTGCTAGGAAAAGCGCATACCGTGATGGCGGAGGGCGGCGTTGCCGCTGCGCTTGCCAACGTGGACGAGCGTGACACTTGGCGCGTCCACTTCGCCGACACGATGCGAGGAGGACAGTACCTCAATAACTGGCGCATGGCCCAGCTTCACGCACAGCAGGCCCCCGACCGCGTGCGCGAGTTGGAAGCGTGGGGTGCATTGTTCGATCGAACACGCGACGGACGGATCCTGCAGCGCAACTTCGGAGGGCACGCCTACCCCAGACTCGCACACGTCGGTGATCGAACCGGCCTCGAGATGATCCGCACGCTACAAGACCACGGCATCCATCAGGGTGTCGACGTGCACATGGAGTGCACCGTCACGACATTGCTCAAAGACGGCGACCGCGTCGTCGGTGCTGTTGCCTACGATCGGGACCGCGGTCGATTCAGAGTGTTTCATGCGAAGGCGGTAGTCCTGGCAACGGGTGGCATCGGGCGCGCCTTCAAGACGACAAGCAACAGTTGGGAGTACACCGGAGACGGTCACGCGTTGGCCTACCACGCCGGCGCCGAGCTCATCGACATGGAGTTCGTTCAGTTCCACCCCACGGGGATGGTGTGGCCGCCCAGCGTGCGAGGCATCCTGGTGACCGAAGGTGTCAGAGGGGAGGGAGGGATTCTCCTCAACTCCGAAGGTCGTCGGTTCATGTTCGACGACATCCCACCGCTCTATCAGCGCCAGACGGCGGACAACGAGGATGAGGGGTGGCGATACACCCAGGGCGACAAGGAGGCTCGCCGCCCGCCAGAATTGCTCACTCGCGACCACGTGGCGCGGTGCATCGTTCGGGAGATCAAAGAAGGGCGGGGGAGTCCCCACGGCGGTGTATTCCTCGACATCGCCTGGATCAGGAAGCGGATGGGCAAGGCCGAGGAACACATCAAGAAGAAACTCCCGAGCATGTACCATCAGTTCAAACAGCTCGCCGACATCGACATTACCAAAGAACCGATGGAGGTCGGTCCGACGACGCACTACGTGATGGGCGGCATCCGGGTCGACGGGGACACACAGATGTCGACGGTGCCGGGCCTCTTCGCCGCCGGTGAATGCGGAGCCGGCCTGCACGGCGCGAATCGTCTTGGCGGGAACTCACTTTCGGATCTGCTGGTCTTCGGCAAGCTCGCCGGAGAGCACGCGGCCCGTTTCGCGAAAGAATGCGGAGCCGGCCAGGTCGATGCCGCCAAGATCGATCAAGCCGTCGCCGACGCGTTGGCCCCCATGGATCGCGGAGATGGCGGCGAAGGCCCCTACACCATCCAGCAGGAGCTACAGGATTTCATGCAGCAGGACGTTGGCATCGTTCGAGTCGAGGCCGAGATGCAGGCCGCTCTGGAGAAGATCGAGGCATTGAAGGAACGGGCATCGAGGGTGTCGGTACCCGGCAATAGAGAATACAACCCTGGGTGGCACACGGCGCTGGATTTGCGAAATCTGTTGACGGTGTCAGAAGCTGTCACGCGAGCCGGACTCGAGCGCAAGGAGAGCCGCGGTGCGCACTTCCGCGCCGACTACGAGGGAAAGGATCCGGAGTGGGGGAAAGTCAATATCGTGATCGCCAAGGCGCCTGACGGTTCGATGTTCGTGACCCGGAGACCGATCGCGCCCATGCCCGACGAGCTCACGGCGATCATCGAGGAGATGAAGTAGTGGCGAACGTCACGTTCCAGATATGGCGAGGTGACTCCAACGGCGGCGATTTCCATGGCTACACCACGGATATCTCCGAAGGTATGGTCGTGCTGGACGCGGTCCACAACATTCAGGCCGACCAGGCCAACGATCTGGCCGTCCGGTGGAACTGCAAGGCGGGCAAGTGCGGATCGTGCTCTGCCGAGATCAACGGCATGCCGAAGCTGATGTGCATGACGCGGATGAGCGAGCTTCCTCTCGATAGGCCCGTGACCATCCAACCGATGAAGGCCTTCCCATCGATCAAGGATCTCGTCACCGACGTCTCGTGGAACTACGAGGTGAAGACAGGCATCAAGCCGTTCAGGCCTCGCGCGCCGGATGCGCCGGATGGAACGTGGCGCATGGCCCAGGTGGACGTAGATCGCGGGCAGGAATTCCGCAAGTGCATCGAGTGTTATCTGTGTCAGGACGTGTGTCACGTTCTCCGCGAGCACCACATGCATGACCGATTCATCGGACCACGTTTCTTGGTGCACGTAGCGCAGCTTGCGATGCACCCGCTGGACGTTGAAGATCGACGGGCCGACCTACGCGAAGCGCATGGCATCGGTTACTGCAACATCACGAAATGCTGTACCAAAGTGTGTCCGGAGGGCATTACGATCACCGACAACGCGATCATCCCTCTGAAAGAGCGGGTCGTGGACGATGCATACGACCCCGTGCGAAGGTTCTTGAAGTTGTTGAAGCGGTAGTCAGGAGGCATCGATGTACGAGCTCAAATCGCTGGCAAAGGATGGGATCCAGGGCGCACTGGAAAGGGCAGAACGGTATCGCCTCCTCAATGAGCCGTGGCAGGCAGAGAGCATTTGCCGTGATGTCCTTGGGGTCGAGCCTGGCAATCAACGAGCGACGATAGGATTGCTTCTCGCGTTGACCGATCAATTGGGTACGGCCGTCGGGCGGGGGTTCGCCGAGGCGCGCGAATTGATCAAGACCCTCGGGGGCGATTACGAGCGAGCGTACTACTCCGGACTCCTCTGTGAGCGTCGTGCCAAGGCGCACTTCGAACGCCGTGCGCCCGGGTCCGGTTCGGTCGCGTACAACGGGTACCGGGAGGCGATGAAGTGGTTCGAAAAAGCTGATGCGCTCAAGACCAAAGGTAACGAAGAAGCAGCGTTGCGTTGGAATACGTGTGCCAGAATGCTGAACAAGTATCCCGAACTGCGGCCTGCGCCGGAAGACGACACCCATCCGATGCTCGAGTAAGGTGACAACAACGATGATCACAGCCCCCTCACGCTGCCGGCGCTGTCGTGTTCGGCGACCGGGGCTCCGAGACCGGACGTTAGGGCGTCACGATGACATCCCGGCGACTACCCCCATCGGTGATGTCTCGAAACGATGGCGTGATCCGCCGGCAACCCACTACGGAGTCGACAGAGATGACCAAGGGCCGCGAGATTCGGTGCTACGACTACGTAAACCACCCCTATGAGCAAGTTCGCGATGCGTTAAAGGACGACGCGCTCGCGGTGTTTCAGTCCGCGACGAAGGGCGCGGCCTCTCGGGCGCACACCGTAGCGTCCGCGCTGCACGTCAGCATTGCCGGCCTCGAGGTGGCGACCGACATCGCGATCGCGATCAGGCATATCGAGGAGCGCCCGGGCAAGTTCAAGTCTCCTCCCACCACCCAACTGAGCCTTGAATGGGAGGCCACGAAATCGCCACATCTGTTTCCGTTCATGAGGGCGGAGCTGTCCGTCTATCCCTTGACGGGGACCGAGACCCAGCTGGATCTCGCTGGCCTCTATGAACCTCCGCTCGGTGTTCTCGGTAACGCCATCGACGCCGTGGTCGGCCACCGCATCGCCGAGGCGTCGGTTCACCACTTCGTCTCGGACCTCGCGGAATTCCTCAGAACCACTCTGGCCACGAAATCCGGCGGCTGAGTCCAGCCCGACATGCCGGTCACATGATCTGCGGGGTGTCCACCATCGTCCTATTACGCACCCGAGTCGGTGGATGGCGTGACGTGACGTCTGTCTAAGTCGAAGGGTCGAGTCGTGTCACCGACGGTGGAGCCTGTTCACTCGACGTCAGTTTGACAGGATCACTTGTGACGCGTGCGCGATTGGCTCGCGAATGGGCGGGCCCCGGCGATGTCGTGAGCGACTGTGGCAGGACGCTACAACAGCGCCCGCGACAGGTCCACACCCTTGGCGTGTCGTAGTCCAGCCCAGAGGTCACCCACCGCTCGAAGACGCGTCGGCACGGTTTGGATGGTGAAGTCCTCGCGTCGCACGCCGTGATCGACTTCTTTCCACGTGAGCGGTGTCGACACGCCCGCGTCGTCGCTCGAGCGGGCGCTGTAGGCCGACGCGAGGGTCTTGCCGATTCCGTTCTGTAAGCAGTCGATGTACACGCGCCGGCCGCGCGCCTTGACCTTCCGCTCTGTCGTGGCCTGCCCTGGATGCTTGCCGGAGACAATCTCAGCCACGATCTGACAGAAGAGCTGTCCGGCCTCGTACGGCGTGCCCGGAGGCAGCGGTACATAGATGTGCATCCCGTCGGCTCCCGACGTCTTCGGGAACCCGACCGCGCCCAGGGCGTCGAGCTCGTCGCGGATCCATCGAGCGACGTCCAGCACGCGCGCGAAGGGTGTGTCCGGTGCTGGATCTAGGTCAAGCGCGGCGTAGTCGGCCTGGTCGATCGACTGCTGGCGCGAGAACCAGGGATCCTGTGAAATGGCCGCCAGCTGGATCGTGTACAGAAGGGTGGGCAGGTCGCCGCCAATCAGCTGCCGACGATTCTCGTTCGCGCTGACCCGCTCGACCCGGGCCACCGGCGGCGGGTGGGTGATCTGGTGCTGATAGAAGGGCTTGGCCTCGACGCCGTCTGGATAGCGCTTCATGACAAGGGGGCGATCGGCCAACACCGGAAGGATGTAGGGCGCCACCTCGACGTAGTAGCGGAGGAGGTCGCCTTTGGTAAGCGTGCGCCGTGGCCAGAAGATCTTGTGAAGGTTGGTGACCTTCACGTGCTGGCCGTTCCCCAGGTCGAGAACGCTGTCTTTTCGGCTCTCTTCGATGACCTCGAGTTGTGTGATGAGCCGTGACAGCGTCGCTTGATCGGGCAGGGGCGCATCCGCCACCCGGGTCTTCACGGAGCCGGACGGTGCCGACGCGCTGGCGCTGGTCTCCCGGACGACCTCGTGTGGGTTCTTGTCGTCGCGGAGACCGAGATACACCGGGTGACGCAGCCTGCCGTCGGTCGTCCACTCGGTGAACCGTGCCTGGACGACCAGCTGAGGCTTGACCCAGTGTGGTCGTTCGTTGCTCGGTGGTGGTTCGGTGAAGGGCGAAATGTCGATTTCGAGGGGACGCAGGAGCGTCATCACCCGCGCCAGTTCTCGTTCGTTGAACCCCGTGCCTACGTGGCCCGCGTAAATCAAGTGACGACGGGATTGTGCCTTCGTCGTGCCTGGTTCGTAGACGCCAAGGAGCAGGGCGCCGAAGTGTGCTCGCGACTGGCGGCCTTCGGTCCAGCCCCCGACGACGAATTCCTGCTGCCGTGTGACCTTGACCTTCCGCCAGTCCGATGAGCGCTTGCCTGACTGGTAGCGCGAGTCCGCCAGCTTGGCGACCAGTCCCTCGGCACCGGCCGTAACCGCCCGAGCGTACATACCCCGACCGTCACCACGAACCTGTTCGGCGAGACGGAGTCGCGTCGAGCGTGAGCGACCGAACAGCTTGGCGAGCGCGGCGCGGCGCTCGGTCAGCGGTTTCCCGCGCAGGTCGGTTCGTCCGTAGGTCAGCAGGTCGAAGACTATGAACGCCGCCGACGGGCGGCCCTTCGCTCGTCCGCCCAGCCCTCGAGGTGCCCCCCCGTCGCGCACGTGGATGTGTTTCTGCAGTTGCTGAAACCCGGTGGGGTTGCCGTCCGAGTCAAGAGCGACAATTTCCCCATCGACGACCGCGGGACCTTTCAGTCTCTTCTGGGCCCATGCGAGGAGGGCGTCCGCGATCTCAGGAAACTGGGTGGTCTTCTCGTTGCCAAGTCTGGACCAGAGGCGGACGCGATAGGACGAGCGTCCCTCGGGCTGAATCTCGGCGATCGCGCGAATGCCGTCGTACTTGGGTTCGTAGACGAAACGAGGATCGGCGAGCGGCGCGTCCTTGAGGGTCGCGAGCATGGGACGAAGGATGTCCCTGGTGTGGGCCACGAGACGATTATCCTTCTGTCTGGGGCTGCGCGCGGTTTTGCCGGTCTGAAGACCGGTGCTACGACTGGGGTAATGGTTTTGGCGGCGGGGGGGATTGGCCGCGCTTGCAGGGTGGCGGCAGCGGTCGATAGGTCCCAGCCCGCTCCCGTTCACGCAAAAGACGGCGCGGCGGCTACCTCCGCGGGCGGCCGACCCTGGCCGTCCGCGCCATGGCAAGAACCGACGTTGCCGCTGCGTGGTCTTTCCGGGCTGGCGACCGTGACCGTCGTCGTCACCCTGCGAGTGCGGATGGGCCGCCGCTCTGTCTTGCCGGTCTGAAGACCGGCGCTACGACGGAGACCGGTCTAAAAGAGGTCTAAAGACCGGTGCTACACCAGACGACCGGTCTAAAGACCGGTGCTACAACGGAGACCGGACCGGTGCTACAACTGGGGCTGAGACCGGCGCTACACCCGACGACCGTTCTAAGGTAGAGTGTCGTCGCTCAACGCCCAGCGATTATCCAGGAGGATCCCAGATGGCCATCGGCATGATATTCAGCCCCCCAAAGGATTTGTTCACGGACGACACCTACAACAAGATCATGAAGCACCTCGGCGATGGGTTTCCACCATCGACCATGAGTCTGCACGTCAAGGGAAAAACCGAGGGCGGAGAGGTCCGGATCGTCGATATCTTCGAGTCTCAGGCAGCGTTCGAGGCGTTCGCGGCCAGTCACGCGCCCGTCTACGAGGAGGCAGGGCTGACCGTCGACGACATTATGCGGCACGTGACTTTCTTTGAGGTCGAGAGAAGGCTCAAGTAGGTCCTAGAAACGCCCCGCCATCGAGAGATCACGGGGGAGTTGCCTCCGAATCGCCTGCGAGTGCGGATGGGCCGCCGGTCTGTTTTGCCGGTCCAAAGACCGCTGCTACGACCTGACGACCGGTCTAAAGACCGGTGCTACAACAGAGACCGTACCGGTGCTACACCAGAGACCGGTGCTACAACTGAGGGGCGCCGAAGGCCGGTGCTACAGCAGTTTCAGCAGTCCGATCAGGGGAATCCGGACCCAATCGGGACGGTTGTTCAGTTCGTATCCAAGCTCGTACACGCTCTTCTCGATGATGAACGCCCGCAGCAGCGGTGAGAACCCCTTGGACGCTGCCACTGGCGAGCCTTTGATGGTCTTCCTGTAACTCGCCCGAAAGGCTTTCGCTACCCTGTCCTGCCACGCGTCTGCCCACGGCTCGAGGCGGGTGAACTGCTCCGGGTTCTGGACGCTCATCGTGAAGAGAGCGGCGTACGCCGCGTAGCTGAACGACCGCATCATGCCGGCGACATCGCGGAGCGGCGACTGCTTGGCAGTCCGCTCGTTCAGGCTACGCGCCGGCTCGCCCTCGAAGTCGAGGATCACGAAGTCGTCTTCGGTCCGCAGGACCTGCCCCAGATGGTAGTCGCCGTGGATGCGTGTTTGCATGCCGACATTGGTCAACTTCCGAATCGCTTCCAACGCAGCCACCAGACGAGCGCGCTTCGAGAGCACGATGTCGGCCTGTTCGCGCACCGGACTGGCAAGGGTGTCGAGCCTTGACTGCAGATGGTCGAAAACGCGATTGGCCCTCGCGGTCATCTGGTTCGCCAGTTGCTCGAGATGCTCCGACTCGAGCGGTTCCGGCTTGAACGCCGGCTCCTCGCCCCTGGCGAGCGCGAGATGCAGCTCGGCTGTCCTGCGTCCAAGCGTCTGAACGCTTGTCACGTACCATCGCTCGATGGACTCGAACGTCGGAGGGATCGTGACGTCGGGCGCGCGGTCAGCGTGCACGTGCGTCGACACAGACTCGTAGTACCGTCTCAGTTCATCGATCGTGAACTGCCAGCCAGACCCCTGATTGACAACGGCAGGCTGCGCAATCCCCAGCGTGTCGGCCTCGAAACCCGACCGCTCGTAGAGCAAGCCTCCAGTCAGGCGTGGGATCCTCGTGAATCCCTGCTTCGAGAGGAAACGCAAGATCTCGAATTCGGGATTCGGTCCCGACTCGAGGCGCCTGAACAGTTTGAGGACGTAGCGATCATTGACGAAGGCGACGCTGTTGCTCTGGTCGATACCGCCTCTCACCCATCGGTGATCGCCGGGCAGGTCGATGGGCTCACTCACATCGGCACCTCGAATCAAGCCGCGTTCTGTTGGTGCCTTCCGCCCCTCTTCGACCAGCCCCAGGATGCGGCTGCACGTGTCATCGTCCAGGAGCCCGTCCATGAGGACCCCCTTCCGGGCACCGGTGACTCGCGACAGAATCGCCGCTGGCTGCTCTTTCAGCGCGGCCGAGGCCTGGTCGTTTGACGCGAATGCCATTGGCACGAGGTACGACTCGCTCGAGTCGTCCACGTAATCGACGGAGACGATTGCCAGGTACGCCGGGTTGCTCCCCGGCCGAATCATCGTCCAGTCGGCAAACTGAGCCCGCCTGATGGTCCGCGACTTCGAAGCGAACCAGCGCTGCCGAGTCAGGAACGGAACGAGCGCCTTTCGTTCCAGTACCAGCCGCGTGGCCGAGCTGAGGACGCCCTCCCACTCGACACCCATCAGAAGGTCTGGCAACGATTCGATCAGCTCGGCTTCGGGGTTGAGAGCAGTCCGTAACCCCAGCTGCTGCAACGGCGGCAGCGTCCGCTCGAGAGAGAACCAGTACGCGGCGTAGGAACCGAGCGAGAGAAAGTAGGGCTCCTTGCCGATGCGCGGGAATGGGGTCAAACCCGCCATTTCAGTCGGAATGAGTCCGCTGAAGGTTGAGATGTCGAGCTCCACTGGCTGGACACTTCGCGACAGATTCGCCACAACGAGAATTGTCTCCCGCTCATCCTGGCGCACGTACGCGAGGATCTTGCGATTGGGTCCACCGATGAACTCAATCGTGCCCCGGCCGAGTACCGGGTGCTGTTTCCGCATGGCAATCAATCGCTTCATCCAATTGAGCAGCGACCCTGGATATCTCTCCTGCGACTCGACGTTGATGGCCTGGTAGCCGTACACCGGATCCATGATCGGCGGCGCGTACAAGCGCGCGGGGTCTGCCCTCGAGAATCCTCCGTTGCGATCGCCATTCCATTGCATCGGTGTCCTGACACCGTTGCGATCGCCTAGATAGATGTTGTCGCCCATTCCGAGCTCGTCGCCGTAGTAGACGATAGGTGTACCCGGCAGCGAGAAGAGCAGGAGGTTCATCAACTCGATCCGGCGGCGGCTGTTTTCGACCAGCGGCGCCAGCCTCCGGCGGATGCCAAGATTCAGGCGCATCTGCGGATCGGCAGCATACGCCCTGTACATGTAGTCTCGTTCCTCGTCTGTCACCATCTCCAAGGTCAGCTCGTCGTGGTTTCGCAAGAAGAGCGCCCACTGGCAGCTGTCCGGGATATCCGGTGTCTGACCCATGATCTCGGTGATCGGGTGGCGATCTTCCTGCTTGAGCGCCATGAACATGCGCGGCATGAGCGGGAAGTGGAAAGCCATGTGGCATTCGTCGCCGTCACCGAAGTACGGGCGCACGTCAGCCGGCCACTGGTTGGCTTCGGCGAGGAGCATGCGGTTCTTGAACGTCGCGTCGAGCTCCCGGCGGACCCGCCTGAGCACCGCATGGGTTTCGGGCAGGTTTTCGTTGCTCGTTCCCTCGCGGACGCACAGATACGGGACGGCATCGAGGCGCATCCCATCCACGCCGATCTCCAACCAGAACTTCATGACATCGATGATCCGATCGACGACGGCCGGGTTGTTGTGGTTGAGATCGGGCTGATGGGAGAAGAAACGATGCCAGTAGTACTGTTTCGCGACTGGATCGTACGTCCAGTTCGATTTCTCCGTGTCGCAGAAGATAATGCGGGTCTCTGGATACTTCCGGTCGTCGTCGTTCCAGACGTAGATCTCGCGCTCCGGTGATCCAGGCGGCGCCTGGCACGCCGCCCGGAACCACGGATGCTGATCGGATGTGTGATTCACGACGAGCTCGATCACGATCTTGATGTTCCGGTCGTGAGCCGAGCGGACGAGCGTCTTCACATCGTCAAGCGTGCCGTACGATGGATTGACGTCGCGATAGTCGGCGATGTCGTAGCCGTCGTCTTTCAGCGGCGAGGGGAAGAAGGGGAGGATCCACAGGCAGGTGATGCCGAGGTCCTGCAGGTAGTCCAGCTTCTGCGTCATGCCGGGGAAGTCGCCGATGCCGTCGTTGCTGCTGTCGAAGAACGACTTGACGTGCGCCTGATAGATGATGGCGTCCTTGTACCAGAGGGGATCGTCTTGGACGGCCGGCGCCGTGGGCTCGACGTCGGAAACCGGGAGGTTTTTGTCAGACACGGTGCATGAGTTCCAATGGTCTGTCTCCGTCACGGGGGACGGACGGCCCCATGAGACGCGCGTATGTCAATTTCGGATGCCCAACTTGAAGATGTGGCCCTGTTTCGTTCCAGGATCCAGCCGAACGTAGTTCCATTCTCCCCGCCACGTGTACTTGGCGTCGTCGAGTAGATCCCACGCGACGTAGGAGTCGTCACCGGTGGCTGACAAACTGAGCGCGGATGTGGGTGCCCGTACCTGCCCCTGCTGCATGTTGTGCGGGTCGAGGCTCACGACGACGAGTAGAACCTCGGACCGATCCGGGGAGGTCTTGCTGTACGCGATGATCTCGGGGTTGTCGGTTGCGTGGAAGCGGAGCGTCCAGTCGAACTGAAGGGCCGGGTGCGCGTGACGAATCGCGTTGACCCTCGCGATCAGATCCCGGATGTTCTCAGGCTTGTTCCAGTCCCAATGCCTGATCTGATACTTCTCGGAATCGGCGTACTCCTCAGTGCCGGGTCTCGCCTGGTTTTCGCATACCTCGAACCCGCTATAGATGCCATAGTTCGCGCCTAACGTTGCCGCGAGAAGTAGCCGCGCCTGGAACGCCGGTCGTCCGCCCGTCTGCAGATACGCGTGGAGGATGTCAGGCGTGTTTGTGAAGAGATTGGGCCGCAGGTACTCCCTGACATCGGTGCTGGTGAGCTCGGTGAAGTAGTCGGTGATTTCCTGCTTCGTGTTCCGCCAGGTGAAATAGGTGTACGACTGAGTAAAGCCGGCCTTGGCGAGATATTGCATGATTCGCGGACGAGTGAAAGCTTCGGACAGGAAAATCACCTGCTGGTCGCGCAGGTGTACTTGCTCGATGAGCCATTCCCAGAACCCAAACGTCTTCGTGTGCGGGTTGTCGACTCGAAAGAGGCGAACGTCATGGTCGATCCAGAACAGCACGACCTCGAGGGCGGCCTGCCAAAGAGATCGCCAGTCCTCGCAAGCGAAGTCGACCGGGTAGATGTCCTGGTATTTCTTCGGGGGATTCTCCGCGTACTTGATTGTCCCGTCCGGTCGACGACGAAACCACTCGGGGTGCTCGCGCACCCACGGGTGGTCTGGCGAGCACTGCCACGCGAGATCGAGCGCGATTTCGAGGCCCAGACGCTCGGCCTCCGACCGGAAGAGGTCGAAGTCGTCGATGGTGCCGAGTCCAGGCTCGACTGCCGTGTGCCCACCCTCCTCCGCGCCAATGGCCCACGGACTCCCAAGGTCATCCGGACTGGCGACCAGGCTGTTGTTGCGTCCCTTCCTGAAACTCTTCCCGATCGGATGAATCGGCGGCAGGTAGAGGACGTCGAAACCCATCGCGACGATGCCCGGCAACCGACCTGCGGCTTCACGGAAGGTGGCGCTGCGCCCGAGCTCTGGGCCGGCCGACCGCGGGAACATTTCGTACCAGGCGCCAAACCGCGCTCGCTCCCGATCGACCCAGACGATCAGCGGCTGCGACGTAGACGACTGCGACCGGTCGGCATGCAGGCCCATCACCGCCGTCAGTTCGTCGTCAAGGGCGATCCGCAGACGTCCTGCGATCGGTGTGTCTTCTTGCAGTGCATCCGCCCTGGCGAGAAGCCAGGCAGCGTCGCTTCGATTGCGGCTGATTCGATCCGCCCTCTCGGCCGCCGCTTGAACAAGCACCGATCCCTCGATCATTTCCAGCGAGACGTCCTGGCCGGCTTCAGCTTTTGCGCTCAGGTCTCTCTGCCAGCTCGCGAAGTGGTCGACCCACGCTTCGATCGAGTATTCGTGCTTCCCGATGCGACCCACCGCGAACGCTGCGGACCACCGGTCGATTCCTGGCGCGTCCAGGGACATAGGGGTCTCGCGCCAGGCCGGCCGGTTGTCTGACGCGCGGCGTCTGGTTCTGTCTGGGCCATCGGCTGGGCGATCTCGCAACATCGCGATCACCACGTCGTGACCATCTGCGAGTATGTCTGCCTGGACCTCGACGATTTCACCAGGTGTTCGCTTGATCGCGAATCGACCACCGTCAATCTGTGGGCGAACGCGCTGGATGACGACGCGGCGTGAGAGGCGCTCGTTGGGCTCTTGCCGAACCGACGTCTTCGTGTCAGATGTCGCCTTCACCGATCGCTTATTGCCCGGCTTTGCAGAGTGTTTCACAGATCGGATTCCCTTCTGAACTCTTCCACGCGGCAGTCAAGGTCGTATTCGCAGGACACATCGGCGGGGACCCGAACCGCAGACAGATATCGAGACGCGTCGGTAGATAAGATGGCCGGCATTAGCCGTCCGACCGGAGACGCGTCCAATCGATGCTGGAGATACGCGGGCGATGGATCGGGTGACTGGATGAGACGCAAGGATTCAGTCGGTCGAGTATCTGTCGTTGAACCAGGGCTCGGCTGTGTTGGAGTAACCCCGCACTTCCCAGAAGCCCTTCTGGTCGCCGGTCAGGAACTCGATCTTGCGGATCCACTTCGTGCCCTTCCACGCGTACAGCTTCGGGGTGATCATGCGACACGGTCCACCGTGTTCTCGCGGTAACGGCCGGCCGTCCCAAGTATGCACGAGCAGCACGTCCTCGTCCACGGCACGTGCGAGGGGCAGGTTGGTCGTGTACGGGATGAAGGTGCCTGGCATGCAGTCGTAGCCCGTGCAGGAGACGAATCGAGCCTGGTCGAGCGGAACAACGATCTCCGCGAGTGTGTTGAATTTCACGCCATGCCAGTGGTTATCGAAGCGGCTCCACGTGGTCACGCAGTGAAAGTCGCTCACATCGTCGACCTGGGGCAGCGCCATGAAAAGCGTCCCAGTCGAGCGTGACGGCGTTTTCGACGAGACCGCCGACTTCGAGCTTCCAGGAAGCGTGGTCGATCTCGGGCTGTTCGCCGAGGTCGAGCACCGGCCAGTTCTTCACCTCGTGCTGGCCGACTGGCAGCTGCGGCATGCCGTGACGATTCGGCGAGCCAGAGCCGCGCGGCGTCGCGCGGGCGAATCGGACGTTGACGCTTCCTGTATCGAGAGTCATCTGTCGCTTGACGTACGCCAGCCGCCTGTCGATGAGGTCGCGCGTCATGGCTGTTCCTCATGTTCGGTCGGCTGCGACCGTCTTCCAACGACGACCGTCGCCGGTCGCAGCAGCTCGTCGCCAATCGCGTAGCCTTCCTTGACCACGGCGACGATCACCCCGTCGCGTTCATCTTCGTCTACCGGCGCCGTGCTCACGGCTTCGTGCTTCGCTGCGTCGAAGGGTTCCCCCATCGCGGGCACACGCAAGACGCCGAGCGCTCCGAGCTTTCCCAAGAATTGATCGCGCACCATCTCGACGCCCTTGGAGAGTTGCTCCAGTGTCTCTGGGGCCGGAGCCCCAGCATTGACCACTGGTCGAGCGGCAATGGCCCGGTCAAGGTTATCCACCACCTCGAGCAGCTCGACCAGCACGGCTCGGCGCCCGCGCTCAACTTCCCGCTCGGATTCTCGCTTCAGGCGGGTTCTAACCTGCTCGAATTCTTCGAGAGAACGCCGATGTTCGGCAGAGAAGTTCTTCAGCTGTTCCGCCGTGTCCGCCAGCCGCCGCTCGAGGTCTTCCACCACACTCGGCTTACGGAGTCCGTCATCGGCGTCGCCGGTGGATTCAGCCCGTGCCCACCATCGTCGGTCGACGACGCGGACCTCAGGGTCCTTGGGCTCAGATTCCATACGGATGACTATCTTACAGCCTGCAGGAACGCAGCTGACCTGGCTCCTTTCAGACGAAGGAGCGATGGTGTCCTCGGCGCCGCCGGTGGGTGGCGGTGAGCTGAAGGATCTGGTCGTCGGCCGCGCACGAGTCGTTCGGTTTCCCCGGTGTGTCGTCGTAACAGGAAACTGCATGTCAAAGCGTGCAGAACTGGCCGGTCCACGGTATAAATGTGTTGAGTGGGACAGAAGCAGCCTCTCGTGCGGTCGTTGACCGACGATCCCGGAATGCAGCTCAGCCTGGAAGAGCTGGATCGTCGCCTCTCTGAAATCGCCGCGGGTCGCCCAGCGACCGCGAGCCGTTCACGTGCTGGTGTGCCCCAGCGGAGGGCAGCGACGACTGGGCCACCGCTCGCGCGTGTCGATGTTCGGAGCGCGGCCCGGCCAGTCTCCGATCGCGGCGAGCCCCCGTTCACGCTTTCGTCCGATCCGAAGTTCGTCTACCACAGCGCCGCGTTCGACCGCGCCGCCCAGGAAATGCTGACTGCCGTCGGCCGACGCGATGGCCTTGTGGTGCTCACCGGGGAGACTGGTGTTGGCAAGACCACGCTCTGTCGCGCGCTCGTCGACCAGCTCGATCGGCGCACGCTGACGTCGCTCGTCGTCCTCCCGTGTACGTCAGCCGAGGACTTGCTGAGGACGATTCTCGTGGACTTCGGGGTGATCACGCGGGCGAATGGTGCCGCAGCGCTCTTGACGAGAGCGGACCTCGAATCCGCCTTTCACGATTTTCTGGTTTCGCTCGCACAGGTCAATGCGTTTGCGGTCGTCGTGCTTGACGAAGCCCAGGATCTGCCCGGGGACGTCTTCGATCGACTTCGCGCCTGGATCGACTTGGTCGATGGCGTGCGTCTGTTACAGGTGGTGTTGGTCGGCCAGCCGGGCCTCCTCAAGATGCTCGACCGACCCGCTCTACGCCAACTATCGAGCTACGAGACCGTGCGGTGCGTGCTCGGCGGCCTGGAGCGTGAGGAGGTCGGCGAGTACGCGCGCCATCGCCTCAGCGTTGCGGGCCAGGGACAGAGTGTGGGGTTCGACGATGCTGCGGCGGCGCGTGTGTTTGATTTGGTGGGCGGCGTGCCGGCGGCCGTGAACTTCCTCTGTCAGCGGGCCCTGGCCGAGGCCCGGCGTTCCTCGACCGCGACAGTCGACGAGAGCGTCGTCGAGACGGTCGCGCGGGATCTGCGGCTCGCGCCGCCGTCATCGACATCGGGATGGCTGCCAATTCTGGGGACGCTGACGATCTTCGTGCTGTTCGTGCTGGCCGGAGCGGCGGTGGCGGCGCTCGTCTTCCGAGACGAAGTCGCGATGCTCATGGGGCAGTAGAACCCATCTCATAGATGCGCCGGCATTCGGCCGTCCCGTCATCCCGTCCCGCGGCGTTACTCGTCGGTCAAATACAGCGTCGGAATCACCTGTACCGGAAGGACGTTCATGACGACCCACCACGAGCACACAACCGATCACGACCCGTCTACCGGCGGGACCGTGGTGGATCCAGTGTGTGGCATGGCAATCGACCCGCAAACGGCCGCCGGGTCCCTCGAACACGAAGGGACGCGCTACTACTTCTGCCATCCGTCGTGCCTCGAGCGTTTTGGGGCTGCCCCGGCGCAATTCCTGGCCCCGGGGCCAGAGGTGGCGCGGCCAGCCCCGGTGGGCACCGTCTACACGTGCCCGATGGATCCGGAGGTTCGCCAGGATCACCCAGGCGCGTGCCCGAAGTGCGGAATGGCGCTCGAGCCAGACCTCTCGACGGTCCCCCAGACGCGCGTCGAGTACACCTGCCCGATGCATCCCGAGATCATCCGGGAGCAACCGGGAGCGTGTCCCATCTGCGGGATGGCTCTCGAGCCCCGCACCGTGATGATTGAAGAGCCGGAGAACCCCGAGCTTCGGGACATGAAGCGGCGATTTGTTGTCGCTGCGCTCCTGGGGTTCCCAGTCTTTGGGACCGCGATGGGTGACATGGTGCTCGGGACAGGTCTGGGCGGCCTCCTCGATCCGCGCGTGACGAACTGGCTCGGTCTCGTGCTCGCGACCCCAGTGGTGCTCTGGGCGGGCTGGCCGTTCTTCGAGCGCGGCTGGATGTCGATACGCCATCGCAGCCCGAACATGTTCACGCTGATAGCTCTTGGCGTCGGCGCTGCCTACGTCTTCAGCTTGGTGGCAACCGTCGCGCCACAGCTCTTTCCTCTGGGCTTTCAGATGGATGGCACCGTCGAAGCGTACTTCGACACAGCCGTCGTGGTCACGACGCTGGTGCTCCTCGGGCAGGTCCTCGAGTTGCGGGCACGTGGGCGGACCAGCGCAGCCATCCGCCAGCTACTCGGCCTGGCTCCGAAGACAGCCCGTGTGGTTCGTGAAGACGGTGATTCGGAGATTCCGCTGTCTGAGGTCCAAGTGGGCGACCTCCTCCGGGTGCGACCGGGGGAGAAGATTCCGGTAGATGGACGGGTCGAGGAGGGAGCAAGCGCCGTCGACGAGTCCATGGTGACGGGCGAGCCGGTGCCGGTCGAGAAAGGTCCGGGGAGCCGCGTGACTGGTTCGACGCTGAACGGCACCGGGTCCATCCTCGTGCGCGCCGAACGGGTCGGCCGCGACACGCTCCTTGCACAGATCGTCCAGATGGTCAGCGACGCGCAGCGGACGCGCGCCCCGATTCAGCGGCTGGCAGACACGGTTTCCGGCTACTTCGTGCCTGCGGTTGTCGCCGCGTCCGTCGTGGCGTTTGTCTGCTGGAGCCTTTGGGGGCCGGCGCCGCGGCTGGCGTTTGGTTTGGTGAGCGCCGTCGCGGTTCTGATCATCGCGTGCCCGTGCGCGCTCGGGCTGGCGACGCCGATGGCCATCATGGTCGGCGCCGGACGCGGAGCGGGTGCAGGCGTCCTCATCAAGAACGCCGAGGCGCTGGAGCGACTCGAGAAGGTTGACACGCTCGTCATCGATAAAACTGGCACCCTGACGGTAGGCAAGCCTCGCCTGTCCCACGTGGTCGCCGTAGAGCCCTTTGGCGAAGACGATGTCCTACGCTTGGCTGCGGCGCTGGAGCAGCCGAGCGAGCATCCGCTGGCAAGTGCTGTTCTCGAAGGAGCGAAGGCCCGCGGCGTCGATGTACCAGTTGTTGTCGGCTTCAGGGCGCTGGCCGGTCTGGGCATCGAAGGCCTCGTCGGCGACAGACGGGTTCTTCTCGGCAATGCGGCGCTGATGGCTGAACAGGGCCTGACGCCCGGTCATCTCATCGAGAAGGCAGATCAGCTTCGGTCAGCGGGCGAGACGGTGATGTTTCTCAACGTCGGCGGCCAGCCCGCAGGGCTGATTGCCGTGGCCGATCCGGTCAAGTCGTCCACGCCTGAGGCCGTCAAGTTGTTACACGACGAGGGCCTCAGGCTTGTCATGCTGACAGGCGACAGTGCCCTGACGGCGAAGGCGGTGGCAGACCGCCTGGGTCTCGACGAAGTCATCGCCGAAGTGCTGCCCGATCAGAAGCGAGCTGTCATCTCGCGCCTTCAGGCCGAAGGACGCGTGGTGGCGATGGCTGGCGACGGCATCAACGACGCACCCGCTCTGGCCGAAGCGACCGTGGGCATCGCCATGGGAACCGGTACCGATGTCGCCATGGAAAGCGCTGGCATTACCCTGGTGACAGGCGATCTCAGGGCCATCGCGCGGGCGCGCCGTCTCAGCCGAGCGACGATGAGAAATATCCGGCAGAACCTGTTTCTCGCGTTTGTCTACAACGCTGTCGGGGTGCCGGTTGCCGCCGGGGTCTTGTATCCGTTCCTGGGCATCCTGGTATCGCCGATCTGGGCAAGTGCGGCGATGACGATGAGCTCGGTGTCAGTGATCAGCAACGCACTCCGGCTGCGGAGGGTGGAGCTTTAGGCCACCCCCACATACGCGAAGACTCCTGCGACTCCTAATTCTTTAGTTGACATGATCGTACGCCCCGATTAGAGTGACCGAGTTGCTCCGAATGATTTAGGACATATGGCACGCAAACGCTCCACCGGTCTGACCGACGGTGAAACGCGCATCATGAACGTGCTCTGGGCGAGAGGGCGCGCGACCGTCGGTGAGGTCACCGCGGCGCTTCCGAAGCGTCGCCCCGTCGCCTACACCACCGTGCAGACGATGTTGAGAATCCTGGAATCGAAGGGGTATGCGGACCACGAGCAGGTCGGCCGGGCGTTCGTTTATCGCCCGATTGTCGACCAGCACGCAGCTCGCCGCAAGGCGCTCGGTCACCTGATCGACGTGCTGTTCGATCACTCGCCAAGTCTGCTCGTACTTGACCTCCTCAAAGACGAGCGCCTGGATCCGGCCGAGATCGGGAGGCTGAAACAGATGATCGACGAGGTGTGATGTGGCGACCGTCGTGATGCAGGTGTTGCTCAACTGGCTCTGGCAGGGCATTACGTTGCCGGTCGTCGTCGGGCTCGTCGTCCGGATGAGAGGGCGCGCCCTGAACGCCGCGACGAGGGAGCGCATCTGGTGGATGACGCTGCTGGGGGTGTTGGCGATTCCTGTCGTTCACCTGCTGACCCTGGTCGGTGACGCGCCGGTTGAAGTCCCTCTGGGGGCACCCGACCTGACGAATGGACAGCGCCTCGTCGTCACCGTGCCAACGTTTGGTCCGATGTGTGTGGGGCTATTGTGGGCCGCGTGGATGGTCGTCTCGGCGATTCGCGTGGCGTGGGGAGGTCTCCAGCTGCGGATGGCTCGGCGGCTGGCGCTACCGGTTGGAGAAGAAACGGAGCGCCGCCTCAAGACGTGGAATGAGATTCGATCTCAAGGTCGTTCCACATCCTTGGTCACGTCGAGGCACGTGCGTCGAGCCGCGGTGCTTGGCCTAGGGAAGCCGCTGATCGCGCTGGCGCCGGAGATCCTTGCAGGCTTGACCGACGGCGAGCTCGATCAGGTGGTCGTGCACGAATACGCGCACGTGCAGCGCCGTGACGATCTCGCAGTCTTCTTGCAGTCGGCCATCCGTGTCGTGGCCGGTCTCCACCCGGCCGTGTGGTGGCTCGATCGCGCATTGGCCACCGAGCGGGAGGTGGCTTGCGACGATTGGGTGCTGGCGCACACGGGATCTGCGAAGCGGTATGCGACGTGTTTGCTTGGGCTGGCCTCGACTGGCGACCGGTCCTGGAGCCTCTCGCCCCTCGCTGTCCTGTCGAAATCGCAGCTGTCGGTTCGGGTGGCTCGGATGTTCGACCACGGCCGGAATCAGACGCTTGTGCGGTCTCGGGCCGCGCTGCTGGTCGCGCGCCCTGCGATGGTTGCGCTGGTCGTCGCGGCCGGTGCGTTTCCGCTCGTCGAAATCGAACGCGATGGGTACCGAGCGACTGAACCTGGCGCGGTTGTCGACCTGCCTCTGAGCGCGGGTGAGACGCGTCCGATGCTACCCGTACTGGGCGAGTCGACACGAAACCAGTCGGCAGCATTCATCGAGGCGGGGCCGCCAACGGGAATTGCGTGGCAGCCCCCGAAGGGCGAGGGTCTTCCGGGCAACCCAGCTCCGCCAGGCAGCCCGATGCCTCTCATCGTTGGGTCGCAAGGGTTCGCGCTAGATGATCTTTCGGTCATGCCCGAAAATCTGCCGACGCGCCAGCCAGAGGCTGGTAAAGTAGCGCCGGTGCTCCTAGCGACATCCTGGTCGTCGATGGCTTCCGCGCCCCTGGACCCGCCAGAACCGGCAGTGCGGGTAGATGATGAGTGGGGCGCCGACATCCTGGAAGCCACCCCTTCGCGGTGGGACGTGACCTGGCGGCCAGCGGCCATCGCAGGGGCGGCAATCGGCGCGGGCTCGCGGAAGGCCGCAGTCCGGACGGCGGGCTTCTTTGGCCAACTCGGCAAGACGATCGCGGGCTCCTTCTAGACCGCGGCTCGGGGAGAGACGGTCCAGCATGCGCATTCATCTCGTGAATCCCAGCGACGTTTCTTTTGGCATTGCGGTTATCACGCCGAGGTGGCTCTACGTCCTCGCCGCGGCGACTCCCGAGCGCTACGGCACTCCGGCGATTGTCGACGAGACGCTCGAGCCGTTTGATCTCTCGTCAGTCAACCAGGGCGACGTCGTGGGGATCGGCATTCATACCGGCAACGCCCTCAGGGGGTACGCACTCGGGCGGCTGGCGCGGAAACATGGGGCGACCGTGGTGTTCGGTGGCATTCATTCCACCCTCTTTCCGGACGAAGCGCGTGAGCTGGGAGGCGCGCACGCCATCGTCAAGGGAGACGGCGACCATATGTGGGGGGCGGTGCTTGACGACTGTCGGCGTGGTGAGCTGAAGCCTCTGTATGAGGGCGGCCGCGTGCAGGGGGAATCGTTTCTGGCTGCACGATGGGATCTCTTGCCCCGCGACAAGTACATGCTGGCTTCGGTCCAGACGGTTCGGGGATGTCCCAAGCACTGCTCGTTTTGTTCGGTCTGGAAGACGGACGGTCAAGAGCCGCGACAGCGTGGGGTGGAGCAGGTCGTCCAGGAGATTGTCGAGCTCCGTCGGATCGGGTTTCGATTCATCCTCTTGGCCGACGACAATTTCTATCCTGTCACGAAAGCCGACCTGGCCATGGCTGCGCGACGTCATGATCCCCGCCGCCTTCAGGAGTTGACGGACATCCGGGAACAGCGCTTCGAGTTGATGAGGCGCTTATCGCAGCTCCCAGGCGACATCATGCTCTACACCCAGATCACGATGGAAGCCGCCGAGGACTCAACGTTTCTCGACGCCATGCACAGCGCCCGGATCCGGGGCGCGCTTGTCGGGGTGGAATCGGTCACGCCCGAGGGATTGAAGTCCGTCTACAAGGATTTCAACGTGTCCGGCGACAGTCTGGTGGCGCAGTTGCAGATGTTTCGGCTCCACGGAGTCCACGTGCTCGGGTCGTTCATCTTCGGCTTGCCCTCCGACAGGCCAGAGACGTTTCAGACGACGTCTGACGTGGCCGAGCGAGCCGGGATCGCGTTTGCCCAGTTCGTCATGCTGACGCCGTTTCCCGGGACGGTTGACTTCGCCAAGTGGGAGGAAGCTGAGGCGGCCAACCCCACGCTGGTGGACGGTGTGCCGATCACGCGCTACTGGTTGATTCCGGCGGGGCGGCGGCCGAAGATCTACAGTCCGCACGCCCACATGTCGGCCGACGAGATTCGACAGCACACACAGGAGACGTGGGATCGCTTCTATGACCTTACCCAGATCTGGCAGCGTTCTTCATGTGTGCGCTCGATACGCGCACGGCTCGCCTTCGTCCTGATCTCGAAGCTGTATCGGCAGATGTATGCCAATACCGGTATCGCGACGGACAGTGCCCGCGTGTCACGCTCCGTGCGCTGGGCGCGGCTGCTTGCCAAACCCTGTCAGCGGTTGTTTGCCGCGCCGCCGATGCCGGAGCTTCAGGTGCCGGCCTGACGACGAGCACTCTCGACCCCTTGTCGTCGCGGATCGGTGCCCGGCGGCGCGACTTCGGGGCTGGGGCAGCTTCTCTCGCGTGCAGGCCCGTGAAGGACTTCGCTCCGGTCGTGCCGGCGCCGGCACGATCCGGGCGGGGGGCGTCGAATGTAGAATGTAGAGTAATGATATGGCGTTGAGTGACCCCGGAACGGTCGTTCCAGACCCTGGCACGAGGGGTCTGGTATCGCGTCGTCGCACACTCGACGGCTTCGTGCGCGAGGTCGCATGCACCGACGGGGTCGAGCTGAATCGCCTCGATCCCATCACCACGCTTCGCGTGCGCACCGCCAACTCCCTCTACCTGATCACCGTGGTGAACCCCCTGCGGTGTGAGGTTCTCGTTCAGGGCGGCAAGTTCTTCCAGGACCGGACGCGCCTGCACTTCAGCGGATCGACGTTCGGCGGAAGCTGCCTGAAGCTCGCGTGGATCGGCATCGGGATGCGCATGGAGTTCCACGGTGAAGGCGAAGGTGGGTGGGTCCGGACATCCCGCGTCTTGTCAATCTCGGTCCAGCCGGCCACGTCCGTTCGCGGACCTTTCTGAGGCCGGATACTCTCCACTCTCTCATCCCTGTTCAGTAGCCCTCGTCTGAGACCAAGGGGTCGGTCCGTGCTTCGGAAGATCCTCTCCAACCCTTCGGTTGCCGGC
>Ga0326597_10002282_pt1 | contig 28812 bp, 32 predicted proteins | sample RVTome_12_FD_203789 | JGI IMG/M metagenome (GOLD analysis project Ga0326597, IMG submission 203789) | Soil microbial communities from uranium-contaminated site in the Upper Colorado River Basin, Wyoming, United States - RVT100D185 | ecosystem: Environmental > Terrestrial > Soil > Contaminated >... | reverse complement strand
CCAGCTGGAACCGCGTTCCTGATGCAGGGCGTCACGTATACGTGACGCAGTGCATGAAGAATCCGGTCGTCTAGAGCCGGACGGCGAGGGCCCGTTCCAGGGCCGAGGTCATGACATGCTCGGGATAGGGCCCGAGCCGGGAGGCATCGGGAACGGGCAGACCCTCCTCGACACACCGACGAGCCAGGGCGGCGACAGCCCCGATCTCGTCGAGTTGAGAGTGCGCGGCAGCCCGGTCCATGGTGTCGCCGTGTCCGAGGACGTGCAGCGACGCGGCGGTGCCAAGCGCCGACCTCAGGGTGCCGGGCCAGCTCATCGGGTAGCCGTCGGCGAACACCGGGGGTGCCCCTCCCTCTAGCAGGTCGCCCATGAAGCTCACCCCGCCGACGGACACCAGGAGGTCGGCGTCGGTGTGACCGAGGCCGTGATAGCTCATCGTGACCCGCTTCGACCCGAGGTCGATCTGGGCGGTGTCAGAGACCACCTTGGTCGGCGGGGTGATCTCGACCGCCTCGAACTCCAACCGCCTTTCCGGAAACCAGGCCGCTGCATCGTCCTTCATGGCCTCACCCCTCTGCAACATGTTCTTGCGGCACAGGTCGTGGCCCCAGATCTCGGCTTCCGGGAAACGGGCGTTCCCAAAGGTGTGATCCCAGTGCCAGTGGGTATCGATGACCCAACGCACCGGAAGAGAGGTGAGGGTTCGAAGCTCGTCTCGCAGCTCGTCGGCCTCGTCATGAGTAGCTCGGGTATCGATGACCATCACGCCGTGCTCGGCCATCACCACACCGATGTTGAGTTCCAACGACTCGAAGCGACGCCGGAAGACACCATCGGACAGCTCTTCGAACATCGCGAGCGGAGCCTGGATGTGCGACGGAGCCCGATATGACCTCAACCGTGCTTTAAGTCATCGCCTACGCTCGATGCATGGAGTACCTGACCATCGGCGAGCTGGCGGAGCGGGCAGGCGTGGCCACCTCGGCGCTGCGCTTCTACGAGAGCAGAGGGCTGATCGTCTCAACGCGGACGCCGGGCAATCAACGCAGATATCCACGAGCCACGCTGAGACGTGTGGCATTGATCCGGGCGGGACAGGAGGTTGGCCTCTCGCTTAGTGAGGTGGGTGCGGCTCTGCAAACCCTCCCCCACGATCGGATCCCGGGCAAGAGGGACTGGGAGCGGCTGTCGGGCTCGTGGCGAGATCGTCTCGACGAACAGATCGTCGAGCTCCAGGCACTTCGTGACGAGCTGAGCGACTGCATCGGGTGCGGGTGCCTCTCCCTCGAATCATGTGCGATCTTCAACCCGTCCGATCGTGCCGCCGAGAAGGGCACCGGCCCCCGCTATCTGCTCGGCGACGAGCGGGTGGCGCTCGACTGATTCCTATGCCGGCTGGCCCACCTCGACCGGGATCTGGAGGGCCTGGGCCGAGACGAGGACGTAGGTGATCCACAGGGTATCGGCGAGGAGGAGGTGGAGAATCTGCATCCACACCGGTACTCCGAGTGCGATGTTCAGGGCCCCGGTCATGAGCATGAGCCCGACGAGGATGGGCAGCGCTTTCCCGGCCTTCGTTCTCGGCGCCTGGACTCGGCCCGAGGCCCACCAACCGATCGAGGCGGCGAGCACGGCCAGGATCGGGTGGATGAGACGCAGATCGGTGAGGAAGTGGGCCTCCCCGGTGGCGCCGAGATCGGATCCGTCCCTGGGGAACAAGGTGTCGGCCAGGGCGGTCACCGCTCCGGTTGCGGCGAGCAGCACGATCGCCGTCCCACCCAGGGCCACCCATCTCCAGACGACGGGATGCGATCGGGGGGCGAGGCGCCGACCACCCGAGAGCCAGAAGGCGGTGAGGGTGAGGACGGCCAAGAGGAACAGGGTGTTTACCAGATGCAACGGAACCGCCACCACGCGGGTCAGGGAGGCGTCGTCGCCCACCCACTCGGCGAGGACGATCATGGCCCCGATCAGGGCCTCACCGACGATCGAAGCAAGTGAGAGCACCGCCCCGCTCCGGGCGGGCTCACCCCTTTCCACCTGGCGCCACACCCACACCACCAGGACGGCTACCAGGACGAGGGCGATGCCGCTGGCGGCGCGATGGGTGTACTCGATTGCGGTGGAGCCGGAGAGCTCGGGGACGACCTCGCCCTGACAGGTGGGCCAGGACTTTCCGCACCCCGCTCCGGAACCGGTGGCCCGAACCAAGGCGCCGAGCAAGATCACCCCGACATTGAAGACCAGGGTGAACCAGGCATAACGGGCGATTCGGGTCACTGCCCGAGGTTAGGATCGGTTCCGAGGTGTGCCGCCGGGTGCGATACCCTCGCCGTCGCATGGAGATCCTTCCCGACGTTGTCGCCGCCATCGGCAACACTCCGCTGGTACGTCTCTCCCGCGTCCACCCCCCGGGCAACCTGGTGGCCAAGCTCGAGCACATGAACCCGGGTGGCTCGGTGAAGGAGCGGATCGCAGTGTCCATGATCGACGCCGCCGAGGAGCAAGGTCTGCTCCGCCCGGGTGGGACCATCATCGAGCCCACCTCGGGCAACACCGGGGTGGGGCTGGCCATGATCGGAGCCGTCCGCGGCTATCGCGTCATCTGCACCGTCCCCGACAAGGTGTCCAGGGAGAAACAGGACCTGCTCCGGGCCTACGGGGTCGAGGTGATCGTCACCCCGACCGATCTTCTCCCCGAGCATCCCGACTCCTACTACGGCGTGGCGCGCAGGCTGACCGAGGAGATCGCGGGGGCGTTCCACCCCGACCAGTACTCCAACCCGGCCAATCCTCAGGCCCACTACGACACCACCGGGCCCGAGATCTGGCGTCAGACCGAGGGCGAGATCGACGTCCTGGTGGTGGGGGTGGGCACCGGTGGCACCATCACCGGAGCCGGTCGCTATTTGAAGGACGAGAAACCGGAGGTCGTGGTGGTCGGCGTCGACCCGGTGGGCTCGATCTTCACGGCCGACTCCTCCGACGAGGTTCATCAGTATCTGGTCGAGGGAGTGGGTGAGGACTTCTACCCCGAGACCGTGGACCTCGATTTGATCGACAGGTGGGTCAAGGTGACCGATGTCGAGTCACTCTCCATGACCCGGCGACTGGCCCGGGAGGAGGGCATCCTGGTCGGGGGCTCATGTGGGATGGCCGCCTACGGGGCCCTCCAGGTGGCCGATGAGGACCACGATGCATTGGTGGTGGTGATCCTCCCCGACTCGGGGCGGGGCTATCTGTCCAAGATCTTCAACGACGACTGGATGACCGAGCACGGGTTCGACATCTGAGACATGTTGAAGGGCCCCCGACGGGTCGGGGGCCCTTCGTTGAAGAACGGCTATGGCATTGCTTCGGCGGCGAACGCCGCCACGGATGGACGAGGTCCGTGGTATCCAGAGCCGGGTGGTCCGAGTTTGGAGTCGCCACCGGTCCCGAAGGACGAGCGACGCACGCGGTCAGCGCCGCTCAGCGCTCGACCACCTCCAGAGTCCAAAGACTTTCATACAACCTAGGACCACCTCCTTTCTCTGGTGGCGACAGTTTGCCACAACTCGGGCGAATTGGAGAACGGTTTACAGAGGGTGGCCGGAGACCCGACGCGGCAGCCGCCGATCACCCTTCCCAGGGCACTTCGCCGCTCACCGCCCTGGCCCCGAATCCGCGCAACGCCTCGGCGCTGCCTTCATCGAGCCCGAGCGACGCATCGAAGCTCTCGGGGTCGACATCGAGGATGACGGCGGCGATCACCACCGCGGCCAGATAACTGCCCGCAACGCTCGGATGACTCCCGTCCGCCTGATAGAGGTCGATGTCGCGTCGCTCGGCGAGGGCCATCCACCAGCCATCCCCACCGGTGCGACCTCGGCGAGGAGCGAGTCGGCGAACGCCAGTCCCTGACGGGGTGTCCTCGAAGATGAAGTTGAACTCGTCGAACACCCTCGGGGTGCCGAACCAGATGTACTTGTTCCGCTCCTGAACCACCCTGGGCTGCAACTCGTTCTCCATGGCCCGGCGCACCGTGCTGTTGGCCCCGTCGGCGCCGACGATGGCGTCGGCCTTTTGAAGCACGGACCCGTTCCCCACCTCGGTGGAGAAACGGAGTACGACACCCAGCTCACGCGCCCGGCCGGTGAGGATCTCGAGCAGCGCCCTACGGCTGATGGCGGCGAAGCTATGCCCGCCGGAGACCAGCTCGGTGCCGTCGGGATGACGGACCTCTATATCGCGCCAGTGCCGGAAGCTCTCCGTCATCGCTCCATACGACGGCTCGTCGGCTTCCTGGAGGTGGTCGAGGGTCTCGTCGCTGATCACGACTCCGAACCCATAGGCGTCCTGCGGAGTGTTGCGCTCGAGTATCGAGACCGCCAGGTCGGGACGGTTCTTGACCAGTATCGCCAGGTAGAGACCGGCCGGGCCCCACCGACAACGATGATGCTCAGGGTTTGCTTGCTCATGCCGGCTCTCGGCCAACGCTAGAGCTTGGGAGGCGGTCTAGATCCTCAGGGTGCGGAAGAACTCGTCCCACCAGGCGCCGACCGCCTCCACGGTGTTGCTGAGCGACCAGAGAAGGACGATGACCAGGGCAACGACGAGGACGACGGTCGCCAGGTTCCTGACCCGGTACACCTGGCGTTGGTTGTTGTCCTCCATGTAGGAGGGCTCGACCATCGGCGGAATGGGGGCGGTGATCACGTAGGGCTCAGGAGGGCTCACGAATGCAGGAGGCTCGTTTGTGGACGTGATCTCGGCGACTCCCACCGGTTCGGGACGGGGAGAGAACGGTTCGAGCTCCGGGTCCGGTTCCCGGCTCACCGACGGCTCAGGCTCGGGCTCAGGCTCGGGCCGTTCCCCGAGATGCTCATGGACCTCGGCCTCCAGCTCGGAGTCGGCGTCGAGAACGGGCTCGACCTCCCCTACCCCGGTCTCGGGGCCATCCGAGGGGACAATGACCGGGTCGGGCTCAGTGACCTCCTCGATCGGCTCCCCCAGGGGAAGCGGGGCGAGGCTGGCCAGGGCCTCTTCCACAGTCGAGTGTGCCTCCTCCGCAGGCATCGGCACCCCCGCCTTGTCGAACAGGGCGCGGAGGTCGATGTCGAGGATTGCGGAGAGGGCGGTGATCACCGCAGGGTCGGTTGGGGTGGACACGTCACGCTCCCAGCTCCTGATCGAGCTGGCCGACCGACCAACGAGCTCCCCAAGCTGCGCCTGGCTCAAGCCGATCTTCGTCCGGCGATAGCGAACGGTTCTACCGAAAGAGCGCTCGGGCATCGGAGTCTGATGGTACCGCCAGGTGGGACTTGCTCGACGGGGGGAGGGGCCGTGGTCAACCATGACCGAGAGGGCCCTCGCATAGATGCCCGGCACCGGGCCACGGGAACCATTGAAGTGGAGCGGATAGGGCTTAGCCTTTTCAGCCCATGGAGATAGCGATCATCGCCCTGGGCGTCTTCGGGCTCGTGTTCGCGGGGATCGCACTGAACCGGGCCAAGCCGAACGTCGTCGCCGAGCGCGTCCCGGGGCATCCGGACACCTTCGAGATGTGGAACGAAGGCCCGGGGATGGCGCTCATAGTCCACGCCGACGTGGTTGCCGCCGGCTATCCCCAGGGAGCCTCGATAAGCGACGCCCGGTCTGCGATACCCGGTCTATGGGTCGACGAGCGGATTGTCCGGGACAGAGATCAGTGGGCCAAGGGCGCCGAGCTCGAGCCTCTGCGCCGCTTCGAGGTCCGGCTCCCCGCGGCCACCACTCTCCGAATCGTGTACCGGGCAGAGGGCGCTCTCGGCACTATGGCCACAGCCACCCTGGTCATCGAAGGCGGTCATTGACCTGATCCCGGGTCAACGGGACTTTCGGCTCTCGCCGTGCCCGCAGCCTCTCGGTACGGTTTGATACCGTTCCCCTACCAACGAAAGGTGTCGACCATGAGGAAGACAGCGTCAATAGCCTCCGTCGTGCTTGGTGTGCTGCTGGTGATCGGCGGCATCGCTACCTGGGTGGTGGTTAGCAGCACACTCTCCGACCAGAACATCGTGACCGCCGATGATGCATGCCTGCCCGGGCGCGCGGTGGTGGACCCATTCACCGCCTATTGCCAGGCGCAGGTCATCGAGAAGCACACTCTCGATGCCACCGGTGGCCTCACCTACGCCGAGTTGGACCGGGAAGACCCCCTTCGCGAGACTGCGCTGACCTCGTCGTTCCTCCAATCCTCGCTGTTCACATCGGTCGTGGCATTCGGTGTGGCGGCGATGGCTGTCGGGATGGGATTGCTCTTCATCCTGATCGGGCTCGGCATCCGGGACGTCACACAACGGATCGTGGACACCGACGCCCGGCCGACTCAGACCTGATCGTCGATCGGCTCGAAGCGGATAAAAGGGGCGGACTCGACCCAACGGTCCAGTGCCCCCCTCACCCGCTCCGGGTCGGACCCCCAGCTCTCGGTGAGGGCGCGGAACAGGATCCGCGCCCTCACCTCACGGTCCGGTTCGGGTGCTCCCCGCACCGGGATGTCGGCTGTGACCCCTCTCTTGAGATGAAGGGTGAACTCCTGGTTGGCTTCGATGTTCGCCTCCCAGTCACGTTTCAAACCGGGTCGACCGGTGAGAAACAGCTCACCGTCGAACTGATGGAAGTAGATCTCGAGGCGGTGGGGCAGACCGGTCGTTCGGCCGGTGGTGGTTATGTCAGCGATCCCACCCCGGTTCAGGGCCAACCGGATTGCGGAGTTCATGACGGTGGCAACCGGAGTGACGACCGGCTTGTTCCCGACGGTAACTTGCCCCCTCATGGGCCAACTAATTCAGGTCGACGCCAGCCCGATGGGTCGTGTCGCCGTGTTCTCGACCGACCGCTCCCTGACCGGACAGGACGGGATCAGCTTCTCACCCGACGACGTGGGCGGAGCCGATCCGCCCCATGACCTCGCACGCCGGCTCTTCACCGCCGACCACCAGATCGACCACGTTCACGTCCTCTCCAACACAGTCTCGGTGCGTCGTCGTCAGACATGGGACGAGCAGGCGGTCGATCGTGCGGTCGATGTCATCGCGAATCTCTTCATCCACTATGGCGACCACCCGCCCGCCGCCGAGCGAGACGCGCACGAGCAACTACGAGTCGAGAACTACAACGCCACCCTCAGCCACATCAGGGCGCACAACGAGGATCTCTGGGTGATGCGGGTCACGCCCGATGAGCCCCTCGACCCGTTCCTTCCCGGGCATTACACGACCCTCGCTCTCGGCTACTGGGAGCCCAGAGCCGATCATGCCGAGGAGGCGCTCGGGCCGGATCAGAACCAGAAGATGGCGCGACGCTCCTACTCGGTGTCCAGCTCCATGATCGACGAGACCGGAGAGCTACTCCCACCCCACACGCCCTACGTCGAGTTCTACATCGTGAAGGTACGGCCCGGCGAGGAGACGCCCCCGGCGTTGACCCCACGTCTCTTCATGAAAGGTGTGGGCGACCGGCTCTACTTGGGCCGGAAGTTCACCGGTCGTTACACCCTGGATGGTGTCAAGCCGACAGACAATGTCGTCTTTCTCAGCACCGGCACCGGAGAAGCCCCCCACAATGCGATGACCGCCGAGCTGCTTCGCCGTGGCCACAAGGGGCACATTCTCAACGTGGTCTGTGTCCGCTACCGGACCGATCTGGCCTACACGAAGCAGCATGCCGCCGTCGCCGACCGCTACAGCAACTATCGCTACGTGGCTTTGACCACCCGCGAGCCCGAGAACGAAGGCAACAAGATGTACATCCAGGACCTCGTCGATTCGGGCCGTCTCGAGGAGGAGCTGGGAGCCCCACTCGATCCGTACCGGACGCATGTCTTCCTGTGCGGGAACCCGGCCATGATCGGGCTCCCGGAATGGACCGAGGAGGGCCTGGTCTTCCCCGAGACCCTCGGCGTGTGCCAACAGCTCTACGAGCGCGGATTCACCATCGACCACCGCAAAACCCGCGGCAACGTCCACTTCGAGGAGTACTGGACCGAACGGTAAAGGCGTGCTACTGCGAACCTGAGGTTTCACGCATCCGTTACCAACTCTCTCGAGTTGGTCACTGCGGGGAGCTCGTCAGCAGCTGGGCGAATACCGGGCTTTGGCATGCGGGTACCTGTCGGACCACCGCTCTTCCCCGGTGTCCACTCACCTCGACGAACCCGAGAGAGTTCGTCACGTATCCGTTGGCCCAGAACCTCGGGTTGGTGGTAGCACCTCTACCTGCCGGCGCGCTCCCGGCGCTGGGCCTCGGCGACGGCGATGGCGGTCATGTTGACCACGTCGTTGACCGAGGCGTCTCGTTGCATGACGTGGACGGTTTTCGACAGACCACTGAGGATGGGGCCGATCACTTCGGCGTCTCCGAGCCGGTTCAGAAGCTTGTAGGAGGCATTGGCCGCGGTCAGGTTGGGGAACACCAGCACGTTGGCCGCCCGGCTCAGTGGGCCCCGAGGACGCCGGTCCATCAGCAGCTCGGGCATGACCGCGGTGTCGGCCTGCATCTCGCCGTCGACCGGGATGTCGGGACGGGCCAGCCGGAACAGCTCCACCGCCCGCCGCACCCGGGCCGGCTCGCTTCCCCCGGACGATCCGAAGTCGGAGTAGCTGATGAAGGCGACGCGCGGGCTCCGTGCAAAGTCCTCTTCGGCAGTGGTGGTGGCGGCAAGGGCGATCTCGGCCAGTTGCTCGGCGGTCGGCTCGATGTTGACCGCACAGTCGGTGAAGAAGAACGGGGTGCCACGAACCACCACCAGGTACACCGAGCTGACGATGGAACGCCCCTCCTCCACCTGGAGGACCTGGAGAGCGGGTCGGATCGTCTCCGGGTAGTAGCTGCTCAATCCGCCGATGACCGCATCGGCCGCCCCCTCGCGCACCATGAGACAGGCGTACATGGCCGGATCCTCGGTCTGCTTCCAGGCGTCCTGGAGTGACAGGCCCTTGTGCCGGCGCAATTGCTCCAGGACGAGCGCGTACCGATCCCGCTCCGACTCCTCCCGGATATGGTCGACCACCTCGACGCCGTCGATGGAGATGCCCGCGTCCTCGGCCAGGCTGGCGATCTTGGCGGCATCGCCGAGGAGCACCACATTTGCGATGCCCTCGTCGGTCACCCTCCGCGCCGCCCGGATCATGCGCACATCCTCGGCGTGGGGGTAGACGACCTTCTTGGGCTGCTCCATCGCCCTGGTGGTGATGGCGTTGATCAACCCGTAGGAGGCGTTGAACCTGGTTTGCAGCTGGGCGACGTACTCGTCGAAGTCGGCGATCGGCGCCCGGGCCAGACCTTCCTCCATCGCGGCCCTGGCCACCGCCGGGGCCACCCGCCACAGGACCCGGGGATCGAAGGGCTTGGGGATCAGATACTCGGGCCCGAATGAGAGACGATCGAGATCGTAGGCCCGCAGGACACTGTCCGGGACGGGCTCCCGAGCCAGGCCGGCGAGGGCGTGCACCGCGGCGATCTTCATCTTTTCCGAGACCCCGCGCGATCGGACGTCGAGTGCGCCCCGAAAGATGAAGGGGAACCCGAGGACGTTGTTCACCTGATTCGGGTAGTCACTCCGCCCGGTGGCCATGATCACGTCGGGACGAGCGGCGGTGGCGTCCGGATAGCTGATCTCTGGGTCGGGGTTGGCCAGAGCGAACACGATCGGGCTCTCCGCCATCGACTGGATCATCTCCTTGGAAACCGTGCCGGCGATGGAGACACCCATGAAGACATCGGCGTTCACCATGGCGTCCTCGAGGGTGCGGGCGTCGGTGTCGACGGCGAACTCGCGCTTGATGTCGTTGAGATTGTCACGCCCGGAGTGGATCACGCCGGTCGAGTCGACCATGAGGATGTTCTCGGGGTTCACCCCTAGCTCGATGAAGAACCGGGCCGAGGCGATGCCGGCAGCTCCCGCCCCGGAGAATACGACCCTGGTCTTCGCGATGTCGCGCCCGGTGAGCTCCAGGGCGTTGAGAAAGGCCGCCCCGCCGATGATGGCGGTGCCGTGTTGGTCGTCGTGGAACACCGGGATATCGAGCCGATCGCGCAGGGTCTGCTCGATGACGAAGCACTCCGGCGACTTGATGTCCTCGAGGTTGATCCCGCCCACCGTCGGCGCCAGCAGCTCGCAGAATCTGATGACATCCTCGGGGTCGGTGGCATCGATTTCCAGGTCGAAGACGTCGATGTCGGCGAATCGCTTGAACAGGACGCTCTTGCCCTCCATCACCGGCTTGCTGGCCAGGGGACCGATGTTGCCCAGGCCGAGGACCGCGGTCCCGTTCGAGACGACGGCCACCAGGTTCCCCCGATTGGTGAAGCGGAAGGCGGCGTCGGGGTCATTGGCGATGACCAGACAGGGCTCGGCCACCCCCGGGGTGTAGGCCAGGCTCAGGTCGGCCTGTGTGGCCGTAGGCTTGGTGGACCGGATCTCGGTCTTCCCCGGGCGCGGTTTCTCGTGATACTCCAGAGCCTCGGAGAAGGTGGGTTTGTCAGCCATTAGGTCCGAGCCTATCGGCTTTCTGGCGGTCCGAAGCCGTCTCGGGCCGATCCGCGCCTCTTCTCCCCACGCTCCCTCTGGTAGCTGGCGTCGGTCCCCCGTATCGCAGACGGGCACCTGGCTTTACAATCGACGTGAACGATGACGACTTCGAATCTGCCGATCTACCGCGACAACGGCTACAAGGTGATGGCCGGATGGCGGGTCGGGCACGCCCCCGAGGAGTCGACGACGCGCTCAGGTCTCCTCGTCCCGATCGGGACCAAAGACGGCAACGACGCCCTGGCCCTCGTCGACGTCAAGACCGGACAGCGCTTCTGGGCGGTGCCCACCGGCGCCTGGCGTTTCATCTGGCCGGCATCGGGGAAACCGGTGATCGCCGTTCGCGAGTCCCAGATCATCGCCGAGGAAGAGCTCGAGCACGTCGGGGACGAAGGCCAGTACCTCTGAGCTGTCCTAAACACCCCGCACCGCCGGCCACAACCGGCGAAGATCCCCGGACCTCATGACACAGGAACACGCCTCCCGCCGCCGACGGCGGCTCACCGCAACCGTCACCGACCTCGAAATCGCTGTACAGCGAGCCTTCCTGGTCGGAGTCGAGCTGCCCGGGATGCCCACCGTCGACTCTGAGCGGAGCCTGGATGAGCTGGCCCTTCTCACCGACACGGCCGGGTCCGAGCCCGTCGACCAGGAGCTGGTCCGGCGCACACGCATCGATCCCGCCACCTACATAGGCTCGGGCAAAGCCGAGGAGCTGGCCACCCTGACCAAGGCCCTGGACATCGATCTGGTCGTTTTCGACAACCAGCTCACCCCGGCCCAGCAGCGCAACCTGCAGAAGCTGTTCGGCTGCGACGTGGTGGACCGGGAGGGTCTGATCCTCGACATCTTCGCCCAGCATGCCCATACCAAGGTGGGCGCCCTCCAGGTCGAGCTGGCCATGAACCGCTACAACCTTCCCCGGCTCCGGGGCAAGGGCACCAGCCTGTCCCAGCAGGGCGCCGGGGTCCTGGCCCGCGGCCCCGGTGAGACCAAGCTGGAGACCGACCGCCGGCGCATCCTGCAGAGGATCTCGAAGCTGGAGCGTGAGTTGAAGGAGACGGTCGGGCACCGGGAGACCCAGCGCAAGGCGCGGAGACGGTCCGAGATTCCCCAGGTCTCCATCGTCGGGTACACCAATGCCGGGAAGTCGACCCTGCTCAACGCCCTCACCGATGCCGGCGTCCTGGTCGAGGACCGGCTCTTCGCCACCCTCGACTCGACCGTGCGCCGTTTGGAGCTGCCCAACCAGAGGACGGCCCTCCTCGCCGACACCGTTGGCTTCGTCCGCCGGCTCCCCCACCATCTTGTCGAAGCCTTCCGGTCGACGTTGTCCGAGGTGGCCGAGGCCGACCTGCTCCTCCATGTCGTCGAGGGGACAGTCGAGGATCCGGCGGGCCAGATCGCGGCGGTCCGGGAGGTGCTCCTCGAGATCGGCGCCGCCGAGCTGCCCGAGTTGATCGTGTTCAACAAGTCCGATGTGATCGGCGATCAGGCCATGAAGCGCCTGGTCAATCTCTACCCGGAGGCGGTGTTCGTCTCCGCTTTGAAGAGGGCGGGGCTCGACGAGCTGCTGGTGAGGATCGGAGAGCTCGTGGAGAAGGCGATGGTCACTCTGACCCTGGAGATCCCCTATGCCCGGGGCGACCTGGTGGCTGCCGTGCACCGCGTGGGCGAGGTGATCGAGGAGAAGCACGACGACAACGGAATGATCCTGGAGGTGAGGGTCCCGGAGACCTCCCGGGCCCAGTTCGCCCAATTCAGTCGCTGAAGGCGATGGCGGCGGCGCCGATGATCCCGGCGTTGTTGCCCAGTGCTGCTCGGGCAGTAGGGATATCGTCGAAGCTGACGTGAGCGGCAAACTGGTCCCAGAACTTGGAGACCCCGCCGCCGATCACGATCAGGTCCGGGTTGAACACCTCGTTGGCCAGTGTGATGTACTCCCGTGCCCGCTCCCCCCATTCGTCCCAACTCAGGTTCTCGTTGCGACGGGCCTTCGCCGAGTACTTCCTCTCCGCCGGACGGGCCCCGTTCAGCTCCAGCTGGCCGGCTTCGGTGTTCGGTATCAGCTTCCCGTCGAGGAGGAGGGCGCTGCCGATGCCGGTCCCGAAGGTGAGGACGAGGACTACCCCGCCCACCCCTCTGGCTGCTCCGTAACGGCATTCGGCGAGCCCGGCAGCGTCGGCGTCGTTGATGAGCCGGATCTCCCGGCCGATGGCGTCTTCGAACATCTCGAGGGCGTTGACCCCTATCCAGGACCTGTCGATGTTGTTGGCGGTGTAGATCCGACCCTGTCGGATGACTGTAGGGAATCCGATCCCAACCGTCCCCGGTTCGTCGAGCCGGTCGACCAGCTCCCTGACCACGGCCACGACGGCCGGCGGCGTAGACGGCTCGGGTGTGTCCACCCGAAGTCGATCACTGACCAGCTTCCCTGCTTCTATGTCGACGACGCCGGCTTTGACCCCGGAGCCGCCGACGTCGACCCCGATCCTCGTTGCCACGGCGGGCGAGCCTAAACCTCGGGCACGGATGGGTGCCAAATCGGGGCCAGCTACCCTCGCAAAACCATGAGTGGCCAGGCAGACATCGCCGTCGTCGGTCTCGGGGTGATGGGGGCCAACCTCGCCCTCAACCTCGCCGACAAGGGACACGATGTGGTCGCCTTCAATCGGACCGGCTCGGTCACCGAGGAGTTCATGACCGGGGAGGCCGGGGAACTGGGCATCACCCCCGCCTACACCATCGACGAGACGATCGCGATGCTGGCACGACCCAGAGTGGTGCTGATCATGGTGACCGCAGGGAACCCGGTCGACCTGGTCATCGAGTCGCTGTTCGAGCACCTCGACGAAGGCGACATCATCGTCGACGGGGGCAACTCGCTGTACACCGACACCGATCGTCGCCAGACATGGGCGGAGTCTCGCGGTCTGCTCTATGTCGGGATGGGGGTCTCCGGAGGCGAGGAAGGGGCCCGGCACGGCCCTTCGATCATGCCGGGGGGTAGTCATGAGGCGTGGAAGCAAGTCGAGTCGATGCTCAAGGGGATCGCAGCCAAGGCACCCGATGGGAAGCCGTGTTGTGAGTGGATCGGCCCCGGGGGCGCAGGCCACTTCGTCAAGATGGTGCACAACGGGATCGAGTACGGCGACATGCAGGTCATCGCCGAGGCCTACGACCTGATGCGACGGGGCATGGGGATGAGCCCGGGGGAGATGGCCAAGATCTTCGCCCAGTGGAACGAGGGAAGGCTCCGCTCCTATCTGATCGAGATCAGCAGCGAGATCCTGGCCACCGACCTCGAGGGCAAGCCGATCGTCGACCTCATCCTGGACGCCGCCGGGCAGAAGGGCACCGGGAAGTGGACCGTGGTGTCCTCGATGGAGTTGGGCCAGCCGACGACGCTGGTGGGCGAGGCGGTGTACGCCCGCATAGTCAGCTCCGATCCTGAGGCCCGGAGGCGAGCCGCCGGGATCTACGACTCCCCCCTCGGCCCGATGAGGGATCTGGGCAGCGACGACGTCGAGAGCGCCCTATACGCCTCGAAGATCATCTCCTACGCCCAGGGGTTCCGACTGATGTTGGCCGCGTCCGACGAATTCGGGTGGGACCTCGACCTGGGGACAATCGCCTCGATCTGGAGAGCCGGGTGCATCATCCGGGCCGACTTCCTGGAGGACATCACTGCGGCCTTCGCGCGCCACCCCGATCTCCCCGACATGATCGAGGACGAGTTCTTCGCCGCCGCCCTCGAGGAGGCCGAGCCATCCTGGCGCCGGGCGGTGTCGGGGGCGGTGCAGGCGGGCATCCCCGTCCCTGCCTACTCCAGCGCCCTCGCCTATTTCGACGCCATACGATCCGAGCGCCTCCCCGCCAACCTGATCCAGGCGCAACGGGACTTCTTCGGGGCCCACACCTTCGAACGGGTCGACCGGCCTCGAGGCGAGTTCTTCCACCATGAGTGGTGATCTATATAGGCGGCATCCCCGGGACCTCGATCCGCTCCCCGACCTCGAAGAACGGGTCGGCCTCGTCGGCCTCCTCGACGTGCTGGCGCCGGATCCCCATGGTGAAGAGGATGGCGTCGAGGTAGGGCACCGAGATGGCGGTATCTGCCTGCTCCTTCACCACCGGCTTGGCGTTGAAAGCGATTCCGAGCCCCGCCGTCGCCAACATATCCAGGTCGTTGGCACCGTCGCCCACGGCCACCACCTGTGACAGGGGAATGCCCTCGGCCTCGGCGATCGTCTTGAGAAACCTGGCCTTTCGGGCGCCATCGACGAACTCGCCCACCAGGTCGCCGGTCAACTCCCCGTCCACCATCTCCAGGGTGTTCGACAGCGCATAGTCGATTCCCAGATCGGCTGCCAACACATCGGTGAAACGGGTGAAGCCGGCAGAGACGATGGCCGTGACCAGACCGAGCCGCTTCAGGGTGCGGATGAACGTGCGGGCGCCGCTGCTCAACGTGATGTTCTCGTGGACCCTGGTGATCGCAGTCTGATCGAGGCCCTTGAGCAGGCTGACCCGCTCTCGAAGCGACTGCTCGAAGTCGATGGCCCCGGTCAGCGCCAGGTGGGTCAGCTCGGAGACCCGGTCCTCGACTCCTGCCTCCCGAGCCAGGAGGTTGATCACCTCTTCCTGGATCAACGTGGAGTCGACATCCATGATCACCATGCGCTTGCCTCGACGCTCCAGCCCATCCCGCTGGATGGCGACGTCGATGGGGAGCGCGGCTGCCGCCTTGACCAGGTTCTCCCGCATCTGGTCGAGACTCCCGTTGCTGACGGCCAACTCGTAGCTGACCACCGGGTAGCGGGAAAGCCGGTAGATGCGGTCGATGTTCCCTCCCGCTCCGGCGATGGCGGAGGCGACTGCGCCGAAGTCGGTCGGGCCGACACTCATCCCGATCAGGGTCACCACCGACATAGGGCGTGTCGGGGTCGGGGTGTCTTCGACCTTCTCGAATTCGACGTTGAGACCCCGTTCCCAACCGAAGAAGAGGAGATCCCGGATGGTTGCCCTCTCCCCCGACACGCCGATGAGGACGTTGAGGGTGAGACGGCCACGGACCACGATCTGCTCCACGTCGTAGATCTCGACCCCTGCATCGGCCAGCACCGACATCAGCCCCGCGGAGATACCCGGGCCGTCGGGGCCGTGAACGGCGACCAGGATCGTCGAATGATCACTCACAGACCCTCAGGGTAAGCGGCTGCCCCCGTTGATCAATGTCAGACCGTTCTGTCAACCCAATTGAGTCGCGGAGACACAATCCCCTTCACAAGATGGGTCGTTACCATTTGCGGGTCCACCAACCGCGAGGGGCCAATTGTCTGAAAACGCGTTCCGTCTGCCTCGAAACGTGATCCCGGTCCATTACGACCTCCATCTCGAACCGGACCTCGAAACATTCACTTTCGAAGGGTCGGTATCGATAAGGATCGGGATCACCGACACCCTGGACGAGATAGTCCTCAACGCCGCCGAGATCGACATGAAATCGATGGTGCTCCGCGGGGAGGACGTGACGATCGAGGTGACCGGGGTCACCCACGATGATGAGTACGAGCGGGCCACACTCACCCTGGCCCACCCCGCCTCACCCGGTACCTACAGCCTGGACATCTCCTACGGCGGGCTGATCAACGACCAGCTCCGGGGTCTCTACCGCTCGACCTATCGGGACAGAGACGGGGTCGAGCACGTGATCGCCACCTCCCAGTGCCAGTCGACCGATGCCCGGCGGGTCTTCCCCTGCTGGGACGAGCCGGACCTCAAAGCCAGCTTCAAGACGACGATGGTCGTGGCCGACGGACTGGAGGCTTACTCCAACGGCGCCGTGATCGACCAGGCTCGCCTCGATGACGGCCGGGTCCGCTTCGAGTTCTCCCCGACGATGAAGATGTCGACCTATCTGCTGGCCTTCATCGTCGGCCCCTTCGAGGCGACCGATCCTGTCGTGGTCCGGGGCACGCCGATCCGGGTCATCGTCCCCAAAGGCAATCTCCATCTCACCGGCGTCGCCCTCGACAATGCGGTCTTCTGCTTCGAGTACCTCTCCGACTACTACGGGATCCCCTACCCGGAGCAGAAGCTCGACCACATCGCCATCCCCGACTTCGCCGCCGGCGCCATGGAGAACGTGGGGCTGATCACCTATCGGGACGCCTACCTGGTCCTGGACGAGGCCAAGGCGAGCCAGGGCGAGCTCCAGGCATGTCTCGACGTCATCGGGCATGAGATCGCCCACCAGTGGTTCGGCAACCTGGTCACCATGAAATGGTGGGAGGGGGCATGGCTGAACGAAGCCTTCGCCAGCTTCATGGAGCTCAAGGCCACCGACGCCAAGAAGCCGGAATGGAAGCGATGGCTGGCCTTCGCCAACCTCGAAGTCCCCTGGGCGATGGGCACCGACCAGCTGGCCACCACCCGTCCCATCGAGTTCGAGGTCAACTCACCGACCGAGGTCGACGAGATGTTCGACTCCATCACGTACGGGAAGGGGTCGGCCGTGCTCAGGATGATCGAGCAGTTCATCGGCGAGGAGGAGTTCCGCACCGGAGTGGGGAACTACCTGCGCAAGCACGAGTACGCCAACACGGTCACCAGTGACCTCTGGGAGGGTCTCGACGGGGCCTCGGAGTGGCCGGTCGGCGAGATCATGGACACCTGGGTCTACCAGCGAGGCTTCCCCCAGATCGACGTGCAGGTTGTGACCGACGGGATCAGGCTCAGCCAGCGCCGATTCCTGGCCATACCCGACGAGACCGACACCACGATCTGGGACGTCCCCATCCAGTTGCGTGGCATCGTCGACGGGCAACCGTTCGAGAAGAAGGTGCTGCTCACCGAGGACGAGATGGTGATCCCGGTCGACGGCATGGTGAGCTATATGGTGGCCAACGTTGGCGGCCACGGCTTCTACCGGACCCGCTACTCGGAGGACCTGTTCGCAGGCCTGCTCGGCCATCTCGACACCCTCGACGACATCGAGCGTTACAGCCTCGTCTCCGACACCTGGGCCATGGTCCGCTCGGCCCAGGTCTCGGCATCACACTTCCTCGACCTGGTCGGGAAGTTTGGCGGCGAGACCGAACACGCCATCTGGTCGGTGATCATCGCAGGGCTTCGCTCCCTTGAGCACCATGCCCTCGAGGAGAAGACCCGTCCCGGCTTCGAGGCATACGTGCGCGATCTGGTGGCTCCGGGCATGGAGCGCCTCGGATGGGAAGGCGACGGCGGGGAGAGCGACCTGACCCGCAAGCTCAGGGGCGAGCTGATCGCCGCCCTGGGCAACCTCGGCAACGACCCGGCCACCATCGAGAAGGCCGAGGAGATGGCGGGCAGAGTCATCAACGGCGAGGACCTCGATCCCGAAGTCTGCACCGCAGCCCTCTCCGTCTACTCCCATCACGGCGGCGCCGAGGAGTACGAGACATTGTGGTCGGCCTATCACGAGACGACGGCGCCGACGGAGAAGGTGCGCTACCTCCGCTCCGTGGCCGGGGTCCAGGTCGAAGAGCTCGCAGTGTCGACCATGGACAAGATCGTCGACGGCGACATCCGGGCCCAGGACGGGTTCTGGGTCTTCGCCCGGTTGCTGGCGGGTGATTCGGGCCCCGCTGTGTGGCACAGCGCGCGAACCCGCTGGGACAAGGTGCTCGAGGCGATGCCGGGGATGACGAGGAGACGTGTGGTCGAAGGCCTGCCTGCCCTCTCCCAACCCGAGGTGGCCGCCGACGTCAAGGGTTTCTTCGCCGAGCACCCCATTCCCGAAGCGGCCCGGTTCCTCACCCAGAACCTCGAGCTCCTCGACGCCAACGTACTCCTCCGCGAGCGGGAAACCCCGGTGGTCACGGAGTACTTCGCGTAGGAACCGGCTTCCTAATGCATGGCGTCACATATCCGTGACGCCATGCATTGAGAATGCTCGGCGACTCGAGCCCGATCCGCCACCTGAGCCCAGCCCTATGAAAGAAGGGGCCCTCGCCGTGAGGCGGGCCCCTTCTTTATGCAGGGGGTCACGTATTCGTGACGTCCTGCATTAGGAACGCGGTACGCGCCCCCTACTTGAGTTCGACCTGGGCGCCGGCGGCTTCGAGTACTTCCTTGGCCTTGTCCGCGGTCTCCTTGTCGACCGCCTCCAGCACGTTGGCCGGGGCGCCATCGACGAGATCCTTCGCCTCCTTGAGACCGAGGCTGGTCAGACCACGGACTTCCTTGATGACCTGGATCTTCTGGGCGCCGGCCGCGATGAGGACGACATCGAACTCGTCCTTCTCCTCGACGGCGGCCGCAGCGCCACCGTCACCCCCGGCCGGTGCGGCCGCGATCGCCATCGGAGCGGCGGCAGTCACTTCGAACTTCTCCTCGAATGCGTCGAGGAACTCCTTGAGCTCGAGGACGGTCATGCCCTCGAATGTTGCGATCAGCTCCTCGGTGCTGAGCTTGGTCTTGGCGGCCATTTGTCACTCCTCCTCGGCCGATGCGGCCGTATCGCTATCGGCAGGCTCCTCCACGGGCAGGGTGGCGGTGGGTTCGCCTCCTGCCGGGGCGGGTTCGCCCGACTCTTTCTTGTCCAGAAGCTGATGGAACATCGTGGCGGCGTTGCGGTTGAAGGACGCAAACAGCCCGGCGGCTTGCACGAGCGGGGCCTTGGCCGCCCCTGCGATCCTGGCCAGCAGCACCTCACGCGGCTCGATGTCAGCGAGCCGGGAGACTTCTTCCGGGCCGAGGATGTTCCCCGAGAGCACACCTGCCTTGAGAACGAAGACCTCATGGGACCTGGAGAAGTCCTTCAGGGCCTTGGCCGTGGCAACGGGGTCGCTCTTGGCGAAGGCAAGTGCGGTCGGCCCGAGCAGGTACTCGTCGAGACCCGTGATCCCGGCGTCCCCCGCGGCGAGCCGGGCCAGGCTCATCTTCACCACCTTGTACTCGGCGCCACTGGCACGAAGATTGGCCCGCAGTTCCTGGACCGCCTTCACGGTCAGACCGCGATACTCGGTCAGGAACACCGCTTCGGATCCCTCGAGGCTCTCTTTGATGTCGGCAACGGCCTGGACCTTTTCCGGTCTTGGCATTCGCTCCTCCGGTTGGTGGACAACAGAACCCCTCGGCATCAGGCAGAGGGGCTCGCGAGGAGCGACCTGCGTTGGCGGGAGAGTCCCTTTGAGTCCGAGGACACCGACGGTCTGGGGCCGAGGTATTCGAGTTGCTGGGCGGATTGTAACGGGAGGCGGGCGCAGGGCAACTTCGGGCCCCAGGGATTTCGCTGGTCCAGTACCAGGTACCGGGCACCGAGGCCGGCGACTTCCAGAATCTCCCTGGACACCCCACCCAGGTCGCGCGACACTACGTTCATTGAGAACAGGGGGTCTCCGTGTGAATGGGTGGGTTCCCTGACCGCCCCCACCCGCTCTTCGGAAACCCTAAATATCTGAGGGTCGCGTGACCGACTGATGAGAGACCAGCCCCTACCCTGGTCCACAGACGAGTCGTCGGAAGCGTGCGGACGGTGGACCTGGCAGCCGAAGCCCTCTATGCCCACGGGAATCCGAACCACGGAGATCCCCCCTGTTTCATGAGAAGAGCCCCCGAAAGGGGGCTCTTCTGTACACAGTCTCAGTACCCACTACCAGCCGGTGCTAGCCGGCCAGTTTCGAGAATTCCTCGACACTGCCCACGTCGACTTTGACTCCCGGGCCCATCGTCGACGAGAGAGACATCTGACGCAGATATCGGCCCTTGGAGGAGGCCGGCTTGGCCCGGAGCAGCTCGGAGGAGAGAGTGGCCAGATTCGACGCCAGCTGATCGATGCCGAATGAGACCTTGCCCACCGGGACGTGGACGTTGCCGTAGCGATCGTTTCGGTATTCGATGCGACCGGCTTTGAACTCGGACACCGCCTTGCCCACGTCGGCGGTGACGGTGCCTGCCTTGGGGTTGGGCATTAGGCCACGAGGCCCGAGGATCTTCCCCAGCTTGCCCACCTCGGCCATCATGTCCGGTGTGGCGATGGCGACGTCGAAGTCGAGCTCGCCTCCGGCCTGAAGCTTCTCCACCAACTCCTTGCCCCCCACCACGTCGGCGCCCGCCTCCGTGGCCTCCTTCTCCTTGTCGGCAGGGGCGAAAACGGCGACTCGAACGTCCTTGCCGGTCCCGTGGGGCAGTGACACCGTGCCCCGGACCAGCTGATCAGCCTTCTTCGGGTCGATGCCGAGCTTGAACACCGCCTCGACCGTCTCGTCGAACTTGGCAGGAGCCAGGGTCTTGACCAGCTCCAGGGCCTCCTGCGGCCCGTACGGGGTCTGGTTGTCGTACCGCATCGCGGCCTCGCGGTACTTCTTGCCATGTTTGGCCATTGTCTCTCCTTTGTGGTCCAGGCGGCCTTTCAGCCTCCCACTTGGCGGAGCCTTCGGCGCCGCCCGTTATACGTTCTGCCTTCTGCGTATTGCGTAAGACGTAGAACCGGTCGAAGGCGTCAGCCTTGGACCGTGATCCCCATCGATCGTGCGGTGCCCTCGACGATCTTCATCGCACTTTCGATGTCGACTGCGTTGAGATCGGGCATCTTGATCTCGGCGATCTCCTTGACCTGGGCCCGGGTCACCGAGCCCACCTTCTCCTTGTTGGGCTCACCCGACCCCTTCTCCACCCGGGCCGCCTGCCGGAGCAGGGCGGCGGCGGGCGGGGTCTTCATCACGAAGTCGAACGACCGATCCTCGTAGATCGAGATCTCGACCGGGATGATCTGTCCCCGCTGGTTTGCGGTGGCGTCGTTGTACGCCTTGACGAAGTCCATCAGGTTGACCCCGTGTGGGCCGAGCACGGTGCCGACCGGCGGGGCCGGGGTGGCCTGACCGGCGGGCAACTGCAGTTTGAGCGTGGTTACAAGTCTTCTTCTACCCATTTGCTTTCTCCGAATACCGGCTACTGATTACCGGCTACTAATTCTTCTGGATGTCCTCGAAGCCGAGCTCGACCGGTGTGTCACGGCCGAAGATGTTGACGAGGACCACGACCTTCTGCTGATCGATATTCATGTCCTCGATGACCCCGTTGAAGTCGGCGAATGGGCCGGTGACCACTCGGACTTGCTCGCCAACCTCCCATTCGGGCTTGAAGCGAGGCTTGGCCTTCTCCTCCTCCTCCTGGACGCCGAGGAAGCGCTCCACCTCGCGCCGGGAGAGGGGAGTCGGCTTCTGGGCATTGCCGGCGACGAAGCCGGTCACACCCGGGGTGTTGCGGACTGCGTACCAGGAGTCGTCGTCGAGAGTCATCCGGACCAGGATGTAACCGGGGAAGACCTTCTTCGGGACGGTGACCTTCTTGCCTGCCTTGAACTCGACCACGTCCTCCATCGGGATGTGGACCTCGAAGATCCGGTCCTCCATGTGCATCGACTGGATCCGGGTCTCCAGGTTCGCCTTGACCTTGTTCTCGTATCCCGAGTAGGAGTGGATGACGTACCAGTCGCCGGGCAGGTCGTATGGGCTGGGCGGGATCGGGGCGGCGATCGGTGAGTCATCTTCGGCCGTCTCCACCTCACCGGTCTCGGCGTCTGCTGCATCGGCAGGCTCCACCGCCTCTGTCGACCCCTCTGTCTCCGGTTCGACGACTTCGGGGGTCTCCTCGGCCGCCACGGGCGCGGCCGGCTCGACGTCCTCGACCGGCTCCACCGGTTCGAGCTCGACGGTGTCGACCTCGCTCGGGTCCGGCTCGGCCTCCACCTGCGAAGCCTCGACGTGAGAAGCCTCCGCATTGGAAGCCTCTACGTCAGAAGCCCCCACCTCGGGGGTCTCCGTCTCGGCGGTCTCCACTGCCTCGGGCATCACGACCTCGCCACCAGCCAGAACACGAGCTCTTTCATGACGATGTCGAGACCGAAGATGACACCGGTAAGGACTATCGAGGTGATCAGGGTCACCGTGGTGAAGGCAATCATCTGCTCCCGGGTCGGCCAGGTCACCTTCCTCAGCTCCTGACGGACCTCGTGGAGGTATTCCCGGATCCGGGCCCAGAGCGCCTTGCGCTCGGCGACAGGAGCCTTGGTCTGCATGGCCGCGGCGCGACGGTTGGCCTTGTCGCGGCCAGTGTCGCCCTTCTTCTGCAGGCGCTCCTCGCGCTCCTGCATCCGGCGCATCTCTCGGTTCATCGGCTCTTCCTGATCGTATCCACGGACAAAGGCTGGCAGGGGCGGAGGGACTCGAACCCCCAACCTCCGGTTTTGGAGACCGGCGCTCTACCAATTCGAGCTACACCCCTAGGGGGTTCGCGGGACAACAAAGTATAAGGGAACCCCCGAGGTGTGGAAACTCTGGCAGGTGGAGGCGCCTCAGGCGTCTGCCGAGGTCCGCTGCGCAGTTCTGTGACCCGCCCTTCCCCCGGCGTTTAGCATGGGGCGTTGCCCATGACCGAGACGCCCCGCTCCCACAATGCACGACCCAGTTCGATGCCGGTGGACAAGTACCGGCCCTACCCCGACATCGAGCTGGCCGACCGGACCTGGCCCGACCGCCGCATCACCCGGGCGCCGCTCTGGTGCAGTGTCGACCTGCGCGACGGGAACCAGGCGCTGATAGAGCCGATGAGCTCGGAGCGCAAGCTGGTCATGTTCCAGAGTTTGATCGACATGGGGTTCAGCGAGATCGAGGTCGGCTTCCCCTCGGCCTCGCAGACCGACTTCGAGTTCGTTCGCCAGATCATCGACGAGGACCTGATCCCTGGCCATGTCACCATCCAGGTGCTGACCCAGGCCCGCCCTGAGCTGATCGAACGCACCTACGAGAGCATCGGAGGCGCGGACAAGGCGATCGTCCACCTCTACAACTCGACCTCCACCCTGCAACGACGGGTGGTGTTCGGACTCGACGAGGCCGGGATCACCGAGATCGCGGTGAAGGGCGCCGAGCACTGCCGTCTTCAGGAGCAGCACATCCCTGGGACGATCATCCGCTACGAGTACTCACCGGAGAGCTTCACCGGCACCGAGCTCCCCTTCGCCAGGGCCGTGTGTGAGGCGGTGATGGATGTGTTCGAGCCGACGCCTACCAACCCGATCATCCTCAACCTGCCGGCCACGGTGGAGATGAGCACGCCCAACCTGTACGGGGACATGATCGAGTGGTTCCATCGCAACATCAGGAACCGCGACTCGGTGACCCTCTCGCTTCACCCCCACAACGACCGGGGCACCGCGGTGGCGGCTGCCGAGTTCGGGGTGATGGCCGGCGCCGATCGCATCGAGGGGACCCTGTTTGGCAACGGGGAGCGGACCGGCAACGTCGACGTGGTCACGCTCGCCCTCAACCTGTTCAGCCAGGGCGTCGACCCCGAGCTGGACATCAGCAACATCAATGAGTACCGGCGGATCGTCGAGCACTGCAACCAGCTTCCCGTCCACCCCCGGCACCCCTATGTCGGAGACCTGGTCTACACCGCCTTTTCCGGCTCGCACCAGGACGCCATCAAGAAGGGGCTCGAGGCGATGGAGCAGACGGGACAGCGTCTCTGGGAGGTCCCCTACCTGCCCATCGACCCCCAGGACGTCGGCCGCACCTACGAAGACGTGATCCGGGTCAACTCGCAGTCCGGCAAGGGAGGGGTGGCTTACCTGCTCAAGACCGAGCAGGAGCTCGAGCTCCCCCGCCGGCTCCAGATCGAGTTCACCAGGGTCATCCAGGGCATCACCGACACCACGGGCGGTGAGATCACGGCGGCCGAGATCTGGACCGAGTTCCGTCGTCACTACCTGGCTATACACAAGCCTTTCGAGTTGCTGCGGTTCGACATAGCCCGGAACGCTCGAGGGAAGGACCGCACCAGCATCAATGCCACCCTCCGTCACAACGGCGACGAGGTCGAGATTCGGGCCGATGGGGGTGGCTCGATCGAGGCGTTCGTCAACGCCATGCAGGCCTATTTCGAAATCGACTGCCGTGTCCTCGACTATCACGAGCATTCGATCGGAGCCGGCACCGACGCCCAGGCGGTCACCTACGCCGAGCTCGAGTTCGACAAGAGGACGATCTGGGGGGTTGGCATCCACACCGACGTGACCACATCGTCGTTGCAGGCGATCGTGTCCGGGATCAACCGCGCCTTCTGACGCTCATCCAACGAGAGCGAACGCCCTCACCGGGAAGGTGCCGAACCGGCTCACCTTTGGCGGGACCGCGAAGAAGCCGAACTCCCTCCCCACCAGCTGACCGAGCCCGGTCAGATGCTCGACCACCGGGATCCCCGCCGCCAGCAAACCGGAGTGGGCGGGACGGGTCCCGCCCCGGGTGTCGTCGATGTTGACCGAGTCGATGCCGACCAGGACCGCCCCGCCTTCGACCAGGGCGTCGGTCAGAGCTGCCGAGACATAGGGATGGCCGGGCTCCCCGTAGGTTTCGGCCCTCCAGTGACGGTCCCAACCGGTGTGGAAGAGGACGGCGCGCCCCCGCACTTCGATCCCCTCGATCACCTCGGGCCCGATCTCGGGCCCGGCTGCCTCGAGGCAGACCCCCGGTAGGTCGGCTACGTCTTCCAAGGCCAGACCATCCAGGTCAAAGCCGTCCTCATAGCGGTGGAACGGGGTGTCGAGATAGGTGCCGGTGTTCCCGATCATGTCGATCCGCCCGATTAGAAACTCGGTGCCCGGCTCGTAACGGCTCCTCGACTCGACCCGGGAGAGGTGGTCGGTGATCACCGGTCCGGGCAGACCCGGGTAGGTGATCATCCCGGCTTCGATGGTGTGGGAGAGATCGATCACACGGGTCATGGCGGCAGACTATCGGCGGCGTCCAACACCGGGGCTTGGAGCGGCTCTCTCTGTCCTTGTAGCGCCATATGTGGCGCTACGTCCCTCTCAAGGCGGTCACACCCTGGTCTTCAGCTCCCCGGCGATGGTGAGGGCGCGGTCGCGAATCTCGTCCCAGTCACGGAAGTCGCCCTCGGGTGCGTTCAGGGCGCTCATGATGGCCCACTCTCCGAAGTCGAGGGTCTTCCAGTCGATCTTCCCTGCGAGAGGAAATGAGGGATGACAAGCCTATTCGAAGTTCTCGACACCGGCAGGGTGCCCGATAGGCTCAGGGATCGACGAGGAGGGTAGGTGGGTTTAAGCGGTGGTCAATGGGACCAGGAGAGCCTGGCAACGATGGTTGGAGAGGTGCTTGCACCCTCTCGGCCCACGCGGGACATCGAGCTCAAGGATACGTGGCGGACCCGGAACTCGGCCTTCTATAGCTTCCGAGCCTTCCCCGAGGATCCGGCGGAACAGCCGTTCGACCTCGTGTTCAAGGCCGAGCGAAGGTGGACCCCGGAACTCGCCGAGGGCACCTTCGCCGCACTTCGCCGTCTTGCCGATCTAAAGGACCTGGAACCCGGCCCGTCGGCGGGCATCGTGTTTCCAGAGCCCTTGGCGTGGACCCGAGAGCCTCCCGGATTGGTCATGGAGTATGTCGAAGGTTTCGCCTTGTTCGACGTGTTGGCGGATTCGACCCATCCCCTCTGGAGCGAACCGTATCGGCTGACCGACCTGGTGCGCCTCTCCGGCGAGGCCTTCGGATGGATCCATCGCCTCGAGACGATCGATCCCGAGTCTGCCGACGTCCGAGAGAGAGCGTTGAAGCGCCTTCCCATCGTCGTCCGCTGGATCCTGCTGCTGGTCGCTCGGCCGCCTGCTGGGTCGGTCGTTCGCAGCCACAACTTCTCGAGGAACGACTTTCTCGTGTCACCTCGATATGAGCTGTGTGTGCTCGATCCCCCCAGCGAAGGGAAACCGGCACTTCTGCACGAAGACCTGGCCTGGTTCAACTACCAGTTGCTGGAGCGGCTCGAACGGCGCCAAGCACTCCAGTTGCGCAAGGTCTTCCTCGATGGCCATGACCGTTCGAGCTCAGCTGGGCCTCTGAGCAAGACGGATCGTCGGGCCATCACCATCTGCGAGGGCGCCCGGGCACTGGGCACGGCCAAGCGATTGCTGTTGAAGCGGAGCTACCGCGCGGCACTCAGGCCGATCAGGATCGCCTTGGGTCTGCCGAGGAGGCTGCTGGGAAGAGGTTGACTGGTCCCCGCTCTCGGGCTGTCTTCTTCTGGGAGCGCGACGGTCAGGCCTGAGGGCGGAGGCGGAGACGCCAGATGAGCACTGCGGCCGCCATGGAGATGACCGCCGCGGTCACCGCGATCGGGGTTCGCCAGGATCGGGCGACGGCGAGGTCGCCCTCCAGGGCGGACATGACCCGCCATTCGAGGTCGAGCGGTCTGACCAGGGTCTCTTTCGACATCGCTGCAAGCTCACGAGCGGTCCGCGCCATGGCCGCATGCCGCGCCTGGCACTTGAGACACGCCTCTGCATGCGCCCGGAACGGGCGGGCCACAGACGATCCCTCGACCGCGCTGTTGGCCACGAACGGCGCCGCCATCTCGCAGATCACACTCATGCCGAAGCCTCCAATTGCCGGGCGAGACGGGCCCGGGCCCGGTGCAGCCGGACTTTCGCCGCCGAGACCGAGATCCCCATGGCCTCGGCGATCTCGGCATGGGACCAGTCGTAGACGTCCTTGAGGACGACGACCTGACGTTGCCCCTCGGGGAGGGCGTCCAGCGCCTGGCGAAGCCGGCCCCGAAGCTCGAGGATCTCCCCGGCGGTCTCGGGATGGTCGGCGCCCATCGGAGCCGCCACCTCTATGAAGTCGTCCAACGGGAGCCCGCCGTGACGTCGGGCCCGCTTGCGCTGGGTCCAGGCGGTGTTGACCGTGATGCGATGCAGCCAGGTGGACAGCGCCGCGTCCCCCCTGAAGTTGGGCAGGGCTTTCCATGCCCTGATCAGGGTCTCCTGGGCGACGTCGGCAGCCAGATGCGGGTCACCAACCAGTCTTCGGGCCAAGGTGTAAACCTCGTTTCCGTGCTCACGGACCAGTGCGCCGAAGGCGGCCCGGTCGCCGGCTTGGGCTTTGGCAATGAGCTCTCGTTCCTTGTCCGGTTCGACCCGGGGCATGTTCATGGGGTTACCGCTCTGTCAGTTCGATTCGAGCACTGACATACTCGACATCTGCGTCGGCCACCGCAACAACCGCGGTGTCACCGTCCTCCTCGACCTGGACGGAGACCGGTGTCGCCGGGAGCAGCGGATTGCGGAACCTGACCCGGGCCGATCGGAGCGGGGCATCTCCGGGGCGGAGTCGGGAGGCGGCGACGAAGACCCATGCCGCCTGGAGCAGGCCATGCGCGACCACACCCGGGAGCCCGGCGGCGACAGCGGCCCCATGATCCCAATGGATGGGATTCCAGTCGCGGGTGGCGGCGGCGTAGCGCACCAGGTCGGCCCGGGAGGCACTTGTCCGACCAGGCCCCGGGCTCCCGTCATCCTCGGGGCCCGGCTCGGGACGCTCTTCGGCGGCGGTCCCGGCATCGATGGCTGAGACGAGGAACAACGATGACGCCTCGGCGACCACATAGCCGGCGCCACTCACCACGACCTCGAAGTTGACGAAGTCGACCCCACCACGCTCCCGGACCCGGCTCACCACGCCGGTGACCTGGAGTTGGGACTCGACGGCGAGGGGCCGATGCCAGGTGAAGGTCTGTTCTCCGTGGATGACCGAGCGATCGGCCAGTTGACGGAGCAGATCGGAGGCGACCACGAACAGGGCTGCCGCCATGAAGCCGGGCGGTGCCGCCTCGGCCCAGCGACCCGGGTCGTCACCGGTGGCGTCGACGAAATCGGCCACGTTCTCGATGCAGACCCGGAAGGGGTGGGGGCCGAAACTGCGGTCGACGAGATCGGCCGGGTCCATCAGGAAACGCTAACCGGGGTCACGGGTGTCACCCGCTCCAAACCCGATGCAGGGCGTCACGGATGCGTTACGCCCTGCATTAGGAACGCGGTTTGAACTCCTATCGCGTCTCGCGGTGCACCGTGTGCTGACGACACCAGCGGCAGAACTTCTTCATCTCGAGACGATCGGGGGTGTTGGTCTTGTTCTTGGTCGTGACGTAGTTGCGTCGCTTGCACTCGGTGCAGGCCAGCGTCAACGGCGGTCTCTTGTCTGAAGGCATTGGATCTCGCTTCGCTTCGTGCGTAGTCGGTAGTCAGTAGTCAGTAGTCGGATGTCTGAATACCGACCACTGGACACTGAACACGGATTCTGAAGTTTCATTTCAGGATCTTGATTACTCGTCCGGCGCCTACCGTCCGTCCACCTTCGCGGATGGCGAAACGGAGACCCTCGTCCATGGCGATCGGTGCGATCAGCTCCACCGTCATC
>Ga0326597_10002281_pt1 | contig 28828 bp, 29 predicted proteins | sample RVTome_12_FD_203789 | JGI IMG/M metagenome (GOLD analysis project Ga0326597, IMG submission 203789) | Soil microbial communities from uranium-contaminated site in the Upper Colorado River Basin, Wyoming, United States - RVT100D185 | ecosystem: Environmental > Terrestrial > Soil > Contaminated >... | reverse complement strand
TGCTGGTGATGCCCCCGCCGAACCAGGCCACTTCGCCCCTCCGAGCCGCCGCCGACCTCCTCGGTTGGACGGTGTACCTGAGCGTCATGGGTGGCGGCTTCCCGGATCTGACCCTCTTCACGTTCCCGCCCGCCCCCGTCACTGAAACGGATGGACACTACGCCCAGGCGGAGGGGAACCTTTCCGCGCAGGACGTGGCGTCCCCGCTACCCAGGAACGGCGACGCGCCGGGAGATGCCGCGCAGGTCCTCATGCGCGAACGAGCCCCCGCAGATCTCGCGGCCGCCGGTTCGTTCTGAGCGCCGGGGATCAAGCGCTCCCTCATCGCGGCCCTAGCAGACCGCCGAGAATCTCGCGGCAGCTAGAGGTGCCCCCAAACGAAGCCAGGCCGAGAGCCTGGCCTGCGCTGTTGCCTCCCGGGAACCCGCACATGCCCGCCGGTGTATAACACTCGATAGGGCCCGAGCCCGAGAAGGGAGCCTGTGCTGGACGAGACGGCCGTCGTCCTGCGGGCGAAGCAAGGCGACCCGGAGGCTTTCGCGACGCTCGTGCGCCGGCACGAGGAGCTCGCCTTCCGCGTGGCGTACCTCATCGTGCGCGACGCCGCGGAGGCGGAGGACGTCGCCCAGGAAGGGTTCGTGCGCGCGTACCGGTCGCTGCGCCGCTTCGACGCGCGGCGGCCGTTCCGGCCGTGGCTGCTGCGCATCGTCACCAACCTGGCGATCAACAGCCGCCGCTCGGCGCGCCGGCGTGACGCGACGGCCGAGCGCGTCGAGCGCGACATAAGGCATCGCAGCATGGCCGACGTCGCGGACGACGCCGCGCAGGCCGAGGAGGCGCGCCGCGTGTGGGAGGCGGTCGCGACGCTGCGGCCGGAGGAGCAGACGCTCGTGTACTTGCGGTACTTCCTCGATGTCTCGGAGGCCGAGGCGGCCGCCGCGATCGGCCGGCCAGTTGGCACGGCCAAGTCGCGGCTGCACCGCGCGCTGCGCCGCCTGCGCGACGTGATCCAGCAACGATACCCCGATCTGGCGCGACCGGTCGGCGAAGCGACGAAGACAGGAGCTTGACGATGCGCGAGCTGGCACAAGACCTGATCCCGGTCGAGGCGATGCTGGGCCGCGCCGCTCGCGCCGTTGCCTACCCGCCGGCGCCCGCGCTCGCCTCGCGCGTGCTGGCCCGCATCGAGGACGAGCGGTCACTTCAAAGGGTCGCACTGCCGGTGCCCGGCGTTCGCCTTGCGGCGGCGCTCGCCGCCGCGCTGCTGCTCGCCGCCGGCGCGGCGCTCGCGGTGCCGCAGTCGCGCGACGCGCTGGCCGACTTCTTCGGCCTCGGCCACGCGAAGATCGAGGTGGGGCCGGTCCTCGGGCCGGCGCCGCCCGTGCTCAGCCCGGAGAGCTTCGCCCGTCCGGCGACGCTGGCCGAGGCGGCCCGCGCCGTCGCGTACGAGCTGCGCTTCCCGATGCGCGACGGCGACCGCCTCGTTCCGGACGAGGTCTATCTGCAAGGCGGAGGCGAGAGCGCCGTCGTCATCTTCGTGTACGACGACTTCGACCTGTACCAGACCGACCGGGGCATCTTTGGCAAGGGCGCGCCGGGCGGCGACCAGGTCCACGAGGTTGAAATCAGTGGCCAGCGGGGGTACTGGATTGACGAGGGCGGGCACATCGCCTACCACTTCGACGCGCAGGGCCGGCTCGTGGTCGAGACGCAGCGGACCGTCGATAGAGCGACGCTGCTGTGGGAGGAGCACGAGGGCCTCGGCTTCCGGTTGGAGACCTCGCTTGCGCAGGCCGACGCGATCGCCCTCGCCGAATCGCTCCGCTAGGGGAACCGCAGGCCGGCCTCCGGTGTAGTAGATGGCGGAGGCACCGCGGTGGTTCGACCACTCGTCACAGCGTTCTTCATGCTAGGCCTCATCGCCGTGCTTTTGCCCGCGACACCCGTGGCGGCAAAGGGGCGGGAGCTCAACGTCTACCCCGCTGAGGCGACCTGGGGCGAAACAATATTCGTCGAAGGCTTCAACTGGCCCGGTGAGACAGTCTCGATCTACGCCCGCCTCGCCAGGACGCGCGCGGGACTGGAGTCCGTGCCGCTGGACCGAGTAGTGCTGGAAGCGCAGGTAGGTGATAACGGCACGTTCCTCGAACCGTTCGTAGTGGACAACCTGCCTGGGCAGGGCGAGGACGCGCCCCCTGGCTGGATAGAGTTCATGGCACGTGTTGGCGAGGGAGACCGCCAAGGACCAGGGGACCCGTACGCCGAGCTCAGAGCGTTAGTGCTTGTGACTGCGAAGGGCCGGCCGGAAGACGGAGGGTTCATCGAGGGACGGATCGAGGCGCTGCCCGGCGTTTCTGCTGGCAACCTCTATGCGGTGTGGGCGCCGGCATCGAACGCGGCGTCCTACCAGTTCCAGCACGTGGGCTTCGATAGCCGGCGGGGCTTCTACCGCACCGGCTACCTCGAAGATGGGGACTGGTTCGTGGGTATGGTCGATGTGGACGATGCGGCTGCAGCGATGAATTCGGATCTGGAGACGATCCGTCGCAAGCCTCCGCAGCTCGTCGATCGTGAGGTCACGTGGAGGTTCCGCAAAGTGGCGGTGCGGGGCGGGCGGCCGGTCGGCGGCGTGGACTTCCTGATCGGCGAGCGAACGATGGCTGAGCGGCAGGCAGAGGCCACGGCGTCGCTGCCGCCTGCGGGTGCTGGAACGGCAGGTTCTGGCGCGGGCGTCCCAGGTGCGAAAGCCGTAGCCGGCTTCTCGGCCGCCGGCGCGCTGCTCGTCGCTTGGGGACTGATGAGGAGAGCAAGATCAGGAGGTGCGCGATGATCCAGCAGATGCGGCTTGTCTTCACGGTAATGGCGACGTTTGTGTTCGCGATCGGTCTGTTCGGGCTTGCTGCCGGCGTGCCCTCGGTCGCAGAGGCGGGCGGCGGCTGTCACGCCGATGGCATGTCGGACGCGGCCGGCACTGAGGTGCGCATGGAGGGGGCCTGCTTCACGCCGACGGTCCTGCGCGTGCAGCCCGGTGATCGCGTCACGTGGACGAACTACGATTCGTTCGCGCACGCCGTGACGGGCGCCGGCCGCACGTTCGGTGACTACGCAGAGCTTGGCGAGGGGCAGGCCGTCTCCCACGAGTTGCCGGCCGCTGGCGTGTACCCGTACTTCTGCAACTTGCACCCCGGCATGATTGGCGCGGTCGTCGTGGGGGATGGAATCGCCGCGCAGCAAAGCGTCGCGCCGGTCGAGGGGGAGGAGGACGGCGGAAGCGATCGTGCGCTCGTGGCCGGCATCGCGTCCGGCAGCGGCGCACTGGTCATCCTGGCCGTCGCCGCCGCGTTCTACGCAGTCCGCCGACGCTAGTGTTTGTGGCCGGCCATTGCCTCGAGCACCTCGTCGGCGTGGCTGGCCGGGTTCACCTGCGCCCAGACCTTCTCCAGCGTGCCGTCCGGCCCGATCAGGAACGTCGCGCGGTCGACGCCCATGTACTCGTGCTCCCGGAACGTCTTCTTGCCGTAGACGCCGTACGCGTCGGCGATCTCGTGCTCGGTGTCGGCCAGGAGCGGGAAGGGCAGCTCGAACTTGTCGCGGAACTTCTGGTGCGATGCGACGTCGTCGAGGCTGATCCCGAGCACGACCGCGCCCGCCGACTCGATGCGGCCCATGTTGTCGCGGAAGTTGCACGCCTCGATGGTGCAGCCGGGCGTGTCGTCCTTGGGGTAGAAGTAGAGCACCACGTGCTTCCCGGCGAAGTCCTTCAGGCTGACCGTCTCGTCCTTGTCGGTCTTCGCAGTAAACTCCGGTGCGGGCTGGCCTTCGGTGAGCGGTGTGGGCATCGTGTGTCCTCCTAGCCTATGGATTCCATGAGTGCGATCGCCGCCGGCAGCTCGCTCAGGCGGCGGATGACGGCGTCCGGCGCGACGGGTGCGCTATCGAGCGGCTCCTGGCGGTACTGGTGGGTGAGCACACCTCGCATCCCGACCGCCTGAGCGCCGCCGACGTCATCGACCAGCCGGTCGCCGACGAAGACGGCCTCGCGCGGCACGGTGCCGAGCTCATCCAGCGCGCGCTGGAAGAGCGACGCGTGCGGCTTGCGATAGCTCATCGCGCTGGAGACGACGATCGAGTCAAGATAGCGCACCAGCCCCAGCCGTCGCAGCGTCTGCACGATACCTTCCTCCAGCAGCACGGTGTTCGTGACGCAGCCCATTGTGACGCCGCGGCCGTGCAACGAGGCGATCGCCGCCAGCGTGTCCGGCTCCACGACCGGCATCTCGATGTCCTCGCCGAAGATCGTCGTGGTGAGCCGGCCGATCAGGGCCTCGGGCGCGGCGAGGCCTGCCAGCTCGAGCGCCTCGCGCACCAGGCACTCGGTCGGCGGCTGCTCCAGCCGGTCGCTGCTCCAGTCCTCCATCCAGCGGTCGAGGGCGAGGCCGAGCGCGCGGTCGAGCTTGCGCGGCGGCGGCACGCTCTCGCCCAGCGCCTCCTCGAGCAGCGCGTGGAAACGCAGCACGCCCAGGCTGCGCGCGTCCTTCGCCGGCGCGAAGTCCCAGAGCGTGTGGCCGAGATCGAAGACGACCGCGCGCACCGCCGGCATGATTACTCCACCCAGATCCCTTCGACGGTGAACTCCGCCTGCGCGCCCGAAAGCGTCTCGAGCAGGACGCGGAAGCGCGCGCTGCCCACCTCCAGGACGATAGCCACCTGCTGGCCCTGGAACGCCTCCTGGACCTCCTGATTCCCGAAGCGGTCGCAGGGCAGGCCGGCGTAGATCGTCTCCTGCGAGGTCTCGATGGTCATCAGGGCCTCCGCGCACGAGGCGCCGGCCAGCTCGCGGGTGCCGGTCGCCTGGGGCGGCTCGTTCGCCCGCCGCTCGATGCTGCCGAAACGGATGGTCCCGGTGACCGGCTGAGCGAGCTCCGGGACGGCGGCCGGCTTCGGCGGCGGTGTTACGGGCGGGCCGCTGGCGCCGTTTTGAGGGGAAGGCGAGAACGTCGTCGGCCCTGTCGCTCCGTCGCCGTCGCCGCAGCCCGTCCCGAGGAGGAGGCAGAGGGCGGCCAGGGCCGGAGCGAAGCGGAGCACAGCCCTGGCAGTGTAATCGGCGCCCCGGGGATCGACAAGGCGGCGGGTAGCCGGGCCGGAACTTCCGTGCTACACTAGGGCCTTAGGACGGGGAGGACGAGGCGAGGGGAATGCTGGACGTCTATTTCCTCACACTGGGGATCGCGGTTGTCCTCGGCCTGGCGACGACGCTGACGCTCCTGGCCGCGTCGCGCACCGTTCATCTGGCCACCTTCTTCCACACCGCGCGCGGCTCGACAGAACGCCCCCGCTGGGGCGGCGTCGCCATCCTCGTGACCTTCGCGCTGACGCCGTTCATCGCGTCCGCGTTCTCCGATCAGGCGGGCGATCTCTTCTCGCCCAAGTCCGGCGAGTTCCTTGCTTTCCTCGGCGCCTGCGCGCTCGTCTTTGCGGTCGGCTTCCTCGACGACTGGCGGCTGCTCGACTGGCGTCCGAAACTCGTCGCGCAGATCGTGGCGGCAGCGGCCGTCTACGCCGCCGGCTACCGCATCGATGACATCGGTCTGCCGTGGGGGGCGGAGATCTCGCTCTGGTTTGCGGCTCCTGTGCTCACGGTCCTCTGGATCGTCTTCTTCACGAACGCGCTAAACCTGGTCGACGGTCGCGACGGCGTATCCACAGGCGTCGCCATCCTGGCCGCTGTGACGCTGGCGCAGATCGCTGCCAACGCCGGGCACCCAACGGTGGCGCTGCTGCTCGTCGCGCTCGCCGGTGCGGGGCTGGGCTTCCTGGCGTTCAACCTGCCGCCGGCTTCGGTCTACGTCGGCGACTCCGGCGCGTATCTTCTCGGCTTCATCCTCGGCGCGATGTCGATCCGGGCTGCCACGGGTGTCACGGACGCGGTCTTCGTCGCCGTGCCGCTGGTGGCGCTCGGCTTCCCGATCCTCGATTCGTTGCTGGCGTTCGTCCGCCGCGCGCTCGACCATCGCCATCCGCTCATGGGTGACGAAGACCATATTCACCATCGATTGGAAGCGTCGGGGTTCGGGCCGCGCGGCCTGCTGATGGTCATCTACACCGTCTCGGCGCTCTTCGCGGGCGCGGCGATGCTCCTCCACTACGTGCACGTCTTCGCGCTGGAAGGAGCCGTCCTGTTGGGGACGCTGCTCCTGATCGCCGCCATCCTCGCCAGGCTGGGCTACGTGCTCTCGCTCTGGAACAGCGCCAGCATCGTCTGGTTGCGCCGGCGCCTGCGCTGGCTCGAAACGCCGGCCGCCGCCCACGACGACTAGCCCGACCCGCCAACCCTCGAATCGCCTCGTCCGACCAGCCCGCGCACGCCGCTCGAGGCGAGCAGCAGCGCGCAGCGCAGCCCGATGCCCAGCGCAACCAGCGCGTCGACCGGCACGCGCAGGTGCGCCGCGCCGGGGCGCAGGTACAAGCGGTAGTAGCGCCACATGCCCCGGTGGCGACCGATGAGCGTTCGAGCAGGCGCCGTCTCCGAGCTGCCGCCGATGCGGTGGGTCACCGCCGCCTGCGGGAAGTAGACCACCCGCAGCCCGGCGCGATGGACACGCTGGCAGTAGTCGACGTCCTCGATCGACCAGAAGTAGCCTTCGTCCAGCGGCCCGACGCGCTCGTACGTCGAGCGCGGCAGCAGCCAGCATGCCGCGGAGACCCAGTCGACGCCGGCGATGCGGCTGTGGTCGAAGTCGCTCATCAGATAGCGCTGCGAGAAACGGTTCTTCGGCAGCAGCCGCGTCAACAGCGAGTAGCGATTGAAGATGGCGGTGCTGAAGCCGGGGAACGCTCGACAGGACAACTGCAGCGATCCGTCCTCGTTCGCCAGCTTCGGAGCAAGGATGCCGGTGTCCGGCTGCGCGTCGAGGTATGACAGCATCGGCGAGAGGATGTCACCGTCGATGGTCGTGTCCGGATTGAGGAGCAGGATGGCGTCGCCGCGCGCCGCGCGCAGTCCGTGGTTCGCGCCACCGGCGAACCCCGCGTTCGTGTCGCGCGCGATAAGTCTCACCTGCGGAAACGCCTCGCGCACCATCTGCGGCGTGCCGTCGCGCGAGGCGTTGTCGACCACGATGACTTCGTGCTCGACCGCGCGCAGGTGCGCCTGGAGCGACACGAGACAGCGCCGCAGGTAGTCGCGGCCGTTGTAGCTCACGATGACGATCGAGGCGCGCACTACGATCTCGCCGCCGCCTGCTCGTATACCGTGAGCGTTTCGCGCGCCGTCCGCTCCCACGAGAACTCGGCCGCGCGGGCGAGGCCGCGCCGGCGCAGCTCGGCGCGCAGGGCGTCGTCGGTGAGCAGGCGGCCCAGGGCGGACGTGAGCGCGTCGACGCTGCGCGGGTCGACCAGCAGCGCGGCGTCGCCCGCAACTTCGGCCGTAGCGGAGACGTTCGAGGTGAGCACGGGCGTCCCGCAGGCCATCGCCTCCAGCACCGGCAGCCCGAAACCCTCGTACAGCGAAGGGAAGGCGAGCAGCAAGGCGCCGCTGTAGAGCGCCGGCAGGTCCTCGTCCGGCACGTAGCCGAGGAAGCGCACCTGCTGGTCGAGCCCCAGCCGCCGCACCAGCTCGAAGTCGCCTTCGTAGTTCCAGGCGCGCTGGCCGGCCACCATCAGCGGCACGTCGATGCCTTCGTGGTGCAGTCGCGCGTAGGCCTCGATCAGCCGCGCGCGGTTCTTCCCCGGCTCCAGGCTGCCCACGCTGAGCAGGTAGCGATTGGGCAGCCCGTACCTCTGGCGCAGGGACGCCATCGCCGCGCCGTCCGCCGGCGCGTACGCGGGCGCCGCCGCCTCCGGGATGACGGAGACGCGGTCGGCGGGCAGGCCGAGCTTGCGCACGACGTCGTTGCGCACGGCCTGGGACGGCGCAATGAACGCGTCGGCGGCGCGCGCGGACGCCCGCGTCACGCTCGACATGTAGAGCCGCCGGATGAGCGGATAGCGCTCGGGCAGCAGCAGGAACGTCACGTCGTGGAACGTGACCACGCGGCGCAGCCGGCCGGAGGCCAGTCGAGCGGCAACGGGCGTATGGTGGTGCGGCGAGTGGAGAACGTCGATCCGCTCGCGGCGGAGCTGGAGCGGCAGCAGCGCCTGCTCCCAGCCGAGGCGCATCGCGCGGCCCATCGGCCGGACGTGTTCGACGCGCAGGCGGTCGCCGGCCAGGTCATCGAAGAGGCCGGGCCGCGCGAAGACCACCAGCCGCTGGTCGCCGGGCAGCGCGGCCAGCGCGCGGACGAGCTGGTACGTGTAGACGGCGGCGCCTGCCATGCGCTGCGGCACCGCCGACGCGTCGATGGCGATGCGGAGCACGGTCAAAAGTCTCGCACCTCCAGTGTGCGGCCCATGCGCCCTCGATAGTAGTGCAGCATGCCGAGGGTCATCGCCTTGAGCATTGAAGGCTGTCTCAGAACGACATAACGCAGGGCGTAGGGCAGCCGTGTCGCCCAGAAGTAGAGCGTGAAGAAGGCGTAGTGGAGGCGCGACCGGGCATGCTTGCGCACCAGGTAGAGCCGGTTGCGCGTGGCGTAGTAGTGCTTGAACGGCGTCATCCAGCCCCCGCCGCTGGAAGCGCTCTCGCGGTGGTAGATGACGGCCTCCGGCACGTAGAGGAGCCGGTAGCCGCGCTGAAGCGCGCGCCGCAGGAAGTCGGTCTCTTCGTAGTACATGAAGAAGCGCTCGTCCAGCGGGCCGGCGTCCTCGAAGGCGCGGGCCGGCAGCAGCAGGCAGCAGAAGCTCGCGGTCTGGATCTCGCGTCGAGTGCGGGTGGCCGGGCCGTCCGGCTTGCCGTGGTAGGTGTGCCGGAAGAGGCCCAGCTCCCAGTCGAAATCGCCGGCGTGGGTGCTGATCAGCCGGTGGTCGGCCGCGTACAGGATGCGCGGCACGGTCATCGTGCGTTCGTCCGCGGCGTCGACGAGGATGCGCAGAAAATCTGGCTCATGCGTCGTGTCGTTGTTGATGAACAGGACATAATCGAAGCCTTGCTCGAGGCAGTACCTCGCGCCGAGGTTGTTGCCCCGGGCGATGCCGACGTTCTCTTCGCAGCGGATGACGTGCGCCTGCGGGACGGCGCCGGCGATCGTGTCCGCTGAGCTATCGTGGGAGGCGGCGTCGACGACGACGAGGCGGGCGTTCGGGTAGTCGACGCGCGCGAGCGACTCGAGGAACTCGCCGATGAAGGCCGCGCTGTTATAGTTGACCGTCACGATGCCGACGGAGAGGGCGTCGCTCACGGGCTCATCTTAGCACCAAGACCGGGCCTCGCCGACCGCCTAGGGGCCGTCGTGTTGACGTAACCGGGACTACAGTGCTATACCCGACCGGCCTGGTAGGGCAGGCAGCGCCCGGGGACCGGGCTCGGCCGAAGCGATACGCCCCGCAACAGACCGCGCTACGAGGGGCCGATTATCTAGGCGGGATACGGACGGAGCGCTGGGAGGAGTACAGGGATGCAGCGGTTCTCAACACGAACGGGGCTTGGTCTGGCCGGCATCGCGATCGCCGCCCTCGCCGGCGCGCTGCTCGCCATCTCGGTCGCGTCGGCACAGACGCCGGCGGTCACCGCCGGCTCGACGACGACGAACGTTGGTCTCCAGGGCAAGGTGTTGCTGAGAGCCGCGGACATCGGCAGCCCGGGCCTGGGCGCCTGGACCATCGATGTCTCGTACGACCCCGTGCGCGTGAACGTCGTCGACTGTGACCCGGAACAGGGTGGCGTCTGCAATCCGGCGTTCGATGGGGACACCGTGCGCGTGACAGGCACCAGCATCGCGGGCCTGGCCGGCGATACCACGCTGGCCTCGATCGTGTTCGCCTGCAAGCAGGTCGGCTCGAGCGCGCTGACGGTCAGTCTCAGCGTCTTCGCCGACGCGACGATCGGCGGGCCGCTGACGATCGATGCCGCTACCGAAAACGGGAAGGTCACTTGCCAGGAGGAAGGCAAGCCGACGCCGACGCCAGAGGAGCCGAAGACGCTTGGTGACGTGAACTGCGACGGACACGCCAATTCGATCGACGCCGCGCTGGTCCTCCAGCTCACGGCCGGTCTGGTTGACGGGCTGCCCTGCGAAGCGCACGGCGACGTCAACAACGACGGCAGCATTGGCGCCGTCGACGCGGCGCTGATCCTGCAACAGGACGCCGGCCTCGTGTAGCCGCGGCACCTGGACGGTCCTTCGTCACCAAGGGACGCATCAGTCGTGCGTCCCTTCTCCGTTACGCGGTCGCGAAGAACTCCGCGAGCGCCTCGCGCCACGGCTGCAGCTCGATGCCGAGCGCGGCGCCGGCGGTGTTGGCGAGGACCGAGTAGGGCGGCTTGGCGGGCGCGGCAGCGCCGGGCGCCAGCGAGGCGCGGAACTCAGCGGTCGTCACCGGCCGCAGCGGAACGTCCGCCTTGCGGGCCAGGCGCAGGACCTCGCGCGCCCAGTCGTAGCGAGAGGCCTCGCCCGCGTCTGTGAGGTGGTACACGCCGAAGGCCCCGGTCTCGATCAGCCGCGCCAGCGCGCCCGCCAGGTCGCGCGTCCACGTCGGCGTGGCGATCTCGTCGGTCACGCCGGTGACCGACCCGGCTTCAGCGGCGCGCAGGACCTTCGAGACGAAGTGGTTGCCGGCGTGGCCGTACAGCCACGACGTGCGCACGACGTAGTGCGCCGCCAGGGCGTCGCGCACCGCCAGCTCGCCCTCCAGCTTCGATAGGCCATACGCGTTCATCGGATGCGCCGCGTCGGTCTCCAGGTACGGCGTCCTCTTCGCGCCGTCGAAGACCTCGTTCGTGCTCACGTACGCGATCGCAGCGCCGGCGTGGTGGCAAGCCTCGGCGACGTTGCGCGCGCCGATGGCGTTCACCGCGTGGGCGAGGCTGGGCTCGCGTTCGCAGCGCGTCGTGTCCGTGAGGGCCGCGGTGTGGATCACGACGTCTGGCTCGAACGCTTCGAGCGCGTGTCGTACGGTCTTCGCATCGGTGATGTCGAGCGCGGCGTGGCTGAGCGAGAGGACGGTGTGACGGCCGAGCGCGGCCTGGAGGTCGCGCCCGAGCTGTCCACCGCCGCCCGTGATCAGGACGCGCATGGGTGAGGGCTATGATTCGTAGGGTTTGGCTTCCGCGAGGCGGCGTTCGTACATGCGGACGTAGTAATCGCGGTACTCGCCGGACTTGACTTTCTCCCACCACCAGCGGTTGTCGCGGTACCAGGCGACCGTCTTCTGCAGCGCGGCGTCGAAATCGTGGCGGGGCGCCCAGCCGAGGGCGCGGAGTTTGGCGTCGTCCATGCTGTAGCGCTCGTCGTGGCCGGGCCGGTCCTCAACGAAGCGGATCAGGCTCTTCGGTTTCTCGAGCAGCTCCAGGACGGTCTCCGCCACCTCGAGGTTCGTCCGCTCGTTGCCGGCGCTGATGTTGTACGCCTCGCCCAGCTCGCCGCGGTGAAGCAGCAGATCGAGCGCCTCGCAGTGGTCGTCCACGTAGAGGCGGTCGCGCACCTGCTCGCCGCGTCCGTAGACGGGGAGCGGCTGGTCGTCGAGGGCGTTCGTGGCGAACAGCGGCACCGCCTTCTCCAGGTGCTGGCGCGGGCCGATGTTGTTCGCCGGCCGCGCGATCACCACCGGCAGCCCATACGTCTCGAAGAAGGCACGGCACTGGAGCTCGCCGCCGGCCTTGCTGGCGGAGTAGGGGCTGCGCGGCCGGAAGGGATCGCGCTCGCGAAAACGCTGTTCGCCCAGCGACTGGCCGTACACCTCGTCGGTCGAGACGTGCAGGAAGCGCTCGATGCCGGCGTGACGCGCCGCGTCCAGCAGCACGTAGGTGCCGAAGACGTCCGTCTGGATGAACACGCCCGGGTCCTCGATCGAACGGTCGACGTGGGTCTCGGCGGCGAAGTTGACGACGGCGTCCGCCTCCGCCATCAGCCGGCCGGCCAGCTCGCGGTCGCAGATGTCGCCCTGGACGAAACGATGGCGTTTGTCGTCCGCGACGTCGCGCAGGTTGTCGAGGTTGCCAGCGTAGGTGAGCTTGTCGAGGTTGATCACCTGGTAGTCGTGCGTGGCCAGCACGTGGCGCACGAAGTTGCTGCCGATGAATCCTGCGCCGCCGGTGATGAGGATCGTGCGCATCACGTTACGGCATCTGCAGCCTGCTGAAGTCGCCCAGGATCAGCGTATAGCCGTGGGGACGCCGCTCGTGGCCGCGCAGCTCCACGTTGCGGCCGATCAGGCTGTGCTCGATGCGCTGGCTCACGTCCTCGATGGTCGTGTGTTCCAGCACCACGCTACTGCTGATCTCGGTGTTCGCGACCAGGCAGTCGTGGTAGATCGACGTGAAGGGCCCGACGTAGGAGTTCACGACCCTCGTGCGCTCGCCGATGATCGCCGGGCCGTTGATCCGGCTGTTCACGATCTCGGCGCCCGCCTGAATGACGACGCGCCCCTGCAGCGTGCTCTGCTCATCCCAGGAGCCTTCGATCGCCGGCTCCAGGTCCTCCAGGATCAGGCGGTTTGCCTCCAGCAGGTCGTCGTGCTTGCCCGTGTCGATCCAGCGGCCGGAGATAACCTGCGCGTGCACGTCCAGCCCGTCGTCGACAAGCCGCTGGATGGTGTCCGTGATCTCGAGCTCGCCACGGGCGGACGGCTGGATGCGCCGGATCGCGTCGAAGACGTGGCTGTCGAAGAAGTAGATGCCGATCACGCAGAGGTTCGACGGCGGGTCGCGCGGTTTTTCGACCACGCGGACAAGCCGCTGGCCGTCCAGCTCCGCCACGCCGAACTCCTGCGGCCGCTCGACCGGGCAGAGCAGCACCATGGCGTTGTGGCAGTCCGTTTGGAACTGGCGCACATAAGGCGCGATGCCCTCCTTGAGGAAGTTGTCGCCCAGGAAGAGCGCGAACGGCGAGCCGTCGATGAACTCCTCCGCCAGCTTCACGCCGTGGGCGATGCCGAGCGGCTGCGGCTGGTCGATGTAGGTGATCCGCGCGCCGAAGCGCGAGCCGTCGCCGACCGCCCCCTCGACTTGCGCCCGCATGTCACCGACGACGATCGCCAGTTCGGTGATACCGCAGGAGACCAGCTGCTCGATGGCGTAGAAGAGGATCGGCTTGTTGGCCAGCGGGACGAGCTGCTTGGCGCCCGTGTACGTGAACGGCCGCAGCCTGGTGCCCTTGCCGCCGGCGAGCACCACGCCCTTCAGGGCGCCCTTGGCCTTCGATGCTGTCATGCCGTCGTTCGTCCGGCGCGACGGAGCGCCGAACGCCCATTCGATCCTACCCCGCGGCCTGTGCTAGGGCAACCTGAAGGAGTCTCGACAAAGAATGAGGCCTCGAGCAGTGGCGGCTACTCGAGGCCTGCGTGGGGGGGTCCCCACGCATCGATCACGGTACCACAGAGCTGAAGCGGCTCGCAAGATCGGGTGCTCAGAATTGCCTACTGTTGGCTCTCGCGCTTGATCTCCTCCCGGCCGCGCCCCATAGTGGTGGCGCGAAAGAGAGGCCGTTGGACGTCTCAGGCAAGTGCGCGATCGTGACCGGCTCCGCTTCGGGCGTCGGCCGGGCGACGGCGCTCGCCCTCGCGCGCCGCGGCGCTCGGGTCGTCGTCAACTACTCGCGCTCGGAGGCCGACGCGCGCGAGTCCGTCGCCGAGATCGAGCGCCTGGGCGCGCAGGCGCTGCTCGTGCAGGCGGACGTCTCGCGCGATGACGAGGTGCGCGCGATGGTGCGCGAGGCGATGGCCGCGTTCGGGCCGGTGCAGGCGCTGGTGAACAACGCCGCCACCACAGCCTTCGTCAACTTCGCCGACCTGGAGGGGATGACGGAAGAGCTGTGGGACCGCATCCTGGCGGTCAACCTCAAGGGGCCGTTCTTCTGCGCGCGCGCCGCCGCGCCGGGGATGAAACAGGCCGGCGAGGGCGCCATCGTGAACGTCTCCTCGATCGCGGGTGTGCGGGCCATCGGCAGCTCCATCGCCTACGCCGCATCGAAGGCGGGGCTGATCAACATGACCGTCGCCCTCGCGCGCGTGCTCGCTCCCGAAGTACGCGTCAACGGCGTCGCGCCGGGCTTCATCGATAGCCGCTGGTTGCGCGAGGGGCTCGGGCAGCTCTACGAGCCCATGCGCCAGCGAACGGCGGAGCAGACGCCACTCGGCCGCGTCTCCACGCCAGAGGACATCGCACAGGTCATCATAAGCTTGATCGAGGGCGCTGATTTCGTCACCGGCCAGACGATCGTTGTCGACGGCGGCAACGCCATCCGCGCCTAGCTACCCGGCCCGCCAGCCCGTGTCCTCCAGGAACGCCAGCACGCAGGCGTTGAACGCCTCGGCCCGCTCGAAGTAGGCGGAGTGGCCGGCCCGCTCGACCACCCGAAACTGCGAGCCCGCCACCTGCTCGTGCGCCATCCGTACGATGTGCGGCGGCGTGATCGCATCCTCCTCGCCCACGAGAAAGAGGATCGGGATGCCGAGCCCGGCGAGCGCCTGTGCCGAGCTGCCTCGATAGCCGGGGATCGGCGCGAGGAAATCGGCCGGACGCTCCGGGTTGAGGCGGCCGATCAGCCGGTAGAGGTAGTGGAGGTCGGGCCGCTCGCGACGCAGCCGAGGCGAGACGGCGCGCCTGGCGAGTGAGAGCCGGCCATTCGCGCTCTGGCGGTGCTCCTCCTGCGCCGCCCTCACGGCATCGGTCACGGCGCCGCCCGTCGTGCCGGCGAGGACCAGCACCCTTACCCGGCCCGGGTTGCGCAGCGCGAAGCCGACCGCCGTCCGGCCGCCCATCGATTGCGCGATCAGCGCGGTCGTTTCCACGCCAAGGTGGTCGAGGAGCAGACGCAGGTCATCCGCGAAGGCGCGGCGTCCCGGCCCCTCCTCGGGGCTGCGCGAACGACCGAAGGCGCGGTGGTCGAACGTGACGCAGCGGTAGCGGCGCGCGAAGTAGGGCACCTGTTGCCACCAACTCAGGTGGTTGCCGCCAGCGCCGTGGGCGAAGACCACAGGCGGCCCCTTGCCGGTGGCCTGGTAGTAGAGACGTGTGTCTGGAACGGAGAGCCAGGGCATGGCGACAGGCGCCTGGCAGCCTAGCACCGCCACCCCGCAATCGGCAAGCCGGGCGAGGCGCGGCCCGCCTCTTGACAGGAAGGCCGGTTTCGGATAGTAGATAAGCCACGACCGCTCGGGTCGGACGGGCGTGTCTGGCCGTGCCCCGCATACGGGACGGGGACCGAATAGGGAGGGTTCACGTATATCGTTGGGTCAACCACCGGCCGGCGCTGACCTCGGTCGGGTGTGCCATGGGTAGGACACGGTAGAGGGAGGAAGGAACCAATATGGCGACCAAGAGCTACTGGCAGCAGTTCCAGCGTCAACGGATACCGCGCCGGAGGCTGCTGGCTGGGGCGGGCATGGGAGCGGCGGGCCTCGCCGTCTTCGCGGCCTGTAACGATGACAAGAAGAAGACTACTGGAGGCGCGACGCCGGGCGCTAGCGACGGAACGCCCAAGGCCGGTGGCACCTACCGGACCGCGATCACCGGTGACTGGGGCACGATTAACCCTCTGACCAGCGTTTCGTTCGGCCCGGGCATCCTCGCCAAGATGTACAACGCGCTGGTCGTGCAGTCCACCAGGCAGCCGGACGTCTTCTACTTCGAGCTCGCTTCAGAATACGAGCAGCCAGACGACGTAACGTACGTCTTTACCCTCCGCCCCGGCGTCAAGATCGCGCCAAACACCCTCGGCATTCCGGAGCGCGATCTGGACTCATCGGACTGCGTAGCGTGGCTCGACGCGATCCGCGCCGCTGCTACCGCCGTCGCCAAGCGCTTCACCGACCAGTGGCTGGACGTCTATTCCGCGGCCTCGCCCACGGAGTTCACGATCAAGACCAAGGGCCCGTACGCTTACTTCTTCTTCACGCTCAACACGCCGGTCGGGGGCACCATGCCGCCCAAGGAGATGCTGGAGATGGACATGGCCGCCAAGGGGGCGGGCGCGGGCGCGTTTGTGCTGCAGCCCGATAGCTTCGCTGAGACGGGCGGCGCCATCCTGGACCGGAACGTGAACTTCTACCGCAAGGACGAGAACAACAACAACGCCCAACTCCCCTACATCGACAGGCTCGAAGTATCGCGCATCACCGATCGTCAGCCGAGGCGCACCGCGTTCGTCGACGGGCAGATCGATTCTTACGATCCGGAGACACTCGCCGAGGTCGAGGAGTTGCAGAACCAGATCTCCGGGCTGCAAGTGTTTGAGGATCCGGCCTTTACCTTCATTGCCCTTACGCTGAACCCGACAAAGCCACCGTGGGACAACGACAAGGTCCGCCGAGCGGCCAGCCTGGCGCTGAACCGGCAGCAGTACGTCGACGTGATCGTAGCGGGCGCCGGCAAACCGAACGGGCTCGTCCACTGGCCACTGGAGGCGTATGCACTCTCTCCGGAAGAGCTGGCGGAGCTCCAGCCATACGACCCGGAGGAGGCGAAGCGACTCATCCAAGAGGCCGGCTTCGATCTGCCGCTTGAGGTCAAGTTCATCTATCCGGCCAACAGCGACATCGAGTTCCACAACAAGCACCTGCCGATCTGGCTGCAGCAGATGGAGGCCGGCGGCTTCAAGGTGCAGGAGGACCCGCAGGAGTTCACGAACTGGCTGCAAAACTACACGGACGTCAACTACGACGCGTCGTTCTCGCTCAACCAGATCTACGAGACACCCGAGATCCCAGTCGACTTCCACCTTTCGGAGGGCCCCACCAGCGACGGCAACTTCGCTATCGGCATCGGCAAGCTGTTCCCGGAGGTGGACGAAGCGATTCAGGCGTCAAAGAGCTCTGTCAATCCAGAAGAGCAGGTAGAGCTGGTCAAGGATGTCCAGCGGCTGATCTACTCGAAAGAGCCCGCGTTCCTGCCGATCATGAGTTGGACCGACTTCACCGTCAGGCCGGCATACGCGAAGAACTGGCCGCGCGGGCTCGGCGGGGCGCTTGAGCTCTACTTCAACGACATGTGGCTGGACATCTAGGAGGCCGGTGCTGGCTGCTTGGTAGGAGAACGTGCGTCGATACATCATTCGGCGGTTACTCCAGTCAGTACTCATCCTGTTCGTACTGTCGCTCATTGTCTTTATCCTCCTGCGCATTGCGCCGGGGGCGAACCCAGCACTCATCATCTGCGGGATCAACTGCCCCAAAGACCGTCTCGAGGCGCTGGAAGAGCAGCTAGGCCTCAACGATCCGTACTTCCCCGTCTCCGTCACTAGCGACCCGCCCTTTGTTGAGTTTGCCACTGACAGCCAGTACGGGTCGTGGGCAACCAGCCTCTTCTCGGGCAGTCTGGGCAAAGACTGGAACGGCAACTCCGTAGGAGCCGAACTGCAGCGGCGGCTCCCGGTCACGCTGGAGCTGCTGGTGATCACGACCATCATGACCGTGACCATTGGCGTGCCGTTCGGGATTATCTCGGCGGTCGGGCGCAATTCACCGGCGGACTATACCGCGCGTTTCTCATCCGTCTTGGCGCTCGCGATACCCAACTTCTGGCTGGGGACGCTCGTATTGCTGGTCCCACAGGACCAATGGGGCTACGCGCCGCCGATAACGCATGCGGTGAGCTTCTTCGATAGCCCCTGGGACAACCTCCGTCAGTTCGTGCCGCCCGCGGCAGTCCTGGCCGCGGTCTCGGCGGCGAGCATCATGCGCTTGACGAGGTCGTCGATGCTTGAGGTGATGCGACAGGACTACATCCGGACGGCCAGATCAAAGGGCCTGCGCGAGCAAGTGGTGATTGGGCGGCACGCGCTGAAGAACTCGCTCATCCCGGTCACCACGGTGCTCGGGCTTCAAGTAGCTGGCCTCTTTGGCGGCGCGATCATCGTCGAGAGCATCTTCAACCTGCCAGGCGTAGGCGTCTACGAGCTCGGCTCCCTGATCCGCAAGCAGTACCAGGTAGCCCAGACGCTTACACTGTACATCGGCGTCATTGTGGTGCTGCTGAACCTGACTGTGGACGTCGCGTACGCCTGGCTGGACCCGCGAATACGCTATTCGTAAGGGAGACGAGCATGGCTGTCGACGCAACCAGCATCTTCGTGACCGACCAAGAGCCGATAGCCCGCTCAAGGGGGCGGGCTAGGTACGCCGCCCGCCTCATCCGTCAGAATCCCCTGGGCTTCTTCGGCCTCGCCGTCGTGCTTCTGCTGGGCTTCGTTGCGATCTTCGGCCCGGCGATTGCACCTCACGACCCGGCGGAGATCACCACCACCACGGCGGTCCAGGGAAATCCCTCGCTCGACCACCTCTTCGGGACGGACCATCTGGGCCGCGACGTGTTCAGTCGCGTGCTGCATGGGGCGCGCATATCGCTGACGGTAGGCTTCCTCTCCGTGATCTTCGGGACCTTCGTCGGCACGGCGATCGGCATCTTCTCGGGCTATGTCGGTGGTTCGATCGACAACTTCATCCAGCGCGTCGTCGATACGGCCATCGCGTTCCCGGCGCTCCTCCTCCTGTTGATCCTGAGCGCCGTACTGGGTCCCTCGATGAGGACGATCATCATCGCCGTCGGCATCGCCATTATCCCCGGCGTGGCGCGTGTCACGCGCAGCGCCGTGCTCGCCGAGAGCACCAATCAGTATGTCGAAGCGGCTCGAGCGCTGGGCGCGTCGACGCTACGCATTCTCGTCTTTCACATCACGCCGAACGTCCTCGCGCTCTCGATCGTCATCATGACGACGCTGCTCGGCACGGCGATCCTCGCCGAGGCGTCTCTGGCGTTCCTCGGCCTCGGTATCCCCAGCTCAGTCACGTGGGGTCAAGACGTGAACGATGCGCGCAACACCTTCCCGTTCCACCTCTGGCAGGCGTTTTTCCCCGGCGCGGCCATCACGCTCACCGTGCTGGGCTTCAACCTGCTCGGCGACTCACTGCGCGACATCTTCGATCCGCGCCTGCGCGGCCGGCTGTAGCCGGGCACGTTTCGCTAGCGATAGAGCCCTGTCGCACGACAGGGCTCTGGTGTTTGCAGACGCAAGCGGGTTGCTATGTGGTGAGGAACTCCGTTACGAGCGAGACGAACTCGGCGCGCTTCTCGAACATCGGTAGGTGCGCGCACTCCTTCATGATCACCACGCGCGAGTCCCCGATCGACGACCGGAAATCCTCCGCGTAGCTCGGCGGCACCAGCCGGTCCGACTCGCCCCAGACGATCAGCGTCGGCGCCGCGATGCGGTGGATGCGCCGCTTCAGCCCGCGGTCGGGGATCGGCCAGAGGAACTTGCCCGCGCTCGAATACGACTGGATGCGCTGGTACATCGCCTCGATCATGTCGTCCTGCGATTCCGGCGCCGGGAAGGCCTCGCGCACCGCGTCCGACTCGGGGTCGTGGACGATGTACGGCAGGAGCTGGTCCGGCCCCAGGACGAAGAAGTCCAGCACCGGCGCCTCGTCTCGCCACAGCCCGACCGCGTTCGCCAGCACCAGCCGCCGCACGCGGTGGGAGCAGAGCGCCGCGATCTCCGCCGCCAGCATGCCGCCCATCGAGTGGCCGACGACGTGCGCCGACTCGATGCCCAGCGCGTCCATGAGGTCGTGGTAGTAGAGCGCCAGATCGATGATGTCGTCGATGCGCTCGAAGCCCTCGGACGCCCCGAAGCCAGGGTGGCTGGGCGCGTACACCGTGAAACGCTCGGCGAGGTCGTCCAGGTAGCCACCTTCGCGGAGGCCGCCGGCGCCGTGCAGGAACAGCAGGGGGTCGCCGGAGCCGCCCTGTAGCAGCTCCGTCTGGAACAGCCCGTCGCGGACGGAAACGGTGCGTCGCTCCATCAGCACCCACCTCCCGCCGGCACCGCCTCCGGCAGCGAGGCCATGGGAGCGGCGCGCTGGTCTTTCGGCAGGGGATTGATCCACCAGCGGTCCTCGTACTCGCTCCAAAGGCCGCGGATGCGGGGCATGACCTTCTTGGCGAACAGCTCCGTGTTCTTGCGCACCAGCTCTGGCGGCATGCTGCCAAACTGGAGGAGCACCATCAGGTGGCCGACGCGCAGCGCCTTGGCCGCCTCCTCCAGCTTCTGCGCGACCGTCTCCGGTGAACCGCCGATGACGTAGCCGTCTTCCATGAAGTTCTTCCACTTGAGCTGGCCGGAGGCCGCCGCGACGACCTGTCGCTCGAACTGCGAACGCAGGCCGGCGCGCACCGTGCGGAGCGTGCGGTAGCCGGGCGCGTCGGCGAAGCCGGGGTAGATGTGCAGGCAGCGGTTGTAGAAGTACTCGGCGTGTTCAGCGTAGTCGCGCTCCGCCTGGGCGTCCGTCTCGGACACCGCGACGAACTGGAGGAAGCCGGCGCGGTACGGGTTGTCGTCCTTGCCCAGGCGCGCGAGCTCCTCCCAGAAGCTCTTCATTACCGATAGCCCGCGCTGGTGGCCAAAGTAGCTCAGGTAGCTGAACATGTAGTCCATGCGGCTCACCCATTCCCACGTCTCAATGCTGCCGCCGCCGGGGATCCAGATCGGCGGGTGCGGCTTCTGAACCGGCCGCGGCCACACGTTGACGTAGCGGAGCTGCGTGTACTTGCCGTTGAAGGCGAACACGTCCGGCTCGGTCCAGGCCTTCATGATCAGGTCGTGCGCCTCGTAGTACCTATCGCGCAGCGTGACCGGCACCTGACCGTACGTGAAGTTGGTGTCCATGGAGGTGCCAACGGGGAAGCCGGCCACCAGCCGCCCGCCCGACAGGCAGTCGAGCATCGCGAACTCCTCCGCGACGCGGGTGGGCGGGTTGTAGAGGGCGATGCTGTTGCCCAGCACGACGATGCCGGCGTTCTGCGTCCGGCGCGTGAGGGCGGCCGCCATCAGGTTCGGCGACGGCATCAGCCCGTAGGCGTTCTGGTGGTGCTCGTTCACGCAGATGCCGTCGAAGCCCATCTGGTCGGCGAACTCCAGCTCGTCCAGGTTCTCGTTGTAAATCTGGTGACCTTTGGCGGGGTCGAAGAGCCGGCTGTTCACATCCACCCAGACGCTCCGGTTCTTCTCCCGGAAGTCGTCCGGGAGGAACCGGTAGGGCATGAGGTGGAAGAAATGCAGCTTCATTCGATGCCTCCTTCGCCGGTGGGAAACGCTAAGCGACGCACCCGCGAACGGTCGTCGCGCGAACCTATGCTACACTATCACTCGACTCCGGCGCGAGTAGTGTGTTGAGGACGTGCACAGATGAAGATCTGCTTCATCATGTACCAGGGGAACATGTATTCGGGTGGCCAGGGGGTCTACCTCTACTACCTCACGCGCGAGCTCGCGCGCATGGGCCACGAAGTGCATGTCCTGGCCGGGCCGCCGTACCCGACGCTGGACGAGAAGGTCATCGGCCACGACCTCCAAACGCACAGCTACTGGAGCTACCACCACGTCAAAGAGGACTTCCTCTTCAAGCGGAACCCGCTGACGCACTTTCACCCCGTTAACTTCTACGAGTTCGTCTCGACGCGGATCGCGCTCTCTTCGCTGCTGCTCACGTTCAGCGTGCGCGCGTGGATCAAGCTCCGCGAGCTCTCCAAGGAGCACCGCTTCGACATCGTCCACGACAACCAGACGCTCAGCTACGGCATCTCGCTGATGCAGGCCTCCGGCTTCCCGGTCGTCGCTACCATCCACCACCCCCTCACCATCGACCTGCAGAACGCGCTCCAGCAGTCGCGCAGCCTCTACGAGCAGGCCAGGCGCATCCTCTGGTCGCCCTGGGTGATGCAGCAGGTCGTCGCGCGGCGGCTGCCGCGTGTCATCGTCGTCTCCCACACGTCGAAGCGCTCCGTGCAGCAGGCGTTCGGGCTGGACCCGGAGCGCATGCGCGTGGTCCACAACGGCATCGATACCGACACGTTCCGGCCGCTCGCGGACGTCGAGCGCAAGCCGGGCCTGATCGCCTACGTCGGCAACTCGGAGGACCGCAACAAGGGCGCTCGCTACCTCATCGAGGCGTTCCATCTGCTCCAGAGCGACCGGCGCGACTACGAGCTGGCGCTGGTCGACCAGAAGAAGGAGCGGCTCAAGCTGGTGCCACGGCTGGTGCAGGAGTACGGCCTCTCGTCGCGGGTGCACTTCATGGGCCGTTTGCCCACCGACCAGCTCGTGCGGCTGTACAACCAGGCGACGCTTGCCGTGTCGCCGTCGCTCTACGAGGGCTTCGGGCTGCCGGCCGCGGAAGCGATGTCCTGCGGCACACCCGTGATCGCCACTACCGGCGGCGCCTTCCCCGAGATCATCGACCACGATTCGACCGGCTGGCTGGTGCCGCCGGGCGACGCCGGCGCCCTGGCGGGCGCTGTCCGGTTGCTCATGGACGCGCCGGACCTGCGAGAGCGGCTGGGCCGGTCGGGGCGGGCGGCCATCCTGGAGCGCTTCAACTGGCGGAAGGCCGCCGAAGAGACGCTGGCTGTCTACGAGGAGGTCGTCGGCCAGCCGGGCGCCGTCCGCCACGAGACGCCGATCCGGGCGAGCTGAGCTGCGCTTTCGCGGCTGCGGATCGGTTATGGTAGCATCCTGATTGGGCCGAGGGCCCCGAAGCTCGCTATGCAGGGACGCCAAGGCGCGTTTCGGTAGGGTAGGGGCCGTCGCGCCGGGAGAACGGGTTTGCCTGACAATATCGTCACCATCGACTTCCACCGGCACATCCACATCCAGCCGGCCGAGGTCGTGCTCGACCTCGGCTCCGGCAACGGCCGCCACACCATCGAGGCCTGCCGCTGGCCCTGCCGGGTGATCTCGGTCGACGTCGATAAGTCGGAGCTCCAGCGCGCGCGCTTCTTCCTTCGCGCCGGCCCGGACGACCAGCCTTTCGGCGGCTACCCGCGACACGAGAAGCCCGGCACGCCCGGCCGCGCCGAGTTCGTCCTCGCCGATGCCCAGCACCTGCCGTTCAAGGACGCGGCGTTCGACAAGGTGCTCTGCACCGAGGTGCTGGAGCACATCCCCGACGACAAGGCTGGCATCCGCGAGCTGTACCGCGTGGCGAGGCCTGGCGCCGACGTCGCGGTCAGCGTGCCGCGTTACTGGCCGGAGCGCGTCTTCTGGACGCTCTCCTGGGAGTACTGGCACACGCCGGGCGGGCACGTTCGCATGTACCGCCCGGGGGAGATGGCGCAGTATCTCCAGGCCCACGGTTTCCAGGTGCGCAACGTCCGCTACCGCCACGCCTTCCAGTCGTTCTACTGGTTCTTGCGCTGCACCTTCGGCAAGGACAACGCCGGGCGGCTCTTGCCCCGGTTCATGATGCGCTTCATCAACTGGTACCACGGCGTGCGCCCCAGCCTGCTCGAGCAGGTCGAAGCCGTGGCGAACCTTGTCGCCGGCAAGGACATGATCCACTACACGCGCAAGCCGCCGGCCGCCGGGCGCACGGACGGTGCGGCGGCGCGCGAAGAGGCGCGACGCGCCGGCACTTCGAATTGACCTCCTGCACGCGCATCGCGCATTCTTGAGACTGTGCTAGACCGCTACCAGGCGATCGATCCCGCGAAGCTACACCTGCGGCCGGACGGGAAGCTGCTCGACGTTGGCTGTGGCACGGGGCGGCACCTGTTGGAGCTGAGCCGCTTTCCCGGCACGCTGGTCGGCCTCGATTTCGCGCTCGCCGACCTGCTCGGCATGCGTTACATGTTCGCGATCACCGCGCACGAACGGCCGATCGCGGCGGCATGGCACATGATCCAGGGGGCGGGCGAGCACCTGCCGTTCCCGGACGCCTCGTTCGACCAGGTGATCTGCACCGAGACGCTGGAGCACGTGCCCGACGACCGCGCCGTCCTCTGCGAGCTGATGCGCGTCCTCAAGCCCGGCGGCGTCCTCGCCGTCAGCGTGCCGGACGAGTACTCCGAAAAGCTGCTCTGGGGCGTCTCGCCGCGCTACCGCAACACGCCGGGCGGCCACGTCCGCATCTACGAACGGCAGCGCATCCGCCGTCTCGTTGAGGCCGCGGGCTGCAGGGTCTTCTCCGTCGAGTACCGCCACTCGCTGGAGACCGTGCGCTGGGTGCTGCACTCCGTTCTCGACCGTGAGTGGGGGCATCCGGGCATCGTCTCGCGCGGCGTCCGCTGGCTGCTCGACGCGCCCTCACACCGGAACTGGTGGCCGCTTTCCTGGGCCGATGAGCTGGGCAACCTCGTGCTGCCGAAGAGCATCGTGCTCTACGGCCGGAAGGCTGGGCGCGCAGCATGAGGGTCTGCTTCGTGCAGTCGCAGGGGCACATGTACTCGGGCGGGCAGGGCGTCTACCTGCACTACATCACCCGCGAGCTGGCGCGCATGGGCCACGACGTCCACGTCATCGCGGGCGTGCCGTACCCGAAGGTTGCGCCGGAGGTGCACCTGCACCGTCTCAAGACGTTCAGCTTCTGGAGCTACCTGGACGGCTTCGACGAATACGCTTACCGCACGCACCCTGCGCTTTTCTTCCATCCCGTGAACTTCTTCGAGTTCGCCTCGACACGCACGACGCTGGCGTCGCTGCTCAACATGTTCAGCCTGCGCGCCTATCACAAGCTGAACGAGCTCGAGGCGGAGCGTCCGTTCGACCTGATCCACGACAACCAGACGCTGGGCTACGGCATCTGGCTGATGAAGCAGCGCGGCAGGCCCGTCGTCGCGAACATCCACCATCCCCTCGCCATCGACCGCAAGAACGCGATCAACGAAGCGCGGTCGCTCTCCGCGCGCGTCTCGAAGATCGTCTGGTACCCGTGGGTCATGCAGCAGTGGGTCGCCGAACGTCTCGACCGCATCATCACCGGCTCCGACGCCTCGGCCGGCTCCATCGTCGAGGCGTTCGGTCTGCGGCGCGATCACATCCGCGTCATCCACGACGGCGTCGAGACCGGCGTGTTCCACCGGCTCGACGACGTTCCCGTGGAGCCGGACCGCATCCTCTTCGTCGGCAACAGCGAGGACCGCAACAAGGGCGTCGCCTACCTGCTGCGCGCCGTCCGCCTCCTGCGCGGCGAGGTGCCGTTCCACCTGCGCGTCGTCCACCACCCGGGCTCGAAGGGCGCGCCGCGTCTCGTCCAGCAGCTCGGCCTGCACGGCCGCGTCACCTTCATGGAGGACCTCTCGACGGCCGATCTCGTGCGCCAGTACAATCGCGCGCAGCTCCTCGTCTCGCCGTCGCTCTACGAGGGCTTCGGCCTGCCCGCCGCCGAGGCGCAGGCCTGCGGCACGCCCGTCGTGGCGACGACGGCCGGTGCGCTCCGTGAGATCGTCGAGGACGGCGTCACCGGCGTGCTCGTGCCGCCGGGCGATGTCGGCGCGCTCGCCCGCGCGATCCGCGCGCTGCTCGAAGACCCGGCGCGCTGCCGCTCAATGGGCGACGCCGGCGCGCGCCGCATCCGCGAGCGCTTTAGCTGGGAGCGCACCGCGGAGGAGACGCTGGCGCTCTACGAGGAGGTGCTCGACCGCTACAACGCGCGCGCGCGCCTCACCGTGCCGGTGTCATGAACGTCTGCTTCCTCCTGCACGAGGGCAGCATGTACTCGGGCGGGCAGGGCGTCTATTTGGCCAACATGACGCGCGAGATCGCCCGTCTCGGCCACGAGGTGCACGTCATCGCCGGGCCGCCCTACCCCGAGCTCGCCGACGGTGTCGTGCTGCACAAGGTGAAGAACTACAACTACCACCGCCTGCTCGCCACCGGCCGGCGCTTCTTCTACGGCCGCCCCGCTCTCGATGCCTTCCGGCCGCTCAACCTCGGCGAGCTGGTCACCACGCGCCTCGGCATGTTCTCCGTGATGGGCGCCTTCAGCATCCGCGCCTACGACCGCTTGCGCGCGCTCCAACCCCAGCACCGCTTCGACCTCGTGCACGATAACCAGGTGCTCGGCTACGGCACGCTGCTGATCAAGGCGCTCGGCCTCCCTGTCGTCGCGACGGTGCACCATCCGCTCAACGTCGACCGGACGAACCGCGTGCGCGAGGCGCGCTCGGCCGCGGAACAGGTGCGCGCCGTCCTCTTCTATCCGTTCTTCATGCAGCAGATCGTCGCGCGCCGCGTCGATAGGCTGGTGACCGTTTCGAGCGCGAGCGCGCGGTCGGTCGCCCGCGCCTTCGATCTGCCCGTGGCGCGTGTTGCGGTCGTCTCGAACGGCGTCGATAGCGAGACGTTCCGGCGTCTGCCCGCCGTCGCGCCGGAGCCGGGGCGGCTGCTTTTCGTCGGCGACTCCGAGGACCGAAACAAGGGGTTCGAGCACCTGCTCGGCGCCCTTCGCCGCCGCGAGGCGCCTTTGCCGTTCCAGCTCGTCGTCGTGCAGCGCGCCTGGTCGCGCCGCGCGCCGGAGCTGGCGCGCCGGTACGGCCTCGGCGGCCGCGTGGCGTTCCTCGACAGCCTGTCGCGGGAGGACCTCGTGCGCGAGTACAACCGCGCGCAGGTCCTCGTCTCCCCGTCGCTTCACGAGGGCTTCGGCCTGCCCGCGGCCGAGGCGCAGGCCTGCGGCACGCCCGTGGTGGCAACCACCGCCGGCGCGTTCCCCGAGATCGTCGAAGACGGCACGAGCGGTCTACTCGTCCCGCCGGGCGACGAAGAGGCGCTCGCTGCGGCGCTCCGCACGATGCTGGAGAACCCGCTGCGCTGCCGCTCGATGGGTGACGCAGGCGCGCGCCGCGTCCGCGACCGGTTTAGCTGGCGGCGCTCGGCGGAGGCGATGCTGGCGCTCTACCAAGATGTCCTTGCGGAGCGGCGCAATGGCCGCGCAAGAAAATACGTCGCGACGCCGGAGCGGGTGCGATGAAAATCTGCTTCCTGTTGCACCAGGGCAGCATGTACTCGGGCGGGCAGGGCGTCTATCTGAGCAACATCACGCGCGAGCTCGCCGCGCTCGGCAACGAGGTGCACGTCATCGTTGGACCGCCGTACCCGGACGTGGCCGAGGGCGTGCACGTGCACAGGGTGCGCAACTACAGCGTCTATCGCCTGCTCGAGACGGCCCGCTTCTTCTTCTTCGGCCGGGAGCCGCTCAGCTTCTTTCATCTCCTCAACTTCTACGAGCTGGCGACCAGCCGCTTCGGTTTGTTCTCGGTCATGGCGGCGTTCAGCTTCCGTGCTTACGACAAGCTCTGCGAGCTGGCAGACGAGCACCGCTTCGACATCATCCACGACGTCCAGGGCCTCGGCTACGGCACCTTGCTGATCAAGGCCAACGGCCTGCCCATCGTAGCCAACATCCACCACCCGCTGCAGTTCGACCGCGCGAACGCTGTCCGCCAGGCGCGCACCGTACCGGACAAGTTCAAGTGGATCCGCTTCTATCCATTCTGGATGCAGGAGATCGTCGCCCGCCGCATGGACCGCATTATCACCGGTTCCAGGCACTCGGCGGCGTCCGTGGCGGAGGTCTTCCGCCTGCCGCCCGAGCGGGTCGCCGTCATCTACGACGGCGTCGACTCCGAGACGTTCCGGCCGCTCGAGCTGGCGAAGCGTGAGGGCAGCATCCTCTACGTCGGCAACTCCGACGATAAGAACAAGGGCGCCCGCTATCTGGTCGAGGCGATGGCGTTGCTCAACCACCGGCGCGACCTGCGCCTCACCGTCGTCGACCGGCCGATCGCCTGGGTCGTGCCGTCGCTGGCCCGTGAGCTCGGGGTCGAAGACCGCGTCACGGTCACCGGACGGTTGAGCAAGGACGAGCTGGTGCAGCTCTACAACCAGGCCGAAGTCTTCGTCTCGCCGTCGCTCTACGAAGGCTTCGGGCTGCCCGCCGCGGAGGCGATGGCCTGCGGCGCGCCGATCGTCGCGACGACGGCCGGCGCGTTCCCGGAGGTCATCGAGGATGGCGTGAGCGGCCTGCTGGTCCCGCCGGGCGACGCGCGCGCGCTCGCCGGCGCGATCGAGCGAGTGCTCGGCGATCGAACGCTCCAGCAGCGCCTCGGTACCGAAGGCCGGCGACGCATCGTGGAGCACTTCTCCTGGCGCGAGACGGCGGTGCGGACGCTGGCGCTGTACCAGCAGGTGCGGTCGGAGCGCGCGACGCGGGGCTAGTCGTCTGCCGGCGGCTCGATCGGCGTCGCGATCAGCGCCCTGCCGATCCAGAAGGCCACGTAGAGCGCCCCCAGCAGCCCGCCGGTCACCGGAAGGGCGAGAGCCCAGTAGCTCCGGCGCAGCACGCCGCCCAGGAAGATGACGGCGCTGAAGATGCTGATGGCGCAGATGATCATGCCGTAGAAGTGGGAACGCTCAGCCATAGAACTACTGCTCCGTTGTGCTGATTTGGCGGCGAGCCGGGCGGCCGGCCTCTGATAGTGTAGGCGGGGCCGGAAGCCCGTGTCAAACCGGCCTATGCTGTGATGTCCTCGCCGCCGTCCACGCCGATGACGTTGCCCGTCATCCAGGCGAGGCGCTCGTCCGCCAGCGCCGCGATCGCCTTCGCCACGTCCTCCGGCGTGGTGGAGCGGCCCGATGGGTTCTGCGCCTGCGCGCGCGCCAGCAGCTCCGGGCCGCCAGGGATGCGGCGCAGCGCGGGCGTGTCCGTCACGCCGGCGCGGATCGCGTTCGCGCGGATGCCCAGCGGGGCCAGCTCGAACGCGAGCTGCCGGATGTGGGACTCCAGCGCCGCCTTCGCCGCGGATACGGCGCCGTACGACTTGATCACGCGCGAGCCGCCGGAGCTCGTCATCGCGAAGATGCTGCTGCCCCGGCGCAGCAGGTTGCGCGCCACCAGGTCCTGCGTCCAGTAGACCAGGCTGTTCGCCATCACGTCGAGTGTCATCTCGAGCTGCTTTTGGCTGATCGCGGCCTTCGGCGACCCCGCGATGTACGGCAGCAGCGTCCCGAACGCGAGCGAGTGCAGC
>Ga0326597_10002280_pt1 | contig 28830 bp, 9 predicted proteins | sample RVTome_12_FD_203789 | JGI IMG/M metagenome (GOLD analysis project Ga0326597, IMG submission 203789) | Soil microbial communities from uranium-contaminated site in the Upper Colorado River Basin, Wyoming, United States - RVT100D185 | ecosystem: Environmental > Terrestrial > Soil > Contaminated >... | reverse complement strand
GCATTCTGCATCCCTATCCGCATGACCGCCTCCGCGTCTGACCTGAGGCAGGAGCCGTATGAGGTAATGCTTCACGTACGGATCTGTGCGGGGGGCCCCGGGAAACCGGGGTCCCTACCGCGATGGGCACGAAGGAAGAGGGAGCAGCGACAACCGAGGCGGTTGTCGCTGCAGAGTGGGGGACCTTGCCATGGTCAATTTGCCCCGAAGAACACCGCCAGCAGGTTCGCCTGGGAGTCCGAGGCCACGATGTCCAGGTCTCCGTCCTGATCGAGGTCGGCAACGGTCAACGATGAGATGGAATTGGAGGCAGTCTCCAGCAGGGTGGGAACGGGATCGAAGTCTCCGGGGGTGGTCTGAAGAAAGAGGGCGATGCTCGCGCCTGAAGGGCCGAACGCCGGGGTCACCAGGTCCAGGTCTCCGTCCCCGTCGAGGTCAGCGACGGCCACCGCGGCTTGGCCGAGGTTCCCGGGGATGCGGATCACTCTCGGGTTCTCGAGATCAAATACACCGGGCGAGGACTGGAAGAGGACGGTCAGGGTCGGTTGGTTCTCGATGGGGATGCGGGCGAGCACCACGAGATCGAGGTCTCCGTCCCCGTCCATGTCGGCGGTGACCACCGCCTGGGCGAACTTGAGGGAGTCCGCCGTGAGCGTTCGGACGTCGCCGAAGACCCGGGGAGAGGTCTGGAAGAGAAGGGTGAGGTTGTCGTTTCCCACCACGGGGTTGGCGGCGACGAGATCCATGTCCCCGTCCCCGTCCAGATCGGCGGCGGTCGGAATCTGGGTCGCGTTTCCAGCGGTGCGGATGACGATCCGATCCTCGAGATCGAAGGTGCCGGGCGAGGACTGGAAGAAGACACTCAGGTTCGGCGTGTTCCCGATGCGGTTGCGGGCCGAAGCCACGAGGTCGAGGTCTCCATCCCCGTCTATGTCGGCAGTTCTCACCGTGCGAACGAAGCTGAGAAAGCCCCCGGAGAGAAGGATGGGGTCGCCGAAGACCCCGGGGGAGGTCTGGAAGAGGAGGTCGATGTTGCCGCCGATGCTACTGGCCGAGGCGAGGTCGACATCCCCGTCCTGATCGAGGTCGGCGGCGGCCACGGACACGACGCCGTCGAGGGACGGGTCTTCGAGCACCACCGCGACGTCGAAGACACCCGGCGAGGTCTGGGCGAAGATCGCGAGGTTGCCGCTGGCCTGGTTCGCGGAGACCAGATCGAGATCTCCGTCTTGATCCAGGTCGGTGGTGGCCACGGACACCGGAGCGACGAAGTCGACGTTTGCGAGCAGGCTCGGCTCGGCCTCGAAGTCCCCGGGAGTGATCTGGAAGACGAGGGCCAGCTCCTGGTTGCCCAAGATCATGGCCAGGTCGATGGATCCATCCGCATCGAGGTCGGCGGCGACGAGGCGACTGGGTATACCGGGGACGTCGATGGAGATGGGGAGGGGATCGAAGGCTCCTCGGGTGGTCTGGAGGTACACGACGAGCTTGGTGGCGATGTCGTCGGTGGCGACCAGATCGACATCCCCATCCCCGTCGACGTCGGCCGCGGCCACCGACGTGAGGCGGTTGATGGCGAAGTCGGGGTCGATGAGCACGGTGGGCTCGGGGTCAAACGTCCCCGGTGCGCTCTGGAAGAAGAGAGAGAGGCTGGTCCTGTTTTCTGCCGGTGGGTCGAAGCCTGCCGCCACGAGATCGAGGTCGCCGTCCCGATCGAGGTCGGCGGCGATGAGGTCCAGCAATTGCATGACGGCGGGCGGTGGTCGCAGCTCGAGACGAGAAGTGGTGTCGAAGACGCCGGGAGCCGTCTGGAACAGGATGGTCACCAGGGGGCTGCTTCCCTGCATGGACGTGGCTGTGGCGGCGAGGTCGAGATCGCCGTCCTGATCGAGATCGGCCGCGAGGAGCCTCTGGATGAGGAGTGTGGTGTCGACTTCGACCACGAGGGGATCCTCGTCGTCGAAGACTCCGGGAGAAGTCTGGAAGAAGACGACGATGTCGGCGGTTGAAGTGGAGAGCACCGCCAGATCGAGATCCCCGTCGGAATCGAGGTCGGCGGCGACCACGGAGCCCGGGAATTCGAGGACGGCGTTCTCCAGCACGGCGGGCTCGGGATCGAACACGCCGGGGGAAGAGGTCTGGAAGAACAGGACGAGCTGGCCCTCGAGGGTGGTGGAGACGAGGTCGAGGTCGCCGTCCTGGTCGAGGTCGGCGGCCGCAAGCGAGGTGGGCGTTGCGAGGGCGGGGTGCGCGAGGACGGTGGGACTACCATCGAACCTTCCGGGCGAGGTCTGGAACAACAGGACGAGGGCCGGGTCGGCCCCCCCTTCGGTGAGGGCGAGGTCGAGGTCTCCGTCCCGGTCCAGATCGGCGGAGATCAGGGTGGAGCCGCCCCCGGTTCTCCCCGTGGCGAGGATCGCGGGGGGGGCATCCAGAGTGCTCCTCACGGTGATCTGCGCGGAGGGCCGGCTCGAGAGGCCGCGGTCGTTGTCGAAGGCCACCGCCCCCAGGCGGACGCTCCCCTGGCTCGCGTCGTCGCTCGACCACACGAAGACGCCGTTGGTGCCGCCGGGGGTTCCGATGGCGGGGACGGTGCGGGCCAGCCTCCAGGGAGCGGCTCCCTGCGGCACGGGGCTAAGGGGCTCGTCGAGATGAACGGTCTGGCTCGCCGGGGCGTAGGTGACCCCTCCCTTCTCGAGCACGGCGCGATGGGTCACGCCTCCTCCGACCGCGAGATCGGAAGCATCGCGAAGGGGCAGGATCCGGTAGCCGTCGGGCCCGGTGGCGATGCCGGTCGTATCGTACCCGCGTCCGATCTCGTGGACGTCCAGATCGGCTCGGCCGTCTCCATCCAGGTCCACCGCACTTCCGAGCTCGAGGCTTCGCAGCTCGCGCGTGCCGTCGTCGGGATCCTCGTCGGTCACAACGAGGAGGCGCACGCCTCTCTTCTCGATGGCAAGGGCAGTGGGCCGCGGCACGCCGATTCCGGAGGCCCTCACCTCCACGGTCTCGAGGCGATCGGTGCGAACGGTCAGGATGCGGTTCCTACCGTTCTCGGCAATGTACACGCGATGGGGAACCAGAGGATCGATGGCGATGCCCCAGGGCGCGTCGAGAGGAGTCTCGGGAGGTCCGAACAGGGTGGCAACGACGGGAGGGTTTCCGGTGGGGTAGGTCACCTTGATCAGCGAGCGTCGCGCGGTGACCAGCGCGGTGCCGGTGCCGGCGCAGGCGAGGCCGCGGATCCGGCCCCCCTCGGTCCTTCCGTCAAAGGAGGTGGCAAGGAGCTGACCTTGTCCTCCGTTCGTGCCGGCGAGGTCGACGCGGCGGAGCTCCCACGAGCTCGAGACTTCCTGGAAGAGACCGATGACCACGCTCGTCTCGCCCGGCTCGTAGGCCAGGGCGGTGGGGGTGTTGGCTCCCTGGGCCAGGATGCGGGCATTTTCTCCGCTCGCCGCGTTGAGGCTGCGGAGTCTCCACGACCCGCCGAGGTCCTCCAGCACGAGGGCAAGGGGCCCGTTCCCGACGGGCAGCGCCGCCACCGGGGCGGTGAGGCCGGGATCCTGGCTCCAGTCCTTCCGGACCGGAATCGGGATCGACGACGCGCGCAGGATCTCGAGGGTGCCCGTGACGCGCAGCTCCCGGGTCAGGGGATCCCGCTCGAGGGCCCCCGCGGCCGTGGTCGCGAGCTCGGGCAGACGGACGCTCAGGGCACCCGCGGGAAGGAGCCGTCCCTGGAAGGTCCGGGGAATCTCGGTGCAGATCTGGAGCTGTCGGCGCAGCTCCGCCAGCTCGGGGTCACGGAGTAGCGCGCGCGCCTCCCCTGCATTGCGAAGGGGCGGAAGCCCGGGAAACGCGCTCTGCTGGCTCGTTCTCCACTGGAAGACGATGGCCGCCTCGTCGCCGGGCTCGCCGGTCTCGAGGTTGCCGTCGAAGAGGGTGAAGGGGACGGGGATGCCGCCCCGCCGGTCGGAGCTCAGCAGCAGCGCCGCGTCGTTGATCTCGATCCGGGGCTCGGTGTTGTTGTCGACGCGCACGAGGTCGAGGGCGGGGGCACCGGGGGCCACGCCGTCGCTGGAGAGGAAGGTCAGCTCCACGTCGTGGTCGGAAAAGCCGAGGTCGGTCTGGGCATCCCAGAGAAACGCGACCGGCTGCCCTCCGGGACCGGCCACGGTGCCTCCGGTGGCGGGGATGGGGCCCGCGTCAGGATCGTCATCGAGAAGATCGAAGAGCGCGCTCACCGTGACGAGATCATTGGAGCTGTCGCTCGCCACGAAGTCGGTGCGGGCGAGGATCGTGACCGACCGTCCGGGGGCCGAGGTGATCACGAGGCTCGGCGGGTCGTTGCCGATGTCGATCCGAAGCCTCCGGGCCTCGAGGTCGGAGGCTCCCTCCTTTCCGCGAAAGGAAAGGAGCACCCTCGGGGTCAGCGACGCGGTTCCGAGCTGGTCGTCGCGGGAGAAGTCCCACCTCTTCTCGTGCACCACGCCCTGAGGGGATGACGCAAGACCGCGGAGGTTCGTCGAGATCTCGTCCTCCGGACCCGCGACCAGGACGAGGTCGATCGGACTTCCGGTGACGGGGTCCTCATAGGTCAGGGCCACGTCGATGGTGTTGGACTCGGCGTCGGTGAGCGTGAAGCGAACGGTGGCCGGCGAGGTCCGGGCCTCGATGATCACGTCGGTGAGGGTGGCGGGGGAGCCGGTGGAGGATCCACCACCGCTGCTTCCCGAGAGGCCGGCGACGATGCCGACCGTGGTTCCCCCGCATCCGGCGAGCAGGGTGCAGACCAGAGGGAGAAGGGCAACGGCTCTTCTCGGAGTCTTGCTCTTGGCGTGGCTTGGTCTCATGGTGTCGGTCTCCCGCTACCCGTTGTCTCAGTCCGACGAGAAGAACACCGCCAGTCGATCGGAGGAAAGGTCCGGGGCCACCAGATCCAGGTCGCCGTCCTGATCGAGGTCGGCCACGGTAACGAGCTGCGGGACGGCGTTGAGGTCGAGCAGCACGGGGACGGGATCGAAGGATCGGGGGGTGGCCTGGCGGAAGATGAGGATGCCTCCCCTCGACGCAAACGTACCCGATGCCACGAGGTCCGCATCTCCGTCCCCGTCGACGTCGGCGACGGCCACCGCAACCGTCAAGTTGAGGGCCGAAGGCCGGATCACGACCCGATCGTCGAGAAGGAAATTCCCCGGTGACGACTGGAAGAGGACGACCAGGTTTTGGAGGCCGGATGCGCGACTCCGCGCGGCGACGACGAGGTCGAGGTCTCCGTCGCCGTCCATGTCGGCGGCGGCTACCGACTGGGCGGTGTCGAGAAAGCCGGCCGCGAGGACGGTGACGGCCCCGAAGACGCCGGGAGAGGTCTGGAAGAAGAGGGTGAGGTTGTCGCCGATGATGCTGGCCACGACGAGATCGGTATCGCCGTCCTCGTCGAGGTCGGCCGCGGCGACCGACAACGGGAAGACCATGGCGGGGTCCCGGAGCACCACGGGAACGGGATCGAAGACACCCCTTCCGGTCTGGAAGAAGAGGGTGAGGTTGTTGCTCGTCCGATTCGAGGAGACGACATCGAGGTCGCCATCCTGATCGAGATCGGTGGCAACGACCGAGGAGGGGGCCATCGTGGAGGCGTCCCCGAGAAGGACGCGAGAACCGAAGATTCCCGGAGAGCCCTGGAAAAAGAGGGCGAGGTTGTTGCTGACCTGGTTTGCGGAGACCAGATCGAGATCGCCGTCCTGGTCGAGGTCGGCGGCGAACACGGACTGGGGGCCATCGATGGCGGGGCCATCCAGAACCGATGGGGCATCGAAGACGCCGGGAGAGGTCTGGGCGAAGATGGTGAGGTTGTCGCTGGTAGCATTCGCGGAAACGAGATCGAGATCGCCGTCCCGGTCGAGGTCGGCGGCGGTCACCGATACGGGACCGTCGAGAGCGATGCTTTCCAGGAGCGAGGGTTCCGGATCGAAGGATCCCGGGCCCGACTGGAAGTAGAGGGCAATCGCGCGGCCGTTCGTGTTTGCCGTCACCAGGTCCACGTGCCCGTCCGTATCCAGGTCCGCGGCGACGAGAGAGGTCGGCCCATCGACGGAGGTCTCGATCGTGGTGGGCACGGGATCGAAGGACCCCGGGGAGGTCTGGAGGTAGACGATCAGCTTGTTCTCGAGGTCGTCGGCCGCCACGAGGTCGAGATCGCCGTCCCGGTCGAGGTCGGCGGCGGAGATGGCGCTGAGGCGGTTGAGGTTGAACGAAGGATCCCTGAGCACCGTGGCCCTCGGGTCATAGACGCCCGGAGACGTCTGGAAGAAGAGGGCGAGGTTGGTCAGGTTTGCGGGCGGGGGATCGAAGTTCGCCGTGACGAGGTCGAGGTCGCCGTCCTGATCGAGGTCGGCGGTGATGAGGGCCGTGGTGGCCCTGAGAGCCGGGTCTCGCAACACGACGCGGTTGTCGATGTCGAAGACTCCGGGTTCGGTCTGGAAGAGGATGGTGAGGTTGCGAGCACCGCCGACGGCGTTGGTGGCGGAGGCGACGATGTCGACGTCCCCGTCCTGATCGAGGTCCGCCGCCGCCAGATTGAACGGAGACTGGAGGGAACCGGCCTCGAGGACGAGCGGGTTCTCGTCGTCAAAGACCCCGGGGGAGGTCTGGAAGAGGATGGTGAGGTTGCTGCTTCCCGTCAATGGATCGGCGGAGAGGAGATCCATGTCACCGTCCTGGTCGAGGTCGGCGGCGACGACCTGGCTGACTGCACTGATGGAGGGAGTCGCGAGGACGGTGGGCTCGGGATCGAAGACGCCGGGAGAGGTCTGGAAGAAGAGAGTGAAGCTCTGGCTCATGAAGCCGTTGGCGGAGACCAGATCCACGTCGCCGTCCTGGTCGAGGTCGGCCGCGGCGACGGCCAGAGGAACGCTGAGGGAGGGGTGCTGGAGGATCGTGGGAGCACGATCGAAGGCCCGGGGAGAGCTCTGGTAGAAAATGGTGATGGCGCCGCCGACCACGGCTCCGTTGGTGTACACGAGGTCGAGATCGCCGTCCTGGTCGAGGTCGGCCGCGACGATTTTTCTCGGGAAGAAGTTGCCGGGATCGGGAAGCAGGAGGGGGGTGGTATCCAGGGCACTCCGCACGGTGATGGACGTCGAGGATCGACTCGGCAGCCCCCGGTCGCCGTCGAAGGCCACGGCGCCGATGCGGATGCTCCCCTGGCTCGCTTCGTCGCTCGACCACACGTAGACGCCGTCCGTCCCGCCGGGGGATCCGACCGGGAACACGGTCCGGACCAGCCTCCATGGCGCTGCCCTCTGCGGGGCCGGATCGAGGGGCCGGTCGAGCCGCACGATCCGCGTCGTCGGATCATAGACGGCCTCACCGCGCTCGATCACGGTGCGACTCGCCACGCCTCCGGCCACCGCGAGATCCGGGGGGCCAACGAGCGGGAGGATCCGGAAGCCGTCGGCTCCGGCACCCAGGCCGGAGGTCGTGGAGTAACCCCGTCCGATCTCGAAGACCTCGAGGTCGGCGCGGCCGTTCCCGTCCTGGTCCACCGGACTTCCCAGCTCGATGCCCCGGAGCTCCCGGGTGCGGTCGCCGGGATTGGCGTCGGTCACCACGAGAAGGCGCGTGCCGTTCTTCTCGAGGGCGATGGCGGTGGGCCGGGGCACGCCGATGCCTCGCGCCTTGACCTCGATCGTCGCCTCGAGCCGGTCGGTGCGAACGGTCAGGATCCGATTCCGGCCGTTCTCGGCCAGGTAGATGCGATGGGGGAGAAGTGGATCGACGGCGATTCCCCACGGTTCTGCGAGCGGCGTGTTCGGGGGGCCGAGCAGCGTGGCGAGACGAGGAGGCTCTTCGGCCGGGTAGGACGCCTTGACCAGGGATCGCCCGGCCGTGATCAGCGCCGTCTCGCTTCCGAGGCTGGCGATGCCGCGGATCCGTCCGCCCTCGGTCGTTCCGTCCAAGGACGAGGCCAGGTGCTCTCCCGGGCCGCCGTCCGAGCTCGCCAGATCGACTCTTCGGATCTCCCAGGAATCCGACAGCTCCTGGAAGAGGGCGACGAGGACGTTCCTCTCTCCCTTCTCGTAGGTCATCGCGGTCGGGGTGTCGATTCCCTGGGCCAGGAGCCGGACGTTACCGCCCGTGGAGAGGTTGAAGCTCCGAAGCCTCCAGCTCGAGCCGAGGTCCTCGAGAACGAGGGCGAGGGGGCCGCTCTCGACGGGGAGTGCCGCGACCGGGGTCATCAGACCGGGATCTTCCCTCAGGGTGCCGGAGATCGGCTCGGGAATCGTGGTGCGGCGCAGGATCTCGAGGGCGCCCGACAGGCGCAGCTCTCCGGTCGTCGGGTCCGTCTCGAGGGCCGCCGACGCCGAGGCCGCGAGCTCGGGGAGGAGAATCTCCGTCTCGCTGACCGGCATGAGCCGTCCCTCGAACCTCCTCGGAATCTCGGTGCAGACCTGGAGCTCGCGTCGCAGGTCAGCCAGCTCGGGATTGGCCAGGAGCGTGCGGGCCTCGCGTGCATTGCGCAGGGGCGGAAGCTCGGGGAATGCGGGCTGCCGGTCCGTTCTCCACTGGAAGACGATCACCACCTCGTCGCCGGGCTCGCTCGTCTCCACGTTGCCGTCGAACACCGTGAACGGGATGGGGATGCCGCCGCGCCTGTCGGTGCTGAGCAGCAGGGCGGCGTTGTTGATCTCGACCCGGGGCTCGGTGTTGTTGTCGACGCGCACGAGGTCGATGGCGGCGGCGCCCGTCTTGATCCCGTCGCTCGGGATGAGCATCAGGGCCACATCGTGGTCGTTGAACCCGAGGTCGCTCTGGGCGTTCCACAGGAACTCGATGGGCTGACCGGAGGGACCGGAGGCGGTGCCTCCCCGGGCGGGCAGGAACCCCTGGTCGGGGTCGTCGTCGAGGAGGTCGTAGAACGCCTCCACGGTGGCCCGGTCGTCCTGGCTGTCGAACACCGTGAACTCCACCGAGACGACCCCGGTGAGCGAGCGATTCGGCTCCGAGGTGATGGTCAGGACCGGGGGATCGTTGCCGACGTCGACGGTGGCGGCTCGGGGCTCGAGATCGCGCGCGCCCTCTTTTCCCGAGAAGTGCACGGTGACTCCGCGGGTGAGGGCGTCGGTCCCGAGCTGATCCTGCCGGGCGAAGTCCCAGAGCCGGGTATGAGGCGTCCCCTGCTGCGAGGTGCCCAGGCCCGACAGCTCGGTGGTGATGCCCTCGTTTTCGTCGGGGACGAGAACGAGGTCGATCCTGCGGCCGGGGTCGGCGGGGTCCGGGATCTGGAGGCGCACGTTCACCGGGTTTGCCTCCGGATCGGACAGCGTGAACTGGATCCTCGCCGGCGATCTCCGGGCCTCGATCGAGGTCACGGTGAGGACGGCCGCCCCGTCGGCGGAGCCACTACTTCCCCCGTTCCCCGACAGCGCGGCCACGATGCCGGCCGTGGTCCCCCCGCACCCCGTGAACAGGGCGCAGAGAAGGGCCGGCATGAATCCGTGTCGGCGCGAAGTCTGGCTCTCGGCGTAGACGGCTCTCATGGTCGTTCTCCCGTTACCCGTGGGGGAGCCGGACCCCCTCGGGAGGGCCTGGGCTCGTTGACCAAGGTAGCGGCAGGGGAGGGTTTCCTGCCAGGAGATTCCTGGGAACCCCGTGGGTTCACCGTGGCACGCGCGTGCCACGGTTCCTGCGGTGCACGTGGAACGGGAGGTCCGGGCCGGAAACCTTCGGGGTAGGTCGATGGTGAGCCAAAGGATCCGAGGGGCAGGAACACGGCTCACCGGCGCGTGCACCTCCCCTCCCTACACCGCCACTCTCCCCCGGGCCGTCACGCGAATCCGCCCCTCGCGAAGGAGCATCGGTTCGTGAACGTCGCGCAGGGTCTCGACGGGCACCCCCGTGAGCGCGGCCAGGCGCGAAAGCGAGACGGGTCGCGCCGTCTCGCCCAGGATGGAGAGGATCTTCCGGTCCACCGCGCCGAGGCCACGGGCGTCGAGGCCGAGATCGCGGAGTGCCCGGACCACGGCCCCCGTGCCGATGGCCTCGTGCCCCTGGGCGACCGCCACCTTGCGCGCCCGCTCGAGGAGCTGGAGGGCGCGTCGGGGGATGCCCCGCGCAGCCCGGACCAGGATGCGCAGGGCCCGAGCGGAAAGCCCGGCGTCCGGCGGAGTCACGCTCACCAACTCGCCGCTTGCCGCCGGTACGTCTGCCGTCACCGCGTCCGCGGCCTGTCCGCCGTTCATCCCACCGCCTGCCGGTGTACGGTCGACATCGTTCTGGCACCTCGCGGCATGCGCGTGCCGCGCCCGGGTCACGATGGACGCGATCTCGCGCTCCGGGTAGAAGCCGATCTCGAGGTGGCCGCCGCCGAAGCGAGAAACGAGTGCCTCGGGGAGCGCCGCGAGATGAGTCGTCGCGCACGCAAACGCGAGCGGAGGGAGGGCGATCTCGATCCGGTGCACGACTCCGCCGTGAGCCACCGGGAGCGTCATGGTTCCGCGATCGAGGATCTCGTAGAGGACTTCGCACGTGGCCTGGGGTACGGCGTGGACCTCGTCGATGAAGAGGAGGTCGTGGGGGCGGGCTCGGGCCACCCAGCCGGCGAGCACCGACGGCGATCGGAGAAGGGGACCGTTGATCCTCTGGAAGCCGCCGCCGAATTCGCGGGCAAGCGACTCGAGGATCGTCGTCTTGCCCGTTCCGGGGGGACCGGTGAGAAGGAGCGGATCGAGCGGTCGCCCCTCGAGGCGCGCGCTCTCGACTTCAGTCTCGAGAAAGCTCCGGATGCGGTCGAGGCCGGAGAGATCGGCGAGGAGGGGAGCTCCGGCGGGTCTTGCCAGCGATGAAAGTGGCGAGTCGGCCTCTTCGCCCATCGGTGCCCTCGCGATTCCGTGCTGCTCCAGCACCTTGCGGTCGATCTGGAACACCTGGCGCCGGTCGTTCCAGGGAAAGAGGTCGGCGTTTCTCTGCCACCAGGCAGCGGTCGCGCGCTCGGGGAGGAACGTTGGGGCTGGGCCTCGCGGCACGCGCGTGCCGGTTTCGCCCCGCTGCCCGGTCTGCGGCACGCGCGTGCCGTTCGTACCCTCGGGTTCGGCCAGCTCCGGTCGCGCCTCGCCTCGTGCATCGGTCTTGTCATGCGGCACGCGCGTACCGTTTCCATGGGTTTCGACCGCGACCTTCGCAGTGGCCGTGCCCTCTGGCCGCCGAAGGGAGCCCACCTCGATCGTCGGTGCGTGGAGCAGGAGGCTATCCGGCGGCGCGGTGAGTCGTCTCCCGTGCCGATCCTGGAACGTCACGCTCGCCTGATCCTTGCCCTCGATCACCAGCAAGCCCGCGTGCACGAGGCCGTGGCAGCGAGCGCAGACCGTGAGAAGGTTTTCCATCCGGGTGCCACCGCCGTCCGAACGGAACTCGACGTGATGGGCCTGGACCCGCGCGCGAGAGCCGCAGCACCGGCAACGGTGGCCGTCGCGGGCGAGGACCCTCTTTCTCATCCAGGCCGGCGTCTTGCGGTCGTGAGGGGTGTGATCGGAGGAGGCGTCGGCCGGCGATCTGCCGCAAGCCGGGTCATCGTGCTCGGGCGCCACTTCGGGATCGACCTCGGGCCGGTCGTCCGGTGCCGGGCGTCGCGCGCGGGCCTCACGGCCGGGCTCCAGTCCCACCGTGAGGTCCACGATCTCCGCCTCGCAGGCGGCCGCGTCGGCGAGCGCGGGATCGAGCGGCACCATGCCGTCGTCGGTCTCGAGGAGCGCTTCGCCGGTCTCGAGGCTCCTGTGGATGACGAGCCGATAGAGGGAACGGTACGAGGAGCCGTCGCCCCCACTTGCCGAGTCTCCATCCACGGGATCACCGCTTGCGGATTGGCGGCTTGTCGCATCGCCCGACCGCGTCCGCAGGTGCTTCTCGCAGAGAAACGCCAGCACCTCGCCGGTCGTGAGCGTGCCGGCGCCGTCGTCACGGAGGTTCTTCCTCACGTCCTCGAACATCTGGTGGACGATGGGATCGACCTCGGCCACGATCCGGAGGCGGGGCTGCGGGAGGCCGTAGCGCTCACAGCGCGGCCGGCGCCCCCTCTCGAGCCCGATCGTCTTCTCGGCGAGCTGACGAGAAGTGAGAGGGAGAGCCTCGGCGAGCCACTCGGCCTCGGTCTCGGAGGTGGCGAACTTGCGCAGGATCCGCGTCTTGGTCCACGAGAGCTTCCCGGTCCTGAACGCCTCGTCGATGCGAGGAAGGCTCGCGAGATCGCGGCCCACCGCAAGCAGCTCGCGGGCAAGCCTCTGCGAAGTATCGAGGAGGCTCGTGGCGAGATGCGTCGTGCTCGAGTAGCCGAGATCGAGATAGAGACGCCGCTCGTCGATCTCGACGAGGTAGAAGGCGAGCGCTCTCTGATGGGCCTCGCCGCAACGGCACGAAAAGGTCGCCCGCCGGAGGACCTCCTCGGGATCGAGTCCGGAGATGAGTGTTATGTTTGTATTCGTTGGATGGGGATCCATGGGCTCTGTGGGCTCCCCGATTCTGAAGTCAGCGGAGGCATTCTGGAGTCTTTGAACGCTAATTTCTCCCCGATCAAGCTTCTCAGCGGCCTTCCCGATCATGGATCTCTCCTCGCCCGATGGGCCCTCATCGATGCCTCATGAAGCACAAACAAGATTCTAATGAAAGAGACGAGCAACGGGAAGGGCGGTTACCGGTTCTCGAAGGATTTTCTTGGTGTGGCGCGCGCGGAGCCAAGCTCGGTAGTCGCGCGCTCGGCGAGCCGCGGCACGCGCGTGCCATTCTCCTGCTGTGGGGCTCGGCCAGTTCCGGGCGCGCCACGCCGGTGTCGTCGGACTTGCCTTGCGGCACGCGCGTGCCGCGCCGGCCACCGCTTCGATCCCGGCCGCCGCTACTTCACCTCGAGCGTCACGGTATTCGTCACGCTGAACCCCATCGAGTTGTCGGCGCCCAGGTCCTGGAGAAGGCCCTGGAGGGTGAGCTCGATCGGGCTTGCGACTCCGCCGGGAATCGAGATCGTCCACGGGGCGAAGTCGGTCCCCGGAGGATGGACCTCGAGGACGCCGTTGCACACCGGAGCGGGAACTCCCAGGGCCCTGATGCACCGCAGCGGCTGGGGTAGGAGCGCCGGTTGCAGGGGGCTCGGATTGGAGAGGCATCCGAGAACTTCCTGGCCGCGCGACAGGAGCACGGGATTGGAGGGCCCGCCGGGCCAGATCCAGACCACGTAGCGACCGACGCCCGAGCCCGATGACGAGGCGCCAAGATCGATCTGGATCGGGGTCATCACCGCCGCGCAGACCCTCCGCGTGGCGCCACCTGCCGACCCGTTCACGAGGAGCACGTCCTCGGGGCCGCCCGCCGCCGCATTGACCGTCCCCGCGAGGCAGTCGGGACAGCCGGGCGTGAAGTCCTGGAAGGCGAGAAGCGAGACCGCACCCGCATCGTCGAGGGTCGCGAAGAGGGTCCTGCTCCCGGGATCGCAGTCGAGATCGGAGACGATGGCGATGCCCTCGATGTCGTTGGCCGGCCCCGAGAAGCAAGCGACCGTGTTGAACATGCGGTAGGTCTGCCCGCCCACGGCCACCGACGTGAGGTCCACCACCGAGAAGGCGTTGAGGCCCGCATCGTGGCGGATGTAGAGGAGCCCCGTCGAGCGATCGAATTCGAGCCCCGCCGTCTCGGTGAAGGGCGTCCGGTACTCGCCCACGAAGAGGTAGGCGCTGGACGTCGGGTCGAGGTCGAAGGCAAAGACGCCTCCGCCGTTCTGGTGGCCCACGAGCATGAGGCCGCCCATGCCCATGGTGCTGGTGGTGGGGTTGCCGAGATCATCGACGAATCCCGCCGCGGCCAGGAACGAGTCGGGGACGAACGTGATGCCCTCGGCGCCGTCGCCTCCGTTGGTGGGAAGATCACCGCTCGTGTCCCAGACAAGACCCGGGGTCGCCGTGCCGTAGACCGAGACATCGAACTGCTTGATCTTCTCCTCGCCCGGACCCTCCACGATGAGGTAGACGAAGTCGGAGGCGAGATCGACGAGCGTCACTCCCTCGGCGTCCCCGAAGTTCGTCCACTCACCCCTCATGCCCATCTTCTCGTCGATCTCGTAGCCGCCGGCGCCGTTTTCCACGATGGCCCAGAGCTTCGAGGTGGCATTGGTCGGCCCGTTGCGACAGACCCAGAGGGTCCGGGTGCGGGGGTTCCAGACCGCGCCGCTGAGGTCCTCGTGGAAGTCGTTGACTCCCATCCCCTCGATGGACGTGAGGTTGAGGGCGGCAGGGGCCGCCTCGGCGGGCCAGGGGTCGAGGGGGGAGGCATGGGCAGAAGAGACCGCAGCTCCAAGAAAGAGCCCGAGAGCGGACAGGCCGGTAAGGATCGCCAGTCGATGAGGTCGCAGACGGATCATGGTGTGCGTCTCCCTCCGAGTTTGTGAACGGCCCACGTCATCGTGCGCTCTCTTCGGGCACGACGCAAGCTCGGGGGTTGGATTGCGCGGGGGCAACCCGGCGACGCTCCCTCCCTACTGAACCTTCACCACCACTCCGTTGGTCACCGCATACGCACCCTGAGGCGACTCCACGTTCTCGATGATGCCCTGGAGGTAGAAGGTGCCGGTCAGTCCCGTGCCCCCCGCGAGATCCAGGAGCTTGGTCGGCGCCAGGCCAATGGGCACCGGCCAGTTCGTGGTGCCGAGCATGGCCTCGAAGCCGAGGGTGTTGGCCCTCCGCAGGGGTTTCGGGGTGCGCAGGCCGAAGGGAGGCGCCAGGCCGAAGCAGCCCACGTTCTGGGGAAGGTCCACCGCGAGCCCGTTGGCCGGCCCCCGATTCCAGGCATAGATGACGTACTTGGTGGGGGAGATGCCGCGCGACGGCGGGGGATCGACGGTGATGCTGAGGGGGGTCGCCGGGGTGAGGCAGACCGTTCTCTCGTTGTCGTTCACTCCGGGCGAGCCGTTCACGAGGAGGACGTTGGCCGGCGGACCCAGTCGCGAATCCACGTTGCCCTTCCGGCAGTCGAAGGTCCGGGCGGTGGAGAGAACCACGCGCGAGGTGAAGCTGGCCACGGCCTCGAGCTTGAGCGGCATGTCGGTGGAGGCATCCTCGCCCCGGCTGCTCGTGTCGGTGACGTGCGTGATCGCGAACTGCCTCTGGGCCTGGATGCCCGCATCGGGCTGAAGCTCCACCGCCACGAAGTAGCGGGGGGCAGGCTCTCCGAAGGCAGTCTGGGAACGGGGATCGTCGTCGGGGAGGGTGATCTTCTGGACACCCGCCACCAGGGTGAGGTCGGTGACCTCGGCCAGGACCTCGTCGACACCGGTCTCGAGGACGCCCGACCCGTCGTCGGCGTAGACCTGGATCCGGGCAAAGAGCGCCTCGGCCTGCGGCTCGGTGAGCGGTGTCCCTGCCTGGTCGATGAGCCGGACCTCGACGCAGGCCAGCTCGACGTCGCTGTCTCCGGTGCGTCCACGATGAAGGAGATCGATGGCGAGCATGCCCCCCGTCTGCCCCTGATCGAGGCGCAGGCCGGCGAGGTTCGTGGTGGCGAGCCCGAACTGTCCCCCCCGGTTCCGGTACCAGGCCACGTTGCCGGCGATGAGCGCCGCCGAGGCCACGTCGATGCAGCCGTCCTTGTCGATGTCGCAGGCGACCACGGACACGGGATTGATGAAGTCGGCGGTGATGGTCCGGCTCGTGAAGGTGGGCGGCGATCCGCCATCGTTCTCGTGCCAGGAGACCTTGTCGTCGTCGAGCGAGCTCGAGATGATGTCGATGTCACCGTCCTTGTCGAGGTCGGCCACGCAGACCGATCGAGCTCCGTCGACGAAATTGCTCACGAGGCGAGGAGTGAACACGGGAGGCCGGGCTCCGTTGTTCTCGAACCAGGCCACGAGGTCATTGGCCACCGACGCGGAGACGACATCCATGTCCCCGTCGCCGTCGAGGTCGGCGCAGCACACGGCAAAAGCCGTCTCGGCCTGGTTGGAGATGATGCGCTCCGTGAAGAGAGGCGGCGTGCTGCCGAGGTTCTCGTACCAGGTGATCTCGTTGTCGTTGGACGAGGCGGAGACCACGTCGAGGTCGCCGTCGGCGTCGAGGTCGCAGGCCTGGACGTCCCGGGCTCCGAAGGCGAGGGCCGAGATGACCCTGCGGGTGAAGGTGGCGCCGCCGCCCGTGTTCTCGAACCAGGCAATGGTGTTGTCGTTGACGGTGGCGGAGAGGATGTCGGAGTCTCCGTCGCCATCGACGTCGGCCATGTGAACCGACTGCACGCCGACGGCCACCGCCGAGACCACGATGGACGACCAGAGCGTTCCGTCGCCGTTGACGTTCCGGTGCCAGATGATCAGGCTCCCCCCTCCGCTCACCACGTCGAGGGCTCCGTCCCCGTCGATATCGCCCACGTCGACGGCCTCCACGTCGGCGATGCTGGCCACCAGTCGCTCGATCCAGCTCGATCCGTCCCCGTTAATCTGGTGCCAGGCCACGCGGCTGTCGTCGGGCGAGACGCCGACGAGGTCCTGGTGGCCGTCACCATCGATGTCTCCGGCGGCAACCTCCCGTGCCCCGGGCGCGGTGGCATCCACGATGATGGCTGCGGGAAAGAGCGCGCTCTGGTGGATGGTGAGGGCCGCGTACCAGAAGATCCTGTCTCCACCGAAGGAGCAGGTCACGACATCCCGATCGCCGTCGTCGTCGAGATCGGCGGCACGGGCGCACAGGACGGCGCCGAGGCCGGGGTCGATGTCGCGGCGGAGAAAGGCGCAGTTGTTCCCGCCGCGGACGACCTGGTCGAGGAGATTCTCCTGCCAGAAGAGGCCGCCACGGTCGGCGCCCAGGATATCGGGGTCGCCGTCGCGGTCGAGATCGACGACCTCGAGGGACCGGCAGTCCATGGCGTTGGGATCGACGCAGTCGCGATTCCAGGAGGTGCCGGCGCCGTCCTGGTTCTCGAACCAGGAGATCTCGTCGAAGCTCAGGTCCGAGGCCACCACGTCGAGATCGCCGTCACAGTCGATGTCGCCCAGGGCCACCGCCTGGCCTCCGCAGAAGAAATTCTCCACCGTTCCCCGCATGAAGGTGGGCGGCGCTCCCCCGTCGTTCTCGTAGAAGAAAACTTCGCCGTCGCAACCTCGCGGTGTGGCCTCCGGGCTCACCGCCACGAGATCGATGTGGCCGTCGCCGTTGACGTCGCCCGAGGCGATTCCCTCGAAGGTGTCGTCGGTGTCGACGAGCCGGGTGTCCCACATCGTTCCGAGGCCATCGGTGTTCTCGAACCAGAGGACCTCGCCGGATCGGCGGGTGGCGGCCACGTCGAGATCCCCGTCGCCATCCAGGTCGGCGGCGGTGACGTCGGCGAAGCTCGCGCCGGTATCTCCCCTGAGCAGGATCGGCATGCCGATCACGTGGGGAATCCAGACGATCCCGCTCCCGAAGGCGTTCTCGTACCAGACGAGGGTGTCGGCCCACGGATCGACGACGATGACGTCCATGTCGCCGTCGCCGTCGACGTCGGCGGCCAGCACCACCGTCGGTGCGGCGAGGGCGGTGGTCACGGTGCGGGCGGTGAAGGACGTTCCGTCACCATCGTTGACGTAGACCGCGACCTCGCCCTGCTCCATGAGCGCCGCGAAGACGTCGGTGTCGCCGTCGCCGTCGATGTCGGCGGGAGAGACCGACGTCGGTCCGTCGACGGAGGTGGCAATGTTCATGGCGGACGAGAAGGGAATGGAGGTTTCCTCACCGGCGGGAAGGCTTCCGGCGATGAAGAGGACGGCGAGGAGAGGCAGAAGCCTCCGGCCGGATCTTCCGAAACAAGAGGAAGTGAAGCGGGACCCCGAGCCCACGGACATCTTTGGACGCCTCATGGTGTCTCCTTTCAAGCTCAACCCCGAGAGGGATTTATGCGAGGATTCTACGCAAAGCCGTGCTCTCCCCGCAAGGGATGGCGTCCAGCACCGGACGGCACCCGACCGTAGAGAGGGGAGACCAGGTCCAGGGGACAGGAAGAAAGAGGAGATTTCGATGCACCGTTTCGCCGTCTCGATGTTCGCCGCGCTCGCTCTCGTACGGGGCCCGATGCAGCCCGGATTGGCACTGGGAGGCGAGAAGGCCCCCTGGGACGTGGATCACCCTCCCGGGCCCGGCTTCGAGGTGCACCTCGACGTCACCTCGGGCACCTGGATGAACCTCGACGTCTCGCCCGACGGAGGGGAGATCGTCTTCGATCTCCTCGGAGACCTTTATCTCCTGCCCATGGGTGGTGGCGAGGCGCGCCCGCTCACGTCCGGGATGTCCTGGGACATGCAGCCGAGGTTCAGCCCCGACGGCACGAAGATCGCCTTCACCAGCGACCGCAAGGGGGGCGACAACCTCTGGATCATCGGCCGAGACGGTGAGAACGCGACCCAGGTCACGAGCGAGAGCTTCCGCCTCCTCAACAGCCCGGCCTGGTCCCCCGACGGCGACTGGATCGTGGGGAGGAAGCACTTCACCTCGAGGCGCTCGCTCGGAGCCGGCGAGATCTGGCTCTACCACGTGACCGGAGGCCAGGGCCTCCAGCTCGTGGAGAAGCCCAACGACCAGAAGGATCTCGGCGAGCCCGTGTTCTCCCCCGACGGCCGCTTCGTCTACTGGAGCCAGGACACGACCCCGGGCGGCGTGTTCGAATACAACAAGGACAGCAACGGCCAGATCTACGAGGTCAAGAAGCTCGACCGCGAGACGGGAAGGGTCGAGACCGTGCTCTCGGGCCCGGGTGGCGCGGTGCGGCCGACGCCCTCGCCCGACGGCCGCTGGCTCGCGTTCGTGAGAAGGGTGCGCTTTGCCACCACGCTCTTCGTGCACGACCTCGAGACCGGGGCGGAGATCCCGCTCACCTCGGCTCTCGATCGCGACCTGCAGGAGACCTGGGCCGTCCACGGCGTCTATCCGACGCTCGCCTGGACGCCCGACTCGAAGTCCATCGTCTTCTACGGCGAGGGCAAGATCCGCCGCATCGACGTCGCGAGCAAGAAGGTGAGCGACATCCCCTTCCGGGTGCGATCGACCCGCGAGCTGCGCGAGGCGGTCCGCTTCCCGGTGGAGGTGAGCCCCGAGCAGTTCGAGACCAAGCTCCTGCGCTGGGTGACGGTCTCGCCCGGGAGCGACCGGGTCGTCTTCCAGGCCCTCGGCAAGCTCTGGGTCAAGGAGCTTCCCGATGGGACCCCGCGGCGTCTCACGAGCCAGGACGACCACTTCGAGATGGAGCCGTCGTTCTCGCGCGACGGCCGCCTCATCGTCTACACCACCTGGGACGACGACGAGCTCGGGAGGGTGCGGGTCGTGAACGCCGCCGCGGTGCCGGGACGCGACGAGAGCCGGGTCGTGGTCGACGAGCCGGGCCACTACGTGGAGCCGGTCTTCGCCCCGGGCGGCGATGCCATCGTCTACAGGAAGATCTCGGGCGGGGGGCTCCTCTCGCCGCTCCACTCCCAGGAAACAGGGATCTACCGGGTCGTGCCCGGAAACAAGCCGGTGCGCGTGAGGCGAACGGGCAGCAACCCCCACTTCGGCAGCGATCCGGAGCGGCTCTTCTACCTCGAGGGCGGGGCCAAGACCCGGCTCTCGAGCTGTGACCTGAAGGGCGCCGAGGAGAGGACCCATTTCCAGAGCGAGAACGCCACCGAGATGATGATCTCGCCCGACGGCAAGTGGGCGGCGTTCGTGGAGAGGTTCAACGTGTACGTGCTGCCCTTCGTGGCCACGGGGGGAGCCATCGATGTCGGTCCCGGGACGAAGAGCCTTCCGTTGAAGAAGGTCTCCTCGGATGCCGGACGCTGGATCCACTTCTCGGGCGACAGCAAGAAGCTTCACTGGTCGCTGGGGCCCGAGCTCCATACCCGGGAGCTGACCGAGGTCTTTGCCGCCGCGGAGAAGGAGGAGAAGGCCGAAGGAGACGCCGACGAGAATGCCGACGAGAATGCCGACGAGGACGACGCCGGAGACGACGCGGTGGCCTCCGAGGACGAGGAGGCGGCCGATGACGGCGTGAACCTCGGGTTCATGGTGCCTTCATCCGCACCGGAAGGCGTCTGCGCCATCGTGGGGGCGCGCATCATCACCATGGTCGGTGACGAGGTGATCGAGAAGGGGACGATCGTGGTGGAGGGAAACCGCATCGTGGCGGTGGGGAAATCCGGTGACGTCGCGGTGCCCTCCCGGGCTCACGCGATCAACGGCACCGGCCTCACCGTGATGCCGGGCCTCGTCGACGTCCACCAGCACGGGGCGCACGGGAGGGCGGGGATCATCCCCCAGAGGAGCTGGCTTGCCCACTCCTGGCTCTCTTTCGGCGTCACCACGATCCACGATCCCAGCAACGACACCGACACCATCTTCGCGGCGGCGGAGATGGCGCGGGCGGGAACGATCCTCTCGCCGCGGATCTTCTCCACCGGCACGATCCTCTACGGAGCCTCCGGCAGCTTCAAGGCCGAGATCGAGAGCCTGGACGACGCTCGCTTCCACCTCCGGCGCATGAAGCAGGTCGGCGCCACCAGCGTCAAGAGCTACAACCAGCCGCGGCGGGACCAGCGCCAGATGGTGCTCGAGGCGGCGCGCGAGCTCGGCATCAACGTGGTGCCCGAGGGCGGCTCGCTCCTCCAGCACAACCTCACCATGATCATCGATGGCCACACCGGCATCGAGCACTCGATCCCGGTGGCCAGCATCCAGGACGACGTGCGAACGCTCTGGTCCCTCACGGAGGTCGGCTACACCCCGACGCTGGTGGTGGGCTACGGCGGCCTCTGGGGCGAGGAGTACTGGTACGCCAAGACCGACGTCTGGAAGAACGAGCGGCTGCTGGCCTTCGTGCCGCGCCAGAACGTGGATCCGCGGTCGCGCCGAAGGGCCACCGCACCCGACGAGGAGTGGAACCACGTCTCCAACGCCCGCATCTGCAAGGAGCTCACCGATGTCGGGGTGCGGGTCAACCTCGGCGCCCACGGCCAGAGGGAGGGGCTCGGCTCCCACTGGGAGATGTGGATGTTCGTGCAGGGGGGGATGACGCCTCTCGAGGCCATCCGGGCGTGCACCCTCAATCCGGCCTGGTACATGGGGCTCGACGCAGATGTGGGCTCGCTCGAGGTGGGAAAGCTCGCCGACCTCGTGGTGCTCGAGAAGAACCCCCTCGACGACATCCGGAGCTCGGAGTCGATCCGCTTCACCATGCTCAACGGCCGGCTCTACGATGCGCGCACGATGGACGAGCTCCATCCCCGCAAGGTGAAGCGACCTCTCTTCTTCTTCGAGAAGGAGGGATCGCCCGCGCCGGCGCCGCCCGAGAGGGCGTGTGGCTGCGGAGCGCACTAGGAGCAGACTCCAGGCCCGGGGGGGGGAAGCAGAGAGAAGAACGCGTCCGAGGCCGCGGCGGTCAGCGATCCGTGTGCCGTATCCTCTGAATCTTCCCTTCCTCCAATCCCTTGCCCTCCCCCGCCTTGGCCGGTGCCACTCGCGCGCAACCTCGTCCGGGCCCTCTCCCCGTTTGCCCGGCCTCCCGGGGGAGGGGTATAGTTTCGGTGAGAGGTACAAAACGTACAAATCAGCGGTCGCTCGGGGCTCGTCGCGTGAAGCGGGGGCCCGGGCCACGAGCGGAGGAGAGAATCCACGATGATCGAGATGACTGGAGGTCGCGGCGACAGGACCTCGCAAATTGCCGGACGGGTGGGGCTCGTGGGCATGGGCCTCGGGCTGGCGCTGGCGCTGGCGCCATCGGTGGCGCTTGCCGATGCGCTGAATCCCTCGAGCTCGTCGGTGCCCCTGGGCGGGACCGCCGAGTTCAGCTTCACCTTTCCCGCTTCCGCCATCGGTGGTGAGGCGGTGCTCCTCCGGGCCAGCACCCTGGGCCCCGTCCATGACGACGGGATCGCGGTGCCCCTCGGCGGTCGCATGCGGGAGGTCATGACCTTTCCCATCACCGCCGAGAACATGACCACCTTGCTGCAGGTGCCCGGCAACCCGGCCCTCAACGGCAAGGGATTTTGCCTGGCCTGCGTCGTGAGGCGGGACGGGGTCACGGAGTCGGCGTCCAATGCCGTCGCCGCCCACATCGCCAACAGCCAGCTCGGCCTGCAGGTCGTCCCCGGCAGCCAGGTCATGGGCTTTGACGGCCGCGACAGCGCGAGCGACTCGACCCTCCATGCGGCCTCGTTCGTGAGCTCGCGGGTGGGATACGTGGTCGGTACGGGCGGAACCCTTCTGAAGACCGGTGACGGAGGGGCGAGCTTCACCCCGATCGACGTCACCTCGGGCGCGCCCATCAACCTCAAGGACGTCGATTTCCTCGACGCCAACCACGGCTTCGTCATGGGGCATTCGTTCTCGGGCATCGTCTACCGGACGTCCGATGGCGGCCAGTTCTGGTCGAGCTCGGTGGTGCCGGGCAAGATCAACGCCGGAGACTTCGTGGATGGACTCACCGGCTACGTGTGCGGTCTTCCCCAGGCCATCGGCAACGGGGGCCCGATCTCGCGCACCCTCGATGGCGGCATCACCTGGACGAGCCAGGCCGACGGGATCCAGGCCGAGCTGATGGACATCCGGATGGTGAGTGACTCCACCGGCTACGCGGTGGGGCGCTTCGGGACCATCCTCAAGACCACGAACATGGGAAATACCTGGGTGAGCCTGGCCGTGCCGCCGGCCTTCCAGGACACGTGGTTCATGGGAGTCGAGGCCCTGGGCGACGGCTCCACGGCCTACTTTGTCGGAGAGGGTGGCGTCATCCTGGCGACTTCGGATGGTGGCGCCACCTTCCACCGGCTGCGCAGTGGCACCGAGCAGACCCTTCGCTCGATCCAGTTCGCCGACGCCCAGGTGGGATTCCTGACCGGCGACCGCGGCACCCTCCTCCAGACCTTTGACGCCGGGAGGACCTGGGTTCCGTACGACAGCTTCTACGAGGGACATCCGAACACGAACCTCGTCCTCGGCGTGGCGATCGTCACCCGCGACGAGGCCTACGTGGTCGGATACGGCGGGATGGTGGGGGCCTTCGGGCCCGTGCCGTCCGACCGGTAGATCAGGAACGGCCGCTCCGGGGGGGATCCTCCTCCCCCCTCCGGGGCGGCCTTCCGACTTTCCAAGACACCCTTTTCCCGATCGGAGCGGGCCCGGCGTTCGGTACGTCGGGCCCGCTCCCTTTCTGGAACCGCCTGGCTCGCGCTCGGCCTACTGCGGCGGCGGATCCGGGGGCATCTGCTGCGTCATTGCTCGGTGGCCGTCCTCGACGGGGAACCGCCTGGCTCGCGCTCGGCCTACTGCGGCGGCGGATCCGGGGGCATCTGCTGCGTCATTGCTCGGTCGGCCGTCCTCGACGACCCTGAAGGGTCGCCTGCGGGGGCCTCGGTCGCATTCCTTGCATCTGCCCCCGGCTCCACCGCCTCGTTACGGCCGAGCGCGATCCAGGCGGTTCCTTTGGGGGGCTGGGGAGGGGGCAGCACCACCGCCTCGTGACGGCCGAGCGCGAGCCAGGCGGTTCCGTGCCTGGGATCCCTCCCGCCAGGGCCGTCGCACCTCCCCCGGTCCATTTCGCACCCCGAAGGGCTGGCCGCGGCACGCGCGTGCCGAGGGGGGGCGCCGGGGCGATCCTGCCCCTCCGGACCCTCGGCCGCGCGATGCAAGCCTTTTTTTGGTTGATCGGCCCCCGGGGGGGCGATAGAATCTGCCTTGTGTTTGGAGATGTTCAGGGCCAGTAGGCAGTGCAGGCCGGACCTGCAGGCTGCTCCCGAGGCGGGAGAGCCGGCGCCGGCTTCCTGACAGGACGCTTTCTCTGGCTACGAACTCTTGAAGGGGTTTTGACGTGCCCATCTCGCCCTCGATGAGGGTGAGAGGCCGAACGGGGTGGAGAGAAGGGGACTTTCGTCCCTCCTCGGCATGCGGCCCCCGGGCGACCTCCAAGGGTGGAGAGGAGCCCCTGCCTTCACAATGAGTCTTTGCGCCTGACTCGGATCGTCGACTCGAGCCCGTCGTGGACAGGTGAGAGGATCCGGGTCGGAGATGCCGACCGTAGCGTGTACGAAGTGACAAGGGGGGTTAGGACGAATATGAATCGTAGAACGAGAGGCAGCTTTTTGCTCCTGTCGGGTGCGCTCGTCGCGTTGCTGCCGGCGATGGCGTTTGCCCAGCCCGTCTTCACGGGTGACGTAGCGGCCGATTTCGTGGACGACCAGACGCTGGTGCCGACCGACAGCATCAATGACGTCGGTCTCCCGGCGGCGGCCCCGGGAGGAACCATCTCCGGATGGGACATCGAGGACGTGCGCTTCTTCTATGACAGGGCCAACGATGAGCTCTTCGTCGGGATCAACTTCCGCACCATCGGAGGGGATCCGGACGGCGACGGCGACCCGACCACGACCGCGGCCTGGATGGCCGGGCAGGGCGGCATCGACTCCGCCGCGTGGGGTGGAACCGAGAGCTTCGTGGTCTCGTTCGACTTCAACATGGACGGGGACTTCGATGTCGTGGCGGGCCTCGACCTCTTCAGCGACATCACCCAGTTCCAGGTGGCCACGGCCGACATCACGGCCCCGACGCCTCCCCTGAGCTTCGACACGCCGCTGCCGCTCAACATCGGCATCGTGCCCAACGACACCTCGGCGGCGAGCCCCGACATCGAGTTCTCGATCGTCGGCGTCAGCACGCTCCCCGGCGCGTCCTTCAACCCCAACGCCGATCCGGCCAGCCTCATGTTTTTTGCCCAGGCCTTCGCGGGCTCTCTCGCCGATGATGGCGTGGGTGAGGACCTCATGCTCCGTCACCTCCTCGTCGCGGGCAAGGTGAGCTGGGATCGCGACTCCGACGGCGCCCTTCTCGTCGAGGACTCCAACGTCGAGACCGGCATGAACTTCGCCGACCAGGGCATCCTCGTCCTGGGCATCTCCGACACCGGCAACCCGGGCGCCTTCGTCAACGACTACTCCGACGACCCGACGACCCTGGACCTCAACCCCAACAACGGCGACTTCCTGCCGGACCCCTACGTCCTCCAGACCAAGTCGGCCCCCGGCACCGATGACTCGGACGCCGGTCTCCTGACCATCCAGTTCATCAGCCCGCTCTCCGGCGACCCGGTGGCGGCTCACTACGCCTCGGTGCGCGTCATCGACATGGAGGATGCGGCGAGTCGTGGCAACGGCTACGTCGACTTCAACACCACCGCGGGTGTCTGCACCGTCAACCTCGTGGTCGGCGCCGATGGCAACATCCAGGACGTCAGCAAGGGCGCCCCGGCGGGAGCCATCGAGATCGACAGCTTCGACGTCAAGACCGGCGACCAGGACGACTCGGCCGCGATCGATCTGGTGTGCTGGACGTACTGGGAGCAGATTCCGACCGTCTTCCGCTTCGACGGCAACGTCGTGCCCGAGGAGGATGCGGTGATCTACGTCGGATCGCCGGGGAATCCCGCGATCACGGACCTCTCGAGAGAGTTCGCGGCACCGCAGAATCCGGAGTTCGAGGGTCGGAGGACCCGCCTCGAGGTCTGGGCCGGAGTGAATCCGCGCCGTACCAGGAAGCCTATCGGATCTGCCGAGCTTCACGTTCGCGCATACAGCCACTTCGAGCACTTCCTGTCACTCACGCGTGCGCGGGGTGATGTGACCACTGCTTACCTGGCTCTTTGTCAGATGCAGTATAACCATGTGACGGACGACATGATTTGTTTGGAGAGGCGCGTGACGCCATTTACTATTGAAGTCGTATCGCCGTAGCTAGAACTTTAGGTTGCAGGATCAATGGGGGTTGAAGAGCATGGTGCTCTTCAACCCCCTTTTTTTTTGGGGGGCAATGGCAATGAATCGAAGAGGCGAATCCTGGCACGGTAGCAGACCGCGAATGGCCGGCGCGGTCGCTGCGTGCCTCGTCCTCGGAAGCCTCCTGTCGGCAGCGGAGAGTGCTGATAGTCAAGACTGGCTAGACGACGTTCGGCTGAAGCCGATGGAGGCCCGATTCTGGGAGCTCCGTCATTGGCTGAGTGGGGCGAGTGAAGATATGGGCGACGGGACTGATATTCTGATGAAGGCCAAAGTGCTTCGGGAACTCGCCGTAGTGTCTTTTCAACTCGTGCGACTCGATGAAAGCAGTGACTGTGCTCAGCAACTTCGCGACCTGGTCGAATCTGCGGTCCCAGAGAAAGCTGACATGGCGGCTCTTTGGACGCTCCTGCTTGACGTCACAGAATGGCGGGGTCTAACAACTGCCAAGGATGTGGAGCGAATCCAAGAGCTGGTACTCAATGTTGAAATGTCCGCGTATGACCGGAATACGATAAGGGCTCTAATTCTCGTCGGTCGTTTTCGATGGATGAGAGGTGACGCGCTGGGATTGAGGGATGTTGAGCAGGCCTTTGATATTGCATTTCAGCGCGGCTACTCCGAGGAGAGCATGCTTTCCCTTCTAGTCCTAACGGGGAGCTACTTGAACTCGGGCGCCTTTTCTGACGGGGCGCATCTCTATGCTTTGGTGGACCTCCTGGGGCGCGATTCTGTTCCGCCGGAGGTGCTCGCGGATTACGAGGGAAGCAAAGGTCTATTGTTGTATGTGGCAGGTGAGCGCGAACGGGGAAGAGAGGCAATGAGGAGGGCTGTGGAGTGCGGTCGTGAGGCTGGAGCCACTGTCCTAGTGGCTGGATTGACGGCAACGATGGCCCAAGTGCTCATGAGTGAGGGAAGCGTAGGTGAGGCCGAGAAGGTGTTGTCGGGGGTAGAAGATTTCATGGACTCAGGAATTGAGAGCGATGTCCGCTTGGCCCTCCTCGGGCTAATGGGGCGGCTTAAGGTTGAGCAAGGAGAGCCTGGTATTGGGGTTGAGATCATGAAAGGAGCGGCGGATGAGGCATTGAGATGGGCCTATCCAATGCGAGCAGCGCTACTCTTTCTTTGGTGTGCGGGTGCAAAGGAGGAAGCGGAGGAGGGGGCGTTAGAGGAATTTCTTTTGGCAGAAGCGGCCGCTAGATACTGTGGGCACGATGTCATTCAGCGGGCGGCATTGGAGGGTGCGATACGTGAGGTGGTGCGAGTAGGAGACCTAGGACTGGCAAGGGAGTATTTGTCGATATTGCGAGAGGTCGGAGCGGTGTCGGATCGTGGAGGCGTAGAGAACGGAGGCTATATCCGAGCGCTAGGTTGGCTGGAGTATGCGGAAGGAAATATCGACGGAGCCATATCTATGTATCGCCACTCGTGCGTTGTTGACGATGGGTTTGGGGGAGGAAGTGGTCGTCAGCAATTGACGAAATGGTTGATGGAGCGCGGTTCGTATGTAGATGCGTGGGAGGAGGCAAGGGTGTGGAGGAAAGGGGGAAGTGCCGATGGTGGCGACTATGGGGATGCGTATGCACTCGTGATGCAGTGTGAGATCCTCTGTCGCCTCGGATTGGCTGAGGTGGCTGCATCGTATCTGGGCGAATGGGGAGTGAGTGCTGTTGGGGGTGACGAGCCGCTCTACCCGAGAGATCTGCGCATCGTTGAGGGCGTGCTCAGGAGCGTCGGGCGGCACCAAGAAATCGACGAGATAATATATCGCAGGATGTTGAATGGGGCAAGTAATGTATGCGAGGGGCAAGTCTTGGTCGCCATGGAAGCAATTGCACGAAGCCCATTGGTTGAAGAGCGGGAGCGGGCGAGTCTGTTCGAGTGGGTTGTGGCTCGGAGGGGGCGGGGGGGCTTGCGCGGTGAACGTGGAATAGATCTGCTTGGTCAGTGGTGGGAGAGCCTTGTGGCCATGGGCCAGGAGGAGAGGGTGAAAATGGACGTGCGTTCCCAGATTGAGGATGAAGTGCGGTGGGGAAGGATCGCGCAGTCGCGGATGTGGGAAATTGTGGGAGACGCAGCAAGGTCTCAGGGGAGGCCGGAGGAAGAAAGGGAGGCCCTTTGGTGTGCCATCGAACTGAGACTTGATGCGATGCTGAGCTCGCAAGGCCTCGGCGTCGGAGGGGGGCGGGTAGCGGGTGAGGGGGTGCGTCAAGCAGATCTTGTGGAGAAGCTTCTTGCGTCGGAACTAGGATGTGAGGAGGGGCCGGAGGATGTGTTTGACTTGTTGGCTCTAGTGGCTGCCCGGCAGCGAGGGAGTGTCCATGGTCTAACTGCTATTCGGATTGAGGGTGGATCCGGTTGGAGAGTGCCTGCTGGAGGTTCCGATTCGCGACGGGGTAGTGCGAGCCGCGAGAGGACCAGGTCCTTTGATGAATGGAAGTTAGTAGCGAGGTCGTTCTTGGAAGAAATGAAGAGTGATGTGTTTTGGTACGAAGCCGTAGATGACACGATTGTGTGCTTTGCCTATGTGGGAGAAGAACTGTCCGTTCGAGAGTGTGGCAATCGGAACGACGTTGAGAGAGAGATTGAGGGGATCGCAAGGCTTGTTGTTGGGGGGGCAGCTATCTCTGTAATTGAGAGAGAGGCATACGAACTGTCGAAGAGTATTGCGTGGCCGTGTGGGCTTGTGAATGGGTCGCGCGACGCCGTGGTGATTTGGAGCGGTGCTCTGCGTGGAGTCCCCGTTGGTCTAATGATGGACAAGAATGGCGACAAGTTGGTGGATAGTCGAGTTGTTCGAATGGAGGGATTCCTGGAGTCGTGGCATCCGGGGTGGCGTGGAGTGGCAAGAGAGGAATACGTGGATCTTGTTGGGATCAGTGGGCCTGTTCTGGATGTGGCGTCCATCCGAAGCGAAGGTGTCGATTCCCGCGCTTGTTGACATGACGGTTCTCGAGATCGTCAAACGGGAATACTCGCGGTGCTCGCTCCAAGACCAGTCGATCACGCAAGCCAATCGCGGCACCTGGATGAGTCGTGACGCC
>Ga0326597_10002279_pt1 | contig 28836 bp, 31 predicted proteins | sample RVTome_12_FD_203789 | JGI IMG/M metagenome (GOLD analysis project Ga0326597, IMG submission 203789) | Soil microbial communities from uranium-contaminated site in the Upper Colorado River Basin, Wyoming, United States - RVT100D185 | ecosystem: Environmental > Terrestrial > Soil > Contaminated >... | reverse complement strand
TTGAGGAAGAAGGGGAAATAGCCCATCGCCGGGGTACTCTCCACCACCAGCGGTGACGCCGCTTGCTCGAGCACCGCCGGGTTGGTGATGATGCCCATGTGAATCTCTCCGGCCTGCAGAGCAGCCAGCAACGACGTGTCCTCGGGAAGGACCCGGATCGTGACGCCCTCGATCGAGGGAGCGGTTCCCCAGTAGTCGGCAAAGGTGTCGAGTTGCACCGATTCACCTTGTATCCATTCGATGAAGTCGAACGGCCCGGTGCCGTTGGGTTCGGTCCCCACGGTGCCCGCGGCAATCGAAGCATCCGACATCATCGACGTGGTCACGCGAGTCAGCACTGCGGGGAGAGTCGCATCGGCAACGGAGAGCCCGAGCACCACTGTCAAGTCGTCGGGAGCGGTGATCTCCTCGATAGAGGCAATGAAGCTTCGGCCGACGGCTCCGGTCACCTCGTCGAGAAGGCGCTCGAGCGACGCGACCACATCAGCCGAAGTGAATTCATCACCATCGTGGAAGGTGACACCTTCCCGGAGATTGAGGGTCAACTCGGTGCCGTCTTCGTTGTACGAGTAGTCGGTGGCAAGCGCGGGTTGGATGTTGCCCTCTGAATCCAATTCGAAGAGGGCGTCGTAGACGAGCTCGAGGGCATCGATGGTTTGAAACGCAGTGGCGAGATGGGGGTCGAGGTTGTCGATGTCACCCGTCCGCCCGACAATGACTCTCCCGCCTCCGGCCGCGGCCGTGGTGGTCGGAGCCGTCGTTTCGGTTCCGGTGGTCGGGGGGGCGGTGGTCTCGGTCGCCGTCGTGGTGGTGCTCGGCGGAGCGCACGCCGACAACAAGAGCACGAGAACAGAGACAACGCCGACGAGTCTTTTTGGCAGTCGTGTGATTTGCATGTACCTCTCCTCCAGCAGAATTCTTCCCCGCCACCACAAGTCAAGGACAATGGTCTGGACCAATGGTCTAGACCATTGATTAGCGTACCGATCACGGCGCAAAGCGTCAACGGAGCCACGAAAGGTCGCGCAAAGACAGTGCGAATAGATACGGTCGCCGGAACGATCGCAGCGGAGGACTTGGGCGCAACCCTCATGCATGAGCACGTCTCCTCGCTCGCCCCGCAGAGCTTCTATTCGGGCGGCGGTGAAAGCGACCTGGAACTGCTCGCCCCCCGAGCCCTAGGGCCTCTCGCCGATGTGGGTGTCGCCACCCTGGTGGATCTCACCGGGGGAAGCAGGATCGCCAACCTGGAGACCGAGTTCGGACGGTTGCACAGGTTGGCGATGGGGTTGCCCTTTCACCTGGTCGCCGGTTTCGCCTATTACAAGGAGCCGTGGCTGGAGCGGCTGGGCCATGAAGGTCTCGACCGCTTGACCGAGCGATACATCCAGGCTGCCATCACGCCTGTCGCGGGCGTGAAAATCGGGGTGTTTGGCGAAGTCGGAACCAGTCTCGATGCGATCTCACCCCGAGAGGAGCTCCACCTGCGGGCGGTGGCCAGGGCCCATGTTGCAACCGGCCTGGCGATTTCCACTCATTGCACACTGGGAACCATGGCCCCCGAGCAGGCCGCCATTCTCAGCGACGAGGGGGCCGACGTGGGACGAGTAGTGCTCGGTCATCTGGATCTGCGACCCGAGATCGACTATCTGGAGAAGGTTCTCGCTACTGGAGTCAATCTTGGCTTCGACACGTTTGGGAAGGAATGGTTCGACTATCGGGTCCCCGGGAGCGAGGGCCAGGGTGGGGGTTCATTTGTCAAGTGGACGTACCACCGGAGTGATGACGATCGCATCGCCGCCCTGGCGCTCCTGTGTGAGAGGGGGTTTGACGATCGCATCGTCCTCTCCTGCGACATGTCCGGAATCGAGGCATATCTCAATCCCTCCACTCATGGACGTTATGGCTACACCTACTTACATAAGGTGGTGCTCCCACGGCTCCGTGCGCTAGGAGTGGCCGAATCCTCTTTGCACCGCATGCTGGTCGATAACCCGGCTCGGATCTTGGGGCGGCCATGAAGGAGGTGGGTGGGGGTGATCGTTTTGGTCGCTGACATTCGACCCGCCTCTGTGACAGACGCCAAGGCGATCGCCGCCCTTCACGGGCGGTCGTTTCTCGCCACCTATCCCCACCTCTCAAAAACGATCGCCGCCACGAAACAGGGGCTGAGCCGCAGGGTGGCAATGTGGTCCGACCGTCTCAAGAACCCACCGCCAGGCTGTGCGACCTTCGTGGCCCACGAGGATCATCGGATCCAAGGGTTTGTTCATGTGGGGCCATCGGGGGACGAGGACCACATAGATGACGGCATCAGCCAGGTCTTCTCGATCCACGTCGACCCCTCTCGCTGGGGAGGCGGCATCGGAAAACGGCTGCTTGACCATGCACTGGGTTTCCTCCAGTCATGCGGATGCAAAGAGGCCACGCTTTGGGTGGTAGCCGGCAACCGCCGGGCCAGGCAGTTCTACGAGGCTCTCGGCTGGCACCTCGACGGCCTGCAACGGAAGGAGATTCTCGCGGTAGAAGGAGCGGACGGCGACGAGGTAGATGTAGTTCGCTACCGGCTCGAGCTGAATGCGCGGGATGAGCAATGACAAAGACCCAACAGCCAAAAGGCGAATCCGTCCCTAAGTATTACGAATTGAGACAATGGCTTCGCCATCAGATCGACGGGCTTTCTCCGGGAACGCTGGTGCCACCGGAGCGAGCGTTGAGTGAGCAGTTCGGCGTGTCGCGCACGACCGTTCGCCAAGCTCTCCACGACCTCGCAGTGGAAGGACGGATCATCCGCCGGCAGGGACGCGGGACGTTCGTTGCGACGCCAAAGGTCAATCACAACGTGCAATTGACTTCCTACACCGAAGCCATGAAGGCGCAGGGTCTCCGTCCGGGTTCGCGGATCGTTGATGTGGCAATCACAGAAGCAGAGGACGAAGTTGCCAGCCACCTTGGTTTGGAGCAGTCGGCCCTGGTGACGCGGGTTGAGCGACTCCGTTATGCCAACGGCGAGCCCATGGCGGTCGAGACGGTTTATCTCGATCATCACCGATTCCCGGGAATCGCAGAGGAGCTTTCGGAGGGCTTATCGCTTTATGCCATTCTCGAAGAGAGATTCGGAGTGGTTCCGGTCGAGGCTGAAGAAACGATCGAAACGGTCCTGGCCCCACCATCTGCTTCGCGGTTGCTTGGTTCCGATGCCAGCACCCCGATGTTGCTCCTGACCCGCAGCAGCCGTGACGCCGACGGGCGTCCGGTCGAATATGTGCGATCGTTGTACCGAGGAGACCGCTTTCGGCTGACGGCGCAGCTCACCCGCCTCGGAGTCGGTCCCCAGAGTTAGCCAGCGGCTTCCTGTTCTGTCGCAGGTGCCGAACGAGTAATGGTCGCTGGATGACTTTCAAGGCGGAGGTCTGGCTGGCGGGAGTTGACCTGGCCCAGCTCCTCGCGGACGACAAAGACCTCGCCGTCCCGCGTACATTTCCGTCAAGCGGAATCCAACAGGGAGAAGAGGTGACTTTCGAAACGAACCAAGCCGCACTGATGCGAGCGGTTGACGCATGGAACGATGGAAACGTCGAGTCGTACATCGATCTCTACGACGAGAGGATCAAGCTCCACGCTGGAACCTACGACTTTCCCCATAAGGGGGCGGTTGCAGAAATGTACAAGGGCTTCTTCGCAGCCACGAGCGATTTACGTTTGACCATCCTCGAGGCTTTCGGCGACGACGACCGGCTCTGCGCCCGCTATACCGTGGACGGAATCCACACCGGACGGCTGATGGGGATTGGGGGGACGGGAAAGCAGATATCGATGATCGGGATCACGATCATGCATTTCAAGGATGGACGAGTCGTCGAGCGGTGGGATGTCGACAACTCTGCAGAAGCGTTCGCCAAGTTGCGGATCTAGGCGCCAAAGGCAAACCGCTACTGACCTATCAACTCCTTGGGCGAACGGGTGGGCCTGTCTCCATCGGGAGTCCCTAACCCAGTTGCTAGCCTCGCACTGATAGGAGGCCCAATGGGACTGTCTCACTTCACTGCTAGTGCCACCACCTGCGGAGTTGAACCTGGGGAGGAATTGGTAGGGAAGGACGGTCTCGTTCATATTCAGGGGCGCGTATTCACCGATCTTGTCGATTCGCTCGAACCCAGGATCAGCGGCACCAACCGTCTCACCGTTTCGCTGGATCTCAACCCCGAGACGGGTAAAGGCAGCCTCACCGCGAGTTTCGTGCTGACACCCAAGCTTGGCAAGGGAAGCTGGACGGGAGCGATGTCAGGATCGCTCAACGGGATGATCACGGCGGAAGGGCTCGCCCGGGGGACCGGTGATTTGGAGGGAATGACGGCCTATCTGTCGTTCCAGCAGGTCGCCGAGCATCCGGCCGGCCAACCGGCCTGCGATGATGCGCTGGCGTACTATCGAATGGCGGGCATCCTCCTCGAGCCCACCTGAGCCACGGGAGTCGCCATGGGTGATCTCCCTTCGGGAACCATCACCTTCCTGTTCAGCGACATCGAGGGCTCCACCCGGGTGGTGCAGCGATTAGGGCCTGGCTACGACCAGGTACTGGCCCTACACCATCGTCTCCTCCAGGAGGCAATCGAAAAAGAAGGAGGGTTGGTCGTCAGTACCCACGGCGACTCGATCTTCTCGGTCTTTATCTCGGCGCCCGGTGCCGTTCGGGCCGCCCTGGCCGGCCAAAAGCTCCTTGCTGACCAGTCCTGGCCGACGGGTGGCGCTATCCGGGTGAGAATGGGGATTCACACCGGTGAGGGCCAGGTTTCGGGCGACACCTACATAGGTATCGATGTCCACCGCGCCGCGAGGATCGCGGACGCAGGTCACGGCGGGCAGGTGCTGGCATCGGCCACGACCAAAGCTCTCAGCGAAAGTGAGCTCCAGCCACGGGTCTGGTTCCGGGATATTGGTGCCTACCGCCTCAAGGACTTACCCGACCCGGAACGGCTGTACCAGGTTGACACACCCGACTCTCCTTCCGGTTTCCCGCCCATCAGGTCACTGGAGTCTCGACCTCATAATCTGCCGGCTTACCTCACCGAATTCGTCGGCCGCACCCGAGAGATGGCCGCAGTGGCCGAGGCGCTCGCGCAATCCCGGCTCGTCACCCTGCTGGGGCCCGGGGGAATGGGCAAGACCCGGCTGGCCATCGCCGTGGCTGCCGATTTGCTGCCCCGTTTCGCAGACGGGGTCGTGTTCGTTGATCTGGCTGAACTGCATGATCCGGATCAGGTGACGACCGCCACCGCGGCCGCCGTGGGCCTCACCGACACGGACGGCGATGTGACCCTGGCGCTGGCAGCCCACCTAATGCCTCGTCAGTGCTTATTGGTGCTCGACAACTTCGAGCAGGTCATAATGGCGGGACCCTGGCTGGCAGAGATGGTGAGAGCCTCCCCTGAGCTGAAGGTGCTCGTAACCAGTCGTATCAGGATGAGGATCACAGGAGAACACGTCTACGAGATTCCACCGCTCGGCCTCCCTGGCGGGTCGGAGGGTGACGGACTGGGCGCCGAGAGCGTCGAGTTGTTTGTGCGGCGAGCGCGAGCAGTCGATAACGACTTTGCCATGTCAACGGATAATGGTGTGGCGGTGGCGGCGATTGTCCATCGCCTGGAGGGCCTCCCGTTGGCGATCGAGCTGGCCGCGGCCCGGGTCCGACTCCTGCCCCCTCCGCTGCTGGCTGCTCGTCTCGAACATGGACTCAGCGCCCTCGGCTCCGGGCCTTCCGATCTTCCTCCCCGGCATCGCACGATGAAGGATGCGATCGGCTGGAGCCATGCTCTACTCGACCCGGACGCGCGGACCTTGCTCACCCGCCTTGGAGTTTTCGCCGGAGGGTTCACGCTGGCAGCAGCCGAAGCGGTCGGAGCGGGCCCGCCCGTGGACGACCTTCTCGAAGCCTTGGCAGGCTTGCTCGATGCGAGCCTTATCCGACGAAGGGTGGAGGAGGGGATGGTCCGCTTTGCGCTGTTGGAGCCGGTTCGGGAATTTGCCCTCGACCGGCTCCACGACTCGGGCGAGGAGCCGGACCTAAAACGCCGACACGCCACCTACTTCCTGGACCTGGCCGAGGCAGCCGAACCCAATCTCTCCCGATCCGACCAGACGGTGTGGCTCAACCAAATGAGCGCTGACCATGACAACTTGCGAGCAGCTCTCGGCTTCAGCCTGGCGCAAGGCGAGCCAGATCTGGGGCTGCGACTGGGAGGAGCCCTCTGGCGGTTCTGGCATGCGAGCGGGCAAATGTCGGAGGGGAGACGATGGCTCGAGCAGCTTCTTGTACATCCTTCCTCACGTCCCACCTCCCGGGCTAAGGGACTGTCCGGGTTGGCAGGGTTGGCCTATTGGCAGGGCGATTACACCACCACCCAGCGGAGTTACGAAGAGGCCTTAGAGATATACAGGGGCCTCGGTGACCGGCTCGGTGAGGCTCATACTCTCTTTGGCTTGAGCACCACACTCATCTGGTCGGGAGACGTCGCCGAGGGAGCCCGTCTGATCGATCAGGCCCGCGACCTCTATGAGAAATTGGGGGAGCGGGGTGAGGTTCGAAACATCCTCATGGCCAAGGGCTTTGTTCGCTGGAGACAAGGCGATCTCGCCGGCGCCAGACCACTGTGGGAAGAATCCATGGAGATTGCCCGGAATCTGGGCGACGATGCGGAGGCGGCCACCAATCAACTGGCGCTGGCCTCGCTGACGTTCTTGGAAGGTGACGGGTCAGGCGCCCTTGCTCTGGCCGGTTCGGCGTTGGAAGAGCTGCTGGCGCTCAAAAACCACGCCGGAGTGGTCATGGCCCTCGACTGGATCGCCGCCCTAGCCGCTTCGGAACAGCCGTACGACGCCAGCCGGTTGGCAGGGGCAGCACAGAGGCTGCGGGCGCGTCAAGGGGGCGGAATCCGACCCGACTCGGTCGGAGTGGAGGCGGCCCAAGACGCAGCCGCGCGTCTGATCGGCAAGCCCCTGGCAGCCGCGGGATTCGAGGAGGGGGCGGCGCTCGAGTTGGAGACCGCAGTGAGCCTCGCTCGGACCATGGTGGAAAACGCTCGCGTCGCTACGGATGTGAATTGATCCAACGGCCCGTTTAACGGAAAGGTGGGATGGTCTTAAGTGCGGTGTGGGTGGACACTGCATTGGTCAGGCGCCGGTCAGCGGTCAACAGCCAAGCGCCGAGAAGCTCAGCTAAGGCCACATAGGTTGCGTCATAGGCAGAGAAGTTTCCATGCAGTTCAAGAATTCGTCCCAACAATGCCCGGTGCCCATGATGAGTTAAGGGCAGGTCGAGGTAGTCGTCTGCGGCTTGCCTTATTCTTTCGCGGGACATCGATCGTCGCATCAGGGCTTGTCGAAGACCGGCAGCAAACTCGACATCGCACAGCGCAGGGACATGAAGGTCGTTCACAGAGTCGATTATGACTTGCCGGATCGGCTCCGCCCGATCGGTGCCAAGCACATATTCGAGCAGGGCAGAAGCATCGAGCACGACGACCGTCAGGAAGCCTCCCGCCCTCGTCGCTCGGCCCGAATAAGGTCGGCGGCCGGGCGGTCGAGCTTGACCGGGGATCTGGCGGCAATCCGCTCGAAGACCTCGGGAGCTGGCGGTCGCGATATCTCTCGCTCGAGAATTCGTTGGACATAGTCGGTCAGGGTCTGGCCGCTCGCGCGGGCCCTCTTGACAAGTTCTCGATGCAGTCGATCGGGAACATTTCGCACCTGGATCATCTTCGCCATCTGCCAAGCATCGCACATGCGGCGCACATGTTCAATACCGATCTGGCAACTTTGGCTGCCATGGCCGCGAACACCATGCTGAAGCGGCTCTCCACGTAAGTCCTTCCCGGGTCATCGCTATGGCCATTCGCCGTTTCTGGGTCAGCCAACGAGGAGCAAGCATCGAGCAGGACGCGCCGTAGAGCCGGCAACGGATCCGGAAGATGGGGTAGAAGCCGAAGCCGAGAGACTTGACTCCGATCACGTCGATCACACAGAGGCCAGCACGATCGCCATCGCCCTCAGCCCAAGTTCATTGGCCGAATACGATCAGATCGTTGAACAGATTGTCTTAACTCACAATGACGCGCAAGGCGCCACCCGTTCGGTTGGCTGACAGGTAAACGGTGGCGATTCGATCAAAGTCTTCGTCGTGGTGCCACAACACCGCATCGCCCGCCTCGGCCGAAGCGGCAACCGTCAGGCCGGCGTGGCGTCCTAGGCTCCGACTCGCTTCAACCTCACCAGAGGTATCTGTCGGTCGGTGCGATCCTGGTATTGCTGAAAGCCCGGCGCCCACCTCACCACTCGAGCCCACATCGTTGCGTGCTCATCGCCGCCGAGGATCTCGGCTCGGGCCTCGAAAAAGTCGGCCTTGTTCCTGACCCACACCTGCGGGTCGTTCCTCAGGTTGAAGAACCAGCTCGGGTGCTGGGGGGCGCCTCCCTTGGAGGCGATCACGATTAGGTCGTCACCGTCGGGAAGGTGGGCGACCGGCACGCGCCGGATCTTCCCGCTGCTCTTCCCTTTCGTGTAGAGAAGGATCAGCCGTTCCGCCAGTGGGTGATCGACGTTTTGTCCTTCGCTCGCCAGGTATTGGTCAATGTGCTGCCGGGCCCACTGGTGCGGGCTGTCGACCGCCTGTTTCTCGACATCGTTCAGGTTCATTTGCACACCTCATAAGACCCTTCGATGGCTCAACACGAGAGAGTTCGGGTTCCTTCCGATCCGTGCCCACCCAATTCAGCTCTGGCTGGGCGGAGTAGCCAGACCAAATTCGAGGCCAAGGTCAGCGACCCCGCCTCTAGAAGTTGTGGCCCCAGGGCCCGACGCCGTAGATCCGATCGACGGCGATCCGCACGACGAAACCCGGAGGCGCATCCCGCATCGGGAAGCGAAGGCCGGGCCCGAGGTAGATCTCGGCCAGGTGGTCCATCCATTCCAGGGCGGCGCCTTCGCTCACCCGGGCCTGCCCGCCAATGACCGCGTAGGGATGGAGACCCGGCCCCGGGTTCTCGTGAGCCTGAAAGGAGATCGCCACCCGGGGGTCCCGGCGGATGCTTTCGATTTTGTGCTGGTCGGGGAAGGTGGCGAACACCAGCTCATCTCCATCGAAGCCGGCCCAGACCAGAGTGACGTGAGGAGTCCCGTCGGGATCAAGGGTGACCAGATGGCCCAGCGGCCCGGTGGCAAGGAGATCGCGGACCGATTGCGGAATGTTCATGAGCGGACCCTAGGCGAAAACGAGTGAGCCGCCGCTCGGAGCGGTATTGATTGTTACGCAACCTCGGTATCCGGAGTCAGACGGATGATCGGAATCTCGCGATCGGTGGTCGTCTCGTAACGGCTATATCCGGGGGCTGCTGCCACCACCCGCTTCCAGGCGTCCTCCCGTTCGGCTCCATGCAGCGAATCGGGGAGGGCCTTTATGACGGCTCTTCCCACCTTGATCCATACTTGTTCCGGGTTCTTAGCCAGGTTGTAACACCAGGATGGATGACGGGCCGACCCGCCGTTCGATCCGATGACCAGGCATGTCCCGGGATGAGTGGGATCAGGGCGAGCCAGGACAGCCTGCCGGCGCTTACCGGTTCTGGCGCCAACGGTCGTCAACATCAGCAGCCTCTGACCCTGGACTTTCATCCGATCACCCAGCATCCGAAAGACCAGATGGCTCAATCCCATCCCAGCCTTCATCAACGGCTGGACGAACTTGGGCATCGTCACACCACGAGATACATAGGGGGCAAGCTTGACCGACATCGCCATCCTCTCGAGAGGAGCTGATGGTAGGCCGTGGCGATCCGACGCTTCCTTGATGAAGGTGGAGTGGAGATACTTCCTACCAACCCGGATTGGCCCTGAACCTGCCCACTGGGCAAGTACTTTGCAATGGCGAGGGGAATCGCCTGACTGTTAGCTGGCGGCATCGCCCAAAGTGGTCCACTCGGAGAGGAGCAGGATGACGATTTCGTTGGGAAGGTTCGGCGTCTGGCGACGTTTGGCTGAGATCACCCCCGACCTGGCCCGGGAGGCCGAGTCCCTCGGATACGAAGCGATTTGGGTTGGTGGGTCACCCCCCGGTGATCTGGAAACGGTCGAACGGATTATCGAGGCCACCGAGCGGATCCCGGTGCTGACCGGGATCGTCAACATGTGGCGGGAGGAGGCCGAAGTGGTGGCCGCCTCCTACCACCGGATCGACGAGCGGCACCCGGACCGCTTCATCCTCGGAGTTGGCATCGGACACCCCGAGTCGACCCAGCAGTACCGGAACCCGCTCGACAAGATCGAGGACTATCTCGATCGCCTCGACCAGGGTGGAGTCCCCAAGGAACGTCGGGTGCTGGCCGCTCTCGGGCCCAAGGCCCTCCGGGTGGCGGCGGACCGGACCTTGGGAGCTCATCCCTATCTGACCACCCCCCGGCACACCGCCTCCTGCCGGGAAGTAATGGGACCCGGCCCGCTGCTGGCGCCCACGCCCATGGTGACGATGACCACCGATCTAGCCGCCGCCCGGGCCGAGGGGCAGGCGATGGTCGCGCGCTACCTGAGACTGTCCAACTACCGCCGCAACCTTCTTCGGGAGGCTTGGGACCCGGCCGACTTGGAGAACGGTGGCAGCGACCGATTGGTCGATGCCCTGGTCCTCCGCGGCACCCCCGAGACGGTGGCCGCCGGGCTCACCGCCCACCTCGACGCCGGCGCCGACCACGTCGCTATCTACATTCTTGACGACGACCCCACCGACCCGTGGCGGCAGCTAGCCGAGGTGCTGCTCTAGACAGACGGTGTCGTGCCGAGGTCCTCGATCGAGGCAGCCCCCTCCGGTGGTGGGCGCGTCGAGATACCGCGACGCCTGCAGCGGGTTAGGCATCTTGTCGACCGCTCCCATCAATCCCGGGTCGACACCACCGCGAGCAGGACCGAGGTCCGCCCCGAACAGGGGTCGATGGGGTCGGAGGCCTCGAAGGCCAGCGTCTCGCCGTCCACGCTCCAGGGGCAGGTGCCGACTCCAGAGCAGAGACTCGACCCGGAAAAGGTAGTCGTGACCACGGCCAGCGTTGTAGTGGTAGGGGCTGCAGTGCCAGGGCTTGTGGGTGTGCGCCCGGATCCCCGTCGCAGGCCACCATGACGATCGCAAGAAGAACCGCGACCTTAAACGAGGAGACGAACGGGTAGTCGTGCCGTTGCCGATCGGGCGAGAGAACCGAAGACTGCGCATCAGAGCCGTGGCCACCGCTCAAGAGCACATTGGTCCCGACGTGTTGCTGCCGTTCGTCATCGGCGCAATGCACTTGTGGGCACGACTCCACCGTGACTGCAACTCACGCTAGCGCAACGCGCTTGCGGATTCGGCCAATTCTCACAGGTAGTCTGAGGGCTGCCGTATAGCCATACATATCGTATGGTTGTATGGATTAAGAAGACCACGTTTGTACTCGACGAGCGGGTTATCGATCGGCTCAGACGCGAGGCGGCCCGGTCGGGCCGCACCATGTCCGAGATAGTCGAGGCCGCTATCCGCAGGTTGCTCGATGACCGAACACCCCCCAAGGACCTGCCCGACCTGCCCACGTTTCGAAGCGGCTATCTGGTTGATGTCTCTGACCGCGATGCCCTTTACACGACGATGGAGCGAGAGTCCTAGGTGTTAGTCGTCGATACCAACCGAGATCAGCGATGAGGTGGCATTGCTTGTCGGCAACCTCTACCACGATGCTCACACCGCCGCCCTGATGCGGGAACACGGGATTCGCCCAATCGTGACCCGCGATACCTTCCATCGATTCGGCTTCCTGGAAGTTGTTGATCCGCTGCAGTAGGTCGGCAGCCCCGACCCTTGTCGGGAAAAGGGTCACGGTGTCGAAAACACGACGAGGGTCTCACAGACATCCTTGTTCCGTGAGAAGGATTACCGTGACTAGAGAGCCCACCATTTCCTCAAAGAAGGATTGCTGGCTGCAAGTCTCGTTTCGCTTCCCTGCTTAGACACCAGTTTCGTCAGAAAGTCCGGCGCGGCGTAGGCCACGGCTAACCCTTCAACGAAGGTGAGCGCCCCGTTGGCGCCATACGCGAGGCGAACCGCGAGATAACCCAGTAGTAGAAGGATGACAAATCCAATGTAGAAGAAGGGTGACTTGAGCCAACCGGGCATGGCGTCATGACGGCCCTTTGCGATCCGTAAGAAGTCCGGTAACGCCGCCCCGAGGACGGCAGCAAGAAGGAGGGAATCAGGTAGGCCGAAACGCATTTCGCTCCTCGTCCATAGTTGGGAAACACTACATCTGCGAGCATGACGATGCCCCCTTCATGGGCTTTAGCCCAACGAATGCCCTGACGGGACCCATACGGACCGTCCAAGCCAATGGTCATCATTAGAGGGTCCGTTCCGATCGGGGATCTGTTCTCGGCCAGTTTCACGAGCTCCCATGACAGCAGTTGGAACGGTAGGTGGAACCTCCACGAGCAACCTTGTCATCGGGGAGCATTCGAATGACTCGGGACTCACCCGAGGATCTCCATCCGAATAGAAATGTCCACTCCCTCTTGGCCTGGATCGCGCCGTCTCTGCTGCGCAACTCTTAAACGCAAGGTGTCACCCGGTTCATAAGATCCCGATTGTGGGGCGAGGTTAGTGACCTAAAAGGGTGAATATGAGCGCAGGGATCGATATCAAGATCTTGTACCTCGATAACGACGCCATGGAAGTGGGGCTGAGCGTTCGCAATGGTCGATTTGGCGGTTCGATCGAGTTCTACGCTACCCACGATGTGTTGAAGACCATCGCAGCGACGTTCCGTGGGTTTCCAAAATCCGCCGACGACCATCGCGAGCTGGAAGTTGGCACCTTCGATCCGTCGTTCGCCGGAGGCGGGGCCAGGTTCGAGCTGGCGACCAGCAAACGGGGACCTGTCATTATAAGGGCTCACCTTCGGGCCGATGGCACGCTCACGACCACCAAAGAGGGAGAGTCGGTCGACCTAGAACTCGTCATCGAGCCGGCAAGCATCGACCGCTTCGTCGAGGCACTCGATCTGATGGATGTCGCCGTTTCTGCGACAGCGCATCTGGACGGTGCAGCGACATGAACGCCCCTTGGTCCTGACTCCCCAATGTCGCCTGTTTCCGAACCCGTGGAGGCGTCTCGCCTTCGACACGGAAACGCTGACGTCAACCGAGATGAGGAAGGTTGGTAGGTGGGCCTGGCCATGCGCCCCGATCGAGTGTGGCGAGTGAAGTTCGAAGAGCCGACGGCCTCCAGGCGGACGAAGTGTTTGTCGCGCGAGAAGGCGTCGCCACCTTGGCGGCGCCTCGCAAGTTTGGGAGGGGATCTCGGCGACCAGTGCGGTTCCGAGTTCCGCTCGGGTGACCGGATCGTCGTCCGCTACAACTGGGACACCCACCCCGACTTAGATCGGTGCCGTCGTGTCAGTTCGGCCGGCCGCCGGCGGCGCCGATTCCGGAGAGATATCGACCTCGACGTGATCCACCTTTCCAAAGCGTAACCTCGACTCATACGTGGACCACCCCTATGCCCGCGCAATCCGCACTCACAAAGCCAGATCCCTCGAATCTGAACGGTCGTTTGGGCCTCAGCCGGCAGCGGAGGGAGTGAGGGATCCCGAGGATCCCTCACTCCAATCCAGCCCCATGATCAGTCCGTGGCGTTTCGAAAGATGGCAGCGATCTTGCGGTAGCCGCTGATATCGGGGTGTAGGCAGTCCTGACCACCCACGAAATCATTCTCATCAAGCTGACCGAACGTGTCGGCGATATCGACGTCAAACGCAGCCGCGGTACCCCGAATGACGTCATTGAAGCCCGCCAGGCCACCGCCGTCCCCCTCCAGTACCACGTCAGCCAGGGGCTCGAGCGCGGCCAGCCGACAGGCACCCAGAGGGTTGTAGTAAGTCATGATCACAATTTGTGTGTCTGGCCCAGCCGCCGCTCGGAGCGAGCCGAGGATCAATGCCAGGTTTTGGCTGTAGGTGGCGAACACCGACTGAACGACCTGCAGGCATGCAGGGGTGACTCCACCGGAGCAGTTGCCGACTACGGGGTTAAACAGGTCGTTGCCACCGATGGTCAACGTGACCAGGACCACGTCGTTGCCGGGATCATCGTCGCCATTCCGAACTCCGATTAGCTGCAATGCAGGCTGCAGCTGACCATTGATCAGCGACGAAGAGGTTGCCCCGGGAACTGCGAGATTGACCATGTCGAGGCCGGGGCAGGCCTCGGCCGGCCCCTCCCGGCAGTCATCAGACCGCATCCAGCGATCCAGCACCGCGCTGTAGCCAAGCTTCTCCTCATTCGGAGTACCAACCCCAAAGGCCACCGAGTCACCGAGCGCCAGGTGGACCGGCTCGAAGGGAAGATCTTGCTGCCCAAGGGCCACGGTAGGCACCGTCATGAACGTCAACAGGGACACGAGAATCCAAGTCCGCCGCATTCATTACTCCTTTCTGCGACAATGGCCACTATTCGCCACGGCAGACGGAGCCGCTATCGGGGATCGCCCCTAGGGTTCGTTCCGTCTCGTTTCAGGGACCAAGGCCTCGACGAGCGCGGCAATGTGTCACTAAGGGTGATGGGGCACCGTCAAGGAGACATCCATTCCTCGTCCGGCCACACTTTCGATGACGACTTTCCCTCCCACAGCCACCACCCGTCCCATCATGGAGTCGGTGAGACTCTGGCGGTCGGTGGAGGCGTGCGCACCGAATCCTCGCCCTCGATCATGAATGTTGACCACGGCAGATCCGTTGGCGATTTCGCTGTACAGGTGAAGCTTTTCAGCACCTGAGTGCTTGGCGGCATTGGCCATGGCCTCGTGGGCGGCCGACACGATGGCCGCCAGAGCCGGATTGAGTTCAGCGTCGTCACGAATCACGGCTTCGATCTCCACGCGAAAGAGGTCCTCAACGTCGTTCCTCACCCTGAGCAGGTCAACACGAAAGCTGTGTTCATAGCGGGACTCAAACTCGTCGATGGTGCGCCGGAGCTCACGCTCCTGGCGCCTTGCCAAGTACCGAACCTCAGATGGATCGTCGGCATTCGTCTTGATGACATGGAGAGTCTGCAACACCGAGTCGTGGAGCCGGCGGGCGAGGTTGGCTCGCTCCTCATGGCGCACTGCCTCCTGCTGCTCGATGGCGAGCTTCCTTTCCGCCTCGATGCGGAGGTTCTCCCGGAAACGCAGCGTGTCGAAAGTCCATCCTGCCAAGAGGCCATAGACCACAAACTGGATGCTTCCGATGGTCCTCACTTCGAGACTGGCAACGTCAAGCAAGACGTGCATCACCGCGTAATAGGCGGTCAGGCCCAGGGTCGCCGCCATGGTCACCCGGAGAGTGGTCGCGTACGCGACTACGAACACCCAGGAGGCGGGATATCCCCCGCTGACAAAGTCGCTGGCCCCCGCCATCCAGGCGGAGGCAATTAGAAAGAGCACGACCAGTCCATCCGTCACAACGAACCAGGGGCTGGCGAGAATGCTGGGGCGGCGACGGATCGCCAACACCGTAACGCCCGTGAATACGGTGGCGATCACCCCGGTCGCTACGAGAATGCCCTGATCCACAGCGGGATAGCGATTGATGGTGACTATTACGAGCGCTACGCACCAGATCCAGCCCATCAGGCGGAACATCAGCACGATCCACCGCAGGGTTTTATCGATCGAGGCGATCTCGGTTGTGTCGGTCACGGGAACGTTCCTGTCCTTCGCTGAAGCTAGCCATCGATGGCGTGTGCTTGACACGCAAATCCGATTCTCAGCACATTTGCTCCCGGCACCATCGGGGATGTTCCCGATGGAAGTCCTGGGGATCTAGACCTGAATCAGTTCATAGAGAGGTTGCGAAGAGTGCAACTCGGGATCAACCACTTGTCGCCACCGGGTACCGGCGGGCAAGGAGTCTCCAACGACGGCCCGGGTCACAGCGGAAACGAGCACCTGACCACCCTCGCAAGCCTCGAGCATCCTGGCCGCGTCATTCAAGACCGGGCCGAAGTAATCGCCGTCTCTCTCGTCGGCCTCGCCGGTAGCGATGACCGTGCGCACTTCTAGCTTTCCGAGCTGGCCGAACTCCTCCCGACTGAGCGCGAGCTGTGCGTCATGAGCGGCGTTGACTGCCCACGCCGACCGTTGGAAGGCGGCGAGGATGCCATCACCAGTGCTCTTGACAAACCAGCCCCGTTGCGCCATGACATGTTCGGTGAGCAGCCCATCGTGGCGGGCCAAGACATGGGCCATGAGAACAGGGTGTTGCTCCCATAATCTGGTTGACCCAACAATGTCTGTAAGCAGAAACGTCACCGTTCCCGTGGGCGGTCGGCTCTGTTCAGTCCCCGGTTGCACAAACCCTTCCGAAAAAGCACGGTTGGTTAGCTCGTGGCGGCTGCGGACGCCGAGCTTCTCGAAGATGTGATGTAGATGTGTCTCCAGGGTCTTGACGCTCATCGCCATCACCTCTGCTGCGGCCCGGTACGTGTAGCCCCTGGCGATGTAGGTCGCGACCTCTCGCTCCCGGTCGGTAAGACGCGCAAAATCAGAGTCCTGTCGGGCAGCGTCATCCACGATGTCAAGCAGATAGCCGGCCACCTCAGGTGAGATGGGAATCCCGCCATTGAGCACCTGATCGATCAGCTCGATCAGCTGTTGACGATCGGTGGTCTTGACCACGTATCCATGGGCTCCGGCCCGCATCACACGAAGCACGTCCTGGCGCGAAGTGGAGACGGTGAAGGCCAAGAACTTGATCTTGTCGTGGGTACGACGCAGAGTCTCGACCACCGCCGCCCCTCCCCCGCCCGGGATCGCCACGTCGAGCAGCACCACGTCAGGGTTCCGCTCCCTGATCAGCTCCACCGCGCTGACCACCTCGTCGGCCGATCCCACCAAGCGGAACCGGTCCTCCAGCAGCCTTTCGATCCCGAATCGAACAATGTCGTGATCCTCAACCACAAAAAGCCGCGGGCGGGCGTCACCGGTCATCGGCGGGACGCTGTGACCACATTGGTCCCCTCTCTAGATCCCTTTTTGCATGAATGGGGCCGGTTCGCACTGGCTCCGGGATCAAGGGTACGGGACAGTGAAGGACATCGTTGGCCAGACCGAGGGGTCTCTCCTCGTGTGCTGCCGGGCAAGCACAACCGGGAATTCACCGACCTACTGGCTCGACCAGATCATCACCGCCGGCTGTTCATGACCGCTTGAGGTGTCATAACCCACCAGGACTGCACCCTCTCCCGTCGGTGCGACCCCGATGATCTCGGTGCAGCCACACGCCTGCGCCAGGCTGGCGTCGGTCTCGTATGAATCCCACGTTTGGCCGTCGATCGAGATCCACAGAGCAGGGACTCCACGGTCGAGGTCTCGACCGGTTGCCAACAGTGTGCCGTCTCCAGACAGTGCAATGTCCACCATGTATGCGCTACGGGGCCCGCCCGGATTGATCTCCTCCCACTCGTGAGCGTTGTAGGACATCCACACTCGTGGAATGGTGGGCTCGGACGCTTGTCCGGCCGGGTCAGCGGCGGCACCGACCATCACGATCACGTCGTCGACGACGAGCGCGTCCTGCACCACGGCACCCTCGAACTGTGCGACGAGCACCCACCTTTCGCCATCAGCGTTGAGCCAGAGGTAGGAGGCGTCGTAGTCGTACCCGACCAGGAGGGTGCCAACCGGCGTCGCAACCAGAGCGACCGGATGGACTGATTGGAATCGCTTGTCGACGAGAAGGGGACGCCAGGCTCCGTCCTCGGAGAGGCCGAAGGCCGCCCGCGGGCCCTCGACGTCGAACCCCACCGCCATCGGGCCGCCGATACCATCATCCACGTACTCGACCAACATGTCGATGTCCTGGGGAGGGCTTTTCTCTGACCAGTCCAGTCCATCGGCCGATTCCCACATCACGCCCTCGTACTCAGGTGTGCCGTTGTTTTCCGTGATCCGGGTCCCGACCGCCACCAGACCGTCGGCAGCGGGAAAGATCCCGTTCACCAAGTCAGAATCCTTGGGTCCCAGCACCGGCCGCCAACTCTGTCCATCAGTCGAAGTCCAGATGAGACCATCGTCGGACCAGCCACCCGCCACCAAACCGTCGCCTCCCTCAATCACCGACCCGAAGACTCCGTGGTTTAGGCCCTCCACGTCACTAGGCAGGCGAGTCCATGTGCCTCCATCGTCGATGGCCTGTTGAGAGGGGGCCGCCACCGAGGCAAACACGATCGAGTCGATCAGCTCGTCGGCCTCGAGCATGAAGTCCTCGAGCCGATGACAGCAGGCAACCTCCACCGTTATCACCACCGTCTCACCGTCGAGGTCGAGGATGATGAATCGCACATCCCACTGAGCGTTGAAACCAACCGCGATGTCGTCACCGGAACGACCGAACTCGACTCTCACCTGATTGCCGTTTCCGTCCAGTTGGATGATCTGAAAGTCGATTGACCGGCCGGCCACTCCCGCCACCACCACGTTCTCGGGGGCTTGGGTGAGCATGCCGGGATGCGACTCGATATACCTGATGAGATTGGCGGGGGTTTCGAGGGACTGCTCGGGGTCATCGGGCTCGACCAGAGTGTCGAATATCTGCACCGCCACTAGGGGCTGGTCGCCGAGCCCAAAACCAGACCCTGCCCACCGGAAATATGCGTAGTGATCGTTGAGCACGTCCGCCGTCCAATCCTCGGGCAGCGTCATGACGAACGGTGGATCGAACAGAACCTGATAGCTACCGGGCACGTTGGTAGCGCGGCCTTGCTCGCCGATGATGTATTCCACCGACTCCGGCACCACCGGCTGCGGGATAGTGGTGGCAGTGGTGGTTGTCGTAGCCAGGACCCTGGTAGTCGTTGTCGGCTCGGCCGTCGTCACATCTGCGCCCGAGCCGCAAGCACTCAGCACTAGGGCCAGAACCCAGAGGCGTGGATAGAACTTTGTCGGTGTCATAGAGACCTTCATGCCCGGACTGTGAGGTAGATCGCCTTTCGCGTAAATCGGGGATCTCCCTATCGGGGCAATCCCTTATGAGCTCCGGATGAGCTCTGGACGACCTGACGACCCTCAGAGGAGACCCGACGGCCTTAGAGCGCGTAGAACTCCTGAAGGTTCCAGTACCTCTCCGCCGGGTCGAGATCCGGACGTTCAAACCTGCCCCACAGGAACACGAACAGGGCGAGGACAACTAGAGCCGACCCGAACCAAATGGGTCGGGTCAACCACCACATGCCGCTCGCCATCGGCGGCTGCGGGAACCCGAGAGGCAGTAAGACCGCCGCAGTGATCACCAGCGCGGAGAGATGCCAGAGAAACAGGGTCATGATTGAGGCGTTGACCGCCACCACCGCACTCCACAGCCGCTTTCGCGCCAGCCAGCGGGTGAGTGGCGGGCGCACCAGCATCGCTACACCGATCTGGTAGATCCCGAAGGCCATCATGGGCACGGTCGGCGGCGCCATATTCGAGATCTCGTCGCTGCAGCAGCCAACCATGCTGGCCGGGTAGGCCTGGAGTTGCACCAGAGCGACCATCGTCACGAAGCCGACCAATGCCATCGTCCAAAACAGGCGCTTGTTCACCCGGTCGAAGGTCCCGTCCGCGTAGAAGAAGCCGAGTTGATGGATGAAGAGCCAAACGAAAAGGAAGTTGGCCCACTTGACGTGATTGATCAAGAAGACGAAGCGCAGGCTGTCGACTACAACTGGAAGAAGCCCCAGCACCATCAGGGCACCCAGCCGGTACCGCTGGTGGAGGCGAACCATGACCGGCGATAGCGCCACCAGCAGGATGTAGGCGCAGATGAACCAGAGTGGCCCCAGCAACACCTTCCGGGCCTGGGGGATCGCGCCCCCGGGAAGGGGAATCCGCAACACGAGCGGAGCGGCGATAGCCCACAGGACAAGGAAGATGACGACCGGCCGCAGCAGTCTGCTCGCCCGCCCACGGAGGAATGTGCCCGCTCCTTCGCCAAGCCGTACCAATCCTTGATAGGTGACGTAGTTGGCGAAACCGCCCACGAAGAAGAAGAGCGGCATGATCTGCAGCACCCAGGTGATGATCCAAAGCCCTGGCACGAGGTCGAGAGCACTCGCCGCGAAGAGAACACCGTCCCGCACCTCGACCACAGCTCCCACCCAGTGACCCAGCACCACCACGGTCACCGCCAGGGCACGGAGGAAGTCCACGTACCGATCACGCCGGTCAGGTGTGGCCGCCACTAAGTCGGAAAGGCGGGGAGGCTGGCCGTTGGTCATGAGGTTGCCCTCCGCCAGGCCGCCACTCCCGTCAAGTACATGGCGCTGTTGACCGCGGCATGGGTAAGCCAAGGGGCCATCAGGCTGCCTGACCGCGCACGCATTCGAGAGAACCCGAGACTGGCGAGACCGGTGAGCAGCGCCCCCAGGGTGACGACTCCCGCGCGAGTTAAGGCGGAGTTGACGTGCTGATCGAGCGGATTCCCGTCCAGAGCCTGAGTGCCAGGGATGAGGTGCCACAAAGCGAAACCTATGGCCGCGACCGTGGCGGCATCTCTCGGGTCCGACCCAGCCCGACGCCAGATGGCCTCGATCACGCCTCGAAAGGCCACCTCTTCGAACAACGCCGTTCCCAGCGGCAAGCGAACCAACACTCGATAGACGACGTCCCGCCGGCGCTGGTCGGCGGCGCGCTGGTCGAGGAGATAGGGACGCACCCGGCGATGACCGGTGGCCATCACCGCCACCGTCAGCGCGGCGCCAACACCGATCAGGCCGGTCCGAAAGCCCCTGACCAGATGGGAGGGCCTCAGACCTAGTTCTTCCCAACTGCACCCGAACCGGCGCGCCAGGGCGATCAAACCCGCAGTGGCGGCGAGATTGGCCGGAACATACGCCCCCACCGGTAGGGCCAGATTCTGGACCAGGTTGTACCCGCCGATGGCGAGGACCGCCTCGACCTTTCCCTGGCTAGGCATAGAGCTCCTCGATGGTGTCGGCGAAGGTCTGCTCCACAACTCGCCGCTTCAGCTTGAGGGTGGGAGTCAGGGCCTCGTCGGGAAATCCAAACGGGAGGATGGCAAAGCGATAGATCTGATCGGACTGGGGCAACGATCGGTTAACAGCGGCTACCGAACGGTCGAGGCGCTGTCGTACCTTGGGATGCTTCCACAGGCCCTCCTCAGCTCCGTTTGATGGTCCTACAAGTCCCAAAGCGGCGGCCGGGTCGAGGGAGATGAGGGCGATGAGATATGGCCGCCCTTCACCAAACACCATGGCACTGGCAACCAGCGGCTCAGAGCGGAGCTTCTCCTCGATGGGGCGGGGAGCAACATTGCGGCCCCCGGCGGTGATGATCAGGTCTTTGATTCGATCGATGATCTGTAAACGGCTCCCATCTGCCAGCCGACCGATGTCACCGGTGTGGAAGAAACCGTCCGCATCGAAAGCGCGGGTGGTCTCCTCGGGCGCCCCCTCGTAACCGACAAAGACGTTGGGACCTCGCACCAACACTTCACCGTCGATGCCGAGGCGGACATCGACTCCATCCAATGGCGCTCCAACCACGCCCACTTCGAAATCGTCCGGGCGTTGGACCGTGCAGAGTGCCGCGGTCTCGGTGAGACCCCATCCCTGATGCAGCGGCACCCCGATACGTTGAAAGAACCTCTGCGTCGCGGCCGGCAGGGCCGCAGCTCCCGAGACCGCAAACCAGCATCGGTCGAGGCCGAGCTTGCGGCGGATCCGTCGCCCGGCGGCGCGCGCCAGCCCAGTCCGGAATCGTCCCAACTGGCCGACCGCGCCATGCCGGCCTTTGACCGACCGCCAGCCTCCTCCCAGGGCCACCCGCACCATGCTCCCCCGCCAACCCCGCTGCCTCAACTCTTCCTCGATCCGCTTCTGCATCCGCTCCCACAGCAACGGCACTGCCACGAAGATTGTGGGCCGCACCGAACGCAACGCCGCCGGAAGCTTGGCGATGTCATCGACAAACCAGCACGTCCACCCGGCGGGGGCCGCCACCAAAGGGATCACGGTGGTAACCACCCGCTCGAACGCGTGCGCCAGGGTTAGGTACGAGAGGGTCCTCTCGCGGGAACCGACTCCGACGGCTTCGGCCCCGGCGGTGGCGGCCCAGATCAGATTGCGATGGGTCAGCGCCGCCCCTTTGGGGTCGCTCCCGGTTCCAGAGGTGAAAATAACGGTGGCCACCTGGTCGGCATGAAGCGCCGCTAGACGGTCGGCAAGACCATGAGGGTGGTCTCGCGCCCAAGCTTCTCCGGCCCTGATGATTGCGCTTCGACCAATCACGGAGCCGTGCCGCTCGTCGCCCAGGTGGAGGGCGACCACCGCCCGCAGCTTCGGCACCGATGACTCCCGGAGTCTTCCCATGAGTTCATCAGAGTCGACCAAGCACACCTTGGCCTGACTGCGGGTGAGAATGTGAGAAATCTGGTCGGCGGGGTGGGTGGCATGAATCGGGACCACCACCGCTCCCAGGTGCTGGAGGGCGTAGTCGGCGACCAACCAGTCAGGTCGATTGGAACCGATCAGGCCGACCCGCTCTCCCGGCTCGACTCCCAGTGCCGCCAGCCCCGCTGCCAAGCGCAGCACTTCGGCACGGGCGGTCGTCCAACTGATCGGGTTCCAACGCCCACCAGCGTGCTGATACCAAAGAGCCTTTGAACCCAATTCACTGGCGCGGCGAAGGAAACACCCGATCACCGTCAAGTCGACGTCGCTTGCCTTCGACACAACACAAAACCCTACGCCAGAGGACGCCGCCTATGCCGGGTGACAGCATCGGGGGTTACCCCGATATTCAGACGGAACCCGACATCGAACAATGGCGCCATGAGCAGATACACATCAGAGACCAGGCGGCGTTGGCCCAAAGTGATCTTGTGGCTGGTCGCAATCGTCCTCGCGCTGTTCTTCGGTGGCGGTGGCTGGTATTTCTCGGACCAATTGAAGGCCGACGCCTTCGATGTGAAACCGCACGTCCGTGAATACCGGGCCACGGTCACACAGGTCGATCCCGGGTCCGTCACTATTGCTCAAGGCGACCCCACCGACGGAGAGCTCTTCAACACCGGCGTATTTGGGCTGGTCTGGGAGAGCGGCTATGGCACCGTCAGCGACATCAGCACTCAAACCGACATGGAAGCCACCCGCACCTTCACCTTGCAGGGAGGGAACCCACCCACCATTGGCACCAAGGTGGACATCGACCCCTGGATCTACCCCGACGACTACGCGGCGGCGCTGGGAATCGAAATTCAAAGAGTTGAATACCTTTCGCCGCTAGGCGCGATGGACGCGGTGTTGGTCCCGGGGACGTCGACCACCTGGGCGGTACTGGTCCATGGTAAGAACGCGGATCCCCGTGAGACCATTCGGCTCGGCGGCATCCTGTCAGAGGCCGGGTACCCGGTGCTGGCCATCACCCATCGAAACGACCTCGACCAGCCCGGCGATGCCAGTGGATATCACCGTTACGGAGTGACGGAATGGCAGGATCTCGAGGGGGCGGTTGACTATGCCTTCAGCCAGGGAGCCGACGAGGTCATCTTGGGAGGTTTCAGCACTGGTGCCGCCATCGTTTTGAGCTTTCTCGAACACTCCGAACGAGCGGAAGCGGTGAGCGGCGTGATGCTCGACTCGCCCAACATCGACTTCGGGGCAACCGTCAACCATGTCGCCGCCCGCCGCTCCCTTCCGCTGATCGGCCTACCTGTCCCGCCCCCTCTCACCTGGGTGGCCAAGACCATTGGGTCCTTTCGGTTCGACGTCGACTGGGCCGCCATCGACTACATCGCCCGCGCCGACACATTGGCCGTGCCGATCCTGATCCTGCACGGAGTGGAGGATCAATCGGTCCCGATCGAGACCAGCCGCGAATTGGCCGCGATGCGGCCCGATCTCGTCACTTTGGTCGAGTTCGAAGGAGCGAAACACGTGCAGTCATGGAACGTCGACCAGGAGCGTTATCGGGATGAGGTGCTGGCATTCGCAGCTGAGCTCTAAGCAGCACCATTGTCATGTTCAGTTCCCGTCGTTGAGGCCCCAGTGGTAGCGGCGATCAGCAATAGCCGTCACAAGTTCGGCGGTCTTGTCCGGGAGGGTCTCTTGCAGCTGGCGTGCGCGCCGCAGGATCGGCTCGCTGTCCGCGCTCCCAAGATGAAATACCACCTCGTCGACTTCGGCCCATTCGGTCGCCACCAATTGCAGCAGGGCCATCAGCTCGTGGTTGCCTCCATAGGCACCACAGCCCCACCAACCGGTGTGGATGACGGTACGCGAACCAGGTGAGAGCCGTTTGGTCTCGGCCACCGCCGCGCCAAAAACGGTGACGGCCGTGATGAGGACCCTGGTGATCTCGTCCGCCGTGTATTCGCCTCGCCCATAGGCCGGTGCCTCCATAGCCACGATGTTCGAGAGCGTCGGCGGGTCGATGATGGTGGTGGCCGCCAGCACCTGATCAACTGGGGTGGCGGCGAAACGGTTGACGTAGAGCCCGCCCGGCTGCTCGGGACCTGGAGCGGTCTCGAGGGCACCGCGGCGGGGCGCGGCGGTGAGTGTAAAGGGAGTCGGCCCTGCCCGATCGGTGACAAGTGTGGAGAGCCCGTCCGCTAGCAGAGCATGACGAACCCGGGCGCGGTCGGGATGCTCCAACACCTGCATCTCATCTTGAGCCAGCAACGTTGCGGCGTAGGCCGAGAAGAGGTCGAAGTTGGCGAAGTTGAGGTGCCAATGCATCTTCGATTCGGTGTCTGAGTCGTAGGTGAAGTAACCGACCTTGGTTTCGAGATGGGGTCGCCGACCTGATCGCTTCGTCGGGAGCGACACGGCGGGCCACCGGGCGACGTCGATGGTTCCGGGGACCGGAGCCCCGTCGAACATCTCGAGGAACGCCCTCTTATTGGGATTGGTGAACCTGGCCGGAAACCGATCGCTCAGGTCAAGTCGATCGAAGGTCTTTCGGTAGATGGGCGTCATGAGATGTTCGATGAATGCGATCAGTTCTGACCCGGCGCGGGGGTCGGAGAAGCAATCATGCAGTCACGGGCACTCAGAAGACTTCGTGAGCAGGATCGGATCGTCCACCGTCCAACCCACCCGGCCATCGACTTCGATTTGAAACCATTGTTCATCGCGGCCGGCGAATTCAGTGATGGTCACCGCGGTCGGCGCATACGTTCGCTCGGGGACCGAGCTGAGAGTCTGAGAAGTGTGGTCGGGTTCCCTCTTTAGTTCGGCGGCCAGGTGCGTGACATTGATCGTGCAGCCGGTGGGCACTGTCGAGAACGTGGTTTCTGTGGTGCCGCTCCCACCGGTTGTAGTCACGGTCATGGTTGATGTGGTACTAGCGCTGGTTACAACCGTGGATGTGGTCGTTGTGCCGTCGCCCTCGTTGGACAGTGTCGCACTCAACACTGGAAGTAGGAGGCCGACGAGGGCGATGGCGAGAAGGAGCCTCGGCTGCAGGTGGGCGCCCGCCACCAAGAACAAAACACCCAGAACCACAAGACCAAGCTGAACAACCAGGGATTCGAGGATGGGGAGTTCGGCGCCGGCGAGTTTGAAGCCACCCCCTATGCCGCCCCCGACGATGCAGGTGAGGCCCGCGATGATCCACGGTCCCGACTCTTTACCGTCGCTCACTCGATCGTCCCTCGCCAGTCTGACGTGCTCATCGAAATCTATCGGGCTGGCTTGAAGAGATGTCGCTCACCAGATCGTGGGGACGTGGGCGTACTCGAGCATCCGCCGGTCGGGGGTCAGTAACGAGCACCCTTGGACCAGCGCCGTTGCCAAGATCATCCGGTCCGCCGGGTCGGGCGGTGGCAAGCCGGGCAGACGAGTAGCCAGCAAGGCCACTGTCTGATCGACCGTAACCGGCTCCAGCCCTGGGAGCCGGAGTGCGTGCTCGACCCAGGTTTCCACCGGTCGATCCAAACGAATGCGCTGCTTGGCAACCAGCACCCCGACCTCCCACACCGAGATCGCGCTCACCAGCTTGGTCTCATCGGCCTCCAAAGCGGCCAGCGCCATCGGTGACAATTCGGCGGACTCCGAGGCGTACCAGATCCAGCTGGCGGTATCCAGCAGGATCAACGATCCGCTTCCCAGGTGCCGGGCTCCTCGACCGGCTGGGTCAGATCCACCCCTGCAGCAACCGTGACACTTCCCTGCAGGGTCGCGTGGTGCGATACCGGCCGCAGCTCTGCCACGGGCACGTCGCGTCTCGTGATGAGAAGCGAGCGGGCGGTCTCTTCAACCTCGCGGATGTACCGGGCGGCGTGCTGTCGAAAGTCGCCGATGTTCACCCGTCTCGACTTAGCCATGATAGTTAGCATCGTAGCCTTCTTTCAGAGCTATATGCCCTTTTGAAGACCAACGGAGGCCCGACGACCGCTACCCGCGCCGCTCGGCTAACAAGGTCGCCCCCCGGTGGGCGATGGCGGCGATGGTCAGCATCGGGTTGACCCCAGACGCCGTGGGGAAACAGGAGGAGTCCATCACATAAAGGTCGGGGGTGCCGTGGACCTGGTTGGCTGCTCCTACCACCGATCTGGCCGGGTCGGCTCCCATCCGAGCCGAGCCCATCTGGTGGAAGGTGAAGTATGCCGTCTGGTTGGACCCGTAACCGATGGCGTCGACTTCTGCCAGGAAGCGGTCGACTCCCTCAGGTCCGGAGGGTCGCCATCTCACCGGTCTGATGGTGGAAGCGAGGATCTCGGTGGCGCCGGCTGCCGCGTAGACCTCGGCTGCTCGTCGGACTCCCTCCCGGATGTGGGCCTGGTCGGAGCGGGAGATGATGTATTTCCAGAGCGGGGTACCGTCGGGACGAACAACCACTCTTCCGGATGACTTGTCGCGGAGAAGGATCCCGCCCACGTCAAGGTGACCCAGCCCGAGCACGTCCCGTTTGAACGACGCTCCGTCCTCCCAACCAAGAAATGCGGCCGGGAAGACCGGGTGGATGGGGGCCGTCTCCAGCTTGAACCCATACCCGGCGCCGTCGAGGTCGGAGAACTGGTCCGAGTAGCGGGCCTGGAGAATGCCGGTCCACGGGTCGACCCGCTCTTCGAATCGGCCCCACACCGCAGTGACCGGGTGAAGCCTCAGATAGCGGCCAGCGGCCGGACCGCCGAGACCGCTCCGGAGGAGGATGGCCGGGGTGTGCAGCGCCCCGGCGGAGAGGACCACTGCCCTCGCTGTCACCCTGAGACGGTGGTCTCCTACCTTGGCAACGACCCCGGTTGCCCTCCCGCCGTCAGTGAGGATCTGCTCGACCCGACAGCCGGTGACTATCCGAGCCCCCCGGCCGGAGGCATCCGCCAAAAAGGTGTGGGTCATCGATCTCTTGGCTCCGATCCGGCATCCCATCGTGCAATAGCCACAATCGGCTTCGGTGCAGCCGTCGACGTTGCGGGGACTGGCGTCGACATGCCAGCCCCACTCCCGCAGCCCCTTCTCCATGAGCTGGTCGCGGCTCGATGGCCATCCGTGCTCGGTGTTGACGTTGAGACGGGTATGCACCGCTTGGAGGCTTTCGGCGTATGCCTCGCCGGTGAACACCCCGTCAAACCCTGCTTCGGCGTCCCATTCCCGCCGCAGCTCTAGGGGGGTGTCGAAAGAGGTGGTGTAGTTGATGACCGTCCCACCTCCGAGGGTGGAGCCGGCCAGGACCGTGATCCCCCCGTCGGCGGTGGTGTTGAGAGCACCGTCAAGGTAAAGCCGGTTGAAAGCGTCGGATTCGAGGTGGGTGAAGTCCGCCTCGTTGTAGTAGCCGCCGGCCTCCAACACGACCACGTCGAGACCCGCCCCAGCCAACACCCCGGCGACGGTGCCGCCCCCCGCCCCACTCCCCACGACCACGACGTCACACGACATGGCGGTGTCGGTGGTGATGATCGTGACGGGGAGGGGTTTGGGGGTCGGAGGTGGCGGACCGTCCGGGCCCGGATAACCGATGGCGTCCCAGCTTGACGGCCGTGCCGCCGGATCGTCGGTGGTCACCCACAGGTACCCGACCAGCGTCTTCACCGCCCGGACCGCTCGCCGGATCTGTCCGACCCGGTGGCTCTCCATACGCCGAAAGGCCTCCGCCCGTCGCGCTCCTCTCAAAGAAGAGAAGGGCCATGGCATGCCATAGAGCAGGATTCCACCCACAGTCGAGTCGAACAGCCCCAAAAACCGTGTGAGGTCGGCCCGATTCTGATCGTGAGGAAGTCGCCCAAACAACTCCGGCAGGCGCTCGGCGAGGCCAAGGTCCTTGCCCGGCGCGGTCCAGGCGGGACCATCCCCATCGACCGCGGGAAGGAGGGTGTCGACCAACGCGGTGAAGGTCATGAGGTTCCGATTCGAAAGCTGCATAGGTGAGGAACGGAGACCAGAACCTACTCGCTTCTAATTCTCGGGATTGACGATCACCACTGTGGAGGGCAATGAGTGATGGAGGTCTCTCGCCGTCACTTCATGAAGTCAACAAGGCTTGCATCCGTGAGGACGGCTCCAGACCCAACTCGACTTTGAGAAGCCGCCGATAGGACTCTTTCTGTCGCGCCGCCTCGGAGACGTTGCCCTCCGCGATATAGGCCTCAATCAACGCAATATGGGCGGACTCCCGCAATGGCTCGGCCCCGACAGCCGAGAGGGCGGCGTCGATCGCCTCACCGAAGCGGCCGCGGTGTCGGAGATACCCGCTGAGTGCCTCCAGTGCATGAATCCGCAACTGTCGCAGGCGTTCCCGCTCAACGACCAACCACTCCTCGTCCCACCCAGGCAGCAGATCAGATTCCAGCAAGGAAATCGACC
>Ga0326597_10002277_pt1 | contig 28841 bp, 27 predicted proteins | sample RVTome_12_FD_203789 | JGI IMG/M metagenome (GOLD analysis project Ga0326597, IMG submission 203789) | Soil microbial communities from uranium-contaminated site in the Upper Colorado River Basin, Wyoming, United States - RVT100D185 | ecosystem: Environmental > Terrestrial > Soil > Contaminated >... | reverse complement strand
CAGGTCAATGCCCCCGTACAGTTTCATGAAGGTCTCCTCTTCGGCTTGCGGTGAATGGGCGTGGCTGCCACACCCACCGTAGCTCGACAGAGGAGACCGCTAGATGATTATCAGGCTTGCGCTATTGCGTTTTCCACACTGACCCCTTGGGGACTCCGTAGGCGGTTCCGCCATTCGGCTTTGGGCATCGCGATGGCGGATCGCCCTCCGGCCTGCCTGCCGGCAGGCAGGGCATCTGCCCTACGCCACCACGTGGGGGGGCGCGGTGGGGGATGGGCGTGGGGGCGTCACGTTGGGCGAACGCGTGAAACGTGCCGGGCGGCGAATCGCCGAGATCGGGTAATCTGCGGGGATGGCGAAGGATCGTCGCTGCCACGTGTCGGGCGGGACCATACTTCACCCTCAATCGGCTCGCAGGTGGCTCGGATCGGCGGGTTCGCCACAGCCACGCGTTGGGCGACGCGGTGCGCCGCACGTGGCGGGAACGGCCGTTCCGGATCTCCGTCTCCGTTGCTTGCCGGACCCGTGCCCCAGATGAGATCGCGACAGTGGCGGGGTCTGGCATGCACTATTGTATTTTTGATGTCGGGTCGACAGGTTTCTCAATTTCGGTGTACTCGTTGCTCGTGGAACGACTTCCTCGCTGCCCCGGACTCGCATCCGGCCCCCGTTTCCGGCGTACCGGGAACGCCCGATCGGGATCCGATCGCTTGCCAGACGCGTGGCACCGCTGAGACTGAGACATGATACGCTATGATTCTCACGCCGAGTTTCAGATGGGACGCCGCGGGATCACAAAGGAGCAAGTCGAAGACGTGTTGCGGAAGTGGGACGAAACCGAAGGCCATGGCGACAAGCGATCGTTCCTCAAATGCGATCCCGAACGCAGCAAGATGCTACGGGTCGTGGTACGCGACTCGGACCATCAGTACGTAATCACCGCCTACTACGACCGGAGGTTTCCATGCGGGTAAGGATCGATCAGCAGTCGGACGCCCTCTACGTCGATCTTACGGGCAGGGAGATCGAGAGTAGCGCCGAGGTCGCTGACGGCATCATCGTCGATTACGACAAGGATGGCCGCCTTGTCGGGATCGAGGTGCTCGATGCCTCGAAGAAGTCAGGGGATGTCGGCGCGTTACGGCATCTGGTTCTCGATGTCCCCGACGTCGCCGCGTAGGGCGGAACGCCGGAGGCGGTTCCGCCCTTCGGCTTGGGGCATCGCGATGGAGGATCGCCGTGCGGCGTCTGAACGGCGGATCGCCCTCCGGGCATCCGCCCTACAACGAACGGGGAGCGTGCAACGCCTGGAGTCGATTCCACCGCATGTTCAACACGACGCCCCACCGAATCACTCGGTGGTCAGACGCCAATCAGCCCACGGGGAAGAATGCCAATGATCGGACAGCCCGCTCTCATTCGGAGCTCGGGCGTGCGTCCACACACGGTTCTTGCCTTAACACGAGTGATACTTTAGTGTCATCCCATGCGCACCGAGCTCGTTACGACCCTGAAACGGAAGGCCACGGAGCTCCTTTCCGCGGTGGAGCGCGACCGAGAGCCGATTCTTATCACTCAACACGGCTTGCCCAGCGCCTATCTGGTGGATGTCCAGACGTACGAGGCTTTACAGGCTCGCATGAGCCTGCTGGAGGGAATCGCGCGCGGTGAGAAAGCCATAGAGGAAGGCCGCATCGTGTCGCATGCTCAGGCCAAGGCGCGTATGTCGCGATGGTTGAAATAGTCTGGACCGAGCCGGCACTGAGCGAACTGGACGCCATCGCAGACTACATTGCCCTGGACAATCCGGAAGCCGCGCGCCAGCTCGTTGGCCGTGTGTTCCGGCATGTGGAGCAGTTGGCCCAACATCCAAAAAGCGGCTCAAAACCTCAAGAGCTGAAGGGCTGGCGCTATCGCCAGATCGTCGAGCCGCCCTGTCGCGTGTTTTATCGACAGGACGGAAATAAGGTCTACATCCTCTACGTCATGCGTGCCGAACGGCTGCTGCGGGCGAGTCGTCTGTCGGGGCGAAACAAGGCACGAAAATCGGGGACGACTTAAATCTGGCGACGGGCGTAAGGCGGACATTCCGGTTGAATCCACGATTGCGGATCGTTCTATGGGCATCGCGATGGTGGATCGCCCTTCCGGCATCGAACCGGCCGAGCGCCCTGCGGCCTGCCTGCAGGCAGGGCATCCGCCCTGAGAGCTCGCCAATTTGGGTGTGGCGGGGTCGCGGCGGGATGGGCGTGCGAACTTGGCGTCTGCCCCGCGTTGCTGCATCGCGCGAGAAACCGCGTTGAGTGTGCGCAGCCGTGTGTACTATCCGATGCGCGGCGGGGACGTCGGCGGGGGGCTTTCTTGCGGACGCGGCCCGCTATGACTCCGAGGGGCTCTGGGTGGACGTCGGGCGGTTCGACCACCACATTCACCGGCGAAGCGGTCGGTCACGCCGCGTCACTGACCTCGGCGTTGATCCGCTCCCCCAGGGCCTGCTCGGTGACCGCCAGGTCGTAACGAGTCTGGAGGTTCATCCAGAACTGCGCGCTGTTCCCGAAGTAACGACCCAGGCGCAAGGCCGTCTCCGGGGTGATGCCGCGCTTCGCGTTGAGGATCGCGGTAATCCGCCCGGAGGGCACGCGTAGCGCCAAAGCCAGTCTGTTGGCCGAGAGGCTGCGCGCCGCTAGCTCGCGCTGCAAGATGCGTCCAGGGTGTACGGGCAGCATGATCTATCCCTTGTGGTAGTTGGTGATCGCCACCTCGTACGCATCGCCGTCGCGAAACCGGAAACAAATCCGCCATGGGCCGCTCACGGTCATCGCCCACTGCCCCTTACGATCTCCAGTGAGTTTGTGGAGGCCGATACTCTTGAGCGGGCTGAGATCCTGGAGGGAGGTGGCCGCATCCAATACGGCAAGCAGATCGTGAGCCGCCTCGACATCCATGCCGCGATAGCGAGATTTGCCGGTGTCGGCAAAGCGCCGGGTGGAGGTGTTTCCCCAGGTGCGGATCACGAGACGGTGCGTACGGCATGATGCGTTGGATGTTCAACGTAGTACGACAAATGCGCCACCTTGGCAAGGAGCGTAGGCTTGATGGGGGAGATCCTACAAGGATTGATGAACGGAACGCCTCAGGACGTTCCGCCGTTCGGCTTGGGGCATCGACATGGCGGAGCGCCCTGCGGTCTGCCTGCCGGCAGGCAGGGCATCCGCCCTGATATGGAGGGGGACGCCACGCGCCCCCCTCGCCACCCGGCGCAGGTCCGGGTGGCTTCACCCCCCGTGGATGGCGGGCTGACGCCCGCCATCAGACCCTATGGAGCGTCCCGCTCCATAGGGTCTACGGGGTTGGTAACGACCGTCCGACACCCTCCGGGGAGCGCCTATGGATCAGGCGACGCGGCACATCCGCCACCAGGCCGGTTGTATGTTTTCGACACCGCCACCTCGATCTGACCGTAGGGGCACGGCATGCCGTGCCCCTACTCCGCGCGCCCGGACCGGAGAGGCTCGCTACACTGTAGCGACGGAGGGGGTCTGAACCGCGGAGAAGGTCTCGATGGCTTTGGGCGGATGTCCAGGGGCACCCCTCTATGACCCGCGCATGGAGCACGATGGGTGCGGCGTGGGCTTCGTGGCGCGGTGCGACGGGGTGGCGAGCCGCGAGGTGGTGGAGCTGGCGGTGCGCGCGGTGGGCAATCTCAGCCACCGCGGGGCGCTGGATGCGGACGCGACCACCGGGGACGGCGCGGGGCTCTTGCTGCCGATCCCCCAGGAGTTCTTCCACAGGGAGGCGGCGACCCGGTCAATTAACGTGCGTCCGTGGGAACGGCTGGCCGTGGGGCAGGTATTTCTGCCGGCGTCGGAGGCCCGCGCCGCCGCCGCGCGCCGAGTGCTGGAGAACCGGGTCACCGCGCACGGGCTGCGGGTCGTCGGCTGGCGCGACGTGCCGGTGGCAACCGAGGTGCTCGGAGAAAAGGCGCGCGCGACCTGCCCGCGTCTCGAACAGCTCCTCCTCCTGCCTCATCCCCTCCTCGACGACCTGCAATACGAGCGGCGCCTCCTGCTGGCCAGGCGAGAGGCCGAGAAGCGCCTGGCCGAGCGCGGGTTGCACGAGTGTTCCATTCCCTCCTTCTCGCACCGCACGGTGGTCTACAAGGGGCTGCTCGTCGGCCAGCAGCTCGGCCGCTTCTATCTCGATCTACACGATCCCGGGTTCGTGGCGCCCCTGGTGGTCTTTCACCAGCGGTATAGCACCAACACCCTGCCCACCTGGCACCTGGCGCAGCCGTTCCGGTTCCTCGCCCACAACGGCGAAATCAACACCCTCCATGGCAACGTCAACGCCATGCGCGCGCGAGAGCCGGCCCTCGAATCGGAGGTCTGGGGCGAGGAGATGGCGACTCTCACGCCGGTGGTGGTCCCCGGGGGGAGCGACTCGGCGGCCCTGGACAACGTGCTGGAGCTGCTCACCCTCTCCGGCCGCGGCGTGGTGCGCGGCCTGCGCATGTTGATTCCCGAGGCGTGGGAGCGGATGACCAACATGCCACCGGAGTGGCGGGAGTTCTACGAGTACCACGCCGCGTTGATGGAGCCGTGGGACGGCCCCGCCGCCCTCGCCTTCACCGACGGCACGGTCGTCGGCGCCGCCCTGGACCGCAACGGCCTGCGTCCCCTGCGCTTCAAGGTGACCTACGATGGCCTGGTGGTGGCCGGGTCCGAGGCGGGGGTGGTCGACCTGGACGACGCGCGGGTGGCGGAGAAGGGCCGCCTCGGGCCGGGCGAGATCCTCGCGGTAGATACCGCCTCCGGCACCCTCCGGCGCCATGGCGAGATCATGGATGATCTCTCGCGGCACCGTCCCTATGGCGATTGGCTGGACACCCATCTCCGCCGTGCGCCGGAGCCGCGCGACGGGATCGATCCGCTCGACGCCCTGGCGGGGGACGATCTGCTGCGGCGCCAGCGCACCTTCGGCATGAGCCACGAGGACCTGCGCATGGTGATCGCTCCAATGGCCGGGGACGGCGCCGACCCGGTCTGGTCGATGGGCGACGACACGCCCTTGCCGCCCCTCGCCACCATCCACCCGCCCCTGTGGAGCTACTTCAAGCAGCGCTTCGCCCAGGTGACCAACCCGGCGATCGACTCCCTGCGCGAGACCCTGGTGATGTCGCTGGACGGCTACCTCGGCCGGCGCCGGAGCCTGCTGACGGAGGAGCCGAACCACGCTCACGTCCTCCACTTGCCGAGCCCCCTGCTCACCGGGGCGCAGCTCCAGGCGCTGCGCGACGTGGACGATCGCGCCTTCGCCTGCCACGAGCTGCCTGTGAGCTTCCCGGTAGAGGATGGGGCCGAGGCGCTGCGCGAGGCCGTGGACCGGCTGTGCATGGACGCGACCCGGGCGACCTGCGAAGGCGCGGCCATCCTGATCCTCACGGACCGGGACGTGGCGCCGGACCGGGTCCCGATCCCGATGCTCCTCGCCGTGGCGGCGGTGCACCACCACCTGATCCGCGTCGGCTGCCGCACTCAGGCGGCCCTGGTCGCCCAGACCGGGGCCGCCTGGGACATCCACCACGTCGCCTTGCTGCTGGGCTACGGCGCGGTGGCGGTCCATCCCTACGTCGCCCTGGCGACGGTGCGGGCGGCGGCGACGGGCAGCGACGGCGACTTGGCGGCGGAGCAGGCCCTGGCCAACTACCGCGCGGCGGTGGAGAAGGGGCTGCTCAAGATCCTCGCCAAGATGGGCATCGCCACCCTGCGCAGCTATCGCGGCGCGCAGATCTTCGAGGCGCTGGGCCTCGGCCAAGAGGTGGTGGAGCGCTACTTCACCGGCACGCCGTCGCCCCTGGGCGGCATCGGCCTGGCAGAGATCGCGGCGGACGCCTGCGCCTGCCACCGCACCGCCTTCGACGACGGCGCGGAGGAGGCGCTGATCGACCGCGGCGTGGTGCGCTTCCGGCGCCAGGGCGAGCACCACGCCTTCAGCCCCGACTCGGTCAAGGTCCTGCACAAGGCGGTGCAGCACGACGACCGGGCCGCGTATCGCGCCTTCGCCGCCGCGGTGAACGATGGCCATCGCCGGGCCCTGCGGTTCCTCGTGGAGCCGCGCTCCCCCCTGCCGGCCGTGCCGCTGGCGGAGGTGGAGGCGGTGGAGACGATCCGCCACCGCTTCGTCACCGGCGCCATGTCCCTGGGCGCCCTCTCCCCCGCCGCACATCAGGTCCTGTCCACGGCGATGAATCGTATGGGGGCGCGCAGCAACACCGGCGAGGGCGGCGAGGACCGGCGCTGGTACTTCCCGCCGGCGGGTGCGGAGCCCAGCGACGGCCGCATCAAGCAGGTGGCCTCGGGCCGCTTCGGCGTCACCCCGGAGTACCTGGCCCGCGCGCAGGAGATCGAGATCAAGATCGCCCAGGGATCCAAGCCGGGCGAGGGGGGCCAGATCCCGGGCGCCAAGGTGACCGAGTTCATTGCCCGGGTGCGCCTCGCCGTGCCGGGCATCCCCCTCATCTCGCCCCCACCCCACCACGACATCTACAGCATCGAGGACCTCGCCCAGCTCATCCACGATCTCAAGGAGGTCAACCCGCGGGCACGGGTCGGGGTGAAGCTGGTGGCCGAGAGCGGCGTGGGGACCATCGCCGCCGGCGTGGCCAAGGCGTATGCCGACTACATCCAGATCAGCGGCGCCGAGGGGGGCACGGGCGCCTCCCCCCTGTCGTCCATCAAGCACGCCGGCTGTCCCTGGGAGCTGGGGCTGGCCGAGACCCAGCAGGTGCTGATGCGCGGCGGCCTGCGCGGCCGGGTGCGGCTGCGGGTGGACGGCGGGTTCCAGACCGGACGCGACGTGGTGGTGGCGGCCCTCCTCGGGGCGGACGAGTACGGCTTCGGCACCGCGTCCCTCGTGGCCATGGGCTGCCGCATGGCGCGCCACTGCCACCTGAACAACTGCCCCACCGGCATCGCCACCCAGCGCGACGACCTGATCCGCAAGACCTTCCGCGGCGAGGTCGACCACGTGGTGCGCTACCTCACCTTCGTGGCGGAGGAGGTGCGCGAGCTCCTCGCCGCCCTCGGCCTGTGCAGCGTGGAGGAGGCGGTGGGCCGGGCAGACCTCCTGGTCCCGCGCCGTCTGGAGCCCACGGACCGGGGTCGCCACCTCCAGGTGGAGCGCCTCCTCCGGCGTCCCGCCGGGGAGCGGCGCGGCCCCGCCCGGCCGCGCAACCAGCGGCCCATCTACTCCCTCGACCGGGAGAAGATCCTGCGCGACGCCGCGCCGGCCCTCGACTACGGCCTGCCGGTCCACCTGCGTTATCCGGTGCGCACCCGCCACCTCACCGTGGGCGCAGGCCTGGCCGGGGAGATCGCCCGGCGCTTCCACCTGCCGGGTCTGCCGGACGGACTGATCAAGATCCACCTGGAGGGCAGCGCAGGCCAGAGCCTCGGGGCGTTCTGCATGCCGGGGATGCGCCTGGTGCTGGAGGGCGAGGCGAACGACTACGTGGCCAAGGGGATGGCCGGGGGTGAGATCGCCGTGCGGCCCTCGCCCCGCGCCCGCTTCGCCGCCCACGACAACGTGATCGTCGGCAACGTGGTGTTGTACGGCGCCACCGGTGGGCGGCTGTTCGTCGCCGGCCGCGCCGGCGAGCGGTTCGCGGTGCGCAACAGCGGCGCGGTCGCCGTGGTGGAGGGTACCGGCGACCACTGCTGCGAGTACATGACCGGCGGCTTAGTGGTGGTCCTCGGCCCGACCGGCCGCAACTTCGGCGCGGGGATGGCCGCGGGCTACGCCTACTGCCTCGACGCGGAGGGGTCCCTCCCCGCGCGCATCAACCCGGCCATGGTGGATATCCGCCGCCTCGACGCGGCAGAGGAGCACCTCGTCCGCCGGCTTCTTGCCAGCCACGTCCGCGCGACCCACAGCCGCCACGCCCGCGGCCTCCTCGACCAGTGGCCTGCCTGCACCGGCGAGTTCTGGAAGGTGGTGCCCAAGCCGATCGCCGACCAGGCCGACCCGTTCGTCCAGAACCATGGTCTGGAGATCATGCCTCTGGCCACGGCGGTGCGTACCCCGGCGGCATGAAACGACGACGCGGCGGTCAGAGCCCGCCTGCGGGGAACGGGCGCATCGTCCCCACCGCTGTTCGCTGCGCCGGCCTGTGGGGGCATGGCATGCCGTGCCCCCTACGGTGCGGGCGGGGCACGGTTACCCTTCGACGGCGCGGCGTGGTTTCGCGACGGGAAACCCACGGGGGTGCACCGGGAGGTATCTTGGCGGACAAAGCTCGCCACCGCCTAGCCGTGCGTGATCGCCGGAAGTGGCGGCGAACCGCGCCTTGCCGGGCCAGACGGCCCGTGCCGGCCCGGCTGATTCGCCATGTCTCCCCAACCCGACCTCCGCCGTCAAGATGGCCCCTTCTCTCGCGAGCTTCTAGCCGAGGCAGATGGATTTCCGATACGTTATCGCGATGCCCACGATGTCGCGATGCTACCCTGCGTGATTTCCAGGAGCCCTTCGAGCGTGCCGCCTACTGGCGTGCGCGAACCGCGACGCAGCAGAACGAGGAACCCAGAGCGACAATCCCGCGGGTGCTGCTGCGGTGGTAATCCGCAAACGCGCGGCGTTCCGCGCGGGTCGGCCATGGGTGGATACCGGTAAATCTATGAGAGGCGATGCGTGACCGAGCGTGTCGATACAATCCCGGCATCTGTCGGATGGCGGGAGACGGCGGCAGGCGTGGCCAAGACGGCGGTCGTCGCGGGCGAGTTCGCCCTGCTGGTCCTCGTCATCTGGCGTTACGCGATCGAGAGTGAGGCTTTTGTCCGACTCTGCCTCCTCGCGCTGGCTGGGTTCGTGGTGCATGCCTCTCTGCCCCGTGCGTGGCGGATGCCATTCTTCTCCGTGCTATCCGTCGCCTCGGTGTTCCTCGTCTTCGGGATCGTCAGCGGCCTCTGGCTGCTCGCCCTCGGACTCGGGCTGATCACCCTGAGCCACCTGCCCATCCCGTGGACCGGCCGGATCGCGTTGCTCCTCGCTACGGCGGCAGTCCTGGTCCTGATACGTGTCGGACGTATCGCAGCGCCGTGGTCGGAGGCGATCTGGCCGATTCTCGGCTCGATGTTCATGTTCCGGCTGCTCATCTACCTGTATGACCTGAAGCACGAGAAGGCGCCGTTCTCGCTGGTCCGGAGCGTGAGCTACTTCTTCATGCTCCCGAACATCTGTTTCCCGCTATTCCCGGTCGTCGACTACACCCGCTTCAACAAGCACCACTACGACGCGGACGAGCATGAAATCTACCAGCGCGGCGTCCACTGGATGTTCCGCGGGATCGTCCAGCTCCTGCTCTATCGCCTCGTCTACCACCGCCTGACGGTCGATCCCGCGGAGGTGATCGGCCTCGCGAGCTTCATCCACTACAGCCTCGCGACCTTCCTGCTCTACCTGCGAGTCTCGGGGCTGTTTCACCTGATCGTGGGGATGCTGCTCCTGTTCGGCTTCAACCTCCACGAGACCCACCACCTCTATTACCTGTCGTCGAGCTTCACGGACTTCTGGCGGCGGATCAACATCTACTGGAAGGACTTCATGGTGAAGCTCTTCTACTATCCGATCCGCTTCCAACTTCGCCGTCTCGGGGAGGTGGGTTCGATCGTCGTGTCGACGATCATCGTCTTTGCCGGGACCTGGTTCCTCCACGCGTACCAGTGGTTCTGGCTGCGCGGCGACATGCTCCTGGAGTGGCACGACGCCCTGTTCTGGGCGATCCTCGCCGGGCTGGTGATCGTCAATTCCCTGTACGACCTGCGCTATCCGCCACCCCGCTCCCTGGGGCGGACGGCATGGGATGGCTGGCGATTTGCCGCCACCACCTCCCGGACAATCGCCACGTTCACGGTGATCTGTCTCCTCTGGTCGCTCTGGTCGAGCGACTCCCTTGGGCAGTGGGTCCACATGGTCGCGACCACCGGCGGCGGCGGTGTCGCCCTGTTCGCCGCCCCGCCCATGCTCCTGTGGCTCGCGCGCTGGCTGCGCTTACGGGCGCAGCAGCGCCCCACGCGGAAGGGAGCCATGGTCCAGAAGTGGCAACCCTCGTTCCGGACCTCGGCCGGAACGGTCGCAGTGGGTGCCGCGATCCTCGTCGTGCTCGGCCAGCCGGCGGTGTACCAAGCCAGCCCGTACTACGTGGGCGCGGTCGTCCGCACCGTGATGAACACCGGACTCAACACCCGCGACCAGGCGCTACTCGACCGGGGGTATTACGAGCACCTGCTGGCCGTGAACCGGCAGAACTCGGCGCTGCGGGAGCTGTTCAGCAGGTCCCACGGCGATCAGGAAATGATCAATGAAACGCCGGCCTGGCGCGACCGGGGCGACTTCGTGGGCGGTGAGCTCGTGCCGGGGGTCGAGATCCAGTTCCGGGGCCATCCCCTGAAGATCAACCGCTGGGGGATGCGGGACCAGGACTACGCGCTCGACAAACCGCCCGGCGTGTTCCGCATTGCGGCCCTCGGCGCCTCAGCACTGATGGGCTGGGGCGCCGCCGCGGAAGACCTCTTCGAGGCGCGGTTCGAAACCGCCCTCAACGCCTCCGTGCCACCGGGGGCGGGGATGCGCTTCGAGGTGCTGAACTTCGGCACACCCTCGTCACTCGGCCTGCGACAGGTCGTGCTGCTGGAGGAAAAGGTCGCCGGCTTTCATCCCGACGCGATCTTCTACTTCGGCCAGCAGCAAGATCCGAAGTACACGCTGGACAACATCGCGTACGCGGTGTTCAAGGGGCGCGAGATCCCGTTTGCCTTCGTGCAGGAGATCCTGGAGCGGACCGGCGTAGAAATCGGCATGGCGCGAGATGTCGTGCAGCAACGGCTCGCGCCGTATCGGCAAGAGCTGATTCGCAGGACCTATGGCGAGATGGTGGCGATCGCCGGGGCGCACGGCGTCACGCCGGTCTGGGTGTATCTGCCGTGGGCGAACGAGACGGCCATGTCAGAAGCGGCGCTCACGCTCCAGGGATATGCGCAGGACGCCGGGTTTGTCGTGGTACCGCTCGATGGCGTCTACGACGGTTACGACGAGCACGAGCTACAGGTGGCCGAATGGGACCGACACCCAAACGCCCTGGGCCACCGCCTCTTGGCGGAGACGCTCTACCGGGAGGTTCATGACCGGCAGGAGGAGATCTTCGGGCAGATGCTGTTGGACCTGAATCAGCATGAGGCGTTGACACAGGAAGAGAGGACACATGAGCGAGATTAAACAGAAGGCCAAGACATTCATCCTCGAGAAGTTTCTACAGGGCGCCGCGGAGGATGAGCTGCAGGATTCGACGCCACTCATCACCAGCGGCATCCTCGATTCGTTGGGGACGGTGGCGCTGGTGGAGTATCTGGAAGAGACCTTCAACATCCACATCCAGGCGCACGAGGCCGACGAGGACAACCTCGGCACCTTGAACGACATTGAACGGCTGGTTCAATCCAAGCTCTGACATGTCATGGGTGACCTGGGTAGCGAGGGAGAGGCGGCCGTCATGACTGGTGGCATGCAGGAGCTACTGGCGGCAACAGCCGCCCGTTTTGCATCGCGCACGGCGGTCGTCGAGCCGGGGCGCGGCGCCGTCACGTACCAGGAGCTTGAGCACCTCGCGTGCGGGCTACGCGACGGGCTGGCCGCCGCGGGGGTGCGGCCGGGAGACCGCGTGGGTCTCTTTCTGCCGAAATCGGTGGACGCCATCGCGACGATCTGCGGCATCCTCAAGGTCGGGGCGGCATACGTGCCGGTCGATCCCCTCGCACCGCCGTCACGCAACGCCTACATCTTCAACGACTGCGCCGTTGCGGCGGTGGTGGTGCACGAATCGTTCGTCGACGGCCTCCGGAGCGAACTCGCCGCCCTCGGATCCGCACCGCCCATGCTCATCGTCGCCGCCGGCGTCGCGGGCAGTGGCCTCCGCCAGGCGCTCACCGCCGCCGGCAATGTGCCGGCCGTGGCGACCCACACCGGACAGCCACAGGATCTCGCGTACATCCTGTACACCTCCGGGTCGACCGGCAGACCAAAGGGCGTGATGCTCACCCACCAGAATGGCCTGAGCTTCCTCCAGTGGTGCTCGGAGAGCTTCGCGCCCATGCCGGACGACCGCATGTCATCCCATGCGCCACTGCACTTCGACCTGTCGATCCTCGACGTCCACCTGGCGATCAAGCACGGCGCGACGCTGATACTGGTGGACGAAAAGACGGGCAAGGACGCCGCACGGCTCGCGCCGTTGATCGCGGAGGAGCGCATCTCCATCTGGTACTCGGCACCATCGATCCTCGCCATGCTCGTGCAGTACGGGAAGATGGAGCGCTTCGACTACAGCGCCCTCCGGCAGATCCTGTTCGCGGGCGAGGTCTTTCCCGTGAAGCACCTCATGGCCCTCAAGAAGGTGCTGCCCGGGGTGCGCTATTGCAACCTGTACGGCCCGACCGAGACCAACGTGTGCACCTGGTACGAGGTGCCTCCGGAGATCGATGATGCGCGTACCCAGCCGTACCCGATCGGCCGCTGCTGCTCGCACCTCCAGTGCATGGTGATCGACGAGGCGGGCAGCGTGGTCACGGATGGGGCGGAAGGGGAGCTGGTGGTACGCGGCCCGGGTGTAACCTCCGGCTACTGGAACCTACCGGAACAGAACGCACGGGCCTTCCACGTCGATCCCGCCGGCGAGAAATGGTACCGGACCGGCGACATCGTCACCGAGAATGCCGACGGCGACTATGAGTACCTCGGTCGCCGCGACCGGATGATCAAGAAACGCGGCTACCGCATCGAGCTGGGCGAGATCGAGGCCTGTCTGTGCCAGCACGCCGAGGTTCGCGAGGCGGCCGCCGTGGCGGTCGACGATCCGGAGTTCGGCGTGCGGGTCAAGGCCTTCATCGGGACCGGCGATGCGAAGGCGCCCTCGATCGTCGCCCTCAAGGTCTTCTGTAGCGAGCGGCTTCCACCCTACATGATCCCGGATCTCTTCGGGTTCCAGCCCGCGTTGCCACGGACGTCTACCGACAAGATCGACTACCAGCGGCTCAAGGGGGCCTGAGTTGGAGTTCGCTTTCGATGAACAGCGGGAGTGCCTCGCCGCCGCGGTGACGGCGGCGATCGGCTCACCGACCCCCGCAGGCACCCCGCAGGCCGCGTCGCAGCCCTTCGACCGCAGGCGCTGGGATGCGTTCTGTGCCGGACCGGGAGCGGCGACGATGGCCGGGGTCTCCAAAGAGGCCATCGGTTCGGCAGCCAGTATCGCGGCCATCCTGGAGGCCCTCGGGCACGCCGGTGGGCTCGACACCGCCGGCCTCGCCTTCGGGTGCCAGCTCGCCGGTGTCCTCCATCCACTCGCACGGGGGCGCTCGGCGACACTGCGCGATGGCTGGCTCGGGCCCCTGGTTGCCGGTGAAGTGTACGGCGCACCGGTGGTACGGGCGCGGCCCGGTGAGGGCCTCACGGCGACGCACTCGGACGGCGGCCTCGTCGTCAGTGGTACGGCAATCGTCGCTTCGTTCGGCCTGAAGCCCGATGTGCTCGTCGTGCCCGTCTCCATGGGAGAGGATGGTGCTGGTCGCGCGGCGCTGCTCCTCTTGCTGGCCGGACAAGCGCCGGACCTGGACTGGCAGCCGGCCACACGTGACTTTCTGGCACCGGATACCGTGGCCCTCTCTGGGTTCGCGGTTACTCAGGACCGCGTGTTGTCTTCCGGCGAATCGGGCGGCGAGGGTGTCGCCCACGCGCAGGCGGCCTTCTGTCTCGGCATTCAGGCCATGCGGATCGGCCTCCTGCGGCGCCTGGGGGATGTGGTGATGGAGGCAGCGCGGACCGCCACCCGTCGCATGAAGCTCACGGGGCGCCCGCCCGCACGTTTCCAGGCCCTTACCCACCCGATCGCGGATTACATCGTACGCTGCGATGCGGCGCGCCTGCTCGTGCACGAGGGCGCGCGCAGGCTCGATGCGGGCGAGCGGGTGCCGCTGGAGGCGTTGCTCGCCTCCTTCAACATGGACACGGCGCTGTTTCCCTACGCCGCGGACATGGTTGGGCTACAACGCCATTGGGGCCTGGCAGAGAATGCCGATTGGGGCCGACTCCTCGCCGCCGCGACCGCCCTCGGCCGCTACGCATGGTCGCCCGTCGAGCTCTCGGAACGGGTCTGCGCATCCCTGCGCGATCGGCCGCGCTCCTGGTGACCCGGATGAAGATCGCCGTTTGCATCAAGCAGGTCCTGGAGCGTGACGCGCCCCTGATCATCGACGCCAACGGGCGAGGGATCCGGGAGACGGACCTGCCGAGGGCCATGGGCGAGGCGGACCGCAGCGCCCTCGAACTCGCCCTGTCCCTCCGCGAAACCACGGACGGCGAGCTGGTCGTCGTCTCGCTAGGAGAGCTGGGGGCCATGCAGGTGATCCGAGATGCCCTGGCACGCGGCGCCGATCGCGGGATCCTCCTCCACCACGAGGGGGTCGCCCTGGAGCCGCTCCACGTGGCGGCCGCTCTCGCCAGGGTCCTCCGGGACGAGGGCTGCGACTGCTTGTTGACCGGTGTGCAATCGGACGACGGCGGCCAGGCCCAGACCGGTGTCATGCTCGCGGAGCTCCTCGGCCTGCCACATGCCACGATGGTCGTGGAGGCCGTGCGCGAGGGCGAGGGTCTACGCGCGCGCCGGGAGCTCGAAGGCGGGGTCCTGCAATGGTGGTGCGTACCCATGCCGTGCGTGCTCACGGTTCAGGCCGGTGCGTATCGCCTGCGTCACACGAACATCAAGGGGGTGATGGCCGCGAAGAAGAGGCCGGTCACCACGGTGCGGGTCGCAGATGCGATGTTCGCCGAGCTGCCGCAGACGATCGCGACGGTTGCCCTCACGACACCACCACCGCGGGCGGGGGCCGAGAGGATCGACGGGACCCCGGCGGAGGTGCTTCCGCGCCTTGCCGCCGTCCTGACCGAACACCGCTCTGCATGAGTCCGCCCATGTCGGGTACCACCCTTCTGATCGCCGAGTGGCGCGGCAACGAGCTTCATCCCGTCACCCGGGATGCCGCGGCGCTGGCCAGGCGCCTGGGGGGCGAGCGCGTGGTGGCAGGCGTGCTTGGGCCCGCCCCGGCGCCGGTCACGGATGCACTGGCACCGCTGGTCTCCGAAATCCGGCTGGTGGATGGCCCGGGCCTTGCCATCCGCTCCGGCGAGGCGGCCTGCCATGCCTGTGATGAGATCATCCGGCGCTTGCGTCCAGACTGGGTGGTCATGCCCGGCACCGGGCACGGGTACGACCTTGCGCCGCGCGTGGCGGCGCGCTGGCGGCGCAGCGTGATCGCGAACTGCTCCGCCGTGGAGACCGGGGTGGACGGTCCACTGTTCACCCGCTCCGTCTATCAGGGGCGATTGCTGGCGCGGGTCCGGCCCCTGGGCGCACCGCCCCATTTCGTCACCGTCGAGCCCGGGGCCGGCGGTGCGGCGGACGGCGAGGACTGGCAAGGGAAGGCGATGATCAAACAGCTCCACCTCGCGGACCTGCCTGCCAACGTCGCCACGCCGTTGGATGATCCGGTCACGCCGCACGCGCGGTCGTCGAACCTCCGCGACGCCGGGGTGGTGGTCGCGGTCGGGCGCGGGATCCGGTCGCAGGAGGGCGTCGAACTCGCCGCGCGGCTCGCCGAGCTCCTGGGGGCGGAGCTCGCCGGCTCGCGCCCGGTCTGTGACGAGGGCTGGCTCCCGGTCGATCGCCAGATCGGCAGCTCGGGCGTGACGGTCGCCCCGCGTCTCTACCTCGCCCTCGGGATTTCGGGCGCGATCCAGCACACCATGGGTATGCACCAGTCGCGACGCATCGTCGCCATCAACCGCGATGCCAACGCCCCAATCTTCCGCATCGCGGACGCCGCCGTGGTCGGGGACCTCGGCGAGCTCCTCCCGGAGCTCATCCGGTCCCTGGAGCAGGACCGCCCCGCCTGACGACAAGGACGCTGTCCATGACCGCTGCGGCCGGCGAACGGCTCGAAACCTCGGTGCTGATCGTGGGCGCAGGCCCGGCGGGCCTCGCCTGCGCCCTGCGCCTCGCCCAGCTCGCGGCGGCGGGAAATGCCGGCACCCTAGCGCCGGCGGACATCCATGTCATCGACAAGGCGGATGCCCCGGGGATGCACACCCTGTCCGGCGCCGTCCTCGATCCCGTTGCCCTGGCGGAGCTCATGCCGGACTACGCCGCGCGGGGATTTCCATTCGCGGCACCCGTATCCGAGGAGCGGCTACTCGTCCTCACGGAGCGCCGTGCCTGGCGCATCCCGTTCGCGGCGCGCCTGTTCGATAACGACGGCTGCTACCTCGTCTCCCTCGGCAAGGTCGTGCAATGGATGGCGGCGCAGGCCGAGGCCGCTGGCGTAAGCGTCCTTACCGGCGTGGGCGGCGCCGCCCTGCTGGTCGAAGACGGACGCGTCGCCGGGGTCCGGACCGTCGACCGCGGGCGGAACCCCGACGGCACGCCGGGGACGCAATTCGAACCGGGCGTCGAGCTGCACGGCCGGATAACGGTGCTCGCGGAAGGCGCCTACGGGTCGCTGACCCAGCAGCTCCATGAGGACTTCCATCTCGCCGGTGACAATCCGCAGGTGTACGCCCTCGGGCTCAAGGAGCTCTGGGACGTCCCGCGTGGGCGGCTCCGGGCCGGAACCGTGTGGCACTCCCTCGGGTATCCCCTCGATCGCTCGATGTATGGCGGCGGCTGGGTGTACGCCCTGCGCGAGGACCGGGTGTCGCTCGGGCTCGTGGTCGGCCTGCACTACCCCGATGCCGCATTCGATCCCCATGCCGCGTTGCAACGCTACAAGCGCCATCCGCGGGTCTCCGCGCTACTCGAGGGAGGACGCCTGCTGCGCTACGGCGCGAAGGTGCTCCCGGCCGGCGGGCTGTGGGCCATTCCCAGGACCGGCGTCCCCGGAGTGGTCGCCGTCGGCGATGCCGCCGGATACGTCGATATGCGGCGTATAAAGGGCATCCACCTCGCGATGAAGACCGGCATGGTCGCCGCGGACACCGCTGCCGCCATCTTCGCCGGGGTCGTGGAGGCGGCGGAGCTGCAATCGGACTTCGCGGCACGCGTACGGGCAAGCTGGGTGTGGTCCGCGATGTGGAAGGCGCGCAACTACCATCAAGGCTTCTCCGACGGGCTGTACCGGGGTCTCGCGCACGCCGGTCTTCAACTGATCACGGGCGGACGGGGTATTCGCGCCCGTTATCCCGACCGGCCCGGCCACGAGCGGCTGATCCCGAACCGCACGGGCAGGCCGCAGGCGGTGTCCGCGGACGAGGCGATCACCTTCAGCCGCGAGACGAGCGTGTTCCACTCCGGCACGCGCCACGAGGAGGGACAGCCGGCGCACCTGCTGATCGCCGAGCCGGGGATCTGCCACGATCGGTGCACCCGCGAGTTCGGCAACCCCTGCACGCGCTTCTGCCCGGCGGGGGTCTATGAGTGGCGGGAAGATTCCACGGGGCCGCACGCGAAGATCAACGCCGCCAACTGCCTGCACTGCAAGACCTGCGAGATCATGGACCCGTACCGCAACATCCGGTGGACCGTGCCGGAGAGTGGCGGCCCGCGCTACGAGGCGATGTAGAAATGCCCGGCGGCGCAGGCCCCTGGAGGTAGGAGAAAGATGAACCTCGATCTCGATGACACCACCCTCGCGATCCGACGCGAGGCCGCGGAGTTCGCCCGCGACACCCTCAACGAGGGGTTTGCCGCACGCGAGCATGAGGGGCGTTTTTCGCGAGAAGGCTGGCAGCAATGTGCCGAGTTCGGCGTGCAGGGGTTGCCGTTTCCGGAGGCGTACGGCGGCAGCGATGCCGACGTGGTGATGACCATGCTCGCCATGGAGGGATTGGGCTACGGGTGCGAGGACGCGGGCCTGCTGTTCGGCATCAACGCCCAGATGTGGAGCGTGCAGATGCCGATTTCGGTCTTCGGCACGGAGGTGCAGAAGCGGCGCTACCTCCCAGGCCTCTGCGCGGGCCGCCTGATCGGCGGACACGGCATGTCGGAGCCGGACTCCGGATCGGACGCCTTCAGCATGCGCACCACCGCGCGCCGAGATGGCGACCACTGGGTGCTCGACGGCACCAAGACCTTCGTCACCAACGCGCCGGTCGCGGACGTGTTCGTCGTGTTCGCGAACACCGATCCGCGCGGCGGGGTCCTCGGGATCGCGGCCTTCCTGATCGAGCGCGGGACACCCGGATTCTCCATCGGCCGGGAGATCGGCAAGCTCGGCCTGAAGACCTCCCCCATGGCCGAGCTCGCCTTGCAGGACTGCCGCCTCCCGGACGAGAGCCTGCTGGGCCGGGAGGGCCAGGGCGCCACGATCTTCAACTCCTCCATGGAGTGGGAACGTGGCTGCATCCTCGCCACCAATCTCGGCATCATGCAGCGCCAGCTCGAGGGCTGCCTCCGCTATGCCGAGGCCCGCCAGCAGTATGGCCGCTCGATCATCGAATTCCAGGCGATCGAGCGGAAGATCGCCGAGATGGCGACGCGCATCGAGGCCGGGCGGCAGCTCCTCTACCGCGTGGCCTGGGCCAAGCAATCCGGCCTGGATGCGGTCCTCTACGCGGCCGCGGCCAAGCTCTACCTCAGCGAGGCCGCCATTCAGTCGAGCCTCGCCACCGTCCAGATCCACGGCGGCTACGGGTTCACGACGGACTTCACGCCGGAACGGGACCTACGCAACGCCATCGGCGGAACGCTGTACTCCGGCACTACCGAGATTCAGAAGAACATCATCGCGCAGCGGTTGGGGCTGTAGACGCTCGCGACCCGCTCGATACGGGCGGATGCGGCGCCCTTCTCCTGCCGTCGCCAGGACGACCATCGCCCGCCGGCAGCGCGACACGTCACTCCGTCATCGGTCGCCGGCCTACCGGCATGAGGCAGAGCGGCTCGTGGCGCGCTGGAAGGCCGAGGAAGGTGGCCGTCTGGCGATCCTCGAAGGCGCCGACCAACACCGTGGCGAGCCCCATGGCCGTGGCCTGCAGGGCGACGTTCTGGGCGGCGTGACCCGCCTCCAGGTGGACGTAGCGGTGGCCGTGGATCCCGTACTTGGTGGTCGCACGTGAGAAGACCGCAGCAATCACCAGCAGCGCGCCGTTGTCACGCACCCAGCGCTGCCCGAGGGCGGCCGAGGCGACGGCATCGCGGCGGTCCCCGGTCAACACCTGGAGTAGCTCATGGTGGCGCGGATGGTAGTGGTAGACCCCGGGGGGAGCACCGACCATGTCACCGACCGCGAGGAAAATTTCCAGGGGATAGAGGGCGCCGCTGGAGGGGGCGGTGCGCAGGCCCATCGGATCGGTCATCCCCTGGGCCGCCCAGAGGAGCTGGCTGATCTCTTCCATGGAGAGCGGCCCCTCGCCGTACTCCCGCACGGATCGGCGCCGATGCAGCGCCTCCTCGACACTCATCTCGCCCACCAGCCTCGGCCGGGGTAGGGCGATCCGTTCCATCTCCTGGATGCCGCTCATCATGGGGTCATACCTCCAGACAACTCTTTCGGCAGATCCGTTCCATCGCATTCACAGGCAAGCATAGTCGACCGGACCCCGGTGGAACTTCACTGCGATCGTGAGGTTTACGAGCGCCGCACCGATGGGACGTGATCTCGCGCCGTCAGGCGGTCTCGGACGCCGGCCCCACCACGCGCATTACCCGTCTGGCGTTCGATGTGGAGCATCGCTACCCTGCTGCTCTCCTGGATGGCTCATGGTCGGCCTGTGCTAGGCGATCGCAATCCCAGGTTCCCCGTTGGAGTCCGTGGCCCAACCTGGCGAAAGACCCGGTGCGAGTCGAACTGGATCACGCATGCCCGACACCCCTCGCAAACCCGATTTATTGCTATTGGCATCGGTCGCCGGCGGTCTCTTCCTGGCCTTTCTCGTCGGGGTCGGGTTCGGCGTGATCAAGATCTTCCCGTACTCCGTGGTCCACGATGCGTACACGGCGCTGACCGCCTTGATGGACGAGTCTCGGCATGTCACGAGCCGGTACGACATGAATACCTGGGCGGAGCTGCGGCCGGCGTTCCAGGGAAAGACCGGGGTCACAACGAGCTGCCCCGGCGCCACTTACGACGGGTTGACCCTCTACCTCTCCGGCGACACGCCGGCAGCGTACCTCATCGATATGGCGGGGCGGGTCGTCCACCGGTAGGCACGCCCGCTGGGCTCCATCTGGGACCCCGGCCGGGCCACGAATGAGCTGGTACCCGACGACAAGGTCTACTGGCGTGCCGCGCGTGTCTATCCGAACGGTGATCTCCTCGTGGTGTGCGTGGGCTATGGCATCACGCCGTGGGGCCTCGCCCTGGTGCGGCTGGACAAGGGCTCGAACCTGGTCTGGAGCTACCAGAAGAACACCCACCACGACCTGGACGTAGGCAGCGACGGTCGGATCTACACCCGCACCCACGAGATCCGGAGCGCTCCCCCCCAAGGGCTCGAAACCCTCCCCTCGCCGCTGATCGAGGACCGCATCGTCCTCCTCGACGACGGCGGCCATGAGCTCCAGACCATCTCGATCCTGGAGGCGATCCGCGATTCGGAGTTCGTCGACGTGATCCTGGACGAGCTCAAATACAAGAGAGACGGCGACGTGCTGCACGCGAATAGCGTCGCGGTCATCGAACCGGAGGTCGCGGCCAAGCTATCGTTCGCCGAGGCCGGACAGATCCTCGTCTGCCTGCGCGAGATCAATCTGATCGCCGTCGTCGATCCCGGCACTGCCCGCGTGGTATGGATGATGCGCGGACCGTGGCACCGGCCCCACGACGCCGAGTTTCTGCCGAACGGCAACCTCATGATCTTCGACAATCGCGGTAACCTCGGCCCGCACGGCCTGTCACGCATCCTCGAGGTCGATCCCGACACCAGCGAGATCGTCTGGAGCTATGCGGGAACCACGGACACGCCGTTCTTCAGCAAGATCCGCGCACGGCAGCAACGCCTGCCCAACGGCAACACACTGATCACCGAGTCGGACGGCGGCCGCCTCTTCGAGATCACCTCCGCCGGCAATATCGTCTGGGAGCTCATCAATCCGGTGCGCGGCGCCAAGGGTGGCACGCCCTACATCCCCGTCGTCATGGGGGGACACCGGTACGGCCGCGATGCGCTACCCTTCCTGCCCACCACGCCATTGACCGGAGACACCCTCCCCTGAGGTAGACGATGCACAAGTCCTATTGGCTACTCTTTGCCGTCGCCGCGCTGCTGTTGCAGGCTGGCATCGCTGCCGCGTACGTCGGCCCCGGTGCCGGGATCAGCCTGGTCGGCTCCCTGTTCGGTCTGCTCTCCGCCGTGGTGATCGCCATCGGCGTCGTGCTCCTCTGGCCGATCCGGCGCATCATGCGTCGCATCAAGGGCAGCGCGGAGCCGGAACAGGCAGCCGAGGCCCCGACGGACCGCAGCGAGTGACGGCGCGCGCCTACCCCCGGGTTGCCACCTGCCTGCTGCCGGTCGCACGGGGGCTTTGACCCACCGATGGGCCTGTTCGATCTTCCGGCGCCCCTGCTGAGCTGGATGGACGCCGCCCTGGCGCCGATGTTCCCGCCCACCGCACGCTTGATGGTCTGGGGCGCCGTGGCCTCGGTACTGTCCATGGGGCTCTACTGGTGGCTCTCCGCCCAGGAGGCGCTGGCGAGGGTAAAGGCTGACGCAGCCGCGGCGCGACGCGACCTCGCCGCCTACGATGGCGATTTCGACGGCGTGCCACCCCGGGTACGGCGAATGCTCACCCTCTCCTTTCGCCATATCTTCCTCGCCGGCGCCCCGGCGGTCGCCGCGTCGCTGCCGCTCATCTCGCTCATCGCGTGGGCCAGCAACACCTACGGCTACGATCTGCCGGCGACCGGGAGTGCGGTGCGCATCGACTGGCAACCGGCTACGGTGGATCTCGCCCTGGAGCCGGGTGCATCGGCAGCACCCGTGGACGAGCACCACATCCGCTGGCCCGAACCGCACGCCAAGGCCACCATCCGCGACGCCACCGGTGCCGTCCTCGCCGCCATCGACCCCACGATCGCGATACCGGTGATCCACAAGCGGGTATGGTGGAACTCGCTGATCGGCAACCCCGCCGGCTATCTGCTGGACTCCGCCACCGTCGACCAGATCGAGGTCGGGCTGGCACCGCGTACGTTCCTCACCGTGGGTCCGGCGTGGCTGCGCGGCTGGGAGGCGGCTCTCCTGCTACCCCTCCTGGTCACCTCGATCGCGATCAAGGTCGTATTCCGCATCGAGTGAGGTCGCGCGGCGCGATGAGTGACCCATTGTCTACGGACGTCGACCTGCCGGTCGCCAGGTGGGTCGACCGGGTCGGCGGCCACATCGCTCGCCACCGTTCCCTCTGGGTGCGGCTGGGCAACCTGGAGACCCGCGCCCTGGCGGACAAGATCCGGCCGATCCGTATCCGCCAGCCGATCTACGTCGCCGGCCTGGCGCGCGCCGGCAGCACCCTGCTGCTGGAGGTCCTCGCCCAGCACCGGGAGACCACCACCCATCAATATCAGGACTACCCGCCGGTCTACACGCCGTACTGGTGGAACTGGTTCCTCGGCTTCATGCCCCAGGGCGACGCGCAGCCGGTGGAGCGCGCCCATCAGGACCGGATCCGGATCACCCCGAAGAGCCCGGAGGCGATGGAGGAGATCCTGTGGATGACCTTCTTCCCCACCCTCCACGACCCCGGCGCCAGCAACGTCCTCGACGAGCGCACCCACCAGCCGGCGTTCGAGGCCTTCTACCGCGACCACATCCGCAAGCTCCTCCTGGTGCGCGGCGGTAGCCGCTACCTGGCGACGGCGAACTACAACGTCACCCGCCTCGAGTATCTGCTCAAGCTCTTCCCCGATGCCCGCTTCGTGGTGCCGATCCGCGAGCCCGTGCACCATGTCGCCTCCCTCCAGAAGCAGCACCGCCTCTTCTGTCGCGGCGAGACCCAGAACCCGCGGGCGCTGGAGCACATGCGCCGGGTCGGCCACTTCGAGTTCGGCCTCGACCGGCGGCCGATCAACATCGGCGACGCGGACCAGGCCGCCGCGATCGCACGTCTCTGGGACCAGGGCGAGGAGGCGCGGGGGCTGGCGCGCCAGTGGCACGCGATCTACGCCCATCTCGCCGATCGGCTGGAGGCCAATGCGGCGCTGCGCGACGCGGTGCAGGTGATCCCCTACGAGGAGCTGTGCCAACGACCGCGTGAGCGGCTGGAGGCGATCCTCGCCCACGCGGAACTCGATGACGCCGACCGTCTCGTCGAGGCCCATGCTCCAACCATCAGCGCCCCGAGCTACTACCACCCGGCTTTCTCCGCCGATGAGCTGGCAGCGATCCACGACGAGACCGCGGCCACCGCCGCCCGCTTCGGCTATCCGTCGTTGTAACCGCGGGTAGGCCGCCCATACCCCGACTCAGTAGCGCGGGATCACGGCAGCGGCGCCCTACCACGCGCTACACCCTGCCAAGGCCGAGCGCCATGCCCCTATACTGCGAGCCATGCTTGCAGCCTTGCCCCTGCTGCTCCTCGCTCTCCTTGCCGCGCTCCCGGTCCGGGCGCAGACACCGGCCGCGACCGACCTCGTCGCCGAACGGCGCGCCGCCCTCGAGGAGAGCCTCGCCCGCCTCACCGGGGAGGAGGGGCGCATCGCCGCCCAGATCGAGGCCCGCACCCGGCCGGTCGACGAGCGCGAGGTGGAGCTCGCCGAGCTGGAGGCGGCCCTCGCGCGAGATGCCGCGGCCAGTGGTCTCGAGGACGTGGACCTCGCCACCCTCAAGGCGCGCTGGCAGGTGCAGCGGGAAGGTGCCGCGGCCGAGCTGGCCGCCGCGCGCGATCGCCTGCACACGGTCCAGCTCGCACGGGAGGCAGACCCGGAAGATGCCGCGGCCGTCGCGGCCGCCGACGCCGCCGCGGCCGAGGTCTCGGCGCGGGAGGCGCGCACCGATGCCCTCACCAAGCTCCTCGCCTCCGATGCACCGGCGCGGGAGCTGGTCGGCCTGGAGGCGAAGGTGCGCCAGCGTCATGCGGACCTGGCCACGTATCGCGCCAATCTGCTGAAGCAACGCCACGAACGAGAACGGCGCCAGGCGAGCCGCGAGCAGCTCGCCGAAGAGGCCCGGGCCACCGCGCAGCGGATCGCCGCCCTGGAGCAGGAGCAGAGCGAGATTCTCGCCCGCCGCACGCAGCTCGAGGAGAGGCTCAACCAGGTCCAGACCACCGGTGCCACGGCGAGCGGGGATGGGCTCGGCGAGGAGGAGGTCGTCCGCGCCCAGATCGACCTCACCCTGCTCGACGGCTACCGGGTGAGTGAGGAGATCGCCACCATCCGCGGCCATTACACCGCGGCCCGTTTTCTCGCCGATCTCGACGAGCGCCGCCGCGCGTTCTCGCCCGACGCGGCGCCGCGCCGCCACCTCCAGCAGGTCATCGACGAGGAGCGTCGCAACCTCGCCCGGCTCCAGGGGCAACGCGACGCCCTCGTCCAGCGCCGTACCCTCTATCAGACGCGCAGCGCCGCCCTGGACCGCCAGGCAGAGCTGCTGGCGGCGCTGAAGGAGGAAGGGGCCGAGAGCGGCCGGGTCTCCATCAGCCAGCGTCGCGCGACCCTGGCCACGACCCGCGGCCTGCTCGACGACCACCTCGCCCAACAGGACGCCGCGCTGGCCACGCAGGGTGAGTACCTCCACACTCTGGAGGCCGCCCTCGCCCGCCGCCACGACGTGCGCGCGAGCTACCGCGCCCCGCGGGGCTGGGACGCCACCACCCCGGCGGCGGCCCTGCGGGCGATCGTGGGGCTGCCGGTCGCGGTGATCGACGCCATGCCACGCAGGACGCCCGTGGGGGCACGCTTGATCGAGGCCTTGGTGGCGATGGTCGCCGGCGCCGCCTTGGGGACGGCCGCCCTGCGGATTCGGGTACGCACCCGCCGCACCCGCGCCGCCCTGCGCGAGCGGACCGTCGGGCACCGAGGCCTGCGCGTCGTGACCGCCGCCGCCGGGGCGCTGGTCGGCGTCGCCCCGGCCACCCTCTTCCTCGCAGGCATCTTGATCGGCGTCCGACTCGCCGCCCTTCCACCGGCCCTGGCCGACCCGGTGACCGCACTCCTGGCCGCCGCGTGGGCCGGGATCGCCACGCGGGTGGTGGCCCGCTACCTGCGCTGGACCCTGCGCGGCGGCCGCGTCTTCCACGACGTCGTGGGGCGACGGCGCGGCTGGCGCTGGCTGGTCCGCCTGCTCGACGTGGTGTGGCTGTTCCTCGCCCTGCGCACCACCCTCGTCCGCCTGCACGCGGACCCGGCCTTCATCGCCCTCCTGGAGGACGTGGCCGCCGCCGTCGCCCTGCTCTTCCTGCCGGCGACCTGGCGCTGGCGGCCCCCGGTCCTGCGCACCGCCGGGGTGCTCCAGACCGGCTTCGGGCTGATGCTCATGGCGGCCGCGGCCCCGCTCCTCCTCTCCCTGGCCGGATACCACAACCTCGCGGGCGGCATTGCTACCTGGGTCGGACTGGTGGCCGGGCTGGGGCTCCTGTGGCTCGTGGGCACGTTGATCGCCGCCGATGCGTGGCAGGCGACCTTGGGCCCCGCGGGCCGGCTGCGGCGGATCGCGGCCCTGCGCCCCGACGAGGCGAACAGGCTCGGCCGCACCGTCTCGCGCATCACCTCCGCGGCCATCGCCGCCGGCCTCTTCCTGTGGCAGGACCCGACCGGGGCCCTGCTGGCCAGCCCCCTGTGGGAGGTCCTCCTCAACCTCCTGCGCCGCCCCATCCTGACCTTCGGCGGGATCGAGGTCTCCGTGGCCTCGCTCCTCACGGGGGTGGCCGTGTTCGCCGCCTTCCTGCTGGTATCGCGCCTGGTGCGGCGCATCCTCCGCGACCGGCTCTATCCGCGCACCCGCCTCGACGCCGGGGTGCGCAACGCGATCAACAACTTCATCAACTACGGCCTGCTGACCCTGGGCGTGCTCGTCGCGCTGCAGGCGGTCGGGATCCGCCTCACCACCCTGACGGTGTTTGCCGGTGCCCTCGGCGTGGGGCTCGGCTTCGGCCTGCAGAACATCGCCAACAACTTCGTCTCCGGCCTCATCCTCCTGATCGAGCGGCCGGTGAAGACCGGCGACTACGTGGATCTGGGCACCACCCGCGGCGTGGTCGAGCGCATCGGCGCCCGCTCCACCCTGATTCGCACCCGCGACAACATCGCGATCGTCGTGCCCAACTCCGAGTTCATCGCCCAGACCGTGACCAACTGGTCCCTGGAGGACCCCAAGACCCGCATCCACGTGGAGGTCGGCGTCGCCTACGGCAGCGACCCGCGCAGGGTGGAGGAGATCCTCATCCAGGTCGCCAAGGACCACCCCATCGTCCTCGACTACCCTCCGCCCAAGGTGTGGTTCAACGACTTCGGCAACTCCTCCCTGGACTTCGTCCTCCTCGCCTGGGTCCGAGACCCCGCCACCACCGGCCTACACGCCTTCCGCTCCGAGCTGCGCTTCGCCATCACCGACGCCTTCCAGGAACACGGCATCGAGATCCCCTTTCCGCAACGCGACCTGCACCTCCGCTCCATCGACGAAAAAGCCGCCGCCCGCCTAACGCCAAGGGGGCAAGAGGGGTAAGCCGCGAATGGACGCGAAGGGCAAGAAGAATAGCTCGACCGCGAAGGTTTACCCCCTCGACCAAGGCCGGGAGACACACAGTAGAACGCAACAACGAACGCCTGGCCCCGCTGTGGCCCCGCTGTGGCCCCGCTGCGGACTCCTCGGCGAGGATGCGGTCGCAGGCGGCGAGGGTCTGCACCGCCCGCGGCGCGATGTCGCCGAGGTTGCCGATCGGGATGGCGACGAGATACAGGCCGGGGGCGAGGTCCATGGGATCGGTCCCGTCGCCCGCGTCTGTGCCGGCCCGCACCATTACGCCCGTCGCGCGGCGCGCACCACCTCGGTGGCGAGCTCTTGGATGGAGCGGCGGCGGAGGGTGACGACCTTCGGGCCGGTGTAGAGGTTGGAGACCTTGTGGTCGAGCTGGCTGGAGCCCCACACCACCACCACGTCGCCCCAGGCGAGGTCGGCGCGCGCCTGTTTGAGGGTGCGGGCGATGGTGCCGTCCACGCAGCGGAGGTCGAGGCGGCCCTGGATCGCATGGGTGATCTCGTCGCGCGCGTTGGGGGAGCCGCCGACGATGAACAGGCGGCGCCAGCCGCGTTTGCCACACGCGTCGACCATCTCATCGATCGACCGCTGGTTCACCGAGCCGCCGCACACCTGGCACTGGGAGGGGTCGGCGGCGGGGACGATGGTGCGGCCGGCGGCAAGCCGCACCGCCGCTTCCTGGCAGTCGCCGCGGTTGCACACCCAGCAAAAGGCGGTGGCGAGGGCCGCGGCCACCGCGTCGCGTTTGTCCGGGTGGATCTGCTTTTTCTCCGGCCGGCTCAGGCCGGCTCCCTCCAGGACCCACTCGGCCGCCGCCGGGTCGCCGCCGAAACCGATGCGCCGAAAAAGCTCTGCCTTGGGGATCGCGTCCATGGGGGGCTCGGTGCGGGGATGAGGAGTGAGGGGAGAGGAGTGAGGGGTGGTCGGCCCTGCGGCGGCAATCATCCCTTTGCACCTCTTCGTTGAGCGGTTACCTGGAGCAATCGCGTCACCAGAGTTCACTCGCGAGGCGCGAAGACACAAAGCAGGGCGGGAATTCCAGCAACGGCGGGCAGAGCCCGCCCTACGGGATGCTACACACTCCGGAACGAACGTAGGGTGGGCTACTCGAGCGGGATGTGCAGCAGGTTCACCGCGTAGGTGAGGCCGCCATCGTGGGGCTGGACTACTGGCGTGGGGAGGGCGAGCTTGACCGCGTCGTCCTCGACCTGCACCAGGCTCTGGGCCTCGGCGACGCCGAAGACCAGGCCGGCCACGGTGCCGACCACCAGGCCGGTGCCGATCTTCGCCCCGGCGCTGTCCTGGTCGATGAGCCACGCGGCGCCGCCGACGAGACCACCGATGGCGGCACCATAGAGGGCGTCGGTGAACACCACCTCGCCACGGCTACCCCCGCCGGCGAAGACCTGGCCGGGGATGAGTAGAGTCAGGGCCAATGCGAGGCCGGCGGTTTTCTTGCGCATGGTGCTCTCCCCTTCAGTGGCGATCGACCGTGGGCCACCGGCGTCTTCTGGTCGCCGCCGAGGCGGGGCGACCTTACCAGAGGCGGGGGTGGGAGGGGGAGGCGCGCTGTGCGCCGCGGGCTTACTCGATCGCTTCCACCGCGATCGCCGCGCCGCCGCGGGTCACGCGATAGCACGCCTCGGCGATGGCCACGGCGCGCAGGCCTTCCTCCAGGGGAATGGGCGGCGCGGTGCCCGCGGTCATGGCCGCCGCGGCGGCACGCAGGGTCTTGCGGACCGTGGGGATGGGCGGGCCCGGGTCGATCGGCCGCGCCTCGCTGCCGGCCATGTCCGGGTCAGTGTCCGTGTCCGGGTCAGTCCTGTAAAGGCGTAAGTTGATCGTTCGGCTGGGCTACCAATTCTCTGTGAGGATCAGCGGAAATAAGGTGCCGCACCCTTGCTGATGGGCATGGCGCCCATTTGTAGGGCCGGTTTCAACCGGCCGATGTCGTGCTTTCGAGAGGTTGTGGCGTCCGGCGGGCGGAAGCCCGCCCTGATATGGAGTGATCGGTTGTCAAGGCAGCGCGGGTGGGAATTACGGGGGTCTTGGCATGAGGGTGGGGTCCCCGGCGCCCGGGACGACGCGAGCTTCGTGGGGCGCTTCGACGACGAGTC
>Ga0326597_10002276_pt1 | contig 28847 bp, 25 predicted proteins | sample RVTome_12_FD_203789 | JGI IMG/M metagenome (GOLD analysis project Ga0326597, IMG submission 203789) | Soil microbial communities from uranium-contaminated site in the Upper Colorado River Basin, Wyoming, United States - RVT100D185 | ecosystem: Environmental > Terrestrial > Soil > Contaminated >... | reverse complement strand
CTCGAACCTCACCCTCCACGCGCGCGAGGCGCGCGGCGTGCCCGAAAACCCTTGGCCTTCGGTCGCCGCTGCGACCGAAGGCCATTCCGAAACCGACCTTGTCTCTCGTCTGGTGGGCGAGGAGAGACTCGAACTCTCAACCCTTGCGGGACATGGTCCTAAGCCATGCGCGTATACCAATTCCGCCACTCGCCCGAAGAGTCCATCATACACGGCGTGACAATCCAGAACTAGAGCAGCAGTGCCGTGTACTTTTCGACAGGAGCAAAGTCGTCTAACAGCACGGGAAGCGAAGCAAGTGGCTCATGCCACTCGAGAGCGACCAGAATAGGGGTAAACGGATGCGAAGACTCAGGCGTGAGAGGCTTCTTGGCGGCGACGAGCATCACGTTCTGATACTCCTCTTCGTTGGTTTCGTGTATACGGTACAGTGTTACGGAAGGGAAAATACTTGCGTACGTCGCATACTCTGCAGCAAGAAATGCACTACGAACACCTTCAAGTGAAGCAATTATATTCACCATCACGATCCCATTATCCGAAAGACTCTTCGAGAGCGCCTCGACGGCTTCTTTGGTGGTGAGGTGATACGGGATCGTAAGATTAGAGGAGAACGCGTCGACGAAGACCACGTCGTATTCTTTGCTGTTTTTATTGAGAAATACACGCCCGTCGGCGTGCACTATTGAAAGACGTGGATCGTCGGTTAATCCGAAATATCGCTGTGCGAGCTCCGTGACTTCAGGGTCTATCTCAACGACGGTCATTGTGCTTTCCGGGTTCACGCGTAAAAAGTGTCTCGGATACGTATATGCTGAGCCTCCTATCATAAGCGCAGCTTCTGCCTTAGGTACAAACGCCTGGAATACGTCGAAAAAGATAGTGTATCCATGGACAAGCGAAAAAGGGTCATCAACGTACTGTGCTGACTGCGACGCGCCATAGGCATTGGTCATAACGCGCACATTCGACTCAGCATTGGTCTCATAGATCCACGTGCGGCTGTAGGTCGTATCAACATCGGCAATGAGTGTTGCGTCGCTCGGGAGCGAAATACCGCTTTCCATAAGCAATCCGCTCGCTCCAAATGCCCCGACAAGTGCACAGGGGAGTATGACACGGCGAAAGCGTTGCGTGAGCGAGACGAGGAGCGCAAGAGCAAGCATGGTAAGGGAGAGTATCGCGAGTATCTTCGAGCTCCCGAAAAAAGATATGAGAACGAAACCACCCAAGAAGGTGCCGACGATGGAGCCCGTGTTTGATATTGCGTAAAGGTTGCCGACCGTTCTGCCGCTTCGTGCAATGTCGGTAAGGAGGAGTTTGACGGCGAGCGGCGTGACCATACCAAGAAGGAACGTGGCTGGTCCGAAAAGTGAGAAGACGCCAATGACCGCTGCCGACTGGAGGTCGGAGAATGTCGCAATGATGCGCAGTATCCATTGAAAGTAAGAGGCGCATGCGATCGCTACGCTCGCACCTGCGAGCACAATGGCAAGCGTAACAGGAGAGGGGAAACGGTCCGCGAGCTTGCCGCCCGCCCAGTAGCCGAGGGAAAGGGCGGCGAGAATGACGCCGATAAGACTCGTCCAGACGATGACCGAAGTGCCAAGGTATGGGGCTACGATGCGCGAGGCGGCAAGCTCCATGGTCATCACTACAGCGCCGGAGAAGAAGGCGACGATGGGAAGCACGATACGCATCGTGTCAGAATACCATTTCACAGCTGACCCTTTTACAAAAATTGTGTAGAATCCTCTGATACCGCTCGTGTTAGCGGTACAGCATCCCGCCCATACATTCATATGGACGGGTCAGTCGGAGGAAATGTAAGCAGACTTCCATTTCGCTCCTCCATACCGCCCATAGCTCAGTTGGTAGAGCAGTCGCCTCTTAAGCGAACGGTCGTAGGTTCGAATCCTACTGGGCGGACCAGACAGAAGATTGCAAGCCAGCGCCAGCCGCCTCGCTTCGCTCGGCGGTCAATCGGTATTGCAGTTTCGGGCTGAATTCGAATGTGCGATTTCGCATTCGGGAAAAATGCATTTTTGGCATGCAAGTCAAACCCTAATTTTTAATTTGCCTCGGCTCATGCTTCTGTGGCATAGTTCCGATGGAAGCGACGTAGTAGCACTGCGTCGCGTAGCATGAGGACGAAAGATGAGCGAGACATCGGAACAGCGCATTGCCCGACTGGAGCAACGTGTCGCGGAACTCGAAAAACTTGTGGATGACTGGGCTCCGAAACTCCGACGCGATTTCGGCAACATCGTCCACGAGCTGGATTTCCTCGACCGACGTATAGCAGCCGGCGGCAGATTGACTGCGGCCGCTCCGGCGGCCATTCGGAGCAGAACTAATCCGCCCCGTGAGCAAATTCGCCCCGAATACGTCAGCAGAAATCCATGCTGGAGTCCGGGGACTGACGACGAACTTGCGCCACCTCGTCTCGGCTGACGGCTTGCACTTGAGCGCAAAGTACCAAGGAGACGACCATGGATATCGACGTTCAGCAACCCCTCAGCGCAAGTGATATGCAGGCCGCGAGCAATGAAGACTTGCTCAAAGCGTACCAGTCATGCTCGCAGTTGGCGACCAGGGCCGGTGGTGAGCGGTGGAAAATTATCGGCGCGAACATGGATCTCGCCCAGAGCGAGATCTTGCGGCGAATGGGGTCGAGCAAATAATCACCTCATGACCGCAGACGGCTTCTGACCCATATGCCGTGGAGAAATCCTAAAGGGTCTTTTTTGTTTTCTCAAAGAACAGAATTGTGCGCTTCGCGCTCGAATCTAGTCCGCCAAAGAAAAATTGGATATTGTCAGCGAAGCGGCTTCGCCGCGCTCTGCATTTTCTCGCGGGGATTCGCGCCGCCGGTGGGGGCGGCGGCGCAGGTTCGAGCTATTTCAAGTATTCCGGACACGAATGTAGCGAAGCGGAATGAGTGCCGCCCAAACACGCGAAGGCGTGCGGGTAGGATTCGAAAGTGAGCGCGGGGTACCCGTTCAGCAGAACGGGTCGCGCGAGCAGGGCCGAGCGGAGTGAGGAGCGACGGCGACGAGCGAGCGCTTGGCCGCATCCTACTGGGCGGACTATCGGTGTACAATGGGAACGATGGAGAAGAAGACCACGCTCATCATTAAGGCCGTCGAGACCGCGCACACCATCGACATCAAGGCTGCCGTGGGAGCGATAGGGAAGCGCTACCAGGTCATCTCGCACGACCCCCTTTTCATCAACGCGTATCCGGGTCGCAAACAGTACGTGCTTGTCGAGGACTACGGCGTTGTCGTGCTCGTCAATAATTCCGAGACTTTCGAACGCAACATGCTTGCCACCTTGAAACCCTTCTTTCGCGAGCCGCTCGGGAAGACGAGCAGCGATGAGTTGAAAGTGGTCATCGACCCTGCAACGCAAGAGAGCGCGGTATTGTTCGATAGAGTGGTTGTACAAAAGGGGGACGAGGACTTTTGGAAAATACTTGGCATGCTCCTTGCGCAATCGGTCGGCCTCGACTCTTATGAAAAGAAAATAGACCGGATACTCGACGACTTTTCTGCAGGCTTGCGCGATTCCCGCAGGGCGTTTTCACGCGTTTTCTACCCGCGGACATCCGCGACCATCCGAAGCATCGAGCGGATAATCACGCTCCACCAGGACATTATCGCGAACCTCGGCATCTTAGACAAACCCGATGCCGCGTGGAACCGACCCGATCTCGACTACCTCTATCACCATCTCTCCGACATGATGGAGATCCCCGAACGCATCAGCGTCGTTGAGAGAAAACTCGAGCTTCTGAAAAGCAGCATGTCTGCGGCGCTCGACATCGCCTCGACGCGCCGTCTCGAGGTCTTGGAATGGATAATCATCGTTCTTATTGCTGTCTCTATCGTGCAGGGACTTTTTGGATGGTACTAAATGTGTGCAGAATACTTGAAATAGCTCGAACCAGCCGCGCCGCTTTGCGGCGCGGCTCTGTCCGACCGAGTTTCTGATTGTGCCGGGGGAGAGATTCGAACTCTCACTCCTTTCGGAACACGATCTTAAGTCGTGCGCGTATGACCAATTTCGCCACCCCGGCATTACAGCAACAAAGCTGCATGAGGCCTGGGCGGGACTCGAACCCGCGCATAAGAGTTTTGCAGACTCCCGCGTTACCCCTTCGCCACCAGGCCGTTTTTCATCTAACCTATGACCCGCTGCAGAAGACACAAGAGGGAAAGTAGAGCAGGCTCCTTTACCCCTTCGCCACCAGGCCAATGACGCAAACTATAGCATTCACTTACTTTTTCGTTAATTCGTCTATTCGTTGGCGGTTCTTTTCGCTGTGGCCTCAATCGCTTATACTACTTTGAACTTTCTTACCCGAATGCAAGTCCTTGCCGCAAACACATGGAGCCGTATCAAAGTTGTTGGTCCCGGCTTTATCTGGGCCGCTGCTGCGATTGGCAGCGGGGAGCTCATCATTGCGTCGAAAGTCGGCTCGGAGTACGGACTCGTTTTTCTTTGGGCGCTCTGGCTCGGCATCTGGCTCAAGTATTGGATCCATCGGGGGATTCTCGATCTGACCATCCTCACGGGAAAGCCGGTTGTTGAGTTGTGGCATCAAAACAAGTTCGGGAAGCTTTCTTCCTGGTACTGGCTGCTCTTCTTTATCCTTACGGCTACTGGTGTCGCGGGTCTCATCGGCCTCTCTTCCTCGATACTGAACGCGCTGCTGCCCTTCGCGAGCGTAAACGAATGGGCGGTCTTCGTGACAGCTTCCATCATCGGCCTTGCGTACTTCCAGCGGTACGGAAGTTTCGAACGAATGATGCTTTTTTTCTGCCTTGTGCTTGCCGTGGGCACGCTTGCAGCGGCGGTGCTCGCAGCCCCGTCTCCGGGAGATGTGTTGGCATGGGGCATCCCGGCCACTTCTGCTGCAACACTCGTCTTTCTTTCGCTTCTCGGTTGGGGCGCGGGGTCGGGGCCCGACCTTATGTTGCCGTACAGTTGGTGGGTCGCCGAAAAAGGGTACCAGAACCTCAGGATAGATGCAGATGAAGGAGGCGCGCTCAAAGATCACATGAGCTCGGAATCTGTTACGGCAGTGCGGCAGTGGCTGAAGCTCGCCTCCTGGGACGCTATTTTCGGATACCTTGCAGCGGGCCTCGTTGCCTCTGTTTTTATGATAGTGGGCGCGGAAGTGCTGAAACCACGAGGCATCGTGGTCGACGGCCTTCCGGTGGTCCAGAACATCGCAGCGATATTTACGGAGACGTTCGGGGGATGGTCCTACCTCCTCTTTATGGTGCCGGCATTCGCGGCTATCTACAGTACCGTTCTTGGTGTGTTCGACGGAGGCAGAATGGCTATCGCGCATATTGTGCGCATGCTGATGAAGCGTAAGCCGGTGCCTCTCGAGAGCATGCGGACCAACACGTGGTACCGGGTGTCTCTCGTGCTTTTCTCGCTTGTACCGCTCGTTATCTTTCTTGGTGTGCAGCAGCCAGTCGCTCTTGTAATAACGGCAGGTGTTATATCGGCTGTCTCGATGCCGTTTCTTGCCGCGCAGGTTTTCTGGAGTCTCGTCAGGCAGATACCGCCCGCGTACCGCCCGAACCGTTTCTACCTCGGCAACCTCTTGTTAAGCATTGTCGTCTACGTATTCTTCACCTGTCAGGCGTTCTACCAGCTTGCCGAGAAGTGGCTGATTTGACGATGCTAGTTCCTCGTTAATTCGTCGATGCGCTGGCGATTTTTCTCTCCGTAGTCGATCTCAAAGTCGACCGTCGGGATAGGGTGGAAACGGGTGTGTTTTTTCACGTATTCACGAAAGTCGCTTCGTATACGCTTTGCGAACTTCAAAGCCTCGGCTTCTTTCGTCTGAGGAAGGACGGTAAAGAGGATGGTCACGTTCTTAAAATCGTCACTAAGCTCAGCGCGGGTGATGGTAATGAGGCCGTTGACAGCGGGGTTCGCCGCCTCGCGCGCAACGAATTTCCCCGCGAGGTGTGCGAGCTCTTGGGCGACCTGCTCGTGGCGGCGGCCGGACATATTTAGACAGTCGTGGTCACGATGCACTCGAGCGTATCGCCCTGCGCCACTTCGAACGGGCTTGCTATCTGTGCGCCAAATTCCGATTTTGCCTCCACACGATCAACGTCCGATTTGTGTGCCTGGAGATTTTTTATCTTGCCGACACCTATCACCGTCCCGCGGCGCGTCACGCGCACGGAAGCCCCGCGGGCGATGTATCCTTCCAAAACCGAGCCGCCAATGACATGCGCGTCTTTGCGGCTTGAGAATTGTTTGAGTACTTTTGCACGCCCCACGACCTCTTCGACCGTTCGTTTCGGACGCGCTTCCCTCAGAAGTTCTTCAAGTTTTTCAGTGAGTTTGTAAATAATGTCGAAGGTCTCGATACGCACGCCGCGTTCCCGGGCGAGCGCTTCTGCGATAGGGTCTATGGCAGTATTGAATCCGATAACGATGGCACGGTGTTCACCTGAGAGCGCTGTTTTTACATCTCCCTCAGAAATAGTCCCGAGTCCCGATTGTACGGTCGTGACGCTGGAGTGCTCGTCGCCAAGGCGACGTACTTCAGAAAGAAGCGCTTCGAGAGAGCCGACCGTGTCGGCGCGTACGACGACCGGCAAGAAAAATTTCTTCACTCCTCCGTCCTCGGCCGTTGCCATCCTCGGTGCTTTTGCGGGGAGCGCACCTCTGCCGGTTTCCGCTTCACGCTTGTTCTTGAACGAGTGGAACTCGACGCCAACGGAAGGAAGCTCGTCGAAACCAACCAGTCTGATGGGAGTTGAAAAAGAAGCTTCCTTTATCGGTTTGCCGAGGTGGTTTTCCATGATGCGAACGGGTGCCACTGCGTGGCCGGCGGCAACAGCCATGCCACTCTGTATCGAGCCGTTGGTAATGATGAGCGTTGCGGCCACTCCGCGCTTCTGGTCGCGATGCCCTTCAATAACGAACCCCTGCGCGGGGACGCTTGGGTCCGCCTTGTACTCCTGTACTTCCGCGACGAGGAGGATGAGGTCTAAAAGCTCGTCCACGCCGGTGCCCACTTTCGCCGAGATAGCGGTCCATGGCACATCGCCACCAAGGTTTTCGAGATACACGCCTTGCTCAGAGAGTGTTGCCTGAGTGCGTTCGACGTTGACATTCGGCTTGTCTATCTTGTTTATCGCGACGATGAACGGGATCTTCGCTTCGCGTATCTGCGCCAGCGCTTCGAGTGTCTGTGCTTTTACGCCGTCGTCCGCCGCAACGACGAGGATAGCGATGTCGGCGATATTTGCGCCGCGGGCACGAATGGCGGTGAATGCCGCATGTCCGGGGGTATCAATAAAGGTGATGCGCTTGTCCTTGTGGGTGACCTCGTAAGCGGCGACGTGTTGGGTGATACCGCCGGCTTCTTTTTCGACCGTGTTGGCCTTACGGATGAAGTCGAGAAGTGTCGACTTACCGTGGTCGACATGCCCCATCACAACGACGACGGGCGGACGCTCTATGGTTTGTGAAGCTGATTTTGACATATGTGTTCGAGGTCGCCATAGAAGGCAGGTTTCGGGCAGTATACGTTCGAGCGAGGCAAAAGGCAAAGGGCAAAAGGCAAAAGTTTTGCTACACTCGCGACATGAAGTTGTTCGGAAAGCGGCGAATATACCTCGACTATGCAAGCGCGCCGCCAGTGCTTCCGGAGGCGGTCCGCACAATGCGTGAGACGGAGGAGCTCGTCGGGAATCCGGGAGCGATACACACCGAGGGTGTTGAGGCAAAAAAGTCCCTGAATGGTTCCCGTGCTCGTATCGCAGCGCTTTTGGGATGCAAAGCGCGGGAACTCGTATTCACGTCTGGTCTCACCGAGGCGAACGATCTCGCTATAGTCGGCCGTGCCAGGCATTTGGAATTCTTAAGGTCCGACCTTAAGGGCCCCCAAGGTCGGACCTTGGAAGGCACGCATTGGATCGTCAGCTCGATTGAGCACGATTCAGTTCTCGAGTGTTTTTCAGAAGTCGAGCGTTTGGGTGGAACAATTACGTACGTTGATTCAAATGAGGGGGGGATAATTACACCCGAATCTGTTGTGCGCGCGCTTCGCCCCGAGACGGTTTTTGTATCAGTCGGGTGGGCCAACAATGAGCTTGGCACGATCCAGCCTCTTGCAAAGATCGCTCGTTGTATCCGCGAGCACGAGGAGAAGCACAAGACAACGGTCGTGTTGCATGCGGATGCCGGACAAGCGCCACTCTATTTACCGACACTCGTCACGAGTCTGCATGTTGACCTTCTTTCTATCGGTGCCAATAAATTGTACGGCCCGCATGGCGTCGGGACGCTGTATATCTCGGATCGCACGCAGCTTGCGCCAATTGTCCTCGGTGGCAAGCAAGAGCGCGGACTTCGTGGAGGGACGGAAAGTGTGGCGCTTGCAGCGGGGTTTGCCACCAGCTACGAGATCGTCGCGCAAGAACGTGAAGCCGAGTCCGCACGTTTACAAAAGTTGCGCGACGAGCTCGTCCGTGAACTCACTACACGTATCCCAAAGCTTGTTGTAAATGGTGACCTGCGGCGAACACTCCCGCACATGCTCAATATCTCGATACCGGATGTTCAAAGCGAGTACATTGTGCTTGCGCTCGACCATGCAGGTATTGCCATTTCTACTAAGAGCGCTTGTCGGGAAGGGGAGGAGAGGGTCTCCCACGTCGTTGCAGTTCTCGGTGGAGAAGCGTGGCGGGCAAAAAATACGTTTCGTTTTTCACTCGGCCGAGATACGACCAAACGTGGTATTCGAAAAGCAGCTGAGACGTTGATTCTGATACTTAACAACACCCCATCCTAATCTACCCTTTCCATATTTGCTATTTGCAATTTTCTCCTTATTATTGCCCCATGGACATGGAAGAACTCTCCAAATCGCAGATAGTACTCCTGACGCTCCTTGTTTCCTTCGTCACATCCATTGCAACGGGCATTGTTACCGTCTCTCTCATGGACCAGGCGCCGCCAGCGATAGCCCAGACCGTCAATCGCATCGTTGAACGAACAATAGAGAAGGTGGTACCGGAAGGCCAGGCCGCTTCGACCGTTATCACGACCGAGAAGACGATCGTTGTGAAAGAGTCTGACCTCGTTGCCAAGGCCGTGGAAAAAGCGAGCGCAAGTCTGGTACGTATTTACACGAGTTCTACTGAGGCGATCTTCCTTGGTCTTGGTGTCGTGCTTGATAGCAACGGCACTATTGCAACGGACGTTAACATCTTGGGCGACGCGAGTGAGACGACATTTACACTCTCCGACGGCTCGCGTCTACGGGCGCTTGTGACGTCACGCAGTGAAGAAACGGGTCTTGCCATGCTCAAGCCTGCAACGACGACAGTAGATGGCAAAACGGTCCAATTCACGCCGGCGACACTTGCAGGCGGGAAATCTACGCTGGGCCAGACCGTCGTCGTCCTCTCGGGGAAGAGTATTCCACGTATCGCAGACGGTATCATCACCGCGCTTATTCCACGGGGCGATGAGAAACAGTCGATCATTGATACGAACGTATCAGCGGACTTCATCATGAACGGCAGTCCTCTCATCGACACCGACGGCAACTTGGTCGGTGTAAGTTCTGTTGTCTCCCGTGCGTCTTCTGGAGCAGGGTTCATGCCCTCCACCGTTCTTGTGCGGCCGACCCCTTCTGAAACACAAAAGACAGAAGTGAGCCAATAAATGCACCGTGCAGGGTTGAATTTCCGCAAAAGTGCGGTAGTATTTTAGGTAGAAACTTATATATACCTCTATGACACCATTTCACAACTACACAACCAAAGCAAAAGAAGTCATTCACCGGGCGCACCAGCTCGCGGTCGAGCGTGGGCACAACCAGGTCTCAACGCTGCATCTTCTTGCCGCGCTTCTCATGCAGGAGGAGTCCATGGTGTTGCCGATGCTTGAGCAGGTGGATATCGACGTCGCCCACCTTTCAGACTCTGTGCTTGAGATGATAGAAGGGTCTTCCGGCAATACCGCAGTCTCGCCTTCCTTTCAACTCTACCTCACACCGGAGCTTGTGCGCGTGTTCGAAGCCTCGCCGCGCATCGCGGCTTCGTTCAACGACCAGTTCGTTTCGCCCGAGCACCTTTTGCTTGGCCTGATAGAGCACCCGGGCCCTGCATCGGACGTGCTCGCGCGTTTTCGCATTGATCGGGCCGCACTTGCGCGCGTGCTTACTGATATCAAAGAGGGGAAGATACGCGACGCTGATGAGCCGAAAAAACCACGCGCACTCACGCGCTTCGCGCGTTCGCTCACCGACCGTGCTCGCGAGAACAAGCTCGATCCGGTCATCGGCCGCGACACCGAGATAACGCGTGTCATCCAGATATTGAGCCGCCGCACCAAGAACAATCCCATTTTGATAGGTGAAGCGGGCGTCGGGAAAACTGCCGTTGCCGAAGGGTTGGCCCAGCGCGTCGCTTCAGGAGACGTGCCGGAATCTCTGCGTGGCAAGGAGATCGTCCAGCTCGACCTCGGGCTTCTTATCGCGGGCACCAAGTACCGCGGTGAGTTTGAAGAGCGGCTCAAGGCCGTCATGCGTGAAGTCGAGCGAAGCGAAGGAAAGATAGTTCTCTTCGTTGACGAGATACACACGCTCGTCGGTGCAGGAGCTGCGGAGGGTTCGATGGATGCTTCCAACATGCTCAAGCCGGCGCTTGCGCGCGGGGATATCCGCGTCATCGGCGCGACCACCCTGAAAGAATTCCAGCGGCACATCGAGCACGACCCGGCACTCACGCGTCGTTTCCAGCCGGTATACGTGAATGAGCCGAGCGTTGACGATACGGTCGCGATTTTGCGCGGCCTCAAAGAGCGCTACGAGCTCTACCACGGCGTCCGAATTTCTGACGATGCCATCGTGGCTGCCGTACAACTTTCAACACGTTACATTACAGAACGTTTTCTACCGGATAAAGCTATCGATCTCATTGATGAGGCATCTTCAGCGCTACGGCTCTCGCTTGAGAGTAAGCCGCCAGCTTTGGAGGAGGTGCATCGAACTGTCACTCGACTGGAAATTGAACGTGAGGCTTTAAAGAAAGAGTCTGAGGAGGGCGAAGGCAAGGCTCGCACGCGTGTTAAATCCATCGAAAAAGAGATAGCCGACCTGCGCGACTCAACGAAAGAGCTTGAGCTCAAGTGGAAGAACGAGAAAGAAACATTGGCAGAGATAAAACGGCTCAAGTCGGAGCTTGAGAAGGCCCGCGTTGAAGCCGACAATGCAGAGAACATCGCCGACCTCACCAAAACGGCGGAGATACGGTACGGAAGAATTCCGGCGCTTGAGCGCGAGCTTGATACGGCTGCCAAGCGGTTCAAAAAACTGCAGGCGACCCGTCGTATTCTCAAAGAAGAGATTACCGAAGAAGACATCGCGCGCGTCGTTTCCCGCTGGACCGGTGTGCCGGTCTCCCGGATGCTCGAAGAAGAAGCAGAGAAACTTTCCCGCATGGAGCTTGAGCTCAAAAAGCGCATCGTGGGTCAGGACGAGGCGGTGCAAAAAGTTTCCGACGCCATCAAGCGGAGTCGCGCAGGTATCTCGGACCCCAACCGTCCTGTCGGGAGCTTCCTCTTCCTCGGTCCCACTGGGGTCGGAAAGACCGAACTCACGAAAGCGCTTGCGGAATTTATGTTCAACACCGACAAGGCACTCATTCGCGTTGATATGTCGGAATACATGGAGAAACACTCTATCTCGAAGATGATAGGCTCGCCTCCCGGCTACGTGGGTTACGACGAAGGCGGAGGGCTCACCGAACTCGTACGCCACAGGCCCTATTCAGTCATCCTTTTCGACGAGATAGAAAAAGCACATCCGGAAGTATTCAACATCCTTCTGCAAGTCCTTGATAACGGTCGTCTGACCGACGCGAAAGGTCGTACGGTTAACTTCAAGAACACCGTTATCATCATGACCTCCAACATCGGTGCAGAGCACATCGACAAGATGTCTTCTTTGGGCTTCGGCAGTGGGGGAGGAGTTTCGCAGGACGAACGGTACGAAGTCGCCAAGCAGAAGGTCATGGACGCCCTTAAGGACTTCTTCCGTCCGGAATTCCTCAATCGTCTCGACGAGACCGTTCTCTTCAACATCCTTTCGGAATCAGCGGTGAAAGACATCGTACGCATGCAGGTGGATATTGTCGCGAAGCGTCTCGAGGAGAAACGCATCACACTTTCACTCTCGGATGCGGCGCTCGCGCACCTCGCGAAGGAGGGGTACAGCCCGCAGTATGGCGCTCGTCCGCTCAAGCGCCTCATCCAGACCAAGATAATGACCCCAATAGCCAACATGATGGTCGCGCGTGGCGTTATCGAAGGTGGCTCCGTCTCCGTCGACTTTGATGCTGCGGGAGGTGACGATAAGAACGGCGCGTTCAAATTTGACGTACGCAAAGGCTCCACCAGATCTCGCGGTGCTCGCGCTCGGGCCACTGTTAGGGCATAATATTCCGGTGAGCGTCGGTGGCAGAGTGGTCAAATGCACCTCGCTGTAGACGAGGCGGGCTATGCCCTACGGGGGTTCGAATCCCTCCCGGCGCACCTGACGTAAAAATCCCCGTTAGGGGATTTTTGCGTCAGGAGCAGGGATTCGAAGGCCGGAGGCCGACGGGCCGAGGCGGGGTCGCGCACGTTTTCAGCAGAAAACGATGCGTGACCGAATCCCTCCCGGCGCACCAGAGTTTCCGTGTTACACTTTTCGCATGTTGAGGAGTTCCCGTTTGTTGCAGGCTGCAATTCTTATTGTTCTCCTGATGATGGCATTCGCCCCTTTTGCTGCGTCTGCAGCTATTCCAACCATTGTTCCGTGCGATGGTGTTGATTGCAATATTTGTGATATTGCGAAACTTGCGCAAAATCTTATAAATGCGGGAATTTACATTGCGATCTTCCTCTCCGCCATCCTTTTCGCATACGCCGGATGGCAGTACATGACGGCGGGGGGAGAGCCGGGGAAGGCGAGTGAGGGGAAGAGAATATTCTGGAACGTCGGCGTCGGACTCGCCCTTATTCTTGCCGCGTGGCTCATCATCGACCTCATTATGAAGGTCTTGGTAGACCAAGGGGCCACGTTTGGTCCATGGAACGAAGTTTGCTATGCCGGACAGCAGGTTGACGCAGCGGGCGGTTTTTACTGGCAATAATCGCCCAGCTTAGACAACGGCTTGCATTTGCACACAAAAACGCATATATTCTTCCGATGTCGCAGGATCAACTCATAAAAATCGCATGCAGTAAGTGCGGCCGCACCAACTATTGGTCGCGCAAGAACAAAAAGCTTGTAGAGCGCAAAATAGAGCTTAAGAAGTATTGCAAATGGTGTCGAGCCCACTTGACGCACAAAGAAACCAAAAAGTAATCCTGCACCATTTGCAGGAGGAGGGGGTCGGGGAACCTGCTGGTTCCCCGTGGAGGAAGGAATGGGAAAACCGTGGGTTTCCCAGGATGCTAACGTGGTGTCGTGCTCATTTGGCGCACAAAGAAGCGAAAAAATAGCTTCCAGCTTTGAGAAAAAAGGAATATACTCAGCGCACCGGGCGCTTAGTTAAATGGTATAACTTCGGTCTCCAAAACCGACGTCGGGGGTTCGATTCCCTCAGCGCCCGCCATGGATATCGTTGAGTACGTACATCGTTTTCTCACATCCGGTACGTTCAGTATCCTTTTAGAAACTACGGTCGTGTTTGCACTACTTCGCCTCGTGTTCAAAAGCCAGGCGATATCGACTCGTAAGATTATTTTCACCGGTTTTTTGGCGACTTTCGCGACCATTCCGTATGTTTGGTTCGTATTCCCGATATTTTTTGGGAACAACGCAGTATGGGTGAGTGAACCCTTCGCGTTTTTACTTGAAGCTACACTCTATCGATACGTACTTGGTACAAGCTGGCGCGTTTCTGTTACTCTCTCTTTTGCCGCGAATGTCGCTTCGTTTTTCGGTGGGCCACTTCTACGGATGTACGGTTTGTGGGTGTATTGGTAAGCCATTGTGTAACTACGTGTTCGACTTTTATTACATACGGTTTGAACCACCGGATGTTCCTGTTCCGTTTCCAGTAAATAAGCTGACGTGTGGCGTACCGTTTGATATCACGATCGAGACTCTCGATCATTTGTTCGCGGGTGAGTTTTTCCTGCAAGTGTTGGGCAAGTGCACGGTACTCAAGCCCGAGTTGCTCCATTCGTTTATACGAAAGCCCCGCCGCGTGAAGCCCGACGGCTTCCCGCACCATACCTTGCTTCATACGTGTCTTGAGGCGCAGCGCGATCTTTTCCTCAAGTATTTTACGAGGGAGGTCGAGCCCGATCCAGAGAGCGTCATGTAAAGGTCGGGCCTTTACATGGGGGATTTTTCCGAGCGCGGAAACTATCTCGAGAGCGCGTATGAGTCGGCGTTTGTTGTGTGGCTCTATTGTCCTTGCCCGTCGCGGGTCTTTCTTTTTCAGTAACGCAAATAATTGCTTGACGGTCTTTTGTTCGAGCTTTGCACGCAGCTTCGGATTCGCTGGCACATTGGGGAGTGTGATGCGCCCTAGCAGCGCGTCGATATAAAAGCCCGTTCCACCCGTGACGATGGGGAGTTTCCCTCGGCTGGAAATGTCCGCTAAGGCGTTTCGTCCTTGTTCAACGAAGTTGTGTGCCGTAAAGATCTTTTTGGGTGATGCAACATCCAGTAGATGGTGAGGGACACCCTTCTTTTCGTGCCTCGATATCTTCCCGGTGCCAATGTTGAGTCCCCGATATACCTGTCGCGAGTCGGCTGATATGACCTCGCCGTTAAATTTTCGCGCGAGCTCGACTGAGAGGGCGCTTTTACCCGAGGAAGTCGGGCCGACGATGACGAGTACCTTTATCCTTCTCTTTTTCAAGTGCCGGGAGAGAGACTTGAACTCTCATGACCTTGCGGTCGAACGATCTTGAGTCGTTTGCGTCTGCCAATTCCGCCATCCCGGCGAGTTTCTCATATCAGGGTCTTAAGGAATTCCTTGCCAACGCCTGATTTAAGGTATTTTTCACGTTTTCGAGCACTTTGTCTACCTTGTGTTTCCTCGCTGTACAGAAGTCGAAAAGGCCGATATGCCCTTGTCGACCGATTATGTCCGGCATTATGTTCTAAGAAACGTCGCTCAACGTCGTCTGTCAGACCAACGTAAATGTAATTGCGCGAGAGACTTTTAATTGCGTAGACAAAATATTTTGAGGTCATGCGTCTGCCAACCTGCCTGCCGGCAGGCAGGTTCCGCCATCCCGGCAACGAGGCAAGTGTACGGCGATTTTCATCGAAAAACAAACGGCGGCACATGATATACTTTTTGCATGGCGTATTACAACGACGCGATATTTTGGGTGGAAGTGGACCGCATCAAGCCAAACCCCTTTCAACCGCGCAAGAATTTCGACGAAGCGTCGCTGGCCTCGCTCGCAGAATCCATCAGAAGCTACGGCATCCTTCAGCCGCTCACGGTCACGCGCAAGGAGATAGAGAAACCGGAGGAGGGAATTCTTGTCGAGTATGAGCTCGTTGCGGGGGAGCGCCGTCTACGGGCCGCAAAACTCGCAGGAGTACAACAAGTGCCAGTTGTTATCCGCAACGGCGAGGATGACGACCGGATGAAGCTTGAGCTTGCCATCATCGAGAACCTGCAGCGAGAAGACCTCAATCCAGTAGATCGTGCACAGGCGTTCAAACGTCTTGTCGACGAATTCGGCCTTAAGCACATTGATATCGGAAAGCGTGTCGGAAAAAGTCGCGAGTACGTTTCCAACTCCCTGCGCATCCTTCTCTTGCCACAGGATATGCAGGAAGCGCTCTCGAGGGGGGAGATCAGCGAAGGGCACACACGCCCGCTTTTGATGCTTATGGATAAGACTCCGGAACAGCGAACGCTGTTTACGGAGATACTCACACGCAAACTCAACGTGCGCGACGCCGAACAACTTGCCCGGCGGGTGACACCGGAAAAGACACGAAAAACGGATCTCACCCCGGAGCTGTTAATCCTCGAACGGGAGCTCACCGAGCGTCTTGGAACTCGGGTGCGCATCGAAAAGAAAGAGCAGGGCGGGAAGGTCACGATTGATTTCTTCTCGGTAGATGACCTTGCACATATACGGCGCATGCTCTCTTCGGAGCAGAAAGATCCAAAGGCGGAGGTAGCCGAGGGTTCGAGCTCTGAACCGTCTACGACAACCCCAGACTCATCGGGTCCGGAAGGAGGGAGAACTGACGAATCGAAAAACGACCTCTATTCGATACGAAATTTCTCAGTTTAGTTCGGTTGTTTCTTTTGCAATGCAGCGAGCGTGTTACGGATATGCTTTTTTGCCATGCTTGTCTTGGCGATGTCGTGCCACTTTCGCGACGGGTGCGCCGACGGTTTTGTAACGATCTCTACAAGGTCACCGTTCCTCAGTGGTGTTGAGATAGAGACCATCTTGCCGTTCACACGCGCTCCTGACATGTGGTTGCCAAGGTCCGAGTGTACTGCATAGGCAAAGTCGATGGGAGTTGCGGCAATAGGGAGGTCGATAACGTCACCTTTTGGCGTGAACACGAACACACGATGACTGAAAAAGTCTTCCTTGAGCGTGTCGAGATACTCTTCAGAAGCTCCCTCGTCTTGATGCACGTGGGCGAGTTCCTGCACCCATTCGGGCACAGGGCCGGCCCCTTTCTGCAATACCGCGATACCCTTCTCTGTGTTCCGACGCCAAGCAGGGAGAAATTGCCGTATCCACTCAAGACTTCCACCGCGGGCCCCCTCCGGTTTCCCACGTTGCACCTCTTTGTAGGTGAGGTGGGAGGCGATACCGTACTGCGCTTCCCGGTGCATTGCCTCAGTCCGTAGTTGCATTTCCAGAGCGCCTCCATCGCCCGTATACACGGTAGTGTGTATCGATTGGTATCCATTGGGCTTTGGAAATGCGATGTAATCCTTGATTTTGCCGGGCACCGGCCGCCAATGTGCGTGGATGATGCCGAGCGCGGTGTAACAATCGGCCAAATTCGGAAAAATGATCCGAAGGGCGAGAGCGTCGTAAATTTTGCCGATGTCCCATTGTTTGCGTTCGAGTTTGCGAAAGAGACTGTAGATACCTTTGATGCGCGCTTCCGTCCTGAATTCACGGATACCAGCTTCTGCAAGTTCACGTTTCAGGTCACGCTCTGTTTTTTCCAGGCGACGCTCGTTCTCGTTCCGGCGCTCTTTGAATAGCTCGCGGGCTTTCTCGTATTCTTTGGGATACGCGAACGGAAATGCTGCATCTTCCAATTCCTGCTTAGCAACGCTCATACCGAGGCGGTCGGCGATCGGTGCATAGATCTCAAGCGTCTCCTGAGCGATGCGTGTCTGCTTCTCTTTTTTCGGAACATGTTCGAGAGTGCGAGCGTTGTGCAGACGGTCCATGAGTTTGATGATGAGTACGCGAAGGTCTTTGGCCGTTGCGGCAAAAAGCTTGCGGAGACTCTCAGTGTGACGCTCGAGTCCACGGTATCGCAGCGTTCCCAATTTCGTGACCCCCTCAACAAGGGACAGTACCTCTGCGCCGAACCGTTCTTCTATCGCTTTTGGTTTTACTCCTGCATCTTCGATCGTGTCGTGCAAGAGGCCTGCGGCGATCGTCTGTGCATCCATACCCGCGCTAGCCAAAAGGTAGCCAACCTCAGCAGCGTGAACGAAATAGGGATCTCCCGAGTAGCGTTTTTGGTCGCGATGTGCTTCTTCGGCGAACTCGTATGCTTTTGTTACGAATGTACCATCAGCCTCGTTTTTGTTGGACATCGCCCCGAGAATATCTACAAGAGACCGCGCCTGAACCATGCCTTGATGATACATCTACCAGCTTTTAGGTGCCAGCTTTCAGGACAGGAAGAGGGTCCTCGTTTCTCTGGCAACTCGAAGCTGGAAGCTACTTTTGCTTATGTGGATTATGGTTTGGGCACGCCTTACTCGAACAACGCTCAGGAATGGTCTTTGTGCCCTCCATCATTAAGGAGCCACATTCTGGGCACAGGCGGCCGGTGGGACGTGCCTTGATGGCGTTCTTACAGTCAGGATAGTTGGAGCACGAGAAAAAGATACCAAAGCGTCCACGACGCTCGACCATTTCACCCTTCTTGCAAACAGGGCACGCAACGCCTGTCTTTGCGCGTTCTGCTTCCACAGGGTCTTGTTTTACGAATTTGCACTTTGGGTAGTTGGAGCATGCAATAAAACGTCCGAAGCGGCCTTCGCGCTCAATCAGTTTTCCATCTTTACACTGCGGACACGCTTCACCGATCTCTTTCGGGGGAGCGATCTCCGAACCATCCTCTTTTCGTGCACCGAGGCAGTCAGGAAATTTTTTACAACTCATGAAGCGGCCGCTTCGGGACAACTTGTATACCATCGGCCCTTTGCAGAGCGGGCAAGGGAACTCTTTTGGAGCATCGCCCATGTTGGTGAGCTTCTCTATCTTCGCCTTGCTCTTCACGGCCTTTGTGAATGGTGTATAGAAACTCTTGAGGGTTTTTGCATATTCACGCTTTCCTTCAGCTATCTCATCGAGCTCGTTCTCCATTTCCGCCGTAAAAGTGTCGCTGATGTACTCTTTAAAGTGTTCTTCCAAGAACGTCGAAACGACGTCACCGGTGTGAGTGGGAAGAAGCGTACGTCCCTGCTTTTCCACATACCCGCGGTTCTCGAGCGTTGAGATAATGGAAGCGTAGGTAGAAGGTCTCCCGATGCCGCGCTTTTCGAGCTCTTTCACGAGCCCAGCCTCACTATAGCGTGATGGTGGCTCGGTCTGTTTCTCTTCGCTGTTCGCTTGCACCAGAGTAAGTGGATCACTCGCTGCGACCTTTGGAAGTTCCACTTCCTCGCCGCGTGCCGCCGGATCTCCCTTGAGCCAGCCGTCGAAGACGATGCGCGAGCCGTTCGCCGAGAAGTCGGGGATAGAGTGACCCCCAACGTTCGTCACTATCTTCGTGCGAAGGATGCGCGCATCCGCCATTTGACTTGCAAGTGTCCGTGCTCGTATCAGCGTATAGAGTTTCTTCTGGTCGTCCGTCGAGCCGGCAGAGTGTTTACCGGCGTTCGTCGGTCGTACTGCTTCATGCGCTTCTTGTGCAGACTTACTCTTTGTCTTGAAGGCGCGTGCTTGATGGTACTTCTCACCGAATTCCTTTTTCACGACGCCGGCTATCTGACCGAGCGCTTCTTTTGCAAGGTTCATCGAGTCGGTGCGCATGTACGTGATATGTCCCGCTTCGTAAAGCTTTTGAGCGGTGCGCATCGTGCGCGAAGGTGAAAAGCCAAGGCGTGTCGAAGCGGCCTGCTGGAGCGTGGAGGTGGTAAATGGTGCACGAGGAGTACGTGCGGTCTCTGTCTCGTCTACCTTCACGACGTGCCATGTGCCTGATTCGGCGGCCCTAAACACGCGTTCCGCCTCCTTTTTATCTCGTGGCTCTTCAGCACATATAGCGGTGAACCGCTTCTTATCCTTGGTTTCGAGTTCTGCGGAGAGTACCCAATACGTCTCCGGTTCGAAAGCCCGGATCTCGCGCTCCTTTTCCATAAGTATGCGTAGGGCAGGGGATTGTACGCGGCCAGCCGAAAGGCCATATCGTACTTTTTTCCACACTAAGCCCGAAAGGTCGTACCCGAAGAGTCGGTCCAGTACACGCCGCGCTTCTTGCGCTTTTACGAGCTCGTCGTCGATACTGCGCGGGTTGGCGAGAGCCTCCTGTACCGCATGCTTGGTGATCTCGTGAAAGACGATGCGCTTTGGTTTTTTCAGGCCGATGGTTTCTGCGAGATGCCATGCAATAGCCTCACCCTCACGATCAGGGTCGGTCGCAAGGATGACCTCGTCTGCTTTTTCAGCCTCCTCGTGGAGGCCGTCGATAACGTGTTGTTTTTCCTTTACCACGTGATAGCGGGGGAGAAAACCACCCTCTACATCGACGGCGTCTTTGTTGCTCTTGGGTAGGTCGCGGATATGACCGACGCTTGCGCGAACAGTGAACCCTTTGCCAAGATACTTTTCTATCGTCTTTGCCTTTGCCGGTGACTCAACAATGACTAATTTCATATTCGTTCAATTTAAGCATGTGTGGCGGCTTGCCCTGAGCTTGTCGAAGGGGTAGTGATACTCTAGAACACTAACACATGTCAAATTATCGGATCCTGACAACTCCCAACTCTTCCATGATGAGTCCTTTTATTTCCATCGCAGAAAGGAGCACGTTCGCTTCCGTTATTGGAAGTTTAAGCGTCTCTATTAGTTCGTCGCGCGAAAGCGGCGTGTGAATGATGTCGATGACGCGCTTCTCCTCGTCAGAGAGGTCTTCTCGGAGTGATGTAAGGTTTTCTCCTTCTCGTTTTTCTATACCGAGCGCTACAAGGATGTCCTCAGCCCTCGTTATCGCGGTCGCGCCGAGACGCAGGAATTGATGAGTGCCCTTGCTTTCCTCGCTAAATATTGAGCCGGGTACCACTAGGAGCTCTCGGTTGTACTCCACCGTCAGTCGTGCAGTAATAAGTGAGCCGGAAAGTTCCTTTGCTTCAATTATTAGGGTGGCACGGCACAGGCCGGCCATAATTCTGTTGCGTTTTGGGAAGGTCCAGTCTGCAGCTTTTGTATCGGGTTCGAATTCGGATAGTAAGGCCCCGCCTGCTTTGAAGATCTCTTTGGCGAGATTCACGTTTGCGCGCGGATAAAGCGTACTCCAATCAAGCCCGCTGCCGGGGACCGCAATAGTCGTGAGTCCTGTTTCAAGCGCAGCCTTATGCGCCTCAGCATCAGCTCCGTACGCAAGACCAGAAACAATGACGATGGGGTAGCCCCGTAAGCCTTCGATAAGGTGTCGTACCGCTTGCCGGCCGTAGCTCGTTATCGCACGACTCCCCACAACGCACAGCCATGCGTGCTCAGTACTCGGCAGCTCTCCGCGCACGTAGAGTTTCTTCGGAACATCGGGTATCTGTCGCAAGAGCGGCGGGAATTTTTCGAAAGAGAGTTGTTTGAGCTCGTCTTTCATAGTGCTATTATCCTAGCATGTTGGATATTAAGTTTATCCGAGAAAATAAGGATATTGTCGCCGCTGGGGCGAAGAAAAAGCACACCGCTATCGATATCGATGCCCTCCTCAAACTCGACGACAAACGACGTGAGCTGCAGACGAAAATAGACGAAAAACGCGCCGAGCAGAACAACGCATCGAATGCGATCGCTTCCGCCAAGAGCGACAAAGAGCGTCAGGAGCTCATCGTTCGCATGCAGAATTTGAAGGAGACCCTCAAACTTGAAGAAGAGTCGATACAAACCATTCTGAAAGAGTGGCGCACTCTCATGGTGCAGGTCCCCAACGTCCCCGATATGACTGTGCCAGAAGGGGATTCGGATGCCGATAACAAGGAAGTGCGCCGGTGGCCTGTCCCGAGCGAAGTCGAGGGAGGGGAGCCGACGAAATTCGACTTCGAGCCCAAGAGCCACACCGAGCTCCTCCTCATGCACGACATGGCCGACTACGAGCGCGGTGCCAAGGTCGCCGGATTTCGAGGATACTTTCTGAAGAACGATGGCGCTCGTCTCGTATGGGCTCTGGAGCGGTTCGTGCAAGATAGATTCACCGACAAAGGATTCACCCCGATGATAGTTCCCTCGCTTGTACGCCGCGAAGCATTCGTCGGTACCGGCTACCTGCCGCAGAGTGAAGAAGACCTCTACAAGACACAGGACGGCGACTACCTCGCGGGAACCGCAGAGGTCGCCACGATGGGGTACTACATGGAAGAGGTGGTGGAGAAAAAAGATCTTCCGATAAAATTCTTCTCCTTCTCGCCGTGTTTCCGACGCGAAGCGGGGAGTCATGGGAAAGATGCGAAAGGCATCTTTCGCATTCACGAATTCCAAAAATTCGAACAGGTCATTCTCTGCGAATCAAGCCATGAGGAGTCTGTCCGGCTACACGAAGAGATCACGGCGAACTCGGAGGAGCTCCTGCGGGTGCTACAACTTCCGTACCGTGTCGTCATCAACTGCGGTGGCGACCTTGGCTTGGGACAGGTGAAAAAATATGATATCGAGGCATGGATGCCGAGCGAGAAAAGGTATCGCGAGACACACTCGTCTTCCTACTTCCACGATTTCCAGGCGCGACGTTTGAACATCCGCTATCGCGACGACGAAGGGATTTTACGCTACGTACACTCCTTGAACAATACCGCGCTCGCGACCCCGCGCATTCTCTGCCAGATCGTTGAGAACAATCAGCAAGCGGATGGCTCGATAACGATCCCCGAGGTCCTCCGGGGCTACATGGGCAAAGATGTCATCCAGAAGAGTAGTTGATCTCAGAAAGCGAAAACCGGCAAAGCAGCCGACCGCGTACATGCGTCCGCTCTCTTTTGCCTCGGAGTCGAAGCGTTCACCTCTACGCGCGCGCCGTCGGCGCGCGCGTATTCTCGCAGGGCTCGGCATGTTTACAGTGCTGGTCGCTGCTGCGTACGGCGTGAGTTACGCCTCCTACCTTCCGCAGTTCACCGTACAACGTATCGAGGTCTTGGGTGTCGAGAATATCCGCCCGGCATTGATACGGGCTTTTGTCGCTACGAAGTTCGCGAGCGGCTCGTACAAGTTCCTCTCCGAGAGCAATATATTTCTGTACTCCCGCGCAGAAATAGAATCTGCTGTGAAAGAATATTTCTCCCGCGTTGCGGATGTGAAAGTCTCCAGAGAGTCGCTTTTTGCGACCTCGGTTACCGTTTTGGTAGAAGAGCGTACGTCGTTCGCGCGTTGGTGCGAGGCAAACACAGAGGCGCTTGCGTCTTGCTATGCAATGGACGGGACGGGATTCGTTTTTGCCCCCATTGCGAGCACTTCACCAGGGTTTCAAACTCCGTATGTATTCGAAGGTGCACTTTCGGCGACCTCCGCGCCCGTCGGGCAGCAGTATCTTCCATCGACGTTCTCCGCTCTTCTTGCACTGCTCGAACGTTTGGGGCAGGCGGGGTACTCACCGGAACATATCGTCGTCGAAGGCGCCCAGGATTTTTCCATCCACCTTGCGAGGAACTTCGCACTCCGTGCTTCGTTCGGGATGGATATAGGAAGTTTGATACGGAACTTTGAGCTGATACTCTCTTCTGAAGCACTTCGCGATAGGGAAGGTGAACTCGAATACATCGACCTTCGTTTCGGCAACCGTGTGTACTATAAATTGAAAGGCAGCGAGCAGCAGAGCGTGCAATAAAATGAAAAGGGCAGGCCAACGGGCCCGCCCTTTGTTCCTCCGAGCCCACCTATGTGGTGGCCTCAGAGGTTCTTGACTCGTTCCGCCTGCGACGGACTCCCGTTCTCCTCGATCCACTTCCTGGCTTCAGGCCAGTCTTTTCCGTTTAGCTCGGAAAAGTGCTCGATGAGCCAGTCGATGGCGAGGAGTTTTTGCACTTCCGTTTTGTAGCACCCGCAGGTGAGTGCGCAGTAGACGACCGTCGCACTTACCGGGAGGTCAACCTTTACGGGCGCTTGACCTTGACGTTGATCTGCCTTTATTCCCACCATTCTAATCTAACCTCCTAAGTTAGGATTTTTCGGGGACGGGACGAGGAACTTTCTCCGCCATAAACATTTTACCTTTCTCCGGGCTCTATGTCAAAAGACGAGGATTTATGCTACATTTTTGGCATGAAATCTTTCTGGGACTCACTGCCGAAGCCATTTTTTGCGCTCGCGCCGCTTGAGGACGTGACAGATGCCGCATTCCGAAAGCTCATCGCAAAACATGGCAGACCGCACGTGATGTTCACTGAATTCACTTCTGCCGACGGTCTCGTACTCGCGGAAGAAAAAGGACAGAAAAAATTACGCAAGAAGCTTCTGTACTCGGAATCAGAGCGACCCATCGTTGCACAGCTGTTCACCTCGGTGCCTCCGCACATGGAAGAAGCCGCCGCGCTCGTCGCGAGCCTCGGCTTCGACGGTGTGGACATCAACATGGGTTGCCCGGATAGAGCGGTCGAGCGCGGCGGCTGTGGTGCGGCGCTCATCAAGAACCCTTCACTTGCTCGCGAGCTTATCCGTGCAGCAAAAAAGTCCGGCTTGCCGGTATCGCTTAAAACACGCATTGGCTACGACAAAGACGAACTTGAGACATGGCTTCCCGAACTACTTGCCGAAGAACCAGCAGCCATCGCCATCCATGCACGTACACGTAAAGAGATGTCCGACGTGCCGGCGCGGTGGGAGCGCGTCAAACGCGCCGTGGAGATCCGTAATGAGATAAAATCAAAGACACTTATTATCGGAAATGGCGACGTGGAGGATATTGCCGACGCGCGTGAAAAAGCGAATGCAAGCGGATGCGACGGGGTAATGCTCGGCCGCGCGATTTTCGGCAACCCATGGCTATTTATGGATGTCACACATCCATATATTCCGACACCGAAGGAGAGGGTGAAAGCGCTGACGGAACACCTCGAGCTTTTTGACGAATTACTCGGCGACACAACTCCCTTTGCGACGATGAAAAAACACTTCAAAGCGTACATTTCTGGCTGGGACGGTGCGAAGGAGTTGCGCGCGAAGTTGATGGAAACCCTCAAAGCTCCTGAGGCGGTACGCATACTGGGAACAGCTAAGCGTAGATGAAGTGATATATTGTCATTAGCGAATTTGAACATTTGTTAAGAATGGGAGGCCACCATGGCCGGTCAAAGGATGTTGGAACTATTGCTCGAGGTCAGCAAAAAGCGTGCTGGCAAGCGAGGCTCTCCGAGGACGGGTCCGAGAACAGTGCGTTTTGCTCGTCCGTACAACGGAAAACTTCTCGACGAGGACGAGGATGACTTGACTAGGTTGGTGTCGGTAGAGTTACGAGAGCGTTTTGGCGACGTTCGGCGAAGCGCGTCGTCCAGCATGCTTCTTGAAGATGGTGCCGAGAAGTTCGGAACGTTGTCGAGAGGCAACGATGGCCTTACACCTAAACGAGGACGGCGGCCTAAGAAGGTCCGTCCTTGAAAGGTTCGACGTCCCGACTCCCTGATGGTCCCCGCTCTCACGGCGGGGATCTTCTTATGTATACTGTGCGTATGAAAAAGGAAGGGAAGTCGGAGGTGCTCTATCGGCAGTATCGGCCGCAGACGTGGAGCGAGGTGAAGGGCCAACCGCAGGTGACCGATACGCTCGAGAAAGCGATAAAAAATAAGAAGATATCCCATGCGTATCTTTTTGCTGGTAGCCGCGGTACAGGGAAAACGAGCGTCGCACGCATCTTGGCAAGAGCGCTTGACGTTTCCGACAAGGACCTCTACGAGATAGACGCGGCTTCCAATCGTGGCATTGACGACATCCGTCAGCTTCGCGAGGGCGTGCAGACAATGCCGTTCGAGTCGCCCTACAAGTTCTACATCGTCGACGAAGCGCACATGCTCACCAAAGACGCCTGGAACGCATTTCTGAAGACCCTTGAAGAGCCTCCCGCACACGCTATCTTCGTGATGGCAACGACCGAGCGCGACAAGGTGCCCGAGACGATCCAATCGCGTTGCGAGGTCTACACATTCAAACAGCCGACGCGCGAGATGCTCGCCGACGTGGTCGCAGACGTCGCCAAGAAGGAGGGATTCACGCTCGAACGAAGTGCCGCCGAACTCGTCGCGCTTCTTGCAGAAGGCTCGTTCCGCGATGCGCTCGGTATACTACAAAAAGTCCTCTCGGTTTCGGACAATAAGAAGGTCGAGGTCGCAGAAGTCGAGGTTGTCTCGGGTGCGCCACGTGGGGAACTGGTCCGCCAGCTTCTTGAGGGAATAGCGAAACGTGACCCTTCGACTGCGCTCGGAGCGATACGGCAAGCAGTCTCGGAGAGTATGGATGCACGGGTACTCGCAAAACTCCTCATTCACCGGTTGCGCATCGTTCTCTTGATGCGTTTTGCACCGGACTTGGCAGACTCCCTCGCGCACGAGCTCTCAGAGGCCGACAACGCACTTGCCACATCACTCGTCAAAGAACGCGGTGTCAATTCCGACACCTTGAAGATACTCTTGGAGGCATATGGCACCATGGCGTATGCAGCAGTGCCACATCTTCCGCTCGAGCTCGCGGTGATAGACATAACGGCTCAAAAGGGGTAAAAAGAGGTATAGGTTCATGCGACAAGTCGCACTCATCATCGCAATTGTGGTCGTTTCGGTCAGTGCCGTCGTACTGACGTTCACGTTCTTTCAAGTTCAGGATGAACGCGCGACACTGGTCGCCGACTTGCAGTACCGCACGCATCTACTCGCTGATGGGCTCAAGGAATCTATCGAGCCCTCATTCGCGAATTACTCGACATCGACCTTGCAGGGTATCGTTAATCGTTTTGCCAATCGTGAGCGGCTCGTGGGTCTTGCACTGTACGACCATCAGGCAAATCTCATCGTCGCGTCGGAAGGCTTGCCTTCGCAAGCAGGGGCGCGAACCGCGCTCGCGTCGCGGGTTATGGATCAGGACGAAGTGGCGGGGGAGTTCGTCAACACTGAGCAGGGCTCGACGTATCTGTTCGTTGAACCGCTTCGCCAGAGTGGACGGGTCATCGGCGCTTTCGCGGTCATTCAGAACGCGGAGTATATCAACGATGCCGTGGTCGGCATCTGGCAGGAGAGCATCGTGCGCATACTCGTGCAGGTCGTCATCTTTTCCGCAGTGGTAGTGGCGCTCATCTGGTGGCTTTTCTTCCGTCGCCTCAAAGCATTTGCCGACCTCGTGAAATCTGCGCGCATGGGGCGACCAAGTGCCATCGTCGAAACGGAGGATTCCGACAAATTTTTCTCTTCACTCGCAAGTGAGATATCGAAAATGTCCTCAAGCTTGCGGCAGGCGAGAAGCGCTGCGAGTGAAGAGGCGCGCATGCGTCTTGAAAAGCTCGACACGCCATGGACGGCAGAGCGATTGCAAGAGTTCATCAAGGCACACCTGCGTGATCGACCTATTTACGTCGTTTCCAACAGAGAGCCGTATGTACACGAAAAAGTCGGACGAAAGGAGACGAAGTGGTCGGTCCCCGCGAGCGGACTCGTGACCGCCCTTGAACCCGTGATGGTCGCTTGTGGTGGCACGTGGCTCGCACACGGCAGTGGTAGTGGCGACAAGGTTACGACAGATTCAAGTGGCAAGATACGCGTTCCGCCGGACGACCCTAAATACACACTAAAACGCATTTGGCTCACCAGTGAGGACGCCGGACATTCCAACTTTTCCAACGAAGCTTTGTGGCCCTTGTCGCACATGGCGCATACGCGTCCGGTCTTTCGAGAGGAAGACTGGGTCGCGTACCGGCGGGTGAACGGCAAATTCGCAAAAGAGCTTCTGAAAGAGATAAAAAACGTGCAGCGTCCTCTCATTCTCGTGCAGGATTTTCACTTCACGCTCCTTCCTTTGATGATAAAAAAGGCGCGACCCGATGCACAGGTCGCCCTCTTTTGGCACATTCCGTGGCCCTCTGCGGAGCTTTTCAGCATTTGTCCATGGCGGTACGAAATCCTCGAGGGAATGCTCGGCGCCGACGTCATCGGTTTCCATACACAGCAGTACTGCAACAACTTCATGGACACGGTCGCAAAAACCGTTGAGGCACGTGTCGACCTGGAGCTTTTCTCTGTCACACGAGGGGGGCACGCATCGCACGTCAAACCATTTCCCATATCCATCGCGTTCACCAACGGCGACAAGACTGGAGGAGAAGTACCGCCGGATCCTACCCCACTTGAGAATCTTGGCGTTCGTACCGAGTTGGTCGGCTTGGGGGTCGATCGGCTCGACTACATAAAAGGTATTTTGGAACGCTTCAAGGCCATCGAATTCCTCTTCGATCTACACCCGGAGTATATGGAAAAATTCACGTTCTTGCAGATCGCTCCTGATTCGCGGAATACGCTCGAAAAGTATCGGGAGTACAGTGACGATGTTGCGCAGGAGGCTGAGCGCATCAACGCACGGTTCAGCAAGAACAGCTGGAGGCCGATCGTTCTTGAGAAGCGTCAGTATACGCACGTGGAGCTCGAAAATTTCTATCGGCTCGCGAATGTTTGTCTTATCACCTCGCTTCACGACGGCATGAACCTCGTTGCCAAAGAGTTCGTCGCATCACGTGCCGACGAGGCGGGGGTCCTTATCTTGAGCCAGATGACGGGGGCGGCACGCGATCTTAAGGGAGCGCTTACCATAAATCCTTATAGTGCCGAAGAAATGGCCGAGGCGATCCATACAGCCCTCCAAATGTCGCCGACAGAACAACATCGCAGAATGAAAACCATGCGCGAGAGCGTCAAGAGCTACAACGTCTACCGTTGGTCGGCGGAACTCATCAAGGCACTCACAAGCCTCGCATAACGGTCATGGCGATGGATGTTCGTACTCACCTCGATGCGGTCCGTCGGCGTATCGAGCATGCCGGTAGCGCTGTCGTTATGCTTGACTTCGACGGTACGCTCGTCCCCTTTAGACCAAAACCGCATCAGGTGCGGATGAGCGCGTCTGTGCGAAAGGCTCTGCAACTGTGTTCTCAGCGCTTTCCCGTCGCTATCATAACCGGACGTGCGCTTATCGATGTCGTGCCGCGTGTTGGTGTTCGCGACGTTTCATTTGCGGGGAACCATGGCCTCGAGTGGAAGTTCAAGACAAAGCGTATCGCGGTAAAAGCGAATGCACGAATAGCCCGAAAGCTCGCAGAGGCAAAAAAGACACTGCAACGCCTTACAAAACAATATGCCGGTTCCTGGCTCGAAGATAAGAAGTACTCGCTGTGTTTCCATGTTCGGCACGTGAAGAGATCCCGC